>Ga0182012_10000230_pt1 | contig 63821 bp, 59 predicted proteins | sample 612S2SmetaG_FD_120486 | JGI IMG/M metagenome (GOLD analysis project Ga0182012, IMG submission 120486) | Permafrost microbial communities from Stordalen Mire, Sweden - 612S2S metaG | ecosystem: Environmental > Terrestrial > Soil > Wetlands > Permafrost | place: Sweden: Stordalen | collected... | reverse complement strand
GACCATCCCTTGAGCTCGAAATGATGATGCAGCGGCGCCATGCGGAATATGCGTTTGCCCGTGAGCTTGAACGAGGCCACCTGCAGCATCACCGAGACGGTCTCGAGCACGAACACGCCGCCCATGATGCAGAGCACGATCTCCTGCCTCACGATCACGCCGACCGTGCCGAGCGCCGCCCCGATGGCGAGGGCACCGACATCGCCCATGAATACCTCGGCCGGATAGGAGTTGAACCAGAGAAAGCCGAGGCCGGCGCCCGCGATGGTGGCGCAAAAGATCAGCACTTCGCCGGCCCCCGGAATGTAGGGGATCTGAAGGTAGCTCGCGAACTTGAAATTGCCGGTGGCATAGGCGAACACGCCGAGCGCCGCCGCCACCATCACGGCCGGCATGATCGCAAGACCGTCGAGTCCGTCGGTGAGATTGACCGCGTTGCTGGTGCCGACGATGACGAAGTAGGCGTAGGCGATGAACCCGGCGGTGGACATCGGCACGGCAACCGTCTTGAAGAACGGCACGTACAGGGAGACTTCCGATATCGACTGGTGGGTCCAATGAAGGCTCGCGGCGATGCACAGCGCAGCGACCGATTGCGCCAGGTACTTGTAGCGCGCTGCCAGGCCCTTGGAGTTGCCCACGACGAGCTTCAGATAATCGTCGTAAAAGCCGATGCCCCCGAACGCCAGCGTCGCGCCGATCAGCATCCACACGAAGCGGCTCGACAGATCGGCCCAGAGCAGCGTCGCGATCACCATCGCCGCGAGCATCAGGCCGCCTCCCATGGTGGGTGTGCCGGATTTGGCCAGATGCGTTTGCGGACCGTCGGTGCGCACCTGCTGGCCGACCTGATAACGGCTGAGCGCGCTGATCATGTACGGACCGATCAGCAGGGCGATCGCGAGCGCAGTCATCGCCGCCAGAATTCCGCGCAGCGTCAGGTACTGGAATACATGGAAGCCGGAATAGCGATGCGCCAGATATTCGGTGAGGTACAAGAGCATCGCTCAACCCCCGCCGATGAGGGCCGCGACCACCCGTTCCAGGCGGTTCACGCGGGAGCCCTTGACGAGCAAGGTGACCCCCGGAACGATTTCCGCCTGCAGCCGCCGGATCAGGGAATCCGCGTCGGCGAACCACTCGGCGCCCGCGCCGAACGTCTCGGCCGCACGCGAGCTTTCGGTACCCAGGGCGAACAGCCGCTTGACGCCGCATTCGCGCGCGTAGCGGCCGAGCTCGGCGTGGCTGTCGGCCGCGTAACTCCCCAGCTCGGCCATGTCGGCGAGCACCACCCAGGTGCTGCCGGAAGCGGCGCGCAGCACATCGAGGCCCGCGCGCACCGAGCTCGGATTGGCGTTGTAGGAATCGTCGATGATCCAGCTGCCGCGCAGCCCCGCCTTCAATTGCAGCCGGCCCGGAACCGCACGAAAGTCCGCGAGTCCCGCGACGATGTCGTCCAGGGATGCGCCGGCCGCGGCGGCCGCGGCGGCCGCGCCCAACGCATTCGAGATGTTGTGCGTGCCGCCCGCCTTGAGCACGATCGCGCGCTCGCCGAGCGGGCATTCGAGCACGAAGCGCGTGACGAACTCACCCTGCTCGATCGCCTGCACGGCGTTTGCGCCCGCGAAGTCGGCCGGATGCGCGACGCCAAACGTGACGATCCGCGAAGCGGTCGCGGCACGGCGCCAATAATCCGCGTAGGCATCGTCCGCATTGATCACGGCGGCGGCATCCGGCTCGAGTCCGGCCACCATCTCGCCCTCTCCGCGCGCGACGCTGTCGAGATCGCCGAAACCCTCGAGGTGCTCCGCGCCCGCATTGGTGATCAAGCCGACGGTCGGACGCGCGAATCGCACGAGTTCGGCCACATCGCCGATGCGATTCGCGCCCATCTCCACCACCGCACTGCGGTGCGCCGCCTCGAGGCGCATCAGCGTCACCGGCACGCCGATGTGATTGTTGAGATTGCCCTGGGTCGCCATGCAGGGTCCGCGGCGCGAGAGGATCGCGGCGGTCATCTCCTTGGCGGTGGTCTTGCCGTTGCTGCCGCCCACGCCGACGATCGGGATCGGGAAAGACATGCGCCACGCGGCGGCCAGCCGTTGCAGCGCGGCGAGCGGATCGGGCACCACGATCTGGGCGACCCCCAGCCCGGACACCGCCTTTTCCACCAGCGCGCCGATCGCGCCGCGCTGCGCGGCGGCCGCAACGAACTCTCCCCCGTCGAACTTCGGCCCCTTGAGCGCGACGAACAACGAGCCGGCGGCGAGCGTGCGGCTGTCGGTCGACACGGTTCCATACGCCCGATCCTCGCCGAGCAGCGCGCCTTCGACGACCCGAGCCGCTTCCTCCAGCGTGCGCTTCATGCCGCGACCCCGAGTATTTTCGATGCCGCATCGCGGTCGCTGAATCTCAGGCGCGATGCGCCGTAGATCTGGTAGTCCTCATGTCCCTTGCCCGCGATCAGCACCACGTCGGCCGGGCTGGCGGCATTCAAGGCCTCCGCGATCGCGGCGCCCCGGTCATGCACGATGCGCGGGCGATGTGCCGAGATGCCGCCGGCGATCCCCCGGATGATCTCGGCGGGATTCTCGGAACGCGGATTGTCGTCGGTCACGATGATCCGATCCGCGAGCTCATCCGCCACCGCGCCCATCATCGGCCGCTTGCCCGGATCGCGGTCACCTCCGCAGCCGAACACGCACCATAGTTTTCCGCGGCAATGCTCGCGCAGTGCGCCGAGCGCCTTGGCCAGCGCATCGGGCGTGTGCGCGTAGTCGATCACCGCCGTGGGCTTGCCCTCACCGGTCGATTCGATCACCTCCATGCGTCCCGGCGGCGCAGTGCACCCGGCGATTCCGGCGGCGGCCTGCTGCACGGGAACGCCCAGCGATACGAGACACCCGAGGACCACCAGCGCGTTTTCGGCGTTGAAGCGCCCGAGAAGCCTGGTCGACAGATGGAGCTTTCCAAAGCTGCCGTCGATGTCCATCGAGATCCCGCGCAAATCCGCCACCACCCGATCCGCGTGCAGGCACAGTTCGGCAAGCCAGGCATCGCTCGACCCGCCGATCCAGACCGCCGTGAGAGGCGCGCGGCCGGCGAGCTTCATGGCGAGCTCACGGCCGAATCCGTCGCCGATGTTGACGACCGAGTGCTTCAGATCGGGGGTCGCGAACAGGCGCGCCTTGGCCTCTCCGTACGCCTCCATCGTCGGGTGATAGTCGAGATGATCGCGGGTCAAATTCGTGAACGCGGCCGTGTGGAACCGCACCCCGTCCACGCGGCCCTGATCGAGTGCGTGCGAGGAAACCTCGATCGCGACCGTACGCGCGCCCTGCGAGCGCAGCTGAGCGAGCATGCGGTGCACGCTCACCGCATCGGGTGTCGTGTGCGTGGGCGCTTCGAGCGCACCAAGACGGCCCCAGCCGATGGTACCGATGTAAGCGGAGCTTTCGCCGAGGCGGCCGAGAGATTGCGCCAGCAGATAAGCGCAGGTGGTTTTGCCGTTGGTGCCGGTGATCCCGACGACGCGCAGTTGCGCGGAGGGCCATTGAAAGAAACGGTCGGCGATCCGGCCCGTAAGGTCGCTCAGGCCGGCGATCGGCGCCGCGAACAAGGCCTCCGGCAGGCGCGGCGCTTCGATGCCCGGGCCCGGCTCCCAGAGCACGGCGCAGGCGCCCCGCGCCTGCGCCTCGGCCGCGAATTCCAGCCCATGCGACCGCCGCCCCTGGAGCGCCAGGAACAGGCCTCCGGGGCGCACCTCGCGGCTGTCGATCGCGAGCTCCGCGACCTGCGCGTCGTTGGCCGGCAGCGCAGCGATTCCATCGAGCAGCCACGTGAGTGAGACGCTCATGGCGCCGCGTTCGCCTGCACCAGGGTCGCCGCCGGCACATTTTGCAAATCGTCGGGCGGTACGTCCATGAGGCGCAGCGCGCCGGACATCACGCTCGCGAACACCGGCGCCGCGACGGTACCGCCCTGGGCCAACGTGCCGACCTCGTGCACATCGCGGCTCGGCTCGTCGATCACCACCACCGTGGCCAGTTTCGGGTGCGAGGCCGGCACCAAGCCCGCAAATACCGCCATGATACGGTCCGTCGAATAGCCGCCTGCGATCGATTTGAACGCGGTGCCCGTCTTTCCGGAAACACGGTAGCCGACCAGCGAGGCGCGGGTCGCGGTTCCGCCCTTGGCGATCACCTGTTCCATCAATTGCACCAGCGAATGCGCCACCTTCGGGTCCATCACCTGCTCGCCGGGAATCGGATGAGCGGGCGTGGGCGCGGGCAGGCGCTCGAACGAGATGGGCCGCTTGATACCGCCGGCGCCGATGGTCGCGTACGCGTGCGCGAGCTGCAGCGGCGTCACCGACAAGCCGTACCCATGCGAGAGCGTGGCGATGCCGATCGGCCGCCAGTGGGAATAATGGCTGAGCATGCCGGCCGATTCGCCCGGAAAGCCTGAGCCGGTCACCTGGCCGAAGCCGAGACTCGTGAGCGTGTCCCAGATCTGCTCGGGCTTCAGCGACAACGCGACCTTGGCCGTGCCGACGTTGCTCGACTTCGCGAGGATGGTGGCCAGATCGATGACACCGAGATTGGATTCGTCCTCGAACACCTTGTTGCCGACCTGGATGAAGCCCGGCGAGGTGTCGACGACGCTGTCGGGCCGGTACTGGCCCGATGCCAGGGCTGCCGCCATGATGAACGGCTTGATGCTCGAGCCCGGCTCGAAGATGTCGGTGACCGCGCGATTTCGATACAGCGTCGGCTTCAGCTGCTCGCGGTCGTTCGGGTTGTACGACGGTTGATCCACCATGGCGAGCACTTCGCCGGTATCGACGTCGATCACGATCACGGAACCCGCTTTCGCGCGATAGTCCTGCATCGCCTCCTTCAATTCGCGGTAGGCCAGGTATTGAATCCGCAAATCGATGCTGGTGACGAAGTCGCGGCCCGGGCGGGCCGCGCGGATGCTCTCGACGTTCTCGACATAGTGTCCGTACATGTCCTGGATGACGCGCTTCGCCCCATCCTCGCCGTTCATCAGCTGGTCGTAGCCGAGCTCCAGCCCCTCCTGACCCTGGTCGTCGATCGTGGTGAACCCGACCACGTGACCGGTCACTTCGCCCGCCGGGTAGTAGCGCCGGTATTCGCGCTGCAGATAGACGCCCGGAATTCCGAGCGCCTTAATGTGCGCCGCCTCCTCGGGCGGCATGGCGCGCTCGAGATACAGGAACTCGCGATCGAGGTTCGAGGTGACGCGGCGCGCCAGCAGCTGCTGATCCTGTTTCAAGGCCTTGGCGAGTCGTGGAAGCTGGTCGATGTTGTCGTTCAGCTCCTGCGGATTGACCCACACACTGTCGACCGGCGTGCTCACGGCCAGCGGCTCGCCGCTGCGGTCGGTGATCGCGCCGCGATGGGCCGCGATCTTGACCACGCGCATGGAGCGATCGTCTCCCTGCTTGGCAAGAAACCCGTGATCGATCAATTGCAGCTCGACCGCGCGCGCCGCGAGTCCGACCGCGCCGAGTACCACGAGCCCGAGGATGACGGCGGATCGCCAGCGGTAGGTCGCGGCGCCGGCGGTGCTTTCGCTCGAGCGCTGCTGCACGCGGCGCTGCTTCACGGCCGCACGATCCGCACGTCCCGGGTCTGCGGCAGGCTCATCTGCAGCTTCGCGTTGGCCACCCGCTCGACGAACGCGTTCGACGACCAGTAACTCTGCTCGAGCTGCAGACGGCCCCACTCCATCTCGAGCGAATCGCGCTGCGAATTGAGCTTCTCGAGCCGCACGAATTCATCGCGCGCCTTGTGGCGTGCGTAAATCACCTGCACCGCCGATCCCAGCACCGCAAGCCACAACAGGGGCAGGGCGAGCGGCAGCAATCTGCCGAAGGTGAACGGCTTTGTCGTCAGCTTGCTCAGCGTCATGCGGCGATTCCTTGGCTCAGGCGTTCGGCAACGCGCAGCCGCGCACTGCGCGCGCGCGGATTGCGCTCGATTTCCCCGGTCTCGGGCTCGACGGATTTGCCCACGAGTCTGAGCTTGGCCCTGAAGTGGACGGGGATGTCCGGCAAGCCCGCATACACCGGATCCGGGCTCGCGTGGCGGCGCATGAACTGCTTCACCATGCGGTCCTCGAGCGAATGAAAGCTGATGACCGCGAGACGACCATCCGGCGCGAGACGGTCGAGAGCGGCATCGAGCGCGAGCTTGAGTTCATCGAGTTCGGCGTTCACGTAAATGCGCAGCGCCTGGAACACCCGGGTCGCCGGATGCTTGTGCCGCTCGCGTGAGCGTGCAACGCGCTCGATCATCTCGGCGAGTTCCCGCGTGCGTTCGAACGGCCGGATTTGTCGATCGACGACGATGGCGCGGGCGATCCGGGGAGCCAGGCGCTCCTCGCCGAAGTCGCGGAATATACGGATCAGCTGCGCTTCGGATGCACCGTTGACCACGTCGGCCGCGCTCATGCCCTGCCCCTGGCTCATGCGCATATCCAGAGGTCCGTCGCGCATGAAACTGAACCCTCGATCGGCGTCGTCGAGCTGCGGCGAGGAGACGCCGAGGTCGAACAGGATGCCGTCGAATTTGAGACCGGGCTGGACCGCATCGGCGCACACCGCAAGGCTGGAGAAAGGCGCCAGGAAGATCTTGACGCGCGGGTCCCGTCCCCATCGAACCTGGGCGTCGGCCACGGCCGCTGCGTCGCGATCGAGGCAAAGCAACCGGCCGTCAGCGATGAGCTTCTCCAAAATCGCGCCTGCATGTCCGCCCCGCCCAAAAGTGGCATCCAGATAGGTGCCACTCGCCCGAATGTTCAAAGCGGCCAGCACTTGAGGTAGCAATACCGCCGTGTGTTCCGCGCCTGCATCCACCATCGATATCGACCCGCCCTCGAGGATCAGAGCGACAGCGTTTCGAGATCTTGGGATAAGTCGGTGGCGGACTGCTCGCTCGCCAAGTCCTCGTCGCGCCGCTGATTCCATTTCTCCTCATCCCACAGTTCGAAGCGCAGCCCCTGACCGATGAGCACGGCGTCGCGCGTCAGCGAGGCAAACTCACGCAGATTCGAAGGCAGCAACACGCGGCCCTGCGCATCGAGATCCAATTCGGTGGCGTGTCCGACCATCAGCCGCTGCAGCCGCCGCGCCCGCGGGTCGAAGCTCGGCAGCTTCATCAACTTGCGCTCGATCTCCTCCCAATCGGGCATGGGATAGACGAGCAGGCACTGGTCCTTGTCCACCGTGACCACCATCTTTCCGCCGCAGCGTTCTTGCAGCCGCTCGCGATAGCGGGTCGGCATGACCATGCGCCCCTTGGTATCGAGAGTGAGTTTATTGGCGCCCCTAAACATCGATTGATGGGTCTTGCGACCCATTTTCTCCCACTTTTTTCCACCGGACTCCACTATAGGCAGCGCTCCGGCACACGTCAACGGGATAAGTTAAAAAAAAACTCGGGGCAACAGAGACTTAGATCACATTTTGTCCGCAACGAGCGACACCGGCGGTAGCCGTTCCGAATCAACCTGTTATATGGCTTTGTTAATCAGCGCGCAGAGCGATGCCGCTGTTGTCATTCTTTTTGTTTTGATTTCGCGTTTGATGCGCCGAGATTGTTCTTCTCCGAACACTCAAGGCCGGCGTCGCTTCGACGCCGTTGTCGTGCGCATCAGCGCTAAAAAAGAGTCGGCCGTAAGCCGGGTTCTGTCGTGGACAGCCATTCCTCTGGGATGCGCGTCGCCGCGCAGCTCAAGCGACCTACCCGGAAGCCCATGTGGGCCACATGTAGCGGCCAAAAGCACCGCTCGCTTCCCTATTTGGTCTTGCTCCAGGTGGGGTTTGCCGTGCCGTTGATGTTGCCATCAACGCGGTGCGCTCTTACCGCACCATTTCACCCTTGCCGGCGCCGCTTGCGCGGTGCTTAGGCGGTATCTTTCTGTTGCACTTTCCGTGGACTCGCGTCCCCCAGGCGTTACCTGGCACCTCGCCCGTCGGAGCCCGGACTTTCCTCCACCCGCGCCGGCCTAGACCGTCGCGAGCAGCGGCTGCCTGGCCGACTCTCAGCGCGCACCATACGCTTGTTTGAGCTCCAGCGCCCGCTTATAAGCCTCGTTGTCGCGCACCGAGGCGATGCGTGCGGCCAGATGCGCCGCCTGCTTCAACGGAAGCTCCTCGAGGAGCGGCGCAAGCACCCGGTCGAGCGCACCGCCATGTCCGTCCGCGCCTGTTTCTTGGGCGGCGGGGGAGGCGCCCGCGATCACCAGCACGATCTCGCCGCGCACGAAATCGGGGCCGGCCGAGGCGCGGGAGACGAGCTCCGACAGCCGCCCGCGATACAGCGTCTCGTGCAACTTGGTCAGTTCGCGCGCGACGGCGGCCTGCCGCTCGGCGCCGAAGGTTTGCGAGCAATCTTCGAGGGCCTCGCGCACACGGTGCGGCGACTCGTAAAAAACCAGGGTCCGGGTTTCGAGCGCCAGGGCCTCGAGGCGCGCGCAGCGCGCGGCGCGCCGGGCGGGCAGGAATCCCTCGAAGCAAAAGCGATCCGTCGGCAGACCCGCGATCGAGAGTGCGGCGATCAACGCGCACGGCCCCGGGATCGCCACCACATCGACACCCGCGGCGGCGCAGGCTCGCACCAGACCGAAGCCCGGATCGCTGATACCCGGAGTACCCGCGTCGCTCACCAGCGCGATGCTGGCGCCGCCGCGCATCTTCTCGATGAGCTCGGCGACGCGCTGACCTTCGTTGTGCTCGTGCAGCGACAGCATGGGCTTCGCGAGCCCGAAGGCATTGAGAAGCGTGCCCGTGCGGCGCGTGTCCTCGGCCGCGATGAGGCTGCATGAGTCGAGCGTGTCGCGCGCACGCGCGCTGAGATCGCCTAAATTACCGATCGGAGTCGCGACGACGTAGAGACGACCCCTGGCCGCATTTGTCACTATACTGCCTGCTCACGCGTTGGAAACGGGGAATGCAGGGTATGGCAGCAATCTGTGAACGTCCACGCCCGGCTGCGGCGTCTGTCCGGCTAGCGGCGATTTTCGCGGGCTTGCTGGCCGCGGCTGGCTGCAGCCTGATCAAGCCGGCGGAAACCACCGTGGAATCGAGCCCCCAGCGGGCAGAGCGCCTCGCGACGAACGGCAAGCACGCCGATGCAGCCCGGGCATATGCGGATCTGGCCGCTCAAAATCCCGCGGAGCGGGACAGCTACGAACTGTTGAGCGCGGAACAGTGGGTGCTGGCGGGTGACATCGCCTCCGCCAAGCAGGCCTATGCGGCGGTCTCTCCCCAGGCCCGCTCCACGCTCCCGGCGTCGAGAGCGCTGGTCGCCGCCGAGATCGACGTGGCGGATCGCGACGGCTCCGCCGCAATCCGCGAATTGGATTCGATCCCCGTGCCGAGCGCTGCCGATCTCGCCCAGAATTACTGGTGGTTGCGCGGCAGGGCGGCATTTCTCTCCGGACATCCGGTGGAGGGCACGCGCGCATTCCTCGAGCGCGAGCGCTACCTGCCGGACCCCGCCGGCCTGCGCTCGAGCCGCGAGGAGCTGTTCGGCCTGATTCGCGATGCCGCCGAGCGGGGCGTGCCGCTCAAAGCCCCCCCCAAGACCGACCCCATCGTCGCCGGGTGGCTGGCACTCGGCCCGGTGGCGATCGACATGGCGCGCAATCCCATGCGGGCGGGAGCAGCGCTGGCGGAATGGAAGCGCGCCTACCCGCAACACCCGGCGAACGATGGCGTGCTCCTGCTTGCGCAGAATCAAATCGCCGTCGCCACCGGCTTTCCCGATCAGGTGGCGCTGCTCCTGCCGCTGTCCGGCCGGGCCGAATCGGTCGGCGTCGCCGTGCGTGACGGCTTCATCGCAGCCTATCTGGAACAAGATCCCGCCGCCCGGCCGCATTTGCGGATTTACGATGTCGCCGCCGAGACCGTCGCCGGTGCCTATCGGCATGCGGTCGACGACGGTGCGGCGTTCGTGGTCGGGCCGCTCACCAAGGAGGACGTGGCGGCGGTCGTGCCGTTGAACGCCGGCAAGACACCGGAACTTGCGCTCAACTTTCTCGGCGATGCCGTGAACCCGGGGAAGAGCTTCTACCAATTTGCTCTGCTGCCCGAGGATGAGGCGCGCATCGTCGCCCGCCGCCTGGTCGCCGAGGGCAAGCTCAAGGGCGTCACCATCATCGCCGACGGCGAGCTGGGCAGCCGCGTGCAGGCGGCGTTCTCGCAGGAGTTGTCGCAGCACGGCGGTGTGGTACTCGACGGCGGACGGTACGAGTCCACCCGCGCCGACTTCGCCGACATCATCAAACAAATTTTGCAGGTGCACGCCGTCAAGGGCGAGCCGTCGAGCCATCGCGAGGTCGATTTCGTGTTCATCGAGGGCGGTCCGGGCGCCTCCCGGCTGATCGTCCCGCAGCTCAAGTTCAATTTCGCGGGCGACGTACCGGTGTATGCCACCTCGGATAGTTTCGAGCCCAACCCAAGCGCGAATAGCGATCTCGACGGCCTGTCCTTCCCGGACATGCCCTGGATGGTGTCCGCCGATCCCGTGACCGCGCAGATCAGGGACGCCGTCCATTCGGCGTGGCCGGCGCGCACCACCCGGCTCGATCGGCTCTATGCCTTCGGTTTCGATGCCTACCGGCTGGTGCCTGCCTTGCGATCCAATTCTATCAGCGACACCTCGAGCATCTCGGGCGTCAGCGGCAAGCTCTCCCTCGACGCGCACAATCGGATCCGCCGCGAGCTCGATTGGGTTCAAATCAAGAACGGAACGCCGGCCCCGCTGTAAATCTCCAGGGATGGGCGGCTTTACGCCCGTGACGGCGCCTTGAGACGCTGCGCATCATGCGCGCATGAATTCCGCACGCGGCGCGGCGGCCGAAGATCTGGCCGTCGCCTATCTCACCGCCCGGGGCATGATCGTGCTCGCCCGCAATATCCGCTGCCGCGGGGGTGAAATCGACATTCTATGCCTGGACGGACGCCTGCTGGCCGTGATCGAGGTGCGCCAGAGGGCGCACGGCCAATTCGGGGGCGCACTCGCGTCCGTGACGCGCGCGAAACAGCGCAAAATCCTGAGAGCGGCCCGCCATGTGCTGCAGACGTCGCGTGAGCTCTCCCGCCGGCTCATGCGCTTCGACGTGATCGGCGTCGAGGGGCTCCCGGAAGGCGACCACGAGATCTCCTGGATCAAGGACGCTTTCCGCGCCCGCTGAGATTACTTGACCACCTGCAGCTTGGGTCGCCTGGCTGCGGGCGCGGCGCGGCCGGAGGCCGGCGTTGCCGGCGGCTTGTCGGTGGGATCCGGATCGGCGTCCCCTTCCGGAAAAATCATGCCCTGCCCCGTCTCGCGGGCATAGATGCCGAGCACCGCGCGTACCGGGACCTGCACCTGGAATGAGGCGCCGCCGAAGCGTGCCTCGAAGCTCACTGCATCATTGCCGAGCTTCAAGGCGGAAGTCGCGGAAAAGCTGACGTTGAGAACGATCTTCCCGTCTTTGACATATTGCCGCGGCACCACCACCCCGTCCGCGGCCGCATCGACCACGATATGCGGTGTTTCCCCGGAGTCGCTGATCCACTCGTGAAGCGCCCGCAGCAGATAAGGTCGCCGCGGCTTCAATGGCGCATTTCCCGCTCTGCGGGGCTCAAGCAGGCACGAAACGTCGAGCGCGCGAAGATCGAGTTCATGTATTTGATGATGGGCTGCGCCTGCGGCGGCAACTCGATGCCGTAGAACGGCAGGCGCCACAGAATGGGTGCGATGCTCGCATCCACCAGCGAAAACTCATCGCTCAGGAAGAACGGCTTCGCCTTGAAGACCTCGGCGCTGGCGCATATCGCCTCGCTCAGCACCTTGCGGCTGTGCGCGGCGGTCTTGCTCTCCCGGTCGAGCTCGATGTCGTGCGCCAACCCGTACCAGTCGCGCTCCACGCGATACAGCGCCACCCGGAACTGGGCCCGGGTCACCGGGTCGATTGGCATCAAGGGGGGATGCGGAAAGCGCTCGTCCAGATACTCCATGATGACGCGCGAATCGTAAAGAACGAGGTCCCGATCGACCAGCGTCGGAACGCTGTGATAGGGATTCAAGTCGAGCAGATCCTCCGGCAGCTTGTTGGGGTCGCAGTTGACCAGCTCGATGGCAATGCCTTTCTCGGCGAGCACGAGGCGGGTCCGATGACTCCAGGGGTCATTCGGCGCAGAGAAGAGTGTCATCACCGAGCGACGTGCCACGAACACGATCTCCTTGAGTCCAAGGACAAACCGGAGGTCCGCTGCAGAGTCAGTGTACGTCCTTCCAGTATTCTTTCTTCAGCAAGTAGGCGAACACGAACCCGACCAGCAGAAACAGCGTGACGAACACGCCGAGCGACTGACGCTTCGCCTTGACCGGTTCGCCCGCGTAATCCAGGAAATTGGCGATGTCCCGGGCAAAGCCATCATACTCCACGGGAGACAAACTGCCCTTAGTCAATGCTTCGACGCCCCGGAGCACCATGTGGTCGCTCCCGCCGGCATCCTTTTCGCTCTTGAATACCGGCTGCTGCAGCCCCTGAACGGGGGCCACCACGTCGGGCATCGCGGTGCCCGGCAGATACACGTTGTTCACGCCCCATGGACGGGTGCTGTCCACGTAGTAGCCCTTCAAGTACGAGTAGATGTAGTCAGGACCCTTCTCCCGGGCGATCAAAGACAGATCCGGCGGCTGCTTGCCGAACCAATCCTTGGCATCCGCCGGCATCGCACTCACGATGCCGTCGAAGGGCTTCTGCGACGTGAACATCAAGCCGGTGCCGAGATCCTTCTCGGATATCTTCAAGTCTTCCGCCATCCGGTTGTAGCGCAGATACATGATCGAATGGCATCCCGAACAGTAGTTCATGAAATCGTGCGCGCCGCGCCGCAGGGACTCCAGGTCCCTGATGTCCGTGTGAGCGCGCTGCACTTCGATTTCGCCCCCCTCTTGGGCCAGCGCGAGGCCGGCGGGAAGCAATGCAACGGCGGTCAGAAGCCAGCGTTTAACCATGTCCCGTGACCCTTTCCGGCACCGGCTTCACTCGGTCGAGCCTCGTGTACCAGGGCATCAGCAGGAAGAACGCGAAATACAGCGCCGTGCAGATCTTGGCGAGCAGTGGATAGATTCCGGCCGGAGGCTTCAAACCGCAGACGCCCAGGATCACGAACGAGATCACGAAGATGGCGAGCATGATCTTGTAGACCGGCCCCCGGTAGCGGATCGAGTTGACCGGCGATCGATCGAGCCACGGCACCAGGAACAGCACCACGATCGAGGCGCCCATGACCAGCACGCCCCAAACCTGCGTCCCGGCGAACGAAGGAACCGCGCGGAGCATCGCGTAGAACGGCGTGAAATACCAGACGGGCGCGATGTGTGGCGGAGTCTGCAGGGGATTCGCCGGAGAGAAATTCGGCGCCTCCAGGAACAGGCCGCCGAATGTGGGGGCAAAGAAGATCACACCCGCGAAAACGATCAGAAACCCCATCACTCCGACCAAGTCCTTGACCGTATAGTACGGGTGGAATGGGATGCCGTCGAGCGGGTGGCCGTCGGCATCCTTGTGCTTCTTGATGTCGATGCCGTCGGGATTGTTCGAGCCGACCTCGTGCAGCGCCATGAGATGCGCGATCACCAGGAAGATCAGTGCGATCGGAACCGCGGCGACGTGCAGGGCGAAGAATCGATTCAGCGTGGCGTCGCTGATGACGTAGTCGCCGCGGATCCAGTCCACCAGGGTCCCGCCGACCACCGGCAGGCTGCCGAACAGCGAGGTGATCACCTGGGCCCCCCAGAAACTCATGTTGCCCCAGGGCAGCACGTACCCCATGAAGCCTTCCGCCATCAGCGCGACGAAGATCAGGCAACCGAATATCCACAACAGCTCGCGCGGTTTGCGATGCGAGCCGTACAACAGCGCCCGGAACATGTGCAGGTAGACGACGATGAAGAACGCCGATGCGCCGGTCGTGTGCATGTAGCGGATCAGCCAGCCCCAGTTCACGTCGCGCATGATGTATTCGACCGATGCGAACGCCTCGCTGGACGAGGGTTTGTAGTTCATGGTCAGGAAAATGCCGGTGATGATCTGGTTCACCAGAACCAGCAGCGCCAGCGACCCGAAGTAGTACCAGAAGTTGAAGTTCTTCGGTGCGTAGTACTCGGAGACCTGGCTTCGCCACAGGGCGCTCAGCGGAAAACGCTTGTCGATCCAACCGAGTAAGCCGTTGCTGGCGGTGGATTCAGGTGCTGCGGCCATCACTCAACCTCGCGAATCAAAATGAGCGGACTCAATCAAACAGACCGGGCGATCAAACCGATGGGGGAGCCTCGTCCACACCGATCACGATCCGCGCATCGCCCGAGAAAGTATAGGAGGGAACGGTCAAATTTCTGGGCGCCGGCATGCTCTTGAACACCCGGCCGGAGATGTCGTATTTCGAGCCATGACAGGGGCAGTAGAAACCGCCCGGCCAATTCTGGCCGAGATCCGCCCCGGCGACCTGGAATGCGCTGTTCGGCTCGAACGCGGCCAGCGGCGAGCAGCCGAGATGCGTGCACACCGCCAATCCCACCCAGTACTCGGGGTTGCGCGCGCGCGCGGGCCCGGAATCCTTGATGTACTTCGGCTGCAGCGAATTGTCGGAATTCGGGTCGACCAACAAATCATTGTGGCCGCCGAGCGAGTCGATGACCGTCTTGCTCCGGCGTACCACGACCACCGGCTGCCCGCGCCATACGACTTTGAGCATCTGGCCGTCCTCGAGCTTCGAGGCATCGACCGAAACCGGTGCACCGAGCGCCTTGGCACGAACGCTCGGCTGCCAGGACGAGATGAACGGGACTGCCGCGAATGCCACCCCGACGGCGCCGAGACCGGCTGTGGCCGCCGTCAACATGCGGCGGCGGCCGTGATCCACCGCCAGCAGGCCAACCTGGTCAACGTTATCGCCGCTCATTCGTTGTCCTCATAGAGTCCGCCATCCGCCGCTCCACTGGTTACTCGTCAAATTTTGGATTCTGGGGCCCGTCAATAGCACAAATGCTTGAGGATATGCACCGAAACGACCGGGCCCGTGGTGTTCCTCGTACGCTATCGCGGGCGCATTATACACAGCTAAGACGCAATCTTGGCGCAGCGTAGGGGAGTCGGATTGCAGAACGCACGCGTGCTCGCCAGTTTTTTGCTGAGAGCGGCCGTCGTCGGCCTCGCCATTGCATTCTTGCTGGTTTGGTGGAAACCGGCTCTGCTGGGGGTGTCGGCCTCTCCTGCCGCAATCCGGGCCTCGACCGCGCCACCCGCCGGGGGCGCCGGCGCCGTCAGTCCCATGCAAAGCTTCGCGGACTCGGTTGCCCGTGCGGCTCCCGCCGTGGTGAACATATACACGGCGCGAGTGGTCACCGAACGGCGGCAAGCCGCGCCTCTCGATCAGCTGTTTGGAGAAAACTGGCCGAGCTACCGCCAGCATGTGGAGCGCAGCCTGGGATCGGGGGTGATCGTCGACGCCAAGGGCACCATCGTGACCAACCAGCACGTGATCGCCGGCGCCGACTCGATCAGGGTGCAGCTGGCTGACGGACGCATCGCCGAGGCGGCGGTGGTGGGTCAGGATCCCGATACCGATCTGGCGATTTTGCACCTGTCGATCGGCAACCTCCCTGTCATGCCGGTGGGACGATCCGATACGCTGCGGGTGGGCGATATCGTGCTCGCCATCGGCAACCCCTACGGACTCAGCCAGACGGTGACCCAGGGCATCGTGAGCGCCACCGGACGCGGCCAGCTCGGGCTCGCGACCTTCGAGAATTTCATCCAGACCGATGCCGCCATCAATCTGGGCAATTCGGGCGGCGCGCTGATCGATGCGCGCGGCGATCTGGTGGGAATCAACACGGCCGTGCTCAACCGGACCTACGGCGGCCCGGAAGGCATCGGCTTCGCCATTCCGGTGAATCTGGTGCGCGGCGTGATGGAGCAAATCCTCGCTCATGGGCACGTCGTGCGCGGCTGGCTCGGGTTCGTGCCGCAGGACCTGTCCCCCGAACAAGCCGCGCAGCTCGGCATCGCGGGCGCCGGAGTCACCGTGGTCAACATCTTGGTGAAGAGTCCCGCCTTCGACGCAGGTGTCCGGCCGGGCGATCTCATCACGACGCTCGACGGCGAATCGGTGAAGAGCTCCCAGGATCTCGTCAGCAAGCTCGCAGCCTTGAAGCCGGGCTCCGAGGTGGAGCTCGACGGACGCCACGCTCGCGAGGCTTACTCGCTCAAACTGCCCATCATCGAGCGGCCGACCCACCTCAAGGCCCAGTAACCGGCCGCGCGGCCGCGCTTCAGCCCGGCGTGCGCCTGATCCGGGCGCCCAACTGCTGCAGCTTCTCCTCGATCGCTTCATAGCCGCGATCGATGTGATAAATCCGCTCGATCTCGGTCCTTCCGTCCGCGACCAGGCCGGCGAGAACGAGGCTCGCCGAGGCGCGCAGGTCCGTCGCCATCACCGGCGCGGCGGTCAGGCGGTCGACTCCCTTGATGATGGCCGTGTTGCCCTCGAGCCGGATCTCGGCGCCCATGCGCCGCATCTCCAGCATGTGCATGAAGCGGTTCTCGAAAATGGTCTCGATGATGGTGCCGACGCCTTGCGCCACGGTGTTGAGCGCGGCGAACTGCGCCTGCATGTCGGTGGGAAACGCCGGATAGGGGGCCGTCCGGATATCGACCGCTTGCGGCCGCTTGCCGCGCATGTCGACCTCGACCCAGTTGTCGCCCCGGCCGACCCTGGCGCCTGCCTCTTCCAGCTTGATGATGACGGCATCCAGATGATCGGGCCGCGTATTCTTCACGCGGACATGACCGCCGGTGATCGCGCCTGCGACGAGGTAGGTGCCGCTTTCGATGCGATCGGGCAGCACGTCGTAGGTGGTGCCGGAAAGCCGCTCGACGCCCTCGATCACGATCCGGTCCGTGCCCGCACCCTTGATCTTCGCGCCCATGGCGCAGAGAAAATTCGCAAGGTCGACCACTTCGGGCTCGCGCGCCGCGTTCTCGAGTATGGTCTCGCCCGAGGCCAGGGTGGCGGCCATCATCAGATTCTCGGTACCTGTGACAGTCACCGTCTCGAGCACGAGCCGCGCCCCTTGGAGACGCTGCGCTCGCGCCTTGATGTAGCCGTTTTCGATGTGGATATCCGCGCCCATGGCCTGCAGGCCCGCGACGTGAATGTTGACCGGGCGCGCACCGATAGCGCAGCCACCCGGCAGGGACACGTCCGCGGAACCGAAACGCGCCAGCAGAGGCCCCAGCACCAGAATCGAGGCCCGCATGGTCTTCACCAGCTGATAGGGCGCGAAATGCTCCTTGATGGTCGATGCATCCACTTCGATGCGCATTTTCTCGTCGATCGTCACCGAGACGCCCATGCGCCCCAGAAGCTCGATCATGGTGGTCACGTCTTGCAGATGGGGCACGTTCGACACGGTGACGGGGCCGTCCGCGAGCAGGCACCCCGCCAGGATCGGCAGGGTCGCGTTCTTGGCGCCGGAGATGCGGATTTCGCCCTCGAGCGGAATGCCGCCGTGGATCTGCAGCTTATCCACGAGGCGGAACCGCTCCCCGGCCTGCGCTCTGGCCCGCGTATTCCTCCGGCGTGTACACCTTGAGCGCGAGCGCGTGAATCTCGCCGCCCATCGCCGCGCCGAGCGTCGCATAAACCAGCTGATGGCGCTGGATGGCGCGCAGACCGCCGAATTTCTCGGCGATCACGACCGCCTCGAAATGCACATTGTCCTCGCTCGAGACGGATGCGCGGCTGCCGGGCAAGCCCCGCTGGATGAGATCGGTGATCTGTTGTGGATTCATGCCCTGCCCTCAAGTTGTATCATTCGTCGATGGACCCTGACTATACGGACGCCGGGTATACGGACGAAGTGCTCATCGATCTCGGGCGCCAGGCGCTCGCCATCGAAATCGACGGCCTGCGCGCGCAGCTCCCGCGCTTAGGACTCGATTTTGCACGCGCATGCCGGATTTGTCTCAACTGCCGGGGGCGGATCGTGGTCACCGGCATGGGCAAGTCGGGCCATATCGGCGGCAAAATCGCCGCAACGCTGGCGAGCACCGGAACCCCGGCCTTTTTCATGCATCCGGGGGAGGCCAGCCACGGCGATATGGGCATGATCACGCGCGACGATGCCGTGCTCGCCCTCTCCAATTCCGGCGAGACCGCCGAGATCTTGACCATCGTCCCGGCCATCAAGCGCCTGGGGGTGCCTCTGATTTCGTTCACCGGCAGCGCGGACTCCTCGCTGGCGCGCATCGCCACGGTGCACCTCGATATCGGCGTGCCAGCCGAAGCCTGCCCGCTGAACCTTGCTCCCACGGCCTCGACCACCGCGGCCTTGGCCGTGGGCGATGCGCTCGCGGTTGCCCTGCTCAAGGCGCGGGGATTCACTGAGGAGGATTTCGCCCGCTCGCATCCGGCCGGCGCTCTCGGGAGGCGCCTGTTGCTGCACGTGCGGGATGTGATGCGCACCGGCGAGTCCATCCCGAAGGTCGCGCCGGAAGCGACGCTCGCCGAAGGGGTGATGGAAATGACCCGCAAGGGTCTCGGCATGACCGTGGTGGTCGACCCCGGCGACCGGGCGCTCGGAGTTTTCACGGACGGGGACCTGCGGCGTGCCTGGGACCGGGCGGCGGATGTGCATGGCACGCGCATGCAGGAGGTCATGACCCGTACCGCCAAGCGGATACACCCCGGAATGCTCGCCGTCGAAGCCATGCTCCTCATGGAAACGCATCGAATCACCTCGCTCATCGTGGTCGACGAGAACGATGTGGTGGTGGGTGCGCTCAACGTTCACGACTTGATGCGCGCAGGTGTCGTTTGAACAGGCAGCGAGCCGTCCATCCAAAGGCTCGACGCGCAGCGCCGCTCGCGGCCATCGAGCTCTTGGTGCTCGACGTCGACGGTGTGCTGACCGACGGGCGCCTGTATTTCTCTTCCCGGGGCGAGCAGCTCAAGGTGTTTCACGTTCGAGATGGGCACGGCATCAAGCTTCTGCTGTTGAGCGGCCTCGCGGTCGCGGCGGTAAGCGGCCGGCGCTCGCCCGCCGTGACGGCGCGCATGCGGGAGCTCGGGGTACGGCACGTCGTGCAGGGCTGCCGGGACAAGGTGGCCGCTCTCGGCCGGCTCACGCGCAAGCTCGGGATCGACCCGCAGGCGTCGGCATGCATCGTCGATGACACACCCGACCTGCCGCTGATGGCCGCCGTCGGCTTCGCGGCTGCGGTGGCGGACGCGCATCCGCTGGTGAAGTCGGCCGCGCACTGGACCAGCACGTCGCCCGGCGGCGCGGGCGCGGTGCGCGAGCTCTGCGACGCCATCCTGCGGGCCCGCGCCGGCGGGCGGCGCCCCTGAATGGCCTTCCGGTTATTCACGCTGCTCGCGGTCATCGCGCTTGGGGTCAGCACCTGGATCCTGAGCTCGCCCAGTCATCGACCGGCGCAGACCGGCCCGGCGTCGGCGTTGCCGGGCTACTATCTCAAAAATGCCATCCTGACCGACTACGATGCGAACGGCGCGCCCTCGATCCGCATCCACGCCGATCGCATCGATCAAGTCGATCACGGGCCGGAGGTCGCTCTGTATAACGTGCGCGTCGACTATCAATCACCGAGCGGCCAATCGTGGGTTCTGCTCGGCGACACCGGCCATGTCGAGACCGGCGGCAAGATCGTCGACGTCGCAGGAAACGTCAAGCTCGAGGAAGAGGACTCGGGGCATGCGGGCGCTGCGGTGCTGCATACGGACACGCTGCGCTACGACGTGGCCAACGGCATTGCGACCACCCAGAGCGACGTGCGCATCGATTTCGGTCTGCATGCATTGAACGGCCGCGGTCTCATCGCCAATTTGAAAGAGCGAACCATGCGCCTAGAATCGAAGGTCAATGGCCGCTTCCAACCCTAAATCCCGTCCGTGCGCGGGCACGCTGATCGTCGCCGCGCTGGCGGCGGGAAGCCTGTTGGCTGCCGCACCGTGCTCTGCGGCCGCGGCCAAGGAAACTGCCGGACCCGTTACCCTGGACGCTCAATCCTTTGAGCTCGACCTCAAGAACAACAACGTATTTTTCCGCAAGCCGCGCATCGTACAGGGCACCAATTCGGTGGCTGCGGACCAGGGCCAGGCGTCGCGCGAAGCGCTTGGTGGAAACTTCGACAACAGTGTCTGGACCTTTCGCGGCAACGTGAAAATTACCATGGAGCAGGGTCAGCTCAGCGCCGATGACGCGCAGGTGAGCTTCATCAAAAAGCTCCTCTCCAAGGCCGTGGCAAACGGCAAGCCTGCAGAGTTCCAGCAGCTCATCGAGAAGACCGGCAAGGTCGCGCACGGACATGCAGATACCATCGATTACGATGCGGGCAAGGGAATCGTGCGGCTGTCGAAAAACGCCTGGCTCAGCGACGGTCAGAACGAAATCCACGGCGAGATGCTGAGGTACAACGCCATCGCGCAAACCATCGTCGCGGACCCCGCCGAACAGGGGTCGCAGCGCGTGCACATCATCCTGACCCCGCCGCCTTCCAAGCCATGAGCGTCCTGCGGGCGCTTAATCTCGCCAAAAGCTACAAATCACGCCAGATCCTCAAGGATATCTCGCTCGAAGTGGCAAGCGGCGAGGTCGTGGGCCTCCTCGGCCCGAACGGCGCCGGCAAGACCACCGCTTTCTACATGATCGTCGGTCTCACCCGCTGCGAGCACGGCGAGATCTATCTCGACAACAAGAACATCGGGCGGCTTCCCATGCACCGGCGGGCCCAATTGGGCCTGGGCTATCTCCCGCAGGAGCCCTCCGTGTTTCGCCGGATGTCGGTGGAGAGCAATATCATGGCGATTTTGGAGACCCGGCCGGGTCTCGACGAGTCCCAACGCGGCACGCGCCTCACGGAGCTCCTGGAAGAGTTGCACATTGGACATGTGAGGGACAGCATGGGCATGAGCCTGTCGGGTGGCGAGCGCCGACGGGTGGAGATTGCGCGCGCCTTGGCGGCCGATCCCCGCTTCATCCTCCTGGATGAGCCGTTTGCCGGGGTCGATCCGTTGTCGGTCGCCGATATCCAAAGGATTATCAAACACTTATCTGATAAGGGCATCGGCGTGCTGATAACCGACCATAATGTCCGGGAAACCCTCGGCATCTGCGAACGCGCATACATCGTCAGCCAGGGTACAGTGCTTACTTCCGGATCTGCGGACCAGATTCTTGCCAACCGAGAGGTCCGTGAGGTGTACTTGGGCCAAGACTTCAAACTGTAGGCTTGGTTAGAGAAAAATGCTGAAGCCAAGTTTGCAGCTCCGAATCGGCCAACAGCTGACCATGACGCCGCAGCTGCAACAGGCCATCCGGCTGCTGCAGCTGCCCTCGCTGGACTTGCAGGCTCACGTGCGGGAGACCCTCGAGACCAACGTGATGCTCGAGGCGGAGGACGAGCTCGCCCCCGACACCTCGCCGGAGGGCTTACGCGAGCGCGAGGACATCCCCGGTCCCGTCGAGGAAAAGTACGCCGCCGAGGAGCAATACGCCGAGCTCGACGGCAACGCGGCGACCGCAGAACCCGCCGGACAGCCGGAGGTGGAGATCGCCGACGATACCTGGGGCGAAGCGGTGAGCGGACCCTCGGACAGTCCCTGGTCGGGAGACGACGACCGGAGCAGTGACTTCAGCGACCAGCACGCACAAACACTGCAGGAACAGCTGATCGAGCAGCTCGAGCTGGCACGGCTCACACCCATCGACCTCGCCATCGCCCGGGTGATCACCGACGCCATTACGGACGACGGCTATCTGAAGGACGACCTGGAGGATATCCGCCAAAGCCTGCGACCCGAGATCGAGGCCAGCCCGGATGACGTGGAGCGCGTGCTCGCCCAGGTGCAGTCGCTCGAGCCCGCCGGGGTCGGCGCCCGCAGCCTCGGCGAGTGCATTGCCTTGCAGCTGCGTCAGCTGCACCCCGATGTCCCCGCACGCGACATCGCGATCCGCGTCGCGCTCGAGCATCTGGATCTGGTCGCCAATCAGCAGCTCGTGCTGCTGCGCCGCCAGCTTCGCTGCAGCGAGGGCGATCTGGAGATGGCGCTAGCCCTGGTTCGCTCCTGCCATCCGCGTCCCGGAGCGGCCGTCAACCCCGCCCAGGCCGAATACGTCATCCCGGATGTATTCGTGCGCCGCACCGATCACGGCTGGGTGGTCGAGATCAACCAGGCTACGGTGCCGCGCGTGCGCGTCAATCAGAGTTACGCAAACCTGATTTCGCGCGCTCCCGACCACGCGATGCTGCGCACCCAGCTGCAGGAGGCCCGCTGGCTCATGCGAAGCCTCGAAATCCGCAACGAAACGCTGATCAAGGTGGCGCGCTGCATCGTGCAGCGGCAGACCGGCTTCTTCGACCAGGGCGAGGAGGCGATGGTGCCGCTGATCCTCAAGGACGTGGCCGAAGCGGTCGAGATGCACGAGTCGACCATCTCGCGGGTCACCACGGCCAAGTACATGCACACCCCGCGCGGGGTGTTCGAGTTCCGGTATTTCTTCTCCAGCCACGTCGAGGCGGCGGACGGCACCGAGATGTCCTCGACCGCCATTCGCGCCAAGATCAAGAAATTGATATCCCAGGAGAATCCGGAAAATCCCTGGAGCGACAGCAAGCTCGCGGAGATTCTGTCCGGGGAGGGCATCCCGGTCGCGAGGCGCACGGTGGCCAAGTACCGCGAAGGCATGCAGATCGCCCCATCCAACGAACGCAAGCGCGCGGCCGCCCGCGCGTCTTGAGACTTCATCGATAAGACGGTTTTCAGCAGTAGGAGGACTCATGCAGCTCGATCTCAGCGGTCATCATGTGGAAGTAACTCCGGCCCTTCGCGGCTATGTCATCAAGAAGTTCGAGCGAATCTCGAGACATTTCGAGCAGCTGATCGACGTCCATTGTGTGCTCACGGTGGAGAAGCTGCGCCATAAGGCGGAGGCGACTCTGATGCTACGCGGCACCAAGATCTACGCCGACGCGACCGACGGAGACATGTATGCCGCCATCGATGCGCTCACCGACAAGCTCGACCGCTGCGTCAAGAAGCACAAGGAGAAGGCCTCCGACCACCATGCCGAGGAAGTCATCAAGGCCCGCTCCTCCTCCTGACCCGGGGCCTGCCGACGCGCCGTGCGCCTGATCATCGTCAGCGGTCTCTCGGGCTCGGGTAAGAGCGTCGCTCTGCACCAGCTCGAGGACATCGACTTCTACTGCGTCGACAACATACCGGCGGCGCTGCTGAAGCCCTTCATCTCGCACACCATCCGCGGCACGGATGAGGTGTATCCGCGCACCGCGGTGGGCCTGGACGCCCGCAACCGCCCGAACGAGATCGACACCATTCCGGCGCTGGTCGGGGAACTGCGTCGCAGCGGCATCCGCTGCGAGGTGCTGTTCCTGCACGCGAGCGACGAGGTGCTGCTGAAACGATACGCCGAGACCCGGCGCAAGCATCCGCTGGTCTCACCCGAGGTGAGCCTGCGCGAGGCCATCGCGACCGAGCGCAAGCTCTTGGAGCCGATCATTGCCGCGGCGGACCTGACGATCGACACCTCGGCCATGGGTGTTCATGCGCTGCGCGAGCTGATCCGCGAGCGCATCGACCGCCGCACCGACGGACGCCTGGCGCTGATGTTCGAGTCGTTCGGCTACAAACACGGAATTCCAGGGGACGCCGACTTCGTATTCGACGTGCGCAGCCTCCCAAATCCCTACTGGCAGCCCGCGCTGCGCCATCTGACCGGTCGCGACGAGCCCGTGGCCGCGTACCTCGCGACGCACGACAGCGTGCGGAAGATGATCGCCGCACTGACCGAGTTCCTCACCGCGCGCATCGCCGAGTTTGACCAGGCGAACCGCAGCTACCTCACGATCGCCATCGGCTGCACCGGCGGCCAGCATCGGTCCGTATACATTGCCGAGGAGCTGGCGCGGCATTTCCGGGGCATTTATCCCCAGGTGCTCACACGGCACGACTCGTTGCAGAAAGCCTGATATCGGTCTGCGCCAGGAAGGAGCGGATCTCGTCCGCTCGGGCGCGGGCATCGCTCAGACCGAGCGCGATCAACTCGCGGGTGTAGCCGCGCTCGAACAGAAGATAGCTCAAGAGCGTCCCCGCGGCGGGCTTGGAGGAGTTCGCGCCCATGGCCCGCAGCAGCGCCCGCAGGCTCCTCGGAAGCTGCGATCGGTGGCGCCGTGCAATCTCGGAAAGATCCTGCGACGGCGTCAACACCAGGCAATCGATGTGCGGAAGCTTCGCGCCCTCATTGTGGGCCTCGATGCGCTCCAGGTCCGATTGCAGCTGATCCATGAACAGCGAATCCAGCATGAAGCCGAACATCTGGCCGAAGCTCGGCTCGCTGCGGATCGCCGGCATGCCGAGGCCGGCGGACGCCGGGTCCCCGACCCCGATCACCAACAGCCGGTTCGCTCCCAGGTGAATGGCCGGGCTCAGGGGCGAGGTCTGCCGCATCGCCCCGTCACCGAAGTATTGCTGGTGCAGGAAAATGGGCCGGAACAGGAACGGAATCGACAGGCTGGCCATCAAATGCTCGAGCGTGAGCTGCACCCGGGCTCCCTTGCGCGCCGCACGGGTCCAGGGCTCGATCGGCCCGGAGCACGCGTAGAAGGTGACCGAATCGGCATCCGAATAGCTCGTCGCACAGATCCCCACCGCGCGCAGGTGCTGCTTGTACATCCCGCGCGGGATGCCCTCGAAATGTAGATTCTTGCGCAGCAGCTCCCACAACGGCGTGTTGTCGAACAGGGAGCGCGGCGGATGCACCAGCCACCCGCCGGTGGTGAGCGCGAGGATCCACTGCAGACCGGAGCGCAGCACACTGACCGCGTCCGCCTTGATCACCTGGTGAACGCGGAATTCACGCCACACCTTCTCGATGGTATAGACGGCGTGCCGGAAGTGGGCGGCGTCCGAAGCGAGCGCAATCGCGCTCACCGCGCCCGCGGAGGTGCCGGTGATCACTTGAAACGGGCTCCCGGCACCGCGTCCCAGCTGCTCGGCGATGCCCTTGAGCACGCCCACCTGGTACGCCGCGCGCGCGCCGCCGCCGGTCAGTACCAGGCCGAGAGTCGATTCGTCGGGTCGCTGCAGCTTCGCATTCATTGAGCCACGAAGCCTAGCCCAGGATCGGCCGCTCAGCCGAGTGCATCTATCGCATTATCCAAACCGGACAGCGTCAGGGGGTACATCCTGTCCTCCAGGAGCTCGCGGATCAGGCCGATGGAAGCGGTGTGGTGCCAATGCGCCGGCGGCCGGGGGTTGATCCACGCGAATTTGGGGTAGGCCCTGGTCAGCCGCTCGAGCCATACCCCCCCCGGCTCGGCATTCCAATGCTCGACGCTCCCGCCCGGAGTGGTGATTTCGTACGGGCTCATGGTCGCATCGCCCACGAATATCAGCTTGTAGTCCGACGCATAGGTCCGCATGAGCTCGACCGTGCCGATGTGTTCGCGGAAGCGGCGCCGATTGTCGCGCCAGAGCGCCTCGTACGGACAGTTGTGAAAATAGAAATGCTCCAGGTGCTTGAATTCGGTGCGCGCCGCCGAGAACAGCTCTTCGCAGGTTCTCACGTGATCATCCATCGATCCGCCCACGTCGAGGAGCAGCAGCACCTTCACCACATTGTGCCGCTCCGGCACCATTTTGATGTCGAGCCAGCCGCCCGAGCGCGCGGTGGCGTCGATGGTATCCGCGAGCGCCAGCTCCGTGGGTGCGCCGCGCCGCGCAAAGCGCCGCAGCCGGCGCAGCGCCAGCTTCATGTTGCGCGTGCCGAGCTCCACCGTATCGTCGAAATTGGCGAACTCGCGACGGTCCCACACCTTCACGGCGCTGCGGTTGCGCGATGCGTCCTGACCGATGCGCACGCCCTCCGGGTTGTAGCCATGGGCTCCGAACGGAGAGGTGCCCGCGGTTCCGATCCACTTGTTGCCGCCCTGATGGCGCTCCTTCTGCTCCTCCAGGCGCTTCTTCAAGGTCTCCATCAGCTGGTCCCAGCCGCCAAGCGCCTCGATCTCTGCCTTTTCGGCGTCGGTCAGATCCTTGACCAGAAGTTTTTCGAGCCAATCCGCCGGCAGCTCCCGCGACAGCGTCTCGAACACATTCTCGGCCCCTTTGAAATGTGCGGCGAATACACGGTCGAACCGATCGTAGAAGCGCTCGTCCTTGACCAGGCAGGTGCGCGCCAGGTGATAAAACCGCTCCGCGCTCGACTCTCCCAGCCCGCGCTGGAGGGCCTCGAGGAGGGTCATCAATTCCGTGATCGACACCGGGACCCCTGCGTCCCGCAGCAGCAGAAAGAACCTAACGAGCATTCCGGCGGTTGAGAAACAGAAGCTGTTCGAACAGATGCACGTCCTGCTCGTTCTTCAACAGCGCCCCGTAGAGCGGCGGCAGAAGCTTCTTCGCATCATCGCTGCGCAGGGTTTCGGGCGCAATGTCCTCCGCGACCAGCAGCTTGATCCAATCGAGCAGCTCGGAGGTGGTCGGCTTTTTCTTCAAGCCGGGCGTCTCGCGCACCCGAAAGAAGGCCGCCAGCGACTCGCGCAGGAGCTCGCGCTTCAAACCGGGAAAGTGAACGTCCACGATACGGGTCATCGTGGCTTCATCCGGGAATCGGATGTAATGAAAGAAGCAGCGGCGCAGGAACGCGTCCGGCAGCTCCTTCTCGTTGTTGCTGGTGATGACGATCACCGGCCTATGCCGCGCGCGCACGGTCTCGCGCGTCTCGTAGACGAAAAATTCCATTCGATCCAGTTCGCGCAGCAGATCGTTCGGAAATTCAATGTCCGCCTTGTCGATCTCGTCGATCAGCAGCACCGGCCGGACGTCGCTTTCGAAGGCCTCCCAGAGGCTCCCCTTGAGGATGTAATTGCGGATGTCCTTGACCTTGGCATCCCCGAGCTGCGAGTCCCGAAGGCGCGACACGGCATCGTATTCGTACAGTCCCTGCTGAGCCTTGGTGGTCGACTTGATGTGCCACTCGAGCAGCGGCATCGAGAGCGAGCGGGCGATCTCCGCCGCCAGCAGCGTCTTGCCGGTTCCGGGTTCGCCCTTGATCAGCAACGGCCTCGACAGCACCATCGCAGCATTCACCGCGGCCATCAATTCTTCGGTGGCGATGTACCGGTCGGTTCCCCGGAATTCGGATTGGGTGGTCAGAATCGCCGCCGGTTACTTGCGCAGGACCTTGAGGATCTGCATGGAATTCGTGCCTCCGGCAACACCGGTGAGCTCGCCCTTGGTGAGAATGATGAGGTCTTTTTCCTTCACCAGATTCAAATCCAGCAGCTGCTTGAAAATCGAGAAGTAGAATGCCTCCCGATCCTTGTCCGTCACGTCGTAGGCCACCGGATACACGCCTCGATACAGCGTCACCCGGCTGCGCGTCGCCTCCTGCCGGGTGAACGCGTAGATCGGGATGTCGGATCGCACCCGGGACATCCACAGCGCCGTCTCTCCCGATTCCGTCAGCGCGACGATGGCCTGCACGTGCAGATGGTTGGCGGTATACATCACCGCCGCCGCGATGGCCTCGTTGGCGTGGTCGAAATAACCGGTGCTGCGCTGGCGGATGCGCACGTGCGCTCCCTGGTATTTCTCGGCACCGACGATGATCTGCGCCATGGCCTCCACCACCTTGGCCGGATGCTTGCCGGCGGCGGTCTCCGCCGACAGCATGACCGCATCGGTGCCCTCCATGACCGCGTTGGCGACATCCGACACCTCCGCGCGCGTCGGAATGGTGGCGGTGATCATCGATTCCATCATCTGCGTCGCCGTGATCACCACGCGGTTCTGGTGGCGGGCTTCCTGCATGATCTGCTTCTGCAGACCCGCGAGCTCGGCAAAGCCCATCTCGACCCCCAGGTCGCCGCGCGCCACCATCACGGCATCGCTCGCCCGGACCACGTCCGCCAGATTCTTGACGGCCTCCGCACGCTCGATCTTGGCGACGAGCAACGCATCGCTCCCGGCGGCGCGCAGGAGCTTGCGGGCCTCGTTCATGTCGGACCCGTCGCGGGGAAAGGACACCGCCAGATAATCCACCTTGAGCGAGGCGGCGACGCAGATGTCCTCCCGATCCTTGTCAGTGAGCGCGCCGGCAGACAATCCGCCGCCCTGGCGGTTGATGCCTTTGTTGTTCCCCAGCTCGCCGCCGACGAGCACGCGGGTATTGATGCGCGGGCCCTCGATGGATTGGACCTGAAGGCTGATCTGTCCGTCGTTCAGCAGCAAGATATCGCCGACGCTCACATCCGTGGGCAGCTTCTTGTAGGCGATGCCGACCGCCTGCTCGTCTCCGGCATCCACCGCGAGCGCGGCGTCGAGTGCGAATGGCGCCCCGTCCGCAAGCATCACCTTGCCGTCCCTGAAGCGTTCGACGCGGATCTTCGGCCCCTGCAGATCACCGAGCACGCCGACATGGCGGCCCACCCGCTTGGCGGCCTGGCGCACGAGATCCAGCCGGCGCGAGTGGTCCGCGAGCGCGCCGTGGGAGAAGTTGATGCGCACCACGTCGACGCCGGCGCGTACCGTGTCTTCGATGATCCGGGGGTCGTCCGTCGCAGGACCGAGGGTTGCGACAATCTTGGCACGGCGCAGGATGAAACTCACGCTGCCCGCGCCTCCAGAATGTCGACCGCGGGAAGCTTCTTGCCCTCGACGAACTCCAGGAACGCACCGCCGCCGGTAGATATGTAGGAAATGCCGTCCTCGACGCCGTATTTTTCGATGGCCGCCAAGGTGTCGCCGCCGCCGGCGAGGGAGAAGGCCTTGCTGCGCGCGATGGCTTTGGCGAGCGCCCGCGTGCCTTCGCCGAACTGATCGAACTCGAACACACCGACCGGACCGTTCCAGAGGATGGTGCCGGCACCGGCGATGAGGCCCGCCAGCTGTTCCGCGGAATCCGGCCCGATGTCGAGAATCATCTCATTGTCCAGAACGCTGCCGACGGGCTTCACGTCCGCCTCGGCGACCGCCGAGAACTCCGTGGCAACCACCACGTCGGTGGGCATGGGTATGACGATGCCGCGCTTTTGCGACTGATCCATCAAGCGCCTGCAGATGTCCAGCATGTCGGGCTCGTGCAGCGACTTGCCGACTTTGAAGCCGAGCGCCGCAAGAAACGTGTTGGCGATGCCGCCGCCCACGATCAGCTGATCCACTTTCGAGAGCAGCGTCTCGAGCACGGTGAGCTTGGTCGACACCTTGGATCCTGCCACGATGGCGAGCAGCGGCCGCGCGGGCTTCTCGAGCGCCGTCTCGAGGGCCGTGAGCTCGCTCACCAGCAGCGGACCGGCGCAGGCGACCGGCGCGTATTTCGCCACCCCATGGGTGCTCGCCTCGGCGCGGTGCGCGGTGCCGAAAGCATCCATCACGTAGATGTCGCAAAGTGCGGCCATCTTTTTGGAGAGCTCGTCGGAATTCTTCTTTTCACCCTTGTTGAACCGGACGTTCTCGAGCAGCACCACCTCGCCCGGCGCCACGACCACGCCGTCCAGCCAGTCGCGCTTCAGGGGCGTCGGAACGCCCAGAAGCTCGGTGAGTCGCCGTGCGACCGGTTCCAGCGAGAATTCCTCCGCGAACTTGCCCTCCTCCGGGCGGCCCAGATGCGACATCAGCATGACACGGGCCTTCGCCGCCAATGCCGCTTGGATCGTCGGAAGCGCCGCGCGGATCCGCGCATCGCTCGCCACCTCGCCGTCCTTGATGGGTACGTTCAGGTCCTCGCGGATCAGCACCCGCTTGCCCGCGAGATCCAGGCTGGTCATTTTTTCGATTTTCATGCGCGGATCCTCGTTATTTTGGGCGCGCTCAGGCGGCCTTCGACCAGGCGGCAAGCGTATCGAGCATGCGGTTCGAGAAACCCCATTCGTTGTCGTACCACGAACACACCTTGACCAGCGTGCCCTCGATCACTTTGGTGAGCGTGGCATCGTACGTGGACGACGCCGGGTCATGGTTGAAATCCACGGATACCAGCGGCTGATCATTGTAAGCAAGGACGCCCTTGAGCGCGCCGTTGGCGGCCGCCTTGACCACGGCATGGATCTCGTCCACCGTCGTCTTGCGCGCCGCGACGAAGCTCAAGTCTACCAGCGACACATTGATGGTCGGCACGCGGATGGCGAAGCCATCGATCTTGCCCTTGAGCTCCGGCAGAACCAGGCCGACGGCCGCGGCGGCGCCGGTTTTGGTCGGGATCATGGACATGGTCGCGGAGCGTGCGCGTCGCAAGTCGGAATGATAGACATCCGTCAGCACCTGATCGTTGGTGTACGAGTGGATCGTGTTCATGACGCCGGACGTGAGGCCGATGCTCTCATGCAGAACCTTCACCAGCGGCGCGAGGCAATTGGTGGTGCAGGAGGCGTTCGAGATCACCGTATCCGTGGATTTCAGCCGCTGGTGATTGACGCCGTAAACGATGGTGGCGTCGACATCGTCGCCGCCGGGAGCCGATATCACCACTTTCTTCGCGCCCGCGGCAATATGTGCGGATGCCTTGGCTTTGCTGGTGAACAGACCCGTGCATTCGAGCACGAAATCGGCGCCCAACTCGCCCCAGGGAAGTTTGGCGGGATCGCGCTGCGCGATCACGCGGATGCGGTCGCCGTTCACCACCATGGCGTCGCCGTCGACGTGCACCTCTCCCTTGAAACGTCCATGCACCGTGTCGAAACGGGTCAAGTGGGCATTGGTCTTGGCGTCGCCCAAATCGTTGATGCCGACGATCTTGATCTCGCCCGCGTGCTTTCCTTCGTACAGGGCCCGTAAAACATTGCGGCCGATGCGGCCGTACCCGTTGATGCCCACTTTGATCGCCATTGAATCGCTCCCCTCGTGTTTGAATCGCGTTCCTAGCCCGCCATCACCTTGTCGATCGCCTGAAGCACGTGCTCCGGCGTGAAACCATACTGTTTGAACAACTCTTTGGCCGGCGCGGACGCCCCAAAATGGTCGATGCCGACGACTTGGCCCCGAAGGCCCACGTAGCGCCACCACGGCTCACGCGCCTGAGCTTCCACGGCCACGCGCCGCGAAACGGACGGGGGCAGCACGCTGTCCCGGTATGCCGGGTCCTGGCGGTCGAAGGTCGTCGTGCTGGGCATCGACACCAGGCGCACCTTGCGGCCCTTGGCCTGAGCGCTTTTCACCGCCTCCGCGGCGATGCCGACCTCGGAGCCCGTCGCGATGACGATGGCCTCGGGCGGCCCCTCGGAATCCATCAGCACATAGCCGCCGCGCCGGATCGCCTCGACCTGGTCGGGCCGGCGGGGCTGGTGCGCGACCGCCTGGCGCGTGAAGATGAGGCAGGTTGGGCCGTCTCGATTGTCGATGGCGATACCCCACGACGCCGCGGTCTCGACGGTATCGCAGGGACGCCAAACGTCCATGTGAGGAATCGTGCGCAGGCCCGCAAGCTGTTCGATGGGCTGGTGCGTCGGACCGTCCTCGCCCAGACCGATGGAATCGTGCGTATACACGAAAATGACGCGCAGCTTCATCAGCGCGGCCATACGCAGCGCGTTTCGCGCATAGTCCGAGAACGTCAGGAACGTGCCCCCGTAGGGGATGAATCCCCCGTGCGCGCTGATGCCGTTCAATATCGCCGACATGCCGAATTCGCGCACGCCGAAATGCGCATAATTGCCGGCGGGCGCCTCCGGCGACAGCGAGACCGAGTCCTTGCGCAAGGTACCGTTCGAAGGGGTGAGATCCGCCGAGCCGCCGAACAGCTCCGGGAGGGACGGTCCCAGGGTATTCAAGGAGGCGTTGGAGGACTGCCGCGTTGCCAGAGACTTGCCCTCGCTTTGCGCGTGGCTCACGTTGGCGCTCAGGATGTCCTCGAACCCCTTGGGCAAATCGCCCGCCATGCGGCGCTCGAGCTCGGCGGCAAGCGCCGGGAATTCCGACCTGTAGGCTTGGAATCGGGTACGCCACTCCAGCTCGGCCTTGGCCCCCTTGTCGCGCATGTCCCAGGCCGCTTTGATCTCGGCGGGAATCTCGAACGGCGGGGCCGACCAGCCGAGCCTCACCCGCGTAGCGGCGATCTCCTCGTTGCCCATGGCCTCGCCGTGCATGGCCGCCGTGCCCTGCTTGTTCGGCGCGCCCCAGCCGATGGTGGTCTTGGCGCAAATCAGCGACGGCTTGTCGCTCACAGCGCGGGCCGCCGCCAGGGCTTTGGCGACCGCCTCGCCGTCCTGGCCGTCCAGCTGCCGGATGACGTGCCAGCCGTAGGCCTCGAATCTCAGGGCGGTATCGTCCGTGAACCAGCCCCGCACGTGACCATCGATCGAAATACCGTTGTCGTCATAGACGCAAATCAGCTTGCCGAGCCTCTGCATGCCCGCGAAGGAGGCCGCTTCGTGCGACACGCCCTCCATCATGCAGCCATCGCCCATGAACACATACGTGTGGTGATCGACGATGGCATGACCCGGACGATTGAAGGTGGCGGCCAACGATCTCTCGGCAAGCGCCATGCCCACCGCATTGGCAAATCCCTGTCCGAGCGGGCCGGTGGTCGTCTCTATCCCGAGGTGCGGTTCGCGCTCCGGATGCCCGGGCGTCTTCGACCCCCATTGACGAAAATTCTTGATCTCATCCATCGAGAGCGCGTAGCCGGTGAGATGAAGCACCGCATAGAGCAGCATGGACGCATGCCCATTGGAGAGCACGAATCGGTCACGGTCCAGCCAGAGCGGGTTGCCCGGATTGAACTTAAGCACCTCGCGCCATAACACCTCGGCGATGTCCGCCATGCCCAATGGGGCCCCCGGATGGCCCGAATTGGCCTTTTGGACAGCATCCATCGACAGGGCACGGATGGCGTTGGCGAGCTCGCGGCGCGTGGGCATGGAGGACTTCTTTTCCTTGAGCGGGGCGGTATTGTCCCCGATGCGCCCCCCTCCATCAATATCGGGATCTACGTCTCCATTTACGTGGAACCGCATTCACACAATGGCAGTCTGGTTATGTAGTGGGCGAGAACCTGCGGTCATGACCCAGTTCACCGTCGCTTCCGGGGGCCTTTGCTAGGATTTCCGCGCATGAAAATTCTACAAATAACCGATCCGCACCTGTACGGCAGCGCCTCCGGCGCGCTGCGCGGCGTGGTGACGGATGCAAGCCTGCGCCAGGTGCTCGACCAGGCCTACGCAAGCGTGCCCGACTACGCGGCGCTGTTGGTGACGGGCGACCTGGTTCAGGACGATCCTTCCGGTTATTTGCGTTTCCGCAGCATCTTCGGCAGTTCGCAAAAGCCGGTGCTCTGCATCCCGGGAAATCACGACGAGCCCGTCGCCATGCGCCAGTCGCTCAGCGGGCCGCCGTTCCAGATGTGCGGAACCTACGCGGCCCACGGGTGGCAGCTCGTATTGCTCGACAGCTGCGATCCCGGCCACGTCGGCGGACGCCTGACGGCGCAGGAATTGGAGCGGCTCGATCGCACGCTGGCGGGTTCGCCGCAGCATGCCATGGTGTGCCTGCACCATCATCCGGTCGAGATGGGCAGCCGCTGGATCGACACCATCGGCCTCGCGAACCGCGATGAGTTCTGGCGCGTGATCGACGCGCATCGGAACGTTCGGGCGGTGGTGTGGGGTCACGTGCACCAGGAGTACGACGGCAATCGCGGCGCGGTCCGGCTGTTCGCGACCCCCTCGACCGGCGCGCAGTTCCTGCCGATGAGCGAGCGCTACGCGGTGGACACCCGGCCTCCCGCCTTTCGCCCGTTCGACTTGCATTCCGACGGCCGCATCGACAGCGCAATCCGTTGGGCTGAATCACCCAACGTGCGCCCGGCGGCATCCGCCGCGCGCTGAACCCGCTCATCGTGAATCTCAAAGCGCTTCTTTGCTGGGCGCTCCTCGGGTGGAGCTTTGGAGCGGCCTCGACGGCGAGTGCCGGCTCGACGCTGCATTGCCTGTGGGAAATTCACGGCAAGCACAACACGGTGTATCTGCTCGGATCCATTCACACGCTTCGCGCGAGCGATTACCCGCTCGCCCCCGCAGTGCTCGACGCCTACCGCGGCGCCAAATCGCTCGTCATGGAAATCGATCCGAACGAACTCGAGTCGGCGGATTTACAGTCGGAAATGCTCGCAAGCGCGGCGCTGACGGACGGGAAAAACCTTCACGACATCATGGGAACGGCGCGCTATGCGCATGCCGAGGCGCTCGCGCACGAGGTGGGACTCGACCTGTCGACCTTCGATCAATTCGCGCCCTGGTTCGTCGCCGAGGCCATTTCGCAGATGCAGCTGATGCAGCTCGGCTTCGACCCCTCGAGCGGCGTCGAGATGTATTTCGCGGGGCGCGCGCACACCGACGGCAAGAGCATCGCGGGCCTCGAGACCGGGCACGATCAACTCGCGCTTTTCGAAGGCATGCCGATGGAAACGCAGGCGAACTACCTGATATCGAGCCTGGAGCAGGCGCACGATCTCACCAAGGAAGTGAACGAGATGGTGCGCGCCTGGCAGAGCGGGGACATGGGCTGGTTCGAGGCCGAAGTGAAGTCGGACCTGGGACGGGACCCCGCCGTCTATCAGTCACTGCTGGTGTCGCGCAATCGCAAGTGGATCGCGCGGATCGAGAAGCTGCTCGACGATGACGAGAATCACCTCGTCATCGTCGGCACCGCTCATCTGGTCGGCCGCGACAGCGTCATCGATCTTCTCAAGAAGGACGGCATCGGCGCGGTTCAGCGCTGAACCTCGGACTCCTAATCGGCGGCGGGCGCCGCGGCCTGCGGGTGCGCCGCCTTCCAGGCGGCCATCCGTGCCTCACGCGCCTGCTCGGCCGCAGCCACGATCCCGGGGATGGCCGCCTGCTGCTGCTTGGTGAGCACGCTGTTGTAGATCGCCGACCAGGTCTCGCTCTCGAGCTTGATGCGGGCCGCGGCATTGGTCTGCGCGGTCTCGATCAAGGCGGGATAGCCGGGATCGGTGGGCGGGGTCGTCGCGAGCGCGGTGCGGTTCGCCTTGGAGCTCGCGTGCAGCGCCTCGAACTGACTCCTCTCTCCCGCCACGATACCCTTGATCTGCGTCTTCTGGTCCGCCGTCAAGTCGAGCTTGTGCAGCACGAAAAACATGCCGCCGCGGTGCCCGTGGTGGTGCCATTGATGCGCGCCCGGGGCGCTCGCCGCCGGCGCGGCGGGGGTCGTCGTCTGCGCGTACGCGGCGATGCCCGCGAACGAAGCAGCCAGACATACAGCAGGAATTACCTTTCGCAGCGTAATCATGATTCGACACTCTCCTGGGCAATGTGGTGGTGAACAGTGTACGGTTAAACGCCGCACAAACATGCTGCGTTGACGCAATGTTGCGTGAACGGGGTGCAAAGAATTGTCAATCGCTTTACCGGGGCAATGATGGCGGGGAAACTGGCGCCGGCCCCAGGCTGATACACAGGGAATCACGACATGACAGGCGTTGCGAACAAGCCTCCCGCGGACTCTGCTCCGGCGCGCGAGGCGCGCGTTCTCCTGGTGGATGACGACCGCGAACTCTGCCAGATGCTGACCGAGTATCTGGAGGCGGAGCATTTCGATGTGAAGAGCGTGCACGACGGCGGCGACGCCCTCGACGAGCTCAAGGTGAACGACTTCGAGATCTTGATCCTGGACGTGATGCTGCCGAGCGTCGGCGGCTTCGACGTGCTGCGCGAGCTCGGTGCTTCCTACGACACGCCCATCCTGATGCTGACGGCACGCGGCGATGATGTGGATCGAATCGTCGGATTGGAACTCGGCGCCGACGACTATCTCAGCAAGCCGTTCAATCCCCGTGAACTGGTCGCCCGCATCCGCGCCATCTTGAGGCGCGCGACGAGCCGGGCGGCGCGGGGGACGCCGGCGGACGAGATCGCCGTGGGACCGATCACGCTCAACCCCGGCATGCGTCAGGTGCGCATCGCCGATCTGCCGGTCACGCTCACGGGTGCGGAATTTCGGGTGCTCGAGCTCCTGATGCGCTCCGCGGGACAGGTGCTATCGCGCGAGGCGATGACGGAACAGGCTCTCGGCCGCAAACTCGTCCCTTACGATCGCAGCATCGACACCCACATCAGCAATCTGCGCCGCAAGCTGAACCTCGAGGCCGGCAAGAATCCGGAGATCAAGAACGTGCGCGGTTCCGGCTACACGCTCACGACGGCGTCGCCGTAGCGCATGCACAGTCTGTTCCTCCGGATTTTCGTATTGTTCTGGATTGCGATGGCGCTCATCGTCGGCGGCAGCATCGCGGTCACCTTCACGGTGGCGGCGCGCGAGTACGAGTCGCGCGAGCTGCAGCACCGTCCGGCAGCCATCGCCATCCAGGCCTCGGAGGTGATCGGCAAGGGCGGCATCGCGGCTCTCAAGAAGTGGCTGTCGGACCACGAACATTCGATCGCCGATCGCGAGCTGTACATCATCGGACCCGACGGACGCGACATTCTCGGGCGGCGTCTTTCCGAAAATGCCTCCCGGCGCCTCGAGTACTTCAACCGCGAATCCATGAGCGAGCCGGAGTCGCAGGCCTCCCCGCCGGCATCCGAGGCAACCCCGCCGCCGCGCAATTTCCGGCCGCAGCGTGCCGCGCCGCAGATCGTGGGCTCCGATGGTTCGATTTATACCGTGCTCTTGGTGCCGCGCAGGCCGAGCATCTTCGGCGCCCTGAGCCTTCCCGGAATCTCTCTGATGATCCTGTGCATCGCGCTGGTGGTGAGCGCGTTCGCGAGCTGGTGGCTGGCCCGGCACCTGAGCGCACCCATACGCCGCATTCAAGAGGGCGCCCGGGCGCTCGCCAGCGAAAATCTCGACGCGCGCGGCGGCAAGGGTCTGCGCGTCAGCGCGGGATTCGAGGATCGCAAGGATGAATTGGCCGTGCTCGCCCGCGACTTCGACGCCATGGCGGACGGCTTGATGGCCAATCGCGCCGCGGTCGCGCGGCTGCTGGGCGACATCTCGCACGAGCTTCGCTCCCCGCTTGCGCGAATGCGGCTGGCTGTGGGCTTGGCGCGGCGGCAGAGTGCAGACCCCGAACGCCAGCTGGATCGGCTGGAGCGTGAAATCGAGCGGCTGGACGATTTGATCAGCCAGGTGCTCAAGCTGGCGCGGCTCAGCGGCACCGATGCGCCGATCGAGCGCGAGCCGTTCGACATGGACGAAATGATGCAAGAAATCGTGCACGACGCCAATTTCGAGGGCGCGGCGAAAGGCTGCACGGTGTCGATCGCGGGGGCCGCCGGGCGCCGGGTAAACGGCAACCGGGAGCTTCTGCGCAGCGCCATCGAGAACGTGCTGCGCAACGCCGTGCGCTATAGTCCTCCTGGCGCCCGAGTCGAGGTGGCGGTGCAGAGCGGCGGGTCCGGACTCGCGGTATCGATTCGCGACCGCGGACCGGGCGTGCCGCAAGCCGACCTGGAGCGCATATTCGAGCCGTTTTTCCGCGTGGCAGAGTCGCGCGATCGCGATTCCGGCGGCGAGGGCATCGGGCTCGCCATCACCTCACAGGTGATGCGCGCGCATGGCGGCTCGGCGACGGCCGCAAATCGCGCAGAAGGTGGCCTGGAGATCCGGCTCGGGCTTCCTCCGGCCGCAATGCCGGCTTGAACGTCAGAACGAAGTCAGGAGAATGTGGTGAGCCTGTATCAAGAGGCCTGTAAATACATTCCCGGAGGCGTCAATTCGCCCGTCCGGGCCTTTCGCGGCGTCGGCGGCGAGCCGATCTTCTTCAAGCAGGCGGCGGGCTCTCAGGTGGTGTCCGCCGATGGCCGGCGTTTCATCGACTATGTCGGTTCGTGGGGTCCGATGATCCTGGGCCATGCGCATCCGCACGTCATCGCAGAGGTGCGACGCGTCGCGGCCGACGGCTTGAGCTTCGGCGCGCCCACGGAACTCGAGACGGATCTCGCGCGCAAGGTCACCGAGCTCATGCCGTCCATCGAGCTGGTGCGTTTCGTCAGTTCCGGCACGGAGGCGACCATGAGCGCGATCCGTCTGGCTCGCGGATTCACCGGACGCGAAACCATCGTGAAATTCGAGGGCTGCTACCACGGGCATTCGGACTCGCTGCTGATCAAGGCGGGCTCCGGCGCGTTGACCTTCGGTGTGCCCACTTCGCCGGGCGTTCCGCGCGCACTGGCCGCCCACACCGTGACGCTCGACTACAACGACTCCGACCAGGTGCGCGATGCGTTCCGGCAGATCGGCGGGGAAATCGCCTGTGTGATCGTGGAACCCGTTGCCGGTAACATGAATTGCATTCCGCCGGCACCCGGGTTCCTCGAGACACTGAGAGAGGTGTGTGATACCTCCGGCGCGGTCTTGATCTTCGACGAGGTCATGACAGGATTTCGCGTCGCGCTCGGCGGCGCGCAGGAACGCTATGGCGTGCGGCCCGACCTCACCACGCTCGGCAAGATCATCGGCGGCGGCATGCCGGTGGGTGCATTCGGCGGCCGGCGCGAAATCATGGAACGCCTCGCACCCTTGGGTCCCGTCTATCAGGCGGGCACCTTGTCGGGCAATCCCGTGGCCATGGCGGCCGGCATCGCGACACTCGAGCTCGTCTCGGCCCCGGGTTTTCACGCCCACCTGAACGCGACCACGGACATCCTCATCCAGCGGCTGACGGATGCGGCGCTGAGCTCGGGTATCCCGCTCGCCACCAATCATGTGTGCGGGATGTTCGGGCTGTTCTTCACGGAAGAGCGCAAGGTGGACAGCTTTGCCAAGGTGATGGCGTGCGATACCGAGCGCTTCAAGCGCTTTTTTCATCGAATGCTGGAGGAATGCGTGTATTTCGCGCCGTCGGCCTATGAGGCGGGCTTCGTGTCGGCGGCCCATTCGAGCGCCGACATCGACGCGACGATCGCGGCGGCCGCGCGGACCTTCGACAGCCTGACCTCCGCGTAGGCCGGCGGCGGGGCCATCGCGATGCGGGCATTCGCATGGTTCTTGGGCGTGCTCGTGGCGGCGGGGCTGTTCACCGCGCTCCTCGCCTACCCTGTTTACGAGCTCACCTCGCAGGTGGCGTCGTGGCCATTCCACCGCGTCGCCAGCCGCGTCGCCATGCTGTCAGCGGCCGGCGGCCTGGTATGGCTGTGCAGGCATCTCAACGTCGCCTCGACGCGCGCCCTGGGTTACGGTTTGCCCTGGCGCAGGTTCGTGACGGTCGCAGTGAGCTTCAGCATCGTCGGCGTGACGACCGCGGCGGCCGGCGCGGCAATCCTGGTCGCGATGGGCTGGCGCATCCCTGCGGGCGCGCACTCCGTGCTCAAGCTGTTGCTCATCGGATTGAGCTCAGGCATCGCCGTCGCGCTGATCGAGGAGACGGTGATGCGCGGCGCCATGCATTCCGCGATCGCACGAGAGTCAGGTCAATGGGCCGCGGTTCTCTGCACCGCGCCGCTGTTCGCCGTGCTGCATTTCTTTGCCAAGGCGCGCATCCCGGTCGATGAACTGCATTGGGGCTCGGGGTTGGATCTGCTGACCCGCTCCTTTGCGCCGCTCACCACGCCGGCGCTGGTATTGGACTCCTTCATGGCATGGCTCGCGGTGAGCCTCGTGTTGAGCCTCACCCGGGTGCTCACCGGCAACATTGCGGCCGCTTTGGGGCTGCATGCGGGCTGGGTCCTGGTGCTGCGCATGCTGCAAGAGGCCACCGCACCGGGGCCCGACGCGCACGCATCCGCCTGGGTGGGCAAATTCGATGGATTGCTGGGTTATTGGGTGCTTCCTTGGAGCGCAGCGATCGGATTGGCGCTGTGGCTCACGCGCCGCGTGTGGGTGCGCTATGCATCCGGCTCCGCGGATGCCGTCCCCGGCGCCAGCGCCGCGAGCCCGTCCAGCCGCTCGACCGGATCGTCCATTTCCAAGTAGCGCTGCTTGTCGGCGAGCGGTATCGGCAAGATCTCGGCAAGCCGATGCCCCACCCACGCCGCATCGTCGAGCCGCATGTCGAAGTTCGCATACACTTCGCCGAGCTGCGGCAGTACCGTACCCAGCAACTTCGACAGGCGCGCGTGCCGCGCCGGCACGGGCGCGCCGGGCTCGACCTTCAGCCAGTCGACCTCGCCGAGATGAAGCCCATCGGCCTGGCGGCTGCGCTCGAGGATTCGAAATCGCTGCCTTCCGACGCAGGAAAGGCCCAGCAGGCCATCCGCCAATTGGTGCACATCCGCGATCTCGGCCAGTGTCCCCACGTCATAGAAATCGGTGTCCGCCGCCCCCACCTCGGACCCCTCGCGAATCGCCACCACGCCGAATCCCTGTCCCTCGCGCATGCATCGGCGCACCATGTCGTAATAGCGGGTCTCGAATATGCGCAGCGGCAGCGGTCCGTCCGGAAACAGCACGATATTGAGCGGGAACAGTGCAATCGCACTCACGTGGCGGTCCGGGCTTGCAAGTCGCGCCGCGCCCGCAACGCGGCGAGGAGCTTGCCGTGCAGTCCGCCGAAGCCGCCGTTGCTCATCACCAGGACCTGATCGCCCGGGAGAGCCGATGCGGCCAGAGCCTCGACCAGGGCCTCGACGGTGCCGGCGAAATGCGCCCGCGCGCCCAACGGGGCGAGCGCTGCCGGCAAATCCCAGCCGAGCTCGGGCGCACTCAGGAACCAGGCGGCGTCGGCTGCCGCCAGCGAGGGGGCCAGCTGATCGCGATGCACCCCGAGCTTCATGGTATTGGAGCGGGGCTCGAGCACGGCAATGATGCGCGCATCGGGCATGCGGGCGCGAAGTCCCGCCAGGGTCGTCTCGATGGCGGTCGGATGATGCGCAAAATCATCGTACACCGTAATCCCACCGACCACTCCGCGCACCTCCATGCGGCGTTTGACACCACGGAACTGTCCCAGGGCCTCGGCCGCCTGCTTGGGGGCAACGCCGAGCTGGTGCGCGGCCGCGATCGCCGCGAGCGCGTTCATGACGTTGTGCGCTCCGAGCATCGGCCAGCACACCCGGGCCGCCTCGCGCTGGTCCTTCATGACGGTGAACTCGCCCCAGGAGGAATTCGGCTCGGGCGCCGCGCTCCACGCTGCATTCCGGGATTGCAGGCTGAAGGTCTCACGCGGGGTCCAACAACCCTCGCCGACGACCGCGGCAATCTCGGCGTCGTCGCCGTTCTGGACGATGCGGCCGGCCGCAGGCACCGTGCGCAGTAACTGGTTGAACTGCCGCCGTATCGAGGCTACGTCCGGATAGATGTCGGCGTGGTCGTATTCGAGGTTGTTGAGAATCGCCGTACGCGGCCGGTAATGAACGAACTTCGCGCGCTTGTCGAAAAACGCCGTATCGTACTCGTCGGCCTCGATCACGAAGCATGAGCCCGTGCCGAGACGCGCCGTCGTATCGAAATTGCCCGGCACGCCGCCGATCAGAAACCCCGGCTCGAGTCCCGCGTGCTCGAGAATCCAGGCGAGCATGCTCGACGTCGTGGTCTTGCCGTGGGTGCCTGCCACCGCGAGCACGTGCTTGCCGTACAAGACCCTTTCGGCGAGCCATTGCGGTCCCGAGGTGTAGGGGATGGCGCGATCGAGCATCGCCTCGACGACGGGACTGCCGCGGCTCAATGCATTCCCCACGACCACGATATCGGGCCGATCATCGAGCTGCTCGGCGCCGTAGCCCTGCGCAAACTCGATGCCGAGGGCGGCAAGCTGGTCGCTCATGGGCGGATAGACGTTGCGATCCGATCCGGTGACGCGAAATCCCGCCGCCCTGGCAATGGCCGCGACGCCCCCCATGAAGGTTCCTGCGATCCCCAGGATGTGCACGTGCTGGGTCATGAGTTTGGGACCAACGTTTGTTCCAGGAACATCGACAGCAACAGATATCCGACGCTGATGGCGCCGCCGAGCCCGAGCCGCGCGTCGAGCGCGGCGCGCCATATGTTCGCACAGGCGAGCAGGTACCAGATGAGGCCCACGAGCAGCAGTATCCCCACCGGCAGGGCGGCCGGTGCATCGGCGCCGATGAGATTGAGGAGCGATCCCAGGGGATAGAGCACGAGCTCGGCCAACACGGCCACGCCGAGCAGCGCGGTGCCGGTCTGCAGGAATCGTTGACGCCGCCGCGCGCAGGCGAGCACCATCCAGGCGAACGCCAGCGGCATCGCCACGCTCAGGGCGAGGCGGACTGGAATGAGGCTCCCCTGACTGGGCGGGACCAGGGCGCTGACCACTTCGAGAATCGCGGCGGCCGCGGCGACCAGACACAAAAGAAACAGCGACGCGGGCAATTGGGCGGGTGACGCCCGCCACAGGGCGATGTCCCAGAATGCCTTCGCAAGTCGCAGCATCGTACGATTCGATCGTGATAGATTCTCAAATTGTACACGTGGATCATGGTATGGCCGACGCGATTTGGGTCGATCGGGGCGAGGCACTCGGGCCGCTGGCGAGCGTCCTCGACGCTCAAGTATCGATCGGCCTCGACACCGAATTTCTGCGCGAGCGAACTTTCTTTCCGAAGCTGTGCCTGGTGCAATTGGCGGCCGCCGGGGAAGTGTGGTGCGTCGACACGCTGCGTGTCGGGAGCCTCGAACCGCTGGTACCAGCGCTTACCGCGCCGGGCTCGCGCAAGGTGATTCATGCGGCGCGCCAGGATCTCGAGGCGTTTTACCTCAACGTCAAGCGCGTGATCTCACCGGTGTTCGATACGCAGATCGCGGCGGGCTGCATCGGATTGAAGCCGCAGCTCGGCTATGCCGATCTGGTCAAGACGTTGTTGGACGTGCCCCTCGCCAAGGGCCAGACGCGCACCGACTGGTCGAAGCGCCCGCTCACCGCCGCGCAGCTCGAATACGCAGCGGATGATGTCAAGTACCTGAACGAGGTCGCCTCCAAGCTGACCGAGCGCCTGCGCGTCCTGGGGCGCGAGCATTGGGTGACCGAGGATTGCCGGTCCCTCGAGGATCCGCGCTTGTACGAGCTCGACCCCGCGCAAGCCTGGAAGCGGCTGCGCAATTTGAATCTGTTGCCGGCGGCGGCGCGCTCCCGCGGCCGCCGCATCGCGATCTGGCGCGAAATCATGGCGCGCGAACGCGACCTTCCGCGCGGCTGGATACTCGCCGATGCCGCGATATTCAGCGTTGCCGAGGCCGGTCCTACCACGCGGGCGGCGCTCGATGCCGCGCTTTCATTGCCGCGGCCGATGAACGACACGCTGGCGCAAAGCCTGCTCGCGGCGCTTCGAGAGGGACCAAGCGCCGCCGGCGAGGACACCGAACCCGGACGGGATTCGCGCCCCACACCCGAGCAGAAGGCCGTGATCGAACGGCTGGCACGGCTGGTCGATGCGCATGCGCAGGATCTCGGAGTCAGCGCCGAGATTCTGGCGCCGCGCGGCGAAATCAAGGCATTGGCGCTGGGCGCGCGCAACACACAGGCGTTGTCGGGATGGCGGCGCGGGGAGATCGGCGACCGGCTGCTGGCTGCCCTCGACTAGGGCGGCGACCCGGGCCCCCGCGGCGGCCACTCTCCGACCGCGCTCTGGATGCTCTTGAACACGGTCTGCACCTCTGCATCGGCATCGACGATGCGCAACAGCCCGCGCTGCTGGTAGTGCTGGATGAGCGGCTTGGTCTGCGCCTCGAATACCTCCAGGCGCTTGCCGATCACCTCTTCCTTGTCGTCCGGGCGCTGGATCAAGCGCGGTTTGTCGCCGCATTTATCGCAGTGCGGCGGGGTGCCGGCCGGAGAGGTGTAGATGTTGAACACCCGGCCGCAGCCCTCGCAGATGCGCCGGCCGGTGAGCCGCTTGAACAGGATGCCCAAATCGAGATTCAAAAGGATCACCGCTTGCAGCGGTCGGCCGACTTCCTTGAGCAGCGTCTCGAGCGACTCGGCCTGGATGATATTGCGCGGGAACCCGTCGAGAATGAACCCTTTCTGCGCGTCCGGCTGCGCCAACCGCTCGCGAATCATGCCCAGTACCGTGGCATCTTCGACCAGCTTGCCCGCGTCCATGGCCGCTTTCGCCTTGCGCCCGAGTTCCGTTGCCTTGCTCACGGCCTCGCGCAGCAGGTCGCCGGTGGATATTTGCGGGATCCCATACGCCTGAACCAGCAGCTGAGACTGTGTTCCCTTGCCGGATCCGGGCGCCCCCAAAAGAACTATTCGCATGATTCTTTGTAGTCCTGAAAGCGCGCTAACGTACCTTCGCCCGCTGCCACCGTCAAACGAGTGCCTCGACCGCGCCGATGGGCTATCCTGCGCGGCTTGTATTTTGCGGTATTGACCAATCCAGCCCGGGAAGACGCATGAGCCGCTCAGTCAAAAGAAATGCCTTTTACGCCCAATCCGGCGGTGTCTCCGCCGTCATCAACGCATCCGCCTGCGGGGTGATCGAAACCGCGCGCAAGCACCGCGACAAGATCGGCAAACTCTACGCGGGGCGGGATGGCATCGTCGGGGCTCTCACCGAGGACCTGATCGACACCGGAAAGGAGAGCGCCGCGGCGGTGCGCGCGCTGCGCCACACGCCGGGTGGCGCATTCGGGTCGGCACGCTACAAGCTCTCCGGGATCGACAAGAATCGCACGCAATACGAGCGCCTGATCGAGGTTTTCAAGGCTCACGACATCGGCTATTTCTTCTACAACGGCGGCAACGACTCCATGGACACCGCCCACAAGGTGTCGGAAATCGGCGCTCAGCTGGGATATCCGATCGCCTGCATCGGCGTCCCCAAAACGGTCGACAACGACCTCGCGATCACCGATTGCTGCCCGGGATTCGGCTCGGCGGCGAAGTACATCGCGGTTTCGACCCGCGAGGCGGCGCTCGACGTCCTGTCGATGGCGCGCACCTCCACCAAGGTGTTCGTGCTCGAGGTCATGGGCCGCCATGCGGGATGGATCGCCGCCGCGGGCGGCTTGGCGGGCGAGCGGCCGGGCGATGCGCCGCACATCATTTTGTTCCCCGAAATCGCCTTCGATCGAGCCCTGTTTCTCGACAAGGTGAAATCCTGTGTCGGGAGGTTTGGTTACTGTGTGGTCGTGGTGTCGGAGGGGGTTCGCACTGCCGACGGCAAGTTCCTCGCGGAAGCCGGCACCAAGGACGCCTTCGGTCACGCACAGCTCGGCGGCGTGGGACCGGTGGTGGCGCAGATGACGCAGGCGGCTTTTGGCTACAAATTTCATTGGGCCGTCGCCGATTATCTGCAACGTTCCGCGCGGCACATTGCCTCCAAGGTGGACGTGGAGCAGGCTTATGCCGTGGGCAAAGCCGCGGTGGAGCTTGCGCTGCAGGGAAAAAACGCCGTCATGCCCACCATCGTGAGGAAGTCGTCCGAGCCCTACCGATGGGGAATCGGTCAGGCGCCGCTCGCGATGATCGCCAACCGGGAGAAAAAACTTCCCAGGAACTTCATCACCGAGGATGGATTCGGCATCACCGCAGCCTGCCGCCGTTATCTGAAGCCGCTCATCGGCGGCGAGGACTACCCGCCTTATCGGCATGGATTGCCCACCTATGTCAGCCTCAAGGGGGTCCCTGTAGCGAAGCGCCTAACCACCCCCTTTGTGGTATAGTGCCGGGCCGCCAACTCCAATAACCTGATATTTTTCAATAATATAACTGCGGGACGCGAAATGACCCTCGATACTGCCCTATACCTTGCCATCGGTGCTGGAATCCTCGCGATCGTGTATGGAGCCTTTTCGGTGCGCTGGATCCTCGCGCAACCGGCCGGCAATGCCCTCATGCAGGAGATCGCGGGCGCGATTCAGGCCGGCGCCCGCGCGTACCTCAACCGCCAGTACCGGACCATCGCCATCGTCGGCGTCATTTTGTTCGTCGCGCTGGGTGTGGGCCTCGGGTGGGCGAGCGCCGGCGGGTTCGCGGTGGGCGCGATCTTCTCCGGGTTGGCCGGCTATATCGGCATGTCGATTTCCGTCCGTGCCAATGTACGCACCGCGCAGGCCGCCACCCTCGGGATCAATGCGGCGCTGAAAGTGGCGTTTCGCGGCGGGGCCGTCACCGGAATGCTGGTGGTGGGCCTGGGTATTCTCGGTGTGGCCGTGTACTACCTCGTCATGCTGCGCGTCCTGGGCGACTCGGAATTGGCGCTGCGCTCACTGGTCGGCCTGGCCTTCGGCGGCTCGCTGATCTCGATCTTCGCGCGTTTGGGCGGCGGCATCTTCACCAAGGGTGCTGACGTAGGCGCCGATCTCGTCGGCAAGGTCGAGGCGGGCATTCCCGAGGACGACCCGCGCAATCCTGCGGTTATCGCGGATAACGTGGGCGACAACGTCGGCGATTGCGCCGGCATGGCGGCGGACCTGTTCGAGACCTACGCGGTGACGCTGGTCGCGACCATGCTGCTCGGGGGCTTGTTGATGGGGGACATGGGCGAGAATGCGGTGATCCTCCCGTTGCTGCTCGGCTCGATTTCCATCGTCTCCTCCATCGTCGGCACGTTCTTCGTGTCGACGAGCGAGGGCGGCAAGATCATGAACGCGCTCTACAAGGGAGTGATCGTTTCGGGGGTCATTTCAGCGGCGGCGTTCTACTTCGTATCGCAAAAGATCATGGGCGAGCACGCCATGTCCATGTGGCTTTGCACGTTGGTGGGGCTCGGACTCACCGCCGCGATGATCGTCATCACCGAGTACTACACCGCCACCGAATACGGCCCCGTGCAGCATGTGGCCGCGGCGTCGCAAACCGGACCTGCCACCAACATCATCGCGGGCCTCGGCGTCTCGATGAAGGCCTGCGCGCTGCCGGTGATCGCGGTCGCGCTCTCGATCTGGGCCTCTTACCGGCTCGAGGGGCTCTACGGCATCGCCATTGCGGCCACCGCGATGCTGTCGATGACCGGGATGATTGTCGCGCTCGACGCGTACGGCCCGATCACCGACAACGCGGGCGGCATCGCCGAGATGGCGCACCTCGACAAGAAAGTGCGCGACGTGACCGACCCGCTCGATGCGGTAGGCAACACCACCAAGGCGGTCACCAAGGGCTACGCCATCGGCTCCGCAGGTCTCGCGGCGCTGGTGCTGTTCGCGGACTACACCCACAAGCTGCAGGAGGTCACGGGTCACGTGACCGCGTTCGATCTGTCGAATCCCGCCGTGATCATCGGGCTGTTCATCGGGGGTCTCGTCCCCTATCTGTTCGCCGCCATGGCGATGGAGGCGGTGGGCCGCGCCGCGGGCTCCGTGGTGAACGAGGTGCGCCGCCAATTCCGCGAGATCAAAGGCATCATGGAGGGCACCGCGAAGCCCGATTACTCGCGCGCGGTGGATATGCTCACCAAGGCGGCCATCAAGGAAATGATCGTGCCGTCGCTTCTGCCGATTCTGGTGCCGATCGTTCTGGTGTTCGTCGTCAATTGGCTGATGGGCCCGGGAACGGGGGTCGTGGCGCTCGGCGGACTGCTCATCGGTACCATCGTCACGGGACTGTTCGTCGCGATCTCGATGACCACGGGCGGCGGCGCCTGGGATAACGCCAAGAAGTACATCGAGGAAGGTCACTTCGGCGGCAAGGGTTCCGATACGCACAAGGCGGCCGTGACCGGTGACACCGTCGGCGATCCCTACAAGGACACCGCCGGACCCGCGATCAATCCCCTGATCAAGATCATCAACATCGTCGCGCTGTTGATGGTGCCGCTGCTCGGCAAGATGTGACGCGGCCCTTCGGGTAGGCCCTCCGGGTAGGCCCTCCGGGTAGGCCCTCCGGGTAGGCCCTTTGGGTGGTGCGTCTCAGATGTCGAAATAAATCGCGTCGGGCTCGGCGGCTCCCTCCCGCGAGGCGATTCTGAGATCCGGCTCCTTCAGCGACACCCTCGAGCGTGACGGGATGCTGTGGGTCAGGAACACCGACCCGCCGATGACGCTGTCCGCGCCGACCACGGTCTTTCCCCCGAGCACGGTGGCATTCGCGTAGAGGGTGGAATTGTTTTCCACCGTCGGATGGCGCTTGTTGCCGCGGATGATCTGCCCGCTGGCATCCTTCGGCAGCGACAACGCTCCCAAGGTGACGCCCTGATACAGCTTGACACCCTCGCCGATGTCGGTGGTCTCGCCGATCACCACACCCGTGGCGTGGTCGATGAAAAATCCCGCTCCGATCTTCGCGCCCGGATGGATGTCGCAGCCGGTCCTCGAATGCGCCCACTCCGTCATGATGCGAGCCATCATGGGCACCCCGAGATCGTACAGCGCATGCGCGATGCGATACACGCTGACCGCGAGCACCCCGGGATAGGCAAGAATCACCTCGTCGAGATTCGACGCCGCAGGATCCCCGTCAAACGCCGCCTGGACATCCTTGACCAGCAGCGCGCGGATCTCGGGGAGCCGGCCCAGAAACACTTCGGTCAAATCCCGGGCACGGGATGCGCATTCGCCGAATCCCGACCGGTCCTCTGCCGGACGCCCGGCGTCCTGCTCGCGGCCATAGCATAGGCAGTGCTCGATCTCGCGTTCGATCTTGGGGGCGAGCGCGGCAAGCGACTGGGACACGTAAGCACCCAGATTCTCGCGATCGAGATCACCCCGCCCGAAGTAACCGGGATACATCAGATCGAGCACGCCCTGCAAGATTCCGGCGATCGCCTCGCGCGAGGGCAGATACCGCCGTGCGATGCGCCGCGCGCGCTCGTCGCTCAGATAGCTGTCGAGCAGCTCTCGGGAGACGTGCTCCAGGGCCGTCGTCGGGGATTTCGGTGTGGCGACAACGCTCATGCTTGAGTTCAGGCGACCGCCTGCATCTTCTCGACGTCCTCGAACAGCCCCTCGAACAACGCACCGGACAGATACCGTTCACCCGCATCCGGCAGGATCACGACGATGGTCTTTCCCGCCTGGGACGGCTCCTTGGCCAGACGCAGCGCCGCCGCCATGGCGGCGCCGCAGGAAATGCCGCAGAGCATGCCTTCCTCGCGCGCCAGGCTCCGCGCAGTGGAGATCGCCTCTTCGTTGCTCACCTGCTCGACCCGGTCGACCAGCGACAGATCCAGATTCTTCGGAATGAACCCCGCCCCGATTCCCTGGATTTTGTGCGGCGAGGGCGCCGGTGCCTGACCGGCGAGGGTCTGGCTGATCACCGGGGAGTTGGTCGGTTCGACCGCGACCGTGAGGATCTTCTTCCCCTTGGTATTCTTGATGTAGCGCGACACGCCCGTGAGCGTGCCCCCGGTGCCCACCCCCGAGACCAGCACGTCGATTTTGCCGCCGGTATCGTCCCAGATCTCGGGGCCGGTGGTCTTCTCGTGGATGGCCGGGTTGGCAGGATTCTCGAATTGCTTCATGAGCACATATTTGGCGGGATCCTGCGCGGCCAGCTCCTCCGCCTTGGCTATCGCGCCCTTCATGCCCTTCGCACCCGGCGTGAGAATCAGCTTGGCGCCGAATGCGATCAACACCTTGCGCCGCTCCATGCTCATGGTCTCGGGCATCGTGAGCACGCACCCGTATCCGCGGGACGCCGCGGCGTAGGCGAGCGCGATGCCCGTGTTGCCGCTGGTAGCCTCCACGATGGACATGCCCGGCTTCAGCAGCCCGCGCTCCTCGGCATCCCACACCATCGCGGCGCCGATGCGGCACTTGACCGAGTAGGCGGGGTTGCGCCCTTCGATCTTGGCCAGCAGGATGGCGGAGCTCGACGCGTCGAGCCGGTTGATGCGCACCAAGGGCGTGCGGCCGATGGACTTTGTGTTGTCTTCATAGATGGGCATGCGGCACCTCGAGTTTCGTTTCCTTGATGGTGAATTTTCCTCCTAAGCGCGGGGAAAATGCCATAGCAAGTTGTTATGTGCGCCTGCCGGCGCGTTATAAGGCGTTGATTCGGCCCGGGCCGGCCGGTTCAGCCGGGCGCCGGAGTCATCGACAGCGGTTGCGGGCGGCCGAAGATGAATCCTTGCGCGAATTCGATTCCCATCTCGCGCACCGTGTCCAAGGACAACTGGTCCTCGACGTGCTCGGCGACGACGCGGAAATTCAGAGTGCGCGACAGCTCGACCATGGCTCCGACCATGGCCTGATTGACGGTATCTCCGGCCAGGTTCGAGATGAAGGAGCCGTCGATCTTCAGATAGTCCATCGGCAGCGTCTTGAGCGTCGAAAAGGAGGAGAGGCCGCTGCCGAAGTTATCGAGCGCGAATTCGCAGCCCATGCCGTGCAGCACGCCGATGAAGCGCCGGGCATGATCGAGGTTCGCCACGACGGCGCTCTCGGTGACCTCGAAACAGATATCTTCAGGATCCGCTCCCGTGTGATCGAAGCATTCGACCACGAACTCGAGGAACTCCGAGTCGCCGAGCGTCTGGCCCGAGATGTTGATGGCAACGCTGCGGTCCGGGGGCAGCTTCATGCCGCCGCGCCCGAGTGCGGAGAGCACCGCCTGAACCACCCAGCGGTCCACGAGCGGCATCAATCGGTAGCGCTCCGCCGCCCGGATGAATTCTGCCGGCGGAGCCGCAGGCTCACCGTTCTCGCTCTCCATGCGAACGAACACCTCGAGCCCGGGTCCATTCGTGACCGAGCTGTGGGCATGCACGATGGGCTGGTAGTAGAGCTCGAATTTGTTGTCGCGCAGCGCGCCCTGCAACTTCTGCAGCCAATGGATCTCGCCCGAGTGCCGGGCGTTCGCCTCCTCGCGCGCGGAGTACACGTGCACGTGCACCCCACCCTGCTTCTTCGCGACATAGCAGGCGGAATCGGCGGAATTCATGATGTCCTCGATGGAACCGCCGCCTCGGCCGATCTCGACCAGGCCGATGCTGACACCGATGTTGAAGATCTTGTCCTTCCAGACGAAACGATAGTCATCGATTGCCCGCAGCACGTCATCGGCGATTTGCCGTGCCTTTTCCAGCGGGCACCCGACCAGCAGCAGTGCGAACTCGTCTCCACCGATGCGGCCGGCGGTGTCGGAGTCGCGCACCGCGTCCTTGATGATGGTGGCCACCTCGCGCAGCATGTTGTCGCCTGCCGTGTGCCCGCAGGTATCGTTGACCACCTTGAATCGATCGAGATCGAGGTAGCAAAGGGCGTGGCCTGCATCCCCGGTCTGCGCGGCATCGATCGCTTCGCGCAGCCGGCGCTCGAATTCCCGCCGATTGACCAGCCCGGTGAGTGCGTCGTGGCTCGCCTGGTAGGTCATCTGCCGGGTGAGTCCGCGCAGCTCGCTGGTGTCGTGCATGACGACCACCAGCCCGAGGGTCTCCTTGCCGTCCGACTTGAGCGGGGTGACACTGATTTCCACGGACCGCTCGGGCGATTTGCTCGTCGGCACGAGCACCGCACGCTTGCCCATGGTGACGCGGCCCCCGGTGGCCAGTGCCTTGCGAACCGGGTCGCCGAGCGGACGCCGGTCGGTCTCGTCGACCAGCGAAGCGACCTCCGAAAACGGTTTGCCGACGATCTGATCGAAGCTTTGGCCGAGCAGCGCTTCGGCCGAGGTGTTGACATAGTCGATGCGGCCCTCCGCATCGACGGTGACGACGCTTTCACCCATCGCATCGAGCGTCACCATGGCGCGCGGCCGCGACGCTTCCCGGCTCGGCGCCGCGCCCGGCAGCATCTCGAGCGCGGTCAAGAGAAGAGCCGGCTGGTCCGCACTGTCGACCAGCGTGCTCGACAATTCGACCCGTGTGACCTCACCGTGCGCACCCACGAGCTCGACCTCGTAACGCTCGGCGGCGGGCTCTCCGGCAAGCCTTCTGGCGAGATTGTTCTCCACCAGCTCGGTGTATTCCGCGGCGACGAAATCAGCGAGCGGCCTGCCGATCACGTCGGCGGCGCTCATGCCAAGCATGGAAAGGAAGCGCGCATTGGCGAACAGGATGTTCTTCCGGTGCACCAATACCGCATCGTGCACCGCCTCCACCAAGCGCTGGAACAACTGCTCGCGATCGTTGAGTTTCGCGCCGCGCTGCTCGAGGGTCTCCAGCAGCTGATTGACCGCGCTTCCCAGCTGCCCCAACGATTGCGTCTGGCCCTCGGTACCGATACGGCCCGCCGAGCCCTCTTCGCGTGTAAGCTTCTCGATCTGGCGGGAAAATTCGTCGACGGCGCGATCTTGGCGGCGCTTCCAGCTCAACAGGACAATGATGCCTGCGGCCAAAATAGCTGAGGTCAGGAACCACAAGACGATGGGAGACAAAGGCAACTCTGACCTCGTTGTTTATGGCCAAAGAATACCGCACGGGCATGGCATCCCCTGTTGAAATTGACCATAATCATCGGTTAATCACGTAGAGAGAATATGGATACATTGGCCGCTCGGCAGCAGATGGTGGATCAGCAGATTCGCACGTGGGAAGTGCTCGACCCGCGGGTGCTCGATGCGCTGTCGGCGGTTCCGCGCGAGGCATTCGTGCCGGCCAAGTTCCGGGAGCTCGCTTTCGCAGATGCGCCGCTCCCGATCGGCTGCGGACAGAGCATGCTCGCCCCCAAGATCCAGGGACGCATCCTGCAGGCATTGGGGATCAATCCGCGGGACCGCTCGCTCGAGATCGGCACCGGCACCGGCTATTTGAGCGCGGCCATGAGCCTGCTCGGCGGATCCACCCACTCGATCGACATCCATGCGCAACTCACGGCACAGGCGGCCGCGAATCTGCGCGCGGTTCCCCAGGCACGGGTGACGCTCGAGACGCGTGATGCATTCGACTCCGCGTCTTTCGGCGAATTCGACGTGATCGCCGTCACCGGATCGTTGCCCGTGTACGACCCGCGCTTCGAGCGCGCTCTGCGCCCGGGCGGGCGGCTGTTCGCCGTCGTCGGCACGGCACCGGTCATGGACGCGGTCCTGGTGCGCAGGGTCGATCAGACCGAATGGATTCGAGAGAGCCTGTTCGAAACCGTCATCGACCCGTTGATCAACGCCACCGCCGCACCGGCGTTCGTGTTCTGATGGTTGGCGAGCTGACCCCGCGGCAGTTCCTCGATCGGCGCGCGGCCGGCGAGGCGATGACGCTGGTCGACGTGCGGGAGGACTGGGAGACGCAGCTTGCGCCGGTCCCCTCGCCGCACCTCCACATACCCATGGGCCAGATCGCGGAGCGGCTGGCCGAGCTCGATCCGCGGGACGCCACGGTCGTGATCTGCCGCTCCGGCGGCCGGAGCCTCGAGGTGGCCCGGCATTTATCCGCGCGCGGGTTCGGGTCGGTGTTCAACCTGGCAGGCGGCATCCTGGCCTGGTCCCGCGACATCGATCCTGCGATCCCCCAATACTGATCCCGGTGATATAGTCAGATATAACACCTAATGAAGCCCTTCCTGATCGCACTGAGCCTGAGCTTGGCGTGGAGCGCCGCTCCGGCAGCGGACCTGCTCGCCGTGTATCAGCGCGCGCTGCAAAACGACCCCCAGCTCAAGGAGGCCGAAGCTACCCGGCTCGCCGCGCTCGAGTCCAAGCCGCAGGCGCTCGCAGCGCTGCTTCCCCAACTCTCGGGCAGCGGCACCGCTTCCAAGGAAAAGGATGCCGGACAATCGAATCAGAGCGAGACCGTGCAAGTGGCCGGCGGTCCCACCATCGTCGAGAGCTTCCCGTTCAACGGCCGGGTCACGACCGTCACCCACAAATACGGCGTCGACCTGAAGCAGAGCCTGTTCCGCTGGGAGAACTGGGTGGCCCTGCAGCGTGCCGACGCCCAGGTGGCGCAGGCGGAGGCGGACTATCAGGCCGCGCAGCAGGACTTGATCGCGCGGGTGGCTCAGCGCTATTTCGACGTCCTCGCCGCACAGGATGATCTCGACGCTCAACGCGGCAACCTGGAGTCGGTGAGCCGCCAGCTGGAGCAGGCCGAGAAGCGCTACCAGGTCGGGCTGATCGCGGTCACCGACGTGCAAGAGGCTCGCGCCGCGCACGACAGCGGCGCAGCGGCTGTAATCGCCTCCAAACGGCAGCTGGCGTCGGCGCAGGAATCGTTGCGCGAAATCACGGGGGAGGGGTTCGACACGCTGGCGCGCCCGATCGAGCCTTTCGAGCTTTCGACTCCGGAGCCGAGCAGCGAAGACCGATGGGTGCAAATGGCCTTGCAGCAGAATCTGTCGCTGGTGTCGAGCCGTCTGGCGGCTGACATCGCGCGGGAGAACGTGAGTTCGGCGCGCGGCGGTCACTTCCCGACGCTGGATCTGGTCGCGAGCCGCTACCGGTTGACGAGCGACGGCGACTACCTCAACGCCAATAACACCCCCTATGGCACGACCAGCCTCGACCAGTACCAGAACTCCATCGGCATCCAGTTCAGCATTCCGATCTACTCGGGCGGCATGGTGTCCTCGCAGGTTCGCCAGGCCGTCTACCAGCACCGCGCGGCGAAGGAGCGGCTGGAGCGCGTCGCCCGCCAGACCGAGCATGACGCGCGCGATGCCTACCTCGGAGTGCTCTCGGAGATATCCCACGTGCAGGCGCTGCGCCGGGCATTGGAATCGAACGCCACCGCGCTGAACGCCACCGAATCCGGCTACGAAGCGGGAACCCGGACCGCGGTGGAGGTGCTCGATTCGCGCCGCCAGTGGATTCAGGCCCAAACCGACTACTCACGCAGCCGCTACGACTACATGGTCAACGTGGTGAAGCTGCAGCAAGCGGCCGGCATTCTCTCCGAGCAAACTCTCGCGAGTCTCAATCACCTGCTCAACGATTCTTCCCCGGCTTCGGGTTCGGCGCCCGAATCAATGGATCGATGAGCGCCGTGAGCCGCTCGACTGCGCCGCGATGCGCATCGACGAACTCCCGCGCCGACCGGACGGCCCGCTCGCGCGCGGCCGGATCTTGAAGCAATCGACGCACCGCCTTCGCCAAGTCCTGCGAATCGGCGACTTCGACCGCACCGCCCCCAAGAATGAGCAGCCGGGCGATATCCTTGGCATTGGCGGTATGCGGTCCGGTGATCACGGGCACGCCGAGCACCGCGGGCTCCAGGAGATTATGGCCGCCCACCGGCACGAGACTGCCGCCCACGAAGGCTAAGTCGGACGACGCATACAGCGTCGTGAGCTCCCCCACCGTATCGACCAAAAGCACCTGTGCGTCCGGCCTCACCGCCGCTGCACGGCTGCGCCGGTCGAAGGGGATTCCGAGACGCGACAAGAGCGCGGCGACGCTTTCGAATCGCTGCGGATGTCGAGGGACCAGCAGCAGCAACAAGTCCGGATACTCGCGGCGCAGTTGCGAGTGCGCGGCGAGCACCTGTTCCTCCTCGCCGGCGTGGGTACTACCGGCAATCCACACCGGTCTATCGCCGAGGTAGATGCGGCGCAGCTCGCGGCCCTGTTCGCGTACCGAATCGCCCAAGCGCATGTCGAACTTCACGTTGCCGACCACCACGGTTCGCGCCCGGGCCGCTCCGACCGCGATGAAGCGTTCGGCGTCCTCGGGAGTCTGAGCGCCGATCAGGTCGGCCGCCGCGACGGTATCCGCGAACAAGCTGCCGAGCAGGCGATAATGCGACACCGATTTCGCGCTGAGCCGTGCGCTCGCGAATGCCACGGGAACAGCACGGCCGCGGCAGGCCCGAATCAGGTTCGGCCAGAGCTCCGTCTCCAGGATGACCGCCACTCGAGGCCGAACGCGGTCGAGAAAGCGCCGCACGGACCCCGGCGTGTCGTACGGCAGGAAGCGGACATCGACGTCGTCACCGAAAATCGCCCGCGCCCTTGCCCTGCCCGTGGGTGTGGCGGTGGTGAGAACGAACGGGCTGCCCGGATGCCGTGCACGCAGCGCGCGCACCAGCTCCACGGACGCCGCCACTTCCCCCATGGACACTGCGTGCAGCCACAGCGCGGGTGCCGCGAGGTGCGGGCCCCAGCCGAAGCGCTCGCCGGGGCGTTCCCAGTAAGCGCGATTTCGAAAGCCCCGCAGCAGCACAGCGGCAAACGCAACCGGGGCGGTCAGCCTGATCAAAAAGCTATAGAGGGCGCGAATCATTCGTCAGTCGCGCGGCGCTCCGCATATCCGGCCATCAAGCTTCGCCAGCCCTCGCCGGAAAATCGATCCGGGGGGAGATCGGCGCTTATCTTGGCAAGCGAACGGCGCAGCCGGCTCAAGTTTTGTCCGGCCCAGGCGCCGGCACGGCGCACGCGTCCGCGGTCGAAATCGATGACGCTGACCGCACCTTGACCGTCGACGAGAATGTTGTGCGCATTCAGATCGGCGTGGTCGACTCCTGCAGCATGCAGCCCCGCGATCGCCGACCCAACGCGTCTCCAGGTGGTTTCGGCCAGCGGGCCGGCGCTGAGCAGTCCGCTCATGGACGCCGCGCCCGCGATGCGCCGAGTGATCAGATCGCAACGATACCAAAGCCCGCGCCGCTCGTAGCTTGCGCCCACCGGCACGGGCACCGGCAGCCCGCGAGCGGCGAGCTCCGCGAGCAGGCGATATTCGGCGAAGGCGCGGACCCGGGATTCCCCAGTCCACAGATACTGGTCCTCCGACAACCGGGCCATGAACCCGCCGCGACGATAGTGACGCAGCACCCATTGTTCGGTTCCGTGATCGATGAACCAAGCTGCGCCGCGCCCGCCGGCGGCCGGCGTGATGCGGCCGTTGCGGGCCCAGAACTGCGGCTCGAACAGTGCCTGCGCCGCGGGTGCAGCGCCGAGCCGATCGGCGCCGAGGCGATCGGCATCGAGCAGAGCGGCATCGGCGAGGATGGCGCCGCTTGCAGTAGCCACGCGTCGGCCGTTCATCATGTGTTCGGAGTTTATCATCTTCGGCCGCCCGCGAATTTCGCTAAAATGCGCGCATGAGCGACATTACGGTACCGATTTCTCCCGGGGAATTGCTCGACAAGATCACCATCTTGCGCATCAAGTCGCGTCGCATGACCGATCCGAAGAAACTCGCCAACGTGCGGGTCGAGCTCGAGGCGCTGGAGGAAACCTGGAAATCGTCGACCTATGCCGGGGTGGATGTGGACGCAGACGTGAGCGCCTTGCTTGCGGTCAACGAGCGCCTGTGGAGCATCGAGGACGAGATCCGCGACAAGGAGCGCGCCAAGGCGTTCGACCAGGAATTCGTGCGCCTCGCCCGCGCGGTTTACGTCGAGAACGACGAGCGCGCGGCGATCAAACGCCGGCTCAACCTGAAACTTGGGTCGAGCCTGGTGGAAGAGAAGTCGTACGCCAAATATTAGGACCTGCGTTATGCGCCGGGGCCCGGCCCTAAGCGGTCGCCGCTCGAGGCGCGGGCGCATCGGCGCGCACGAGCGTGTATTCCGCCCCGCAATACGAGCACTTCGCCCAACCGGTTGTCTCGATGGGGAGATATACGCGGGGGTGCGAGTTCCATAAATACATGTCGGGCATCGGGCAGGACAGAGGCAGGTCGGCCGCAGTCACGTTGTACTGATGCTGTGCATTCGGCTGAATCGGCATGATCGTCGCTCCGCTGGATCAATCGACGGCGGTTTCAAAGGCTGCTCGCCAGATCTCTAGAACTTTCGCCCGCGTCGCCGCATGCGGTGCGCCTGGCACCACGCGCTGCCCGCCTTCCAGCGAGAGGTGATGCAGGATTGTACGATAGTTTATGTAGGTTTCCTCGAGCCATCCGGCCGTTGCGGAATCGACGATTCCGGCAACCGCGAGGCCCTCCAGCTGGCGGATGTTGTCCGAGTGGGCGATGAGTTCCGGATGCTCGGCCGCCGCCCCCAACACCCAATATTGAACCAGGAACTCGATATCCCCGATCCCGCCCGGATCCTGTTTGATGTCGAAGCGTGACGCATCCGTCTGCGCGAGTTCGCGGTGCATGCGTCGACGCATCTCCAGCACATCCTTGCGCAAGCTGTCGCGCCGCACCGCCTTGCACAGCACCGCTTTGCGGACGGCCTCGAAACGCCGGCACAACGCGCCGTCGCCCCCCACGGCCCGGGCCCGCAGCAGCGCCTGATGCTCCCAGGTCCACGCCTCGTGGTGCTGGTACTGTTCGAAAGCGTCGATGCCGGTCATGAGGAACCCGCCCTTGCCGTTGGGCCGCAGGCGCATGTCGACCTCGTAGAGCCGGCCTGCCGCCGAGTGCATCGTGAGCAGATGCACGATTCGCTGCCCCAGTCTCAGGAAGAAAACCCCGTTATCGATCGGCCGCGCGCCGTCGGTCTGTTGATACTCGCCCGCTGAGTCGTGCAGGAAGACGAGATCGAGATCCGACCCGTAGCCAAGCTCCCAGCCGCCCAGCTTGCCGTAACCCGCCACCGCCACCTTCACCGTGCGCGCAGCGTCGCGGCCTTCGCCGCAGTGGGGAACACCATGCATTCTCGTCATCTGCTGCCATGCGAGGTCCATGCAGCATTGGACGATGAGCTCGGCAATATCCGTGAGGCGATCGCTGACGCGCATGAGCGGCAACCGGCCGGTGAGATCCGCAAGGGCCGTGGAGAACACCGCAACCTTCTGGAACGTGCGCAGCGCCTCCACTTCGCGCTCGGGATCATCGGCGGGCAATCGCTCGGTGCGGGCGTCGAGCTCGCGTACGAAACCCTCGCGGGACGGGAGCTCGTCGAATGCATTCGCATCGATCAGCTCGTCGAGCAGCAGCGGGAATTCGGCGATCTGCCGCGCCAGGAAACCGCTGATCGAGCAGACATCGATGAGACGATCGAGCGCCGGCGGCTGTTCCTTCAGGAGGGCCAGATAGGAGGAGCGCGCGCCGATCGCATCGAGCACCCGCAAGACGCGCTCCACGACGGTGGCCGGCGCCGCATGCGTGGCGGCCCGGTCCAGCAGGCGCTGCAGAATCACCCGCAGGCGCCGGCGTCCCGCCTCGTCCAGCCTGCGATAGGGTGCCGCGTGGCGGTACTGCTCCAGCTGCGCGGCGACGGCGGGTATCTCGGCGGCCGGAAATCCGCCTTGGAACAGCTCCTGACTTACGTCGACTCCCTCCGACTCCAGCCAGCCCAACGCTTCCTCGCCGATTTTTCGCTGAGCCTCGGGACCGCCGAGCAGCAACGATTCGAACTGTCGCGTGACCGCACGGCGGGCGGCATCGAGACGGGCGCTCGCAGCGGGCCAGTCGATCACTCCCAGGCTCAGGCAGAGCCGCGCACGGTCGGACGGCTCCGACGGAATCGAATGCTGCTGCTCGTCTCGAATCATCTGCACGGCGTTCTCCGCCTTTCGCAGCAACAGATACGCATCGGTCAGTTCGGCGACCTCCTCGCCCGACAGCGATTTCGTGCCCTTGAGCATCGGCATCACTTCCAGCAGACCCGCGCATTGCAGCCGCCGATCGCTGCCGCCGCGCACCAGTTGCACCGATTGCACGATGAACTCGATTTCGCGGATGCCGCCCATTCCGAGCTTCAGATCATCCTCACGATCGCGGCGCGCGACCTCGCGGGCGATCAGGGTCTTCATGTCGCGAAGCGATTCGAACACCCCGAAGTCGAGATAGCGCCGATACACGAAGGGCCGTACGAATTCCTGGTTCGCCGTCCCGTAGGCCTTTTCGCCGACGATCGCACGCGCCTTGATCCAGGCATAGCGCTCCCAGTCGCGCCCGTGCTGGTGCAGATAGTCCTCGAGCGAGGCGAGACTGACCACCAGGGGTCCCGAGTCGCCAAAGGGGCGTAAACGCATGTCGACCCGGAAGACGAACCCGTCCTCCGTGCGTGCATCCAGCAAGCGGATGAGTTCGCGTCCCAGCCGGGTAAAATAATCCTGATTGTCGATCGATCGCGGTCCGTCCGTCTCGCCGGCACCCTCGAACAGGAAAACGAGGTCTACGTCCGAGGAGAAATTCAGCTCGCGGCCGCCGAGCTTGCCCATTCCGATGACGACCAGCTCCGAGTCCGCTCCTGCGGCGGTGCGCGGCACGCCAAACGTACCCGCAAGTTGCGTCCGCGCGGCCTGCGAGGCGGCCCTGATGCACGCATCCGCCAGAATCGATACGTCGCGCAGGGTCTCGCTCACGGAGGCGGCTGCAACGATATCCCTCCAGGCGACACGCAGCATTTCGCGGCGCCTCCAGCGGCGAAGCAGCTTGAGGGCATCGGCCGAGGTCGCCGCGGAGGCTGCGAGGCGCTCGCACTCGGCGTTTGCGGCGGATGCCGCATCCGGCATCCAATGCTCGTGCACCCAGGCGAGCGCGCCGGGGTCCTGGATCAACGCGGACGCCGCGAACTCGCTCGCCGCGACGACTCGCACCACTTCCTCTCGGCGCTGATCCGGCAGCGAACCATAGGCGTCGCGCAAAGTGTTGCTGAGTTGCGCGCGCTCCCACCAGTGCATCACCGGCTCGCGCAGGATCTCGGGGACACTTTGCAGAAATTGCATGTTTTGTCTGTCTAGCGACGAGTCGCAACGATGAAAAGCCTGGGAAACGGCAACAGCACCGTGCCATCCGCCGCTGCAGGGTAGGCGCTCTCGATTGCACGCGCATAGCGGAGCAGATAGCCGGCACGCTCGGCCGGATCGAGCGGGGCGAGGAAAGGCAGCAGGCCCGTTCCTTTGAACCACTCGACGATCGCATCCGCTCCCGCCAGAGCGTGATAATAGGTCGTGCGCCAAACATCGACACGCGCGCAGCTTGCACGCAACAGGGCGTAGTACCGATCCGGGGGCTCGATCCGCACGCGGGACCGATCGGCGTCGGCGAGTTTCCGGCGCCACGGCCCGCCATCGGCAATCTCGCGCATCAGCACCTGAGCCGGCTCATCCAGATTGTCCGGCACCTGAACCGCGAGCCAACCGCCCATGCAAAGCCTGGCGCAAAGTGCCGGAAACAGCGCGTCGTGTCCGGGCACCCACTGCAACACCGCGTTGGCAAAGATCAGCGCGGCGCCTTCCGGGCTCGCTCCGACATCCCGCGCCCACGCGCGAACGTCGGCGACCTCGAAGCGGACCTCCGGAAGCCGCGCGCGGGCGGCTGCGATCATGTCGGGAGAGCTGTCGATGCCGATGATCCGGGACGCCGGGAAACGGGCGGTGAGCAGCTCGGTCGAATTCCCGGGCCCACAGCCGATGTCGATCGCGACACCCACCCCGCCCGGCGGGATGGCCGACAGAAGATCGCGGGCCGGGCGGGTGCGCTCCGCCTCGAAGGCCACGTATTGCTCAGCCGACCAGCTCACGAGCTCTGTTCGCTCGCGCCAGCCATGGGAATCCCGCGCTTCTCCGGCCCGAACAGCATCATGAGCGCGATGATCAATGCAACGCATCCGACGACGATGGCCATCGCCAGCCCGTAGTTGTTGCCGTGAGCGTCGGCAATCAAGAGCTGCAGATTCAGATTGACCGCGGCCAGGAGATTGCCCAACTGATAGACCACCCCTGGAAAGGTGGCTCGAATCTCGGGCGGCGACAGCTCGTTCAAGTGCGCCGGTATCACGCCCCAGGCCCCTTGCACCGCGATTTGCATCAGGAACGCACCTGCACCCAAAATCAGCGGCGTCGAGGCGAATGCCCAAAACGGCAGAACCGGCAGCGCGAGGAGCGCCGCGATCACGATGGACCGGCGGCGCCCCACTTTCTCGGACAACGCGCCGAAGAACAATCCCCCGCAGATGGCGCCCACGTTGCCGATCGCGGTGAGAAGCGCAGTCAGATGCGTGTCGAAGTGATGCTGCTCCTTCAGGAAGTTGGGATAGGAATCTTGCGAACCGTGAGAGAAAAAATTGAATGCCGCCATCAGCAGGATGGCGTACACCGCGAGCCTCCACTCGCGTGAGAGAACCGCCAGAATGCTCGCGCGAGGCGCGTATTGCCGGTCTTTCCAGGCAGGGGATTCCTCAATGGCCCTGCGGATGAAGAACACCAGTACGGCGGGGACGGCCCCCAGCACGAACATGTAGCGCCACCCAAGCCGGTCGTAGAAGAGGTATACCGCCAGCGATGCGAGGAAGTAGCCTGAAGGGTAGCCGGACTGCAACAGGCCCGATACCGCCCCGCGGGCCGATGCCGGGATGCTCTCCATGGCCAACGCCGATCCGAGTCCCCACTCGCCTCCCATCGCGATACCGAACAGCGCGCGGACGATGAGCAGCGTGGTCATGCTCGGTGCAAACCCCGATGCGACCTCCAACAATGAATACGCCAGGATGTTCCACATCAGGGCCGGCTTGCGGCCGTAACGGTCGCCCAGGCGCCCGAACAGGAATGCACCGACCGGTCGCATGGCGAGCGTGAGCAAAACGGCGGTCACGACAACCTGGCGGCTGGAGTGCAGTTCGACGGAGATGTCCTTGAACATGAACACCATGAGGAAGAAATCGAAGGCGTCCAACGTCCAGCCCAGATAGGCCGCGATCACCACGTTGCGTTGGGGTTTGGTCCAGGTCATCGCGCTACTTTGGCACGAACTCTCTTGCAAGGCAGCATGAGATGCGGGGGAATACCGAACGCCATGGGCGCCACGCTGCGGGCTGAGAGCGCATAAAAAAGGCCCCGCCGACCATTGGAATCGGCGAGGCCCCTATCGTCCACCGCTTGCGCGGCGGCGGAATTACATATCCATTCCGCCCATGCCACCCATGCCGCCGCCCGGCGCACCGTGCGCATGCTCCTCTTCCTTCGGAGCCTCGGCAATCATGACTTCGGTCGTCAGCAGCAGGCCCGCCACCGAGGCGGCGTTCTGCAGAGCCAGACGCGTGACCTTGGTCGGATCCAGGATGCCGAGCTCGATCATGTCGCCGTACTCGCTGGTCGCCGCGTTGTAGCCGAACGTGCCCTTGCCCTCGCGGACCCGGTTCAACACGACGGCCGCATCCTCACCCGCATTGGTGACGATTTGACGCAGCGGCTCCTCGATCGAGCGGGCCAGGATCTTGATGCCGGTGGTCTGGTCCTCGTTGGCTCCCGTGAGCTTCTCGATGGCCTTGAGCGCACGCACCAGCGCCACGCCACCGCCCGGAACCACGCCCTCTTCGACGGCCGCACGGGTCGCGTGCAGAGCGTCTTCGACGCGCGCCTTCTTCTCCTTCATCTCGATCTCGGTGGCCGCGCCAACCTTGATCACCGCGACGCCGCCGGAGAGCTTGGCAACGCGCTCCTGCAACTTCTCCTTGTCGTAATCGGAGGTCGCTTCCTCGATCTGCTGGCGGATGCTCTCGACGCGGCCCTTGATGTCCGCGGCCTTGCCGGCACCGTCGATGATCGTGGTGTTCTCTTTCTCGACCAGAACCTTCTTCGCCTCGCCGAGGTCGTTCAGCGTCGCCTTCTCGAGCGACAGACCGACTTCATCGGAGATGACCGTTCCGCCGGTGAGGATCGCGATGTCCTGCAGCATGGCTTTGCGGCGATCGCCGAAGCCAGGCGCCTTGACGGCGGCCACCTTGACGATGCCCCGGATCGTGTTGACGACGAGCGTGGCCAACGCCTCGCCCTCAACGTCCTCGGCAACGATCAGCAACTGACGGCCGCCCTTCGCGATGCCCTCGAGCAGCGGAAGAAGCTCACGGATGTTGGAGATCTTCTTGTCCACCAGCAGGATCAGCGGCTTGTCGAGCTCCGCGCTCTGGCTCTGCTGGTTGTTGATGAAGTACGGCGAGAGATAGCCGCGGTCGAACTGCATGCCTTCGACCACTTCCAGCTCGTTCTCGAGCGCCGAGCCCTCTTCGACCGTGATCACGCCTTCCTTGCCGACCTTCGCCATCGCATCCGCAATCGTCTTGCCGATGCTCTCGTCGGAATTCGCGGAGATCGTGCCGACCTGTGCAATCGCCTTCGGGTCCTTGCAGGGCTTGGAGAGCTTCTTGAGCTCTTCCGTGGCGGAAGCGACCGCAAGGTCGATGCCGCGCTTCAG
>Ga0182012_10000228_pt1 | contig 63951 bp, 66 predicted proteins | sample 612S2SmetaG_FD_120486 | JGI IMG/M metagenome (GOLD analysis project Ga0182012, IMG submission 120486) | Permafrost microbial communities from Stordalen Mire, Sweden - 612S2S metaG | ecosystem: Environmental > Terrestrial > Soil > Wetlands > Permafrost | place: Sweden: Stordalen | collected... | reverse complement strand
GGTCGTCTTCTTCGTTCGGATCGGCTGGAAGCCGCTGGAGTTCGAGAAGGGCAAGGCGGGGGTCGTCGCCGGGACGAAGGAGAAGCTGCCGGGGGTCATCGACACCCTGATCGGAGCTGTCAGAGCCGGCGAGTTGGACCCGATGCTGGAGCAGGCGAAGGCCGCTCGTCCAGCGCCGAAGAAGAAGGCGGCGTGATCGGCTGCGAGGAATATCAGACGGACGTATCGTCCGAGACATTTGTCGCGGAGGAACGCGGTCAGCTGTGGCCGGCATTTCTGCAACGGCACGCTAACGGGACATATCGCGGCGACTGCCAAAACGACGCGATTGACCCTGAGCGGTCATAAGGCGCTGCGGAGAGATCAGGTCTGCCGTCTGCAAAGGCCGTTTTCGTGAGCCCCCTTCCCGGTCACACCTGCCAACTTTTGCGGCGCTCGAGCAGGCCCGATCCGCCGCGCGTGCACGGTCTTAGCCAATCCATAGAACACCGTCATGCCCCGGCCGCGAGCCGAAGGCTGTTCATAAGGTGTTATTCAAGCTAGAGCGTTATCCGAGCATGCCGATTCAACCGAGGATTCAATAAGTGCGGAGGACTCCCATATCTTGAGAGCGTTCATTGGGCTCGAACGCTTCTTCGAGGAGACGGGAGGCGATCATAGCGCTGTCGAGGGATATTCGCGAGAAGGTCGTGAAGGCGATCGCGGGCGGGATGTCGCGTCGTCAGGCCGCCGCGCGATTTGACATCGGTCCGGCGACCGCCGATCGTTGGGCGAAGCGCGTCGAGACTACAGGAGACGTTGCGCCCTTGAAGATGGGCGGCGACCGCAGATCGCATCGCATCGAGGCGCACGGCGAGTTCATCCTCGCGCAGATCAAGGCAAAGCCGGACATGACGATCATGGAGCTGCGCGAGAAGATAACGGAGCGCCACGGCTTGGGCTTCGGCTATGGAACCGTGTGGCGGTTCTTCGCGCGGCACAGGATCACGCGCAAGAAGAAGACGGGCCATGCGTCGGAGCAGGATAGGGAAGATGTCGCGGCCGCGCGCGAGGACCGGTTTGAGGGACAGCTCGATCTCGATCCGTCGAAACTCGTGTTCATCGACGAAACGGCTATTTCGACGAACATGGCGCGCCGCTATGGTTGGGCGCCGCAAGGCGAACGTTGCCGCGCGTCGGTTCCGTTCGGCCATTGTAAGACGAGGACGCTCATCGCCGCGCTGCGCTTTGACCGCATCGACGCGCCGATGACGATCGACGGCGCGCTCGACGGAGACTCGTTCCTGGCCTATGTCGAACAGGTCCTGGCGCCGACGCTCTCCGCCGGGGGAAACCGTGGTGATGGACAATATCCCCGTCCACAAGGTCGCCGGCGTGCGGGAAGCCATCAACGCGAAGGGCGCTGGCGTGCTTTACCTCCCGGCCTACTCGCCGGACTTCAATCCGATCGAGAAGTCCTTCTCGAAGATCAAGTCGATCCTGCAACGCATCGCGGCGCGCACCGCTGATGCGCTCCAGGCGGCCGTTGGCGAAGCGCTACGAAGCTTCACGCCAGGCGAGTGCATGAACTACTTCGCAGCGTGCGGTTATGATGCAATATGATCGGATAGTGCTCTAGATTTGCACAACGAAGGGACGGCGCCGGGCTTTGGTCAACGAGAAATCCCCAGACAAACTCGGCTTTGAGCCTTCTGGCGTCTCGATCGTTAGGCGGACGGCGCGCAATTACGCCGTCGCGGTTTTGGCCGTGTTGGCCGCGACGGCCGTGAGGTTCCTGCTAGACGGCTTCCTCGCCGAGCAACCCTTCGTTCCTTTCTTTCTCGTGACCTTAGTCGTAGTTGTGTTCGCGGGTCCTGGTCCCGGCGTGCTCGCTACGCTTTTGTCCCTCATTAGCGCGAAATATTTTTTTCTGGCGCCAATCGGATCATTTGAAATCAACGACCCGAGGAGCCTCGCGAAGACCGCGATTTTTACGGTAATTGGCTTGGCGTTGTGTGTGACGGCGGAACTCATTTCGCGCAGACGCCGGGCCGCGGGCGAAGCTGTGTTGAGGTCGGTCAAGACGCAGTTGCGCGGCGAGGCGACGAAAAGCCTCCAGGAGAGCGAGGAGCGCTACCGGTTATTGTTCGAAACGAGTCGAGATGGAATCGCCACGGTTGATTTGTCTGGACACATACAGGACGCCAACCCGGCCTTTCAATCCATGCTAGGCCATACGATGGATGAGCTGCGGGCGCTAACGTATCAGGACTTTACTCCGCTTCGATGGCATGACGCGGAACAGGCGATCGTGCGGGATCGAATTCTCGCGCAAGGGGATTCTGGCGAATACGAAAAGGAATACATCCACAAGGATGGTTCCGTGTTTCCCGTCAGCCTCAGGGCTTGGCCAGTAATGGACGCGGGTGGCGAAGTGATCGGGCTGCGGGCCTTCGTGCGTGACATCACCGATCGTAAGCGAGTGGAGGAGGCGTTACGCGACGCCGATCGCCGCAAGGACGAATTCATCGCGACCTTATCCCATGAGTTGCGCAATCCGCTCGTACCCATTCGCAACGGCTTGCAAGTGCTGCGCACAACTGGCGGACAGGGGCCGTCCGCCAAGCGCGCGCAAGAGATGATGGAGCGGCAGGTCGAGCATCTCGTGCGGCTCGTCGACGATTTGCTCGAGGTCTCGCGTGTCAGCCACGGCAAGATCGAGCTGAGAAAGGAGCGGCTTGACCTCGCGGTTGTCGTCGATCGCGCGGTGGACCTCAACCGGGAACTGATCGACGCGGCCGGGGTTCTGCTTCGCGTCATTTTGCCAGACGCGCCGGTGCTGGTCGACGCGGATCCGGTACGGCTCGCGCAAATCTTCGGCAATCTGCTGAACAACGCCCTGAACTACACGGATCGCGGCGGACAGATCGAGGTCGCGGTGCGGCGCGTGGCGGGCGAAGCGATCGTGAGCGTCGCCGACACTGGCGTCGGCATCCCGAAAGACAAGCTGCCACATGTGTTCGATCTATTCGTGCAAGGGGACGCAACGCCAGGCCGCGATATGGGAGGTCTCGGCATCGGGCTCTCGCTGGTGCGAAGCCTCGTGGAACTGCATGGCGGCGAGGTCGAGGCGCACAGCGAAGGCGAATCCCGCGGCAGTCGCTTTGTCGTGCGTTTGCCTTTGACCTCGAACCTCGAGGTAAACGCTCCGCCGCCGCAAACTGGGTCATGCGCCGCGGCCTCGTCGCGGCGGGTGCTGATCGTCGACGATACGCCTGAAGTCGCCGACAGCTTTGCAATGTTGCTCGAGACCTTGGGCGTACAGGTTCGGGTCGCCTATAGCGGCGCTCAGGGTCTCGCGGCATCCTCCGAGTTCGAACCGGAGCTGGTCTTCCTCGACATTGGCATGCCAGGAATGGACGGGTTCGAAACGGCGCGGCGCATGCGCGATCAGCCAGCCGGACGAAAGGCGGTGCTTGTCGCCTTGACCGGCTGGGGTGAAGACGAAATGCGCAGGCGCGTCCAAGAAGCAGGATTCAACCGGCATTTGACGAAGCCGGCTAGCATGGGCGACCTCGAAGCGCTGCTCTACGCCGCGCCGACGTGAACCTCCTGCTCTGGCGCGCCGTCGCTTGACCGCGGGCGAGCTTTGGCGGGCCACCGTGAGGTCGCCTGATTTGGATAAGCCGCTTTATTGCCGGGCGGAGTCGAGATATGAAATTTGGATGTCGCTCGAGGATCTGGCTTTGTTGTCCCGACGTGCTCGCCTTCAGGTGGCCGCGGTCGCCCTTGCATTGATTGTGGCCTGCGTTTGGGCGTCATTACATTTCCTGCAACCTGCTCCACCACGCCATATTGTCCTTGCTTCCGGCGTTACGGACGGCCTCTACCATCAATATGCGCGACGTTACGCCGAAATCCTTGCGCGCTCCGGGATCACCGTGGAAGAGCGACTAACCAACGGCGCGGAGGACAACCTGCGGCTTCTGGAGGATCCGAATTCCGGCGTCGATATAGGCTTCACGCAAGGCGGCGTAGCGAGATTTCCAGAGGCCGACAGGGTTGTCATGCTTGCGAGCCTCTATTACGAGCCTATGTGGGTCTTTTACCGCGCGGCTGACACTCTCGAATATCTCAATCAGTTTCGCGGTCACAGGATCTCGGTCGGCAGCGAGGGGAGTGGCACTCGTTCGTTTACAGACGCTGTCTTCGCGCTCAACGAGCTGACGAATAGCAATGTAACTCTTGTGCCGCTCAATTACGGCGCCGCGCTTCGCTCGCTACAGGCAGGCGAGATCGACGCGGCGATCATGGTCGATGGGCCGGATAGCGAAGCGATCAAGACCGCGCTTCGCGATCCAAACTTAAAGCTCCTTAGCTTCGGCCATGCTGATGCATATCATCGACGGCTTCCCTACATCGTCAAACTGACGCTGCCCGCCGGCGTATTCGATCTGGGTCGGAACATTCCGGCGGACGAAGTCGCGCTGATCGGCACGAAGGCGATGCTGGCGGCCCGAGACGGTCTACATCCGGCGCTTGTCAATCTGCTGCTGGACGCCGCAAAAGAGATACACGGCAAGCAAGGGTTTTTCGAGGAGGCAGGAGAATTCCCGGGGATTGGTCAGGTTGATCTCCGCGTCTCGACAGACGCCGATCGTCACAAGCGCTTCGGGCCGAGTTTCTTCTATCACTATTTGCCCTTCTGGATGGCGACGTTGGTCGAACAAGCCATCGTCGTATTGCTTCCGCTTGCGGCGGTCCTGTTCCCTCTCTTCACCTACCTGCCACAGTTTCTCCGCTGGCGAGCACGTTCGCGAGTCTATCGCTGGTATGGCGAGTTGGCCCTCCTTGAGCGGGATGTCGCGACGCGCCAGGGCGCGCCGCCTACCGCCCAGTGGCTCGCCGATCTGGACCGGATCGAGCGCGCCGTGACGCGGATATACACGCCCGCGGAGTTCGCCAGCGAAGCCTACACTTTGCGCCAACATGTGGACTTTGTCCGGCAAGCCGTGTTGGCGCGATCTGGCGAAAAGACCCATGCGATCAAGAGCTGAACTCATTTTCGACGCGTAGCGTCTGTGTCCGAAGTCGGTGATGGCGCGAACCCGCGGAATTTTCGTCGCTTGCAGTTGGGCCGACCTCGCGTCTATTGTTTTTTCCATTTTGTGATGCGCGCATTCTCAATGTCGAAAATGATATTCCATGTTTCCTGCGGTTTGCCTTGCGTGAACATCAGAATTTCATAGGCGCGGTCTTGCTCGCGCCAATCCATGGATTGCAGCTCCCATTTAGAACCGGGATTGTTCGCCAGCTTGGGCATTTCTTCCGACACTTTCTCAAATGCGCTCGATGCGGAGAGATTTCCCTTTTTGGTCAACCATCCGTTCCAGACCGAAACACCCAAACCAATCCATCCCGCGGCCACCAGCACGGCGAATGCCTGCAGAACAGAAAAGCCATTTATCCGGCTCATAGGCCGCGCCGTATTTATTCCAATCGTGGTCTCAAGCGCCGCCAGCTTTTCCCGAGCGGCTAAAAATATTTGTTTGTGCCTCGATATTTTGATGAACCACTCAATGCTGACCAGCAGTCCAAATATCAGAGCCATGTAAACGATATGAGGGTTGTTGAGCTGCGTAGCGGCGAAAGCGAAGGCCGCGCCCGTGATGGTGATGACCAGCTCCGAATGTTTCTCAACCAAATCATCGGCTTTGTGCATTTCCTTAAGGAGGGCGTCATGTTCAACTTTTTGATCGTCCGTTATCGGCATGGGTATACCTCTTAAACCTACATTCGCCAGATGGTCTGTGGTTTTGAGTGAAACCTGCTCGGAGCCGGTTCGCGATTTTTCGGTCCCGCGCCCGCCCCTCACTTCCGCGCGTAACTCACCCGCCACAGCGTCCCGTTGCCGTCCTCTGTGAACAGCAGCGCGCCGTCGGGGGCCTGCGTCACGTCGACCGGGCGGCCCCAGACTTTGCTGTCGTCGATGACGAAACCGGTGACGAAATCCTCGTAGACGCCGGTCGGCTTGCCGTCCGAAAAGCGCAGGCGGATGATCTTGTAGCCCGCGAATTTCGAGCGGTTCCACGAGCCGTGCAGCGCGACGAAGGCGTCTCCCCTGAACTCCGCCGGGAATTGCGAACCTTCGTAAAATGTGATGCCGAGCGGCGCGCTGTGGGGCTGGATCAGCACGTCGGGGACAGCGGTTTTTTCGGCGAGGTCGGGCCGCTCGCCCTTGTGGCGCGGGTCTTCGTGGGCGCCCGTGTAATACCAGGGCCAGCCGTAGAAGGCGCCGGGGACGACCCGCGTCGCGTAATCGGGCGGCAGGTTGTCGCCAAGCATGTCGCGCTCGTTGACGGCGCACCAGAGTTCGTCCGAGCCGGGACGGATCGTCACGCCGGAGCAGTTGCGCAGGCCCGAGGCATAGACGCGGCGGTTCTTCCCCTCGGGATCGAAGGCGGCGATGAGCGCGCGGCCGGGTTCGGCGCTGGCGCCGAGCCCTTCCGTCTTCTCCAGCGCCTCGGCCTCGGCGCGCGGCGGCGGCGTCTTGCCTTCGGCGACATTGGTCTGCGAGCCGATCGCCACGTAAAGCGTCGCGCCATCGGGCGAAAAGGCGAGATCGCGCGTCCAGTGGCCGGCGCCGGCCGGCAGATGGGCGATGGTCTCGGCCGCGCCGGACGGCTTGAACTCGCCGCTTTGATAGGGATAGCGCAGCACGGAGTCATGCGTCGCGACATAGACGTAACGCGGGTTCGGCCCCGGCGGATAGAAGGCTAATCCATAGGGCCGGTCGAGCCCCGCGGCGAAGACCTCCTCGTGGACCGGCGCGGTCTGGCCCGGCGCGAAGCGCAGCACGCGGACGCGCCCGCCCGTGCTCTCGGAAAGGAACAGATCGCCGTTCGGCGCGAAGCGAATGACGCGCGGGCCTTCAAGGCCCGAGACGATGATCTCGGCCGCAAAGCCCGGAAGCGTCTTGAGTTCGGCGCCCGCGGGACGCTTCGCCACCTCGGAGCGGCTGGCCTTGGGCTCGGTGGCGAGGGGCGCGGGAAGATCGGAGAGCGTGATTTTATGCCGCACGCCCGGCGCGTCGATGCGCCAGTCGCCATAGGTGACGGCTGTGTCTTGGACCGCCGGCGCGGTTTGCGCCAGCGCGCCGGCGCAGGCGAGGAGCGCGCCGAGAATGGACGCGCCGACAATAGTCGCGGTTTTGGTCATGGCCATGCGCCTCTCGCGTTTAAGTCTACTTCTTGAGTAGACTTAAACGCGAGGCCGCGCCAGGGCAAGATCAAACTCCACCGGCGCAAGCGCCTTACGCGGCCTCCTGAAGATGCGCTTCGATGAACCAGAGCGCCTTGTCGAGCGAGCGGGAATAGTTGACGAAGATGTCCGAGGTGTCGGCGTCGCCGGCTTCATCGGTCTGGTCGATCGCCTCGCGCACCAGATTCGCGGCGGTCCCATAGCGTTCCGCGAGCGCGCCGAGATGATCCTTCGAGGCATGGATATTCGTCGGATAGGGCGCGAGCTTGCTCGCCGCCGCGACGGTTTGCGACGTCCCCAGCGCGGTCCCGCCGAGTTGCACGACGCGTTCGGCCATGGTGTCGACATGCGTGTCGAGTTCGCCGCGGAAGCCGTCGAGCATCAGGTGCACCGCGATGAAATTCGGCCCCTTGATGTTCCAATGGGCCTGCTTGGTGACAAGCGCCAAGTCTATGCCATCGGCGAGGCGCGCGTTGAGAATCTCCACCGAGACCTTTTTCGCGTTGGATTTCAGGTTGTTCCTCGTTTTCATCGGCCAACTCCCTCAAAGCATCGTGGCGCGTTCCCGCGGGGAACGGCGTCGCGAATAGAAGATTGAGGCCGGGAGTCGCCTGTCAAGGAGAGGGGGCCGCGTTTTGTCGGCGGGCGCGGGAAACGAGGCCGCCTATTCGGCGCGGATCCCGAAACTTCCAATTTCTCTAAAATGGATCTCCGCCGGATCGCATAGTCGCGGCGCCCGTGCGCCCAACCAGCGGTGAAACTCTATCACTTGATACCCGCGACATTGAATGTCGCGAACCGTTGCGGTTGGACCGGATTTGACCCCGAACCGGCCGTCGCTGGTGGCCTTGGCAAAGCCGCAAATCCAGCGATCAGTTCCGCACCGGAGTTTTGCATGGGAAATGCTCCGATTTTTCAATGGCTTGAATTTGGAACGAAATTGTTGATTTCTGCACATGCCCAGTGCGACGCGTTTCCCCTCGAGGGTGTGAGTATATTCCGAGCCTAGCTCCTCTCTCCAGTTTGGTCGAAATTCCACGGAATGTGGCGCTTGCCCAACTCTGACGCGCTACACCCGGCCGGGCGCTAACAGTGAAAGCAATAGAGTAGATCGGACACGAACCGATATAAGGAAAAATGAGATACTTCAATGAGCATCGAAAAGAATGTACAGGTTGTGAAGGATTTTTTTGCAGCAATGGGCTGCGGCGATAAGCAAGGGCTGCTGGCGTTGTCTGTCGAAGATATTGAGTGGATCATTCCGGGAAAGGACTGGCCACTGGCCGGAACGCATCGCGGGCACGCGGGATTGACGGCTTTGCTTCAGAAGTCTTCCGAAACGGTTGAAACTTCAACAGAGCCCTCCGAATACGTAGCGCAGGGAGACCGGGTTCTGGTCGTCGGCTTCGCTAAGGGGAAAGTCAAAGCCACGAATAAGACGTTCGACGACGATTGGGTCTTCGCCATTACCGTTCGAAATGGCAAAGTGGCGAACATCCGGGAATATGTCGACACGCAAGCACTGGCGCGAGCCTCCGAGGTGGATGGGAGCACAGGCCCTAGCACATCGAAACCGGTAACACACGAAACGATTCGTAAAGTGAGCTAATACGTTGAACAGCGGCAACGCGTTGCCGAAGCACCAAATGGCGGTAAACAACTCCAGAAAGGATAGATTATGCTTGATAATGAAAATTTTATCAGAAAGCTCTACACCTACGCAGAGGGGCAAGGAATAGATACGCAGAAATTTGTCTACATGTTCTCTGACGAAGGATACATGTTGGATATGGCTTCCGGCACGAAGTTCCGCGGGAAGGCCATTGGTGACTCCATTGCCGGCTTAGCAAGTGCATTCCCCGATCTCCACCGTGAATTACTTAGCATCTACGTCGCGGGTAACGTCATCGTTGTCGAAATCGCAATTCGGGGAACGCATAAAGGTGAGCTGGCCCTTGCTTCTGGAACTCTTGCTCCCACGGGCAAGGCAATAGATGTTCCGTGTTGCGATATTTTCCACGTCGAGAGTGGGAAGGTTATTTCTTTTCATTGCTACAACTTGCCTTCCGCAATGCTGCGGCAACTTGGCGAAAAAAATATGAGGTTATCGTGACCACCAAACCCCGCATCGCCATCGTGATTGGCTCGACCCGGCCCGGTCGGTACGCCGACAAGGCCGCTGGCTGGATGCTGAAACAGACCCAGGCCCGTAACGACATCGAGGCGGAGCTCGTCGACCTTCGCGACCATCCGATGCCCTTCTTCGATGAGAAGGGGCCGCCTATGTCGACGCCCAGCGAGAACGCCGAGGCATTGCGCTGGCAGAAGACACTCGCCCGATACGACGGCTTCGTTTTCGTGGTGGCCGAATACAACAGCTCGATCACGGGTGCGCTGAAGAATGCGCTCGACCAAGCCTATAAGGAGTGGGGACGAAAGCCGTTCACTGCCATTGGTTACGGCGGGGCCGGAGCGGCGCGGGCGATTGAGCATCTACGCCAAATCACGAGTGCGCTGCGAATGGTTTCGACCGCACCCACCATCAACATTGGCGGCGCCGATTTCATGTTGACCTCCCCGATGGGTGCAAACAAGCCCATCGAAGACATCGAGGCACACCTGCTTGCCTCCACGAAGTCGGCTTTGGATGAGCTCGTCTGGTGGGCCCACGCGACGATGGCGGCGAAAGCCGCTGAAGCTTCAAAGCGGCGCGACCCGAACGAGCTGGCGGCGTAGCGCTGGCCATCTGCGGCCATCGGGTCGGGGGGTAGACGGTGGGTCAGCCATGCATCGCCCCCTCGCACGCCGCGCGCTCGTTGAATGCCCGACTATAAAGGAGATCCCGATGTATGACCAATCCAAGCTATCCGAGTTGATCCGGTTCGCACACGTAGATACGGGCTCCACCGTTATCGACGTTTACCCAGGCGACGGCGATTGGACGCGTCTCTTCTCCGACGTCGTGGGACCCGAAGGACGGGTCTACAGCTTCGTGCCGGCCGAAGTGGCCGACTTCAAGAACGATCCGGTCGGCCGCATGCAGACGCTCTCGAAGGAGCCGGGCCGAGAAAACGTCGAAGCCGTCTCGGCGGACCTCGTCGCGATGCCGGAGGTCACGCAACCAGCGGATGTCCTATGGCTGCACCTGTTTTACCACGATCTCCACACTAAGCTGATCGGGGCCAAGGGCGCTACGGCGACCGACTTCAATCGAGCCGTCTACGAGCGGCTGAAGCCCGGTGGGTACTACGTCATTGTCGACCATGCCGCCGCCGCGGGTGCGGGAACGAGCGACGCTCAGTCGCTGCATCGGATCGACCCTGCGTCCGTCCGCAAGGAGGTAGAGGCGGCAGGCTTCGTACTGGACGCGGAAAGCACCATGCTCGCGAAGAAGAACGATCCGCACTCGATTAAGGTGTTCGATCCCTCGATCAAGGGCGAGACCGATCGCTTCGCCTATCGGTTCGTAAAGCCCTGACAGGCCCCGGCGCCGTCCATGAGATCCAGGAGGGCAAAGTCATGATCCGACGTCCGGAAGCGGCAAGGTCTTCGACGTCCCTTTCCACCCTTCTCGCACGTGCCCAACGCCCGCTTTGCAGGTCGCAGGCGCGTGCAAAAATCTTGAATTTCGCACCAAAAGCCAAGACCGACTGACCGACAACAGGGCCTTCCGCATTCGAGCGTCGACGGCCGGTTCTGTCGCATCGCCGACCCCGGCATCCTCCCCGCTCAATGCCCAGAACACTGTTCCAATTGTCAGACTTCAACCACCCGCCGCGCTTTTGCGCGCCGTGAGCGCCACCGCCGCTTCCGTCGTCAACAGCCGGAACGTGAAACTCTCTTGCAGATACAGTTCGACGTCCGCGTCGGTGTGGCTGAGGTAGCCGATGGACAAGTCCTGCCCGATGTCCAGTTCGAAGTCGCCGCCGCGGGTCGTGAGCACGAGCCCGCCCTCGATCGCGGGCGCCCAAATGATTTCACCGTCCACCAGACGGTGAATATGCTGGAGCACCGGATAGCCTTCCTCGCTGCCGCCGCTGACGACGGTGTAGGGCTCGGAGCCCAGCACCAGCACATAAGGGCCGTTGACGCCGGCGAGGCGCAATTGATTGACCGCCTGCGCCACCGCGGCCGGATAGCCCCTCGCGGCGGACGGGAGCGTCAAAGCCGCGTTGCTGGCGCCTTCGCGAATGCCCTCGATCCCGGCGGCGGCGTATCCGTCGAACACCGCGCGATCTTCGGCGAAGGCGATTTTGCGCGCGGCTTCCTTCAGCGGCGCCCAGTCCGAATCCGTCGCGCCGCGGTCCACGTCGTCGATCGCCTGGCGCGCGAGCGTGAACGGAACGCGCAATTCGACGAGCGCGTTGGCGAGGCGTCGCGCCGCCTGGACGCCTTCGCCGGGCGCCTCGATGGGCTCGATATGGCCGCTGCCGACGGCCGCGAGGGCGACGCCTTTCGGGTCTGGAACGTCCACGACCCGGCGCGCCGCCAGATAGCGCTTGAGCGTGCGGGAGGCCTCTTCCTCGATTTGCGCCCAGGCCGCATCGGAGATCGGAGCGAGTTCGCGATGGAGATTATTCATTTCCTGCCTCTTTCTTCAGCGAACCAATGCGGAGCGAGCCATCGGGCGAAACTGGCGGCGTCGACGCGGCCTCGGCCTCGCTTTCGCCGGCGCTCGGCGGGGAAGGCGTCGCCGTGTCGCCCGAGGCGGCGTCGTCCAAAAATGTCGCGGGCGGCACGAAGAACAGCGATCCCGTCACCGCGCGGCTGACGTCGAGCAACCGGTCGTAATTGCCGGGCGGCTTTCCGACGAACATGTTTTCGAGCATCTGCTCGATCCTGCCCGGAGACCGCGCGTAGCCGATGAAGTAGGTGCCGAACTCTCCCTTGCCGGCGTCTCCGAACGGCATGTTGTCGCGCAGGATCTTCAGTTCCTTGCCGTCTTCGGTGATGGTCGTCAGCACGTTATGCGCGAACGTCGGCTTTACGGCGTCGTCCAGCTCGATGTCGGAGAGCTTCTCCCTGCCGATGATTTTCTCCTGCCGCTCGACCGGCAGCGCGTTCCATTTGCCCAGGTCATGAAGGTATTTCTGGACGATCACATAGCTGCCGCCGGCGAAGACGGCGTCTTCCTCGCCGATCAGCGTGGCGTCGATCGCGGCCCGCGCCACGGGGTTTTCCGTGCCGTCGACGAAACCAAGCAGGTCGCGGTTGTCGAAATATTTGAACCCCTGCACCTCGTCGGCCGCCGAGACGGCGTCGCCAAGCCGCGCCATGATCAGCGTCGCCATTTCGAAGCACAGGTCCATGCGCGAGGCGCGGATATGGAACAGCAGGTCGCCCGGCGTGGCGACGGCGGTATGCACGCCGCGGATTTCGCGGAAAGGGTGCAGCTCTCTAGGTTTTGGCGCGCCGAACAGGCGGTCCCACGCGTCGGACCCGATCCCCATGATGCAGGATAGTCCGCCATCGGCCGAGCGAAAGCCGACGCCCCGGACCAGCGCCGCGAGATCGCCGCACAAGCTGCGCGCCGCGGCCTCGGATTCCGCCCCGGCGCCCAGCGTGACGACCAGAAAAATGGCGGCGCGCGTCAGCCGGGCGTCGACGGCTTGTGGTGATGTGGATAGCACGCCAGACTCCTCGGCGATCCGTGGCCCCAGCTGCGATCTGTCCGGGAACCGTCGATGCGAAGCGCGAATATGGCGCCGGCGACGCGCAAAACCTTCCGCCGCCGCAATCTGCGACGGTTTGGCTTGATTAGCAAGCCAGAAACGACACGTCGCGATCTCAGCGGAACGGCGCGAGCGCCGGGATCGCCGCGATGATCTTGTCGACGTTCTCCTTGCCGATCAGTTGGTCGGCGTACGCGAAGATTTCGTGGCTGAGCTTCTGCATCTGGCCCATGTCGAGGCCGAGGCCGCTCAATTTGCCGGCCAGCGCCATGATGTCGCCCTTGGCGCCGCCGAGCAGGCTCCCAAGGCCGCCGAGCGCCGCGCCAAACCCCTCCATCGGCGTCGCCGCCGCGAGCGCGATGGCCTCCTGCGCGCCGGGGAGCTTGTTAATGAGATCGGCGACCGGACCCTCGGGAATTTCCTTTTGCACGAAGCCGAGCACATGGCCGATGGCGGCCTTGGCGGTGTTTTCGTCAATCCCGACCGAGGCTTGAATGCGCTGAATCAATTCTTCCATCTGTCGTCGCTCCAAAGAACGCCAGCCTGCATCGGCCGGCGCGCATTTGTCGCCGGGAGCGGGAAGAAAAGCAAGCCGGACGGAATTTTCGCGCGGCCAGCGCGACGGCTTGAGCTTGCGCGCCGCCGCGTGTATTATCCGGCGACTGTCGACCAATGTTTAAGCGGCGGAATCCATGGCCGTCTTGAACCTTCTGGTGGAAAGTACCTATTGCGCCCTTCAAGCCGAATACTAATTCTTGTGTTCAGCGATTAGGCCGCCCGCGTCGGCGGACTAGTTCTTACGCCAATGCGATCGACGCAAACAATATTCCTCTTACCGCGCGGCTCAGGCTATTCGCTGGCCACGGGAGGTTGCAGTGAAAGTCGTTCAAATCGAGTTGATGCTCAGCCGCGCGGAGGCGTCAGCTCTTCGAGTTGTGCTGGATGAATACGTCAAGGCGATCCATTATCTTGAAAGTAACCAACCCCAAAACCTTCCGGAGCATTTCGGTCGGGAAAGAGACGCCGTTGTCAGAGCCCTAACGGCCGTGGAAAACGCGCTCCATGCGGCGCCGGAAGTTATCGACGGGATAGGCGAACTGTTGCGGCGAGGCCAAACTCCGACTTGGGCTAGCCCCGCTTTCACGCTGGCCGCGGCGGCGACGGAACTTTGATTGCGTCGGGAAACCCATGGAATTGCTGAGAAAATCAGGCGAAATCGCGCTGCGCTTAAATAAAACGACGCGCCGGCGCCCGGCGCGCCATTCTGGCCATGTTGGACGGTTTTCTCCGCGTGAAGACCCCTCGTTAACGGCTCGGGCTCACGTGGTGTTCTTGCTCGCTGGGAATTTCCACGCAGTACAAGTTGCCCCTGTAGTCCCTCACCCACTCGCAGGCCACGGCATAGGCGAGGCCGAGGCTCGGAGGCGACAGGTAATTCCGACCGTGGGGCGCTGCTTGCACGAAGCCGGAGACCATCATCGGCGCGACCAGCGCGAACGCCGCCATGATGGATTTGAGATTGCGTTGGGTCATCTGGACCTCCGCGTTCGCCAAAACGCCTGCCCGTCCCCCAGTCCGCCGAAATAGTTTCGTGTCCCGCGGTTTCAAGCAGGCGCATTCACGCGCGCTGTTATAATTCGGCCTGCGAGCACTCGCACAAGTCCGGCGCCATGCGCGCTTCCGGGAAATCGGCGAGGAAGCAATTCAGCACCAGGGACAAATCGGACGCAAGTTGGCGCGCCCCCAGATCGCGAAAGCGATCGATGTCTCCGACGATCATCTCGCGCACGGCTAACGGTCCCCTCTCCAAATTGAACAGGTAACTCGAAAGAAGCCGGCAGTGTTTCTCGGATGACGGCGCGTTCGGGAGCGTCTCGTCGAAAGTTCGCGCGGAACATGTGATGCATTCAGTCACAGCGCTACCTCCCTTGATTGGCCAATGAGCCGCGCGGGCCGACACAATAGAGTTGGATGCTTCTGTAATAAAAATGCGGATGCATATGCTGCATCCGCATTTTTTCCCTCCCCAGACTTGGGCCGCTCCGGTTGAATCCGTCGTCGTATCCGCCTGGTTGTCGTCCAGACCTATGCCTGTTCCGCCAAATGGTTATGCGTGAGATCGCGTAATATCTCAACCGAGTACTTTCCCTTAGTATCTTTCTCCACTCAATGGAACGCGAGGTGATTCGACGCCCGAAACGGGCCAAAATCGCGCGAAAATTGGACTGCTTGGCGTCCGCGTTTTGACAAAGTTGTGCCGCGCAAGAAAACCTTATGTCAAATCGTTGGAAATTCCGACCCGTCCAAGAAGCGGCTCCGGTCATTGCAAGCGCTCTGAAACAATCCAAGAGTCACGGACGACGCCTCGATTGCTTCATCGGCATGGCCCGTCGCTCGGGACGGGCGTCCGTTCGGGTTCTTATTGTGGAAATTACGTATTGCGCTCCCCGAATCAAAAGCTAATTCTTACGCGAAACGATTAGCCAAACCGCACCAGCAGTTTTTTTTTAACATGGTTCCGATCGCTTAAAGCCTATCCTCTTGCTGTGCGGCTCAGGCTAATCGCCAGTTAGGGGAGCGTAAGATGAAAGTCGTTCAGATCGAAATGATGCTCAGCCGCGCGGAGGCGTTAGCCCTTCGAGCCGTGCTGGATGAGTACATCAAGGCGATCCAATATCTCGAAAGCAACCAGCCGCAAAACCTTCCAGAGCATTCCGCCCAGGAAAGAGACGCCGTTATCACAGCCTTGACGGCCGTGGAAAACGCGCTCCAGGAGGCGCCGGGAGTTATTGACGGAATGGGCGAACTGTTGCGGCGAGGCCAGGATCCGACTTGGGCCAGCCCCGCTTTTACAGTGGCCGCGACGAGGGCGGCGGAACATTGAATGCCTCGGGCGGCTCAAAGATTTCGACGCTCGCCCACCTCCTCGCCCCTCGGCCCGTATCGGCCCGAGGGGCGAACCCGTCCCGGCGGGACAGCGATGAACAGGCTCGCCGAGCATTCCTCAACATTTTCCCCACCACGCGCTAACGCCGGGAAAAAAGGGCGACGATCGGATTCTCGCCCTCGCCCCGACGCGTCGCGGAACGACCCTCCCGCGGTGTGAACGCGAGAAGACGGCGCCGCGTCCCGTGTCGGGAGAGGAACGCAAATGCTGAAGCGCTTTGACCATCTGACAATCGTCGTGCGCGACATCGATCGCGCGAAGGCGTTCTTCGCCGTCCTCGGGTTCAAGGAGGCGATGTCGGTGGTGATCGCGGGAGAACCGTTCGCCAGCTACATGGGCGTTCCGGGAATCGAGGCCGAGCATGTCACGCTGGTGCTGGAGAACGTCTCTCCGCGAACCGAGATCCAACTATTGCGCTATCGTCATCCCGACCCTTTGCCCGATCCGCATATCCACGATCTGAACAAGCTCGGCATGAACCACATCTGCTTCGCCGTCGACGACATCGAGGCCGAGATCGCCACGCTGAGAGCGAACGGATTTTCGACCCGCAACGAGGTCATGGACTTTCACTCGCGCAAGCTGGTCTTCATCGAAGGACCGGAGGGCGTCACCGTGGAACTGTCGCAATGGCGGTGAATCCGAGCTTGTGGAAAGTCGCCATGCCCGAAGATGTGGCGGCGACGTCGCCACGCGCGCGGGGGGAGATGAGGGCGAAGATCGGATTTTCGCGCTGTTTCGTCGACCGTTTCTGACGCTCGAAATCCGACGCTTGGTTTCCGCGACATGGATCGACACGAGCAATTGTCATTAGACCGGTTTTGACCGAGGCCGTCATTCGACGAAACGAGAATCGATTCGCATTTAAATCGTGACAGGCGCGCTATCATGACGCACTCGCCACTCAGTGCCGGCTTTCCGATAGGAACAGCCTAGCCTCCGGGCCACGAGCATCACCACAGTGAAATTAAGCACAATGAAATCGGATATCCCACGCCAACGCCCAGAACAGCGCCCGCAAACACATCGCTGGGGAAGTGATGAGCTGTTGCGACCCGCGCCCAAGCTAGACAGCAGGCCAACAGAACCGCCAATATTGCCGTCGCTGGCCACAGAATGACAATCGGAACGAGCACACTGGTCAGTGTCATGACGTGTCCGCTTGGAAAGGAATGCGCGTCGAGTGTCGCGAGCAAGGACGGCAGTTTTGGATCGACCGAGAAGGGGCGCGGACGGCGGAATCGTTGTTTGATGATAGGATAAAAGCAATGCATCAGGGCGGCGTTCGCACTCGCGAGCATAATGATTCGGCATCCCGAAAGCCCCCAATCGGCGAGGATTAGCGCTGCGAGAAAGGGGTAAAGCCAACCATTGCCGAGCTTGCTGATTCCAACGGCGCAGCGTTGCCCACCCGACGAACGCGCTGTTTCCGAGGCGATTCTGACCACTTGTAAATCGGCTTCTCGAAACTTCCCACCCCAAATCCGCGCTCGCGCGATGAAGGAGGCGGAAAAACAGGCTGCTTTGGTCATGCCGTCGCATTCCCTTTAGCCGACACGCCTCAAATGATTGGCGAGGTTGGATGGTAAGAGTCACCCAGTTCGGCGAGTTTAGCAAATCTCGGCGCGAAACATGGAGATTTCATGATTGGTCTCTCCCTCCACCCCTTGACGAAGCTGTAACGCCGAAAGCGGAGCAGATCATTCTATGAACCAGGCGTGACTGAGTAATTTCAGCATCCTATGTCCATAGAGAAATAATCTATCCCAGGTCGCATGCAGAAGGTAATAAACCTTGCGCCAATCCCGATATGTAACTCACAAAAGCGCCCATCCGTGAAAATCCTTATTATCTCCGATGCTTGGTATCCGCAGATCAATGGCGTGGTGCGAACTTTGCAATCAACGGTCGAGGAATTGGATCGCTTCGGCCATGAAATCCGCATCGTGGGAACAGATTCCGGGCGCTGGTCGAGCTTTCCGTTGCCTTCTTATCCCGAAATCAAATTGGAATTCTTCGCCTATCGCCGCCTGGCGCGAGTCATGAGCGATTTTCATCCGGATTTGATTCATATCGCGACCGAGGGGCCTTTGGGTTGGGCGGCCCGGCGGTTGTGTTTGCGCCTTAACTTGCCATTCACCACCGCCTACCATACGCGTTTTCCCGAGTATTTGGCGGCCCGAACGCCCAGCTTTTTTGCGAATTTCGCCCGGATAGCGGCTTTTGCCGCGCTGCGGCATTTCCATGCGCCATCCAGCGCCGTGATGGTGGCGACGGCATCGATCGAGCGGGAACTCAAGGCGCAAAGGTTCCAACGTTTGGTTCGCTGGTCGCGTGGCGTGGATGCGACTCTGTTCCGTCCCTATGACAAGGCCTTGCCAGCCTTCGCTCATTTGCCACGCCCCATACTGCTTTATGTTGGCCGAGTGTCGGTGGAGAAAAATCTGCGCGCGTTTCTGGATATTTCCTCGCCTGGAAGCAAAGTCATAATCGGGGACGGGCCAGATCTGGTGGTCTTGAAACAGGAATATCCGACCGTGAATTTTCTGGGCGTTTTGTCGGGTGAGAATCTCGCTCGGCACTATGCCGGCGCCGACTTGTTTGTGTTCCCCTCCACCACCGACACATTCGGTCTTGTGCTGCTGGAGGCCTGTTCCGCCGGCCTGCGTGTCGCCGCCATGCCCGCGCCGGGACCCTCGGATATATTCGCGGACGGCGCGGGCCGGGATTTTGTCGCCATGGATCTGGATTTAGGCCGCGCCGTTGCAGCAGCCCTGCAATTGCCCGATGATGTCGATGTTCCTCGTGCCTTCGTCAGCCGCTTCGCCTGGGAAGCCTGCTCAAAGCAATTCCTGATCCATTTGCAGGCGCCCGCGCCAAAGACCTCACGACGCGCGGAGGGTTGGCGAGAACGGATTGGGCGATCAATGACAAGGGCCATTAGCCGGATAATGCGTTAGGGCTTGTTGAGATTCATCGCGAATTGATAAGCGCCGCGGCGAGAGAGATCATGGCTGCGAAGCTTTGATCGGGTTTGTCGGTGCGTATGACCGCTGTTGGCGCAATGCCGACTCCGACAACCTCCCCGCTCGGAGCCCGCGACAGGGTTCCAAGCGTGCGATTCTAGCCACTACGCCGCATCAGCGCGTTCGTACCATCCGCGCGAGCGGCGGACGATTTGGACGACGGACAGCATGACCGGCACTTCCACGAGCACGCCGACGACCGTCGCCAGCGCCGCGCCGGATTGGAATCCGAAAAGCGCGATCGCCGTCGCCACGGCCAGCTCGAAAAAATTGCTCGCGCCGATCAGCGCCGAAGGCCCCGCCACGCACCATTCGACGCCAAGGCGGCGATTGAGCAGATAGGCCAGCCCCGCGTTGAAATAGACCTGTATCAGGATCGGAACCGCCAGCAGGCCGATGACGAGCGGCTGACGGATGATTTGTTCGCCTTGCAGGCCGAACAGCAGCACCAGCGTCAGCAACAGCGCGCAAAGCGACAGCGGATTCAGGGCGTGGAGCGTTCGGCCAAGCGCCGCTTGCCCGCCATGCTCCAGCAGCGCGCGTCGCCAAAGCTGCGCGGCGATCACCGGCGCGACGATGTAAAGCGCGACCGAGAGCAGCAGCGTGTTCCACGGCACGACGATCGAGGAGAGACCCAGCAACAGCGCGACGATCGGCGCGAAGGCCACGATCATGATGGAGTCATTGAGCGCGACTTGCGACAGAGTGAAATGCGGCTCGCCCTCGACGAGGTTCGACCAGACGAACACCATGGCCGTGCAAGGCGCCGCCGCCAGCAGGATCAATCCGGCGATATAGGCGTCGATTTGATCGGCGGGGAGGAACGGCCGAAACAAATGCGCGATGAACAACCATCCCAGCAGCGCCATAGAGAAAGGCTTCACCAGCCAGTTGACGCCGACCGTCACCGCGACGCCACGCCAATGCTTGCTCACTTGCCCGAGCGCGGCGAGGTCGATCTTGAGCAGCATCGGAATAATCATCAGCCAGACCAGCACCGCGACCGGCAAATTGACTTCCGCGACCGTCGCCGCGCCAATCGCGCGGAACACGGCGGGGACTGCTTGCCCGAGCGCGATTCCCGCGATGATGCAGAGCGCGACCCACAGAGTGAGGTAGCGTTCGAATAGATTCATCGCGGGCGCCTTCGCCGTCACCGCGCCGACGGTCGTCGTCGCTTCGCTCATGATAAGTTCTCCAACTGCGTGGCGCCTTCGAGCGCGCCGATTTCGCGCAGGCGATTGGTCAACGACATCTTGTCGAGGCTCTCGATCGGCAGCGCCGTGAATTGCGAAATACGATTGCGCAAATATCGAAACGCCAGGACGAAAGCGCGCTCCTTTTCGATATCCGTTCCTTCCACCGCCGCGGGGTCTTCGATTCCCCAATGCGCTGATACCGGGCTCCCCGGCCAGAAGGGGCAGGCCTCGCCCGCCGCGTTGTCGCAGACGGTGAACACGAAATCCATTTTCGCCGCGCCGGGCGCCGCGAATTCCTCCCAGGCTTTCGAGCGCAGCCCTTCGACCGGATATCCGTGGGTCGCGAGCGTTTTCAGCGCGAAGGGGTTGACGACGCCCTTGGGATGGCTCCCCGCCGAGAAAGCGTTGAAGCGTCCAGCGCCCTGCTTGCGCAAAATGCTCTCCGCGAGGATCGAGCGGGCGGTGTTGCCGGTGCACAGAAACAGCACGTTGTTAGCGCGATCAGTCATGGGCGCCGACCTTTGGCGAGCAGCAAGGGGCGACGGCGACAAGCTCTGGCTTGGTTGGGCAACATTCGCCTTGCGGCGTTTTTGGCGTGCAACAGGCCGACGCCTGCGCCGGCGCGGCGTCAAGGAGGGGATCGCCGCCGTAGACCGTGCTTTCACCCTTAGTCAGAAATGTCTCCCACCAAAGCCCCTGCGGGTCGGTGATCCAGGATTTCTCCGAGTTCGCGTAGCAGCAGGTCGTCTCGCCTTCTTCGATCACCGGTCGTCCCGCATGTTGGAGACGTTCGTACACATCGCTCAGCTCATTCTCCGTTTCGACTTGAATGCCGAGATGCTGCAATCCGGTGTTCGCGCCGCGCTTCGAAATCGCGAAATTGACGCGGGGATCATCGAGCATCCATTTCGCGTAGTCGGGCTTCGAGACAGTCGGCTCGGCGGCGAACAGCGCGTTGTAGAAGCGGACGGAATGCGCGAGATCGTCGACGGCGACGTGGATGTGAAGTCGTTTCATGTTTTGATTTTCCCGCTGCTGGTTTTGGCGATAGACGAGGCGTCGCGAGGGGCCGCGAAGGCGCCGCCCGATTCGCCTGGCGGAAGTTTCGCCGGGCGACCGTTCGATAAGAGGCGCGTCCAGAGAGGCGTTGTTCATGCCGGAACGACTCTCTTCCCGGCGGAGTCGACGACAAGCTCTCCATCTTCCTTGCGAAACTCGCGTTGCTGAGGCAGCGGCAGAATGTCGAGAACCGCTTCGGAAGGTCGGCACAGCTTGACGCCTTTTGGCGTGACGACGATCGGGCGATTGATGAGGATCGGATGCGCCATCATGGCGTCGATCAATTGCTCATCCGTCAGCGCGGGATCGTCCAGCTTCAACTCGTCGTAGAGCGTTCCCTTCTTGCGCAGCAGATCGCGCGCCGAAATCCCCATTTGGTCGATCAGCTTCACCAGCTCTTCCCGGCTCGGTGGGGTTTTCAGATATTCGATGATATGAGGTTCGACGCCGCAATTGCGGATGAGACCGAGCGTGTTGCGCGACGTGCCGCAGGCCGGATTGTGGTAGATGATAATGTCGATGGCGGCGCTCATGCGTGAGCCTTCGCGCCGATGGACGCCCCTTCGGTCTCGCCGATTTCTCGTAGCTTGGCGCTGAGCGCCAGCCTGTCGAGCTTCTTGATCGGCAGGGCGTTAAAGATGCTGATGCGGTTGCGCAAATAGCGGAACGCCAGCACGAAGGCGCGTTCCTTCTCTATGTCGGTTCCCTCGAGGGCGGCGGGGTCTTCAATGCCCCAATGCGCGGTCATCGGCTGGCCCGGCCAAACCGGGCAGACTTCGCCGGCCGCGTTGTCGCAAACGGTGAAGACGAAATCGAGTTTGGGCGCGCCCTCGCCGGTGAACTCGTCCCAAGGCTTTGAACGCGCGCCATCGGTCGGATAGCCGAAGCTTTCGAGAACCTTGATCGCGAGAGGATTGACCGAGCCCTTGGGATGGCTCCCCGCCGAAAAGGCGTTGAAGCGATCGCCGCCGTCCTTTCGCAATATGCTTTCGCCCATGATCGAACGCGCCGAATTGCCGGTGCACAGAAACAGCACGTTGTATTTTTTATCGGTCATGGTCTTGCTCCTCCGCGTTGGCGCGACAGGGCGAGATTTCCGCGATCAATGGCGCGCACACGTCGGGACGCCCGCCGCAGCAATCCTTGAGCAGGAACGACACCAATTCGCGCAGCCGCGCGAGATTGGCGCGGTAGATGATGGAGCGGCTATGACGCTCGCCGCTCACGAGACCCGCGCGCGAGAGAATGCTCAGATGCGCCGACATGGTGTTTTGCGGGACGGCCATCAGCCGCGCCAGTTCGCCGGCCGGAACGCCCTCCGGCTCGCGCGCCACCAGCAGGCGGAACGTGTCCAGCCGCGTGGTCTGGGCGAGCGCCGCGAAGGCGGCGATGGTTTCTATATCATCCATAGATCCAGAATAGTGGATATGAATGACAAATGCAAGACGGGGCGCTCCGCGAGCGAAAAGTCAAGTCAGACACGCAATGGCCGTGGCGTTGATTGCGCAATGAGGCTTCCCGCCGCGTCAAGCGGATTCGATCGCTTCTTCGTCGCAAACGACCCTGGAGTTGCTCTCGGCCTCGGCGTGGACGTCGATTTTTATCTCCGCGGCGCGCGAAGACGTAGCCTGCTCGGTGAGATGGTCGAAGAAAATACGCATGGTTTGGTCGATGCCGATTGACGTTATTCTGCGCGTGTCGTCTCGGTAAAACCGGCTGACGTTGGGCGAGACTGTCGCAAGATCGTAGGATGGAAAATAGGCGATGTCGGGCCGTGAGCGTTTGATCTCGTCGGCGGCCGCGCGTAGGATCGCCTTGACAGCGCAATTGGACTCGATGACGTGGCGATCTTCGTAAGTCGCGATGATGCCCACGGGCGACACGCTGATAACGATGCGCACCTTCGGATTGATGGCGCGAATCTTGTCGATCGCGGTGAGGAAATCGCGGATAACCTCGGTGACGGTCATATTATAGAATTCATAGACTTCCGGGTCCCACTCGCCGCCCGCGACTCCCGGCGCTAGCTGTAGAATGGCTCCGTCTTTCTTGTGACGCCAGGTTTCCGTGTGGCCGAAGGTGAAGACGAAGACGTCCATGGTTTCGATCATATGACGCACGGCGGCGAGATGCTTCTCGCGGTCGGCGCGCATTTCTTCGGCGGTGGCGTAGCCGTCGGGCTCGATCCGCGGCCGAAAGGGATCGACGAAGCGGCCGTCCTCCTGGCGGGTCCAAAAGTCCAGCTCCGGTTTGAAATGCCCATAGGCGCGGTCGATCAACTGCAGGAATTGCAAGGTCGTGTAGAGGTTGCCATAGCGGCATGAATACATTGAGTAGTTGCGGCGCTCGGCTTCCGCCGCCGACACGCCTCGCGGCGGCGGCTCCGCGAGATAATAGTGAAAACCGCTTGATTGCAGGCGATGGGCGATCTCCTGCGCGAAGCAACTGCCGGCCGTCGCCACTTTGTCTTCTCGCGAAATCCTGAAGGGCGTCGCAACGACGGGATCCAGCGCGAACGGCGGCACCGCGGTCACCGCCTTGCGCCAGAAACGATGGTCTGGCAGTGAGCTATAGGGATTGTCCCCCATGGGAGATCTCCAACTGGACGGTTTGCCACCGCGCGCCAAAAATACTATTTTGTCGCCGCCAACATAAACGTCGCCCGATCGCCTGTCATCCATCTCCGCCGGCGACGGACCCTCGCCGTTGGCGTCCAGAACCCTCCATGGCGGAGCCCATGTTTTCGCAAATAGACAAGCAAATCGTACGCTGCTGGAATCGCACTCTAATCGCGCCCCATCTCGCCAAATTAATCGGAGAGCCCCAAGGTCGAACTGGACCGCGCATCGCCGTCATTGGCAACTGCCAGAGCTATGGCGTCGCCTATGCGATGAAATTGATCGAGCCGAGCGCGACGGTCGATCATTTTTCGGCGATCGGAAAATCACTCGCCACGATCGAATTGTTCGCAAAGACTCTGGAGAATTATGACTATGTTTTTTCGCACGAATTTCCGTCCGGTCATCTCAAGAACGGCGGCATCAACGAACTGCGAGCCATTTTCAGCAAATTGATCTTGTTTCCAGCCATAACTTTTCAAGCCTTTCATCCGGATCTAATATATTTGCTCGACGAGACGCAAAATTATGCGCAATTAAATGGGCCGCTCGGACCGTATCAGTCGGCGTTGGGCGTTTTCGCTTACCGAAAAGGCCTTTCCCTGGAAGAAGCGAATGCATTGTTCAATCACAATGTCTTTGAAGCCGTCGGCTATTTGAACATGTGGGACAGCGCCGCGAACGAACTCATCAATTACGCGAAGGAGAACTTCGCCATGGATCTGAGTTTCGAGCTGTTGACCTGGGCTCGGCGCGGCGTCTTCATGTATAGTTCTGTTCATCCGAAGAGTTACGTGCTCTACGATGTCGCCAAGAAGCTCTTCGCCACGGTCGGATTGCGAGCGCGAGAACTCGACTTCGAATATTACGCGATTCACGACCTCGCCCGCAGCGAGATTTTCCCGATCTATCCGCCCATCGGCGAAAGCTTGGGCGTGCCGGGAAGTTATCTGTTCAAATTGCAGAACCACCATCTTTCCGCGGGAGTAGGCGGCTTCCTCAACCTGCCGCAATATCTTGCTGCTTGTTACAAGATTTACCGAGGCAGCAAGCCATCCAAGATGAAGCATCCTCGCGTCGACGGCTGGTTGTCGGACAAGGCGACCGCCGAAATGCTCGTGCAGCTGGCGCGGGAAAATCTGCGCGCGGCGCGAGCGCCGACGTTGTGACGCCCCGATCGAGCGGCTTTGCGCGACCGCGACCTTGATCCTGGGAAGGCCCTCACGGATATTCGCGCAAGTCTCAAGGAAGCCGCATCGCTTCCGAGTCGCCCGCGACATCCGACGAAAATGCGGTGTTCGACCGCCGAGCCCGCGCGCGGCTTGGCGTGACGCCCTTTGCGGCGGTCGTCGGCGGATGTTCGCTTTAGCGGGTTTGGAGCGGGTGTGTCTTCCTGCAATTTTCTATGCAGCCGTCCAGGGGCCGCGTGCAAGAGTCGAGACAATCTCCGGTCGAACACCTAGTGGTGCAGGTCGTCGCCTCGGCCCTGCAATCGTCTATGCATTGCTGTCTGAGCCGCTTGGCTTCGGACGCCTCGCAAGAGACCGCCGCGAACAGCGGCGAGGCCGCGACTAAAATGGCGAGGGCTCGATATCCAAACTTCATTGATTTTCTCTGGTTCGCGCCAAGGATGGTTCCGCGAGGGAACAAGGACGGCTCGGCCTTGTCAAGAACGCCAAATCGAGTGATGATCGCGCGCCGTTATTCGCGGGATGTCGGATCATTCGCCACGGGCGCGTTTGCAACGATTTGTTAACTGCTTAGGCGCTTTCACTACCAATCCATCAAGCGGCGGCGCGGCTCGTTCCGCGCGAGCGGCGTCGGCGAGATGGCCTAAAAAATCGCACGGAGGGAAATTTGTCCGACGAAAACGTCCCGAACGCCAACGACGTGAAGCGCGAATCCTTGCGCGCGCTTCTTCGTGATGTGACTGCTCAACGAGACAAATTGCTCGCCGAATATGAGGCCATGGCGCTCCAGGTCGACGAGTCCACTCGGGAAATCGACGAGGACATCCTGCAAATCCGGCAATGCGCCGACAAGGCCGAGGCGAGCGAGCGTCGCGCCGAGAAAGAGACCGCGCGCGCCGATGATCTTGCGCGCCAACTCGATGAGGAACGCCGCAACGGCGCCACTGTCACGGCTGAATTCGCGCGCTTTCGCCGGGAGGCGGAGCAACGTCAGGCGGCGGCGGAGCGCGCGTTGGCGCTGCAACCGTCGGAGGCGAGTCCAGTCGCCATGCTGTGGCGCGCGATTACGCTGATCGCCTGCGACGCCGTCGCCTGGACGCGGGCCAAAATCCCGCCGGACAGCCCGCTGCTGCCCTGGTTCGACCGCGCGATCGAATATGCGACGAAAGCCGGCCGCCTCGCCTGGAAATGCGCCCGCGCCTTCATCGAATGGGCGACCCCGCGCGCCATCGACCTGTGGAAATGGGCGAAAAGCGAAATCGCGAAGCGCGGGAACAAGGGATAGGCGTCGCGCTGGGCGCGAATCCTTCTTCTCCCATTGTGGGAGAAGGTGTCATGCGGAGCATGACGGATGAGGGCCGCGGGGAAGTTCCAACCAAGCCGCGAGAGCCCTCATCCGACTCCGCTTCGCGGAGTTGCCTTCTCCCGCAAGCGGGAGAAGGATTCGCGCCCCCACGCGGGCGGCGCCGTCACACGAGCCAATGGCCGACCACGGCGAGGCAAAGGAACGCGTAGCCGCCAGCCACGACCTCGAGCGCCGCCGACGTCAGCAGAAATTTCCGCGCGCGGCGGCTCGGCGCGACGAAGGCGAAGACGAAGAACGCAAGACACAACAGCGGCGTCGCCAACACGCGCAACAGCGCGAAAAATCCTACGACCGGCAGATCGGATTCGTGAAACCTGCTCACCAGAAGCGCGAGGATCGGGCCGGTCGCCGCGAAGACCAGTGAGGCATAGGAAAACACGCGCCAGAATGTTTCGCTGCGACGCAAATGATAAAGCGCATAGATGGTCGGCGGGAGCGAGAACAGGCCGAACAGCGCCCCAAACAATAGAAAATCGCCGAAGGCCTCCATTCCTCCCGAGGCCTCGACGGGATCGGTCGCCTCCTTGAGTTCGACGCCGACGTAAGCCGCGAACAGCGCCGCGACATAGCCCGCCAGAACGAGCGCGGGCTTGGAGAATCTGTTCATGCGGGAGTTTCCTGATCGCGCGCGCAAGCGGCAGGATGGTTTGGCGCGCGTCGCGATCCAAACAGAAATCCGTTGCGATTTTGCTATCTTGAATCGGTAAAATCCGATGTCGCCGCGCCAGGCTTGCGTTTGCGGTCGCGCGCTTGTGCGGTATGATTCCGCAAAGCTATTTTTAAGCGCGATTCGGGAGAATATCGTGATCGCAAGACCGATTATTCCGACGCGCAAGCTGGTCGCGGCCGCCGCTGGAGCCGCCATTTGCGCGGCCGGCGCGGGCGCCGCGCGCGCGGAAGACGTTTTATATTCCCTCGCCGCGCAACCCTCCCCGCTCGACACGCCCGATGGCCCGAAGGAGCAATTGCGCCGCGTTGGAATCACGCCCGACGTTTGGGTCACGCAGATCTATCAGGGGGAGCCAGGCGGCGACGGGAGCAAGACCTGGGCCTATGGCGGCAAGGTCGACGGCTTTTTGAAGATCGACGCGGAGAAGCTCGGCCTTTGGTCCGGCCTCCATGTCAACGTGCAATACGAGCATTATTTCGGCGAAAACATAAACAGGCGAGATTTCGCGCTCATTCCCGTCAATACGGCTCAGGCCTATCTGGGAGCAGGAACCTTTCACTCGGCGCTTTCGATCAGCGTCACGCAGGACTTGAGCGAGCAAGTTTCGGTTAGCGCCGGCAAGTTCAACATGATGACGCTGGCGTCGCGAACGCCGCTGATCGGCGGCGGCGGCATCGACACTTTCATGAACCGGGCGCTCGCCCTGCCCTCGACCGGCGTCGCCTATACCGCCGCGCGCGGCGGCGCGGCCGACAGGGTCGTCATATCCGCGCCCTATCTCATCGGCGGCCTCGTGACGATCAAGACCGCGCCGGTCATTGTGACGTTCGGCCTCCTCGATCCGCGCAGCGCGGAGAATCCGAGAGTCATCGAGCGTCCCTTCGAGAAAGGCGTCGCGGCGGGCGTTTCGGCGACCGTTCCGACGGAGATTTTCGGTCTTTCCGGCTACCATACCTTCCGCGCCGCCTATAGCGACGCGCGCGGCATCGATCTCGACGAAATCGGCCCGATACGGCCGCTGGCCGTGGCGAGCGGGGCGATCGTCACGAAAAAAGGCTATTGGTTCGGCTCATACGCGATCCAGCAAAACCTGTTTCAAAGCGCGACCAATCCGGCGGTCGGCTGGGGCCTGTTCGGGCTCGCGGCGCGGTCCGATGGAAACCCCACGCCCGTGGGATGGAACATGCTTGTCGGCCTCGCCGGCAACAATCTGCTTGAAGGCCGCGAGAACGACCGCTGGGGCGTCGGCTTCTTCCACTATGGCGTGACCGAACCCTTGCTCGCCGGACTGGACGCGCTCGGCGTCAGCAGACGCAGCGAAGGCGGCGTGGAGGGATTTTACAATTTCGCGATCACGCCCTGGCTGCGCCTCTCGGCCGATCTGCAGATCGTCGACCCGTGGAATCCTGGCAAACAACGAGAGACAGTCACGGCGCTGCGTTTGCAGACGAAGTTTTAGTCGCCGCTCAGCGCCCTGACCGTCACGCGAATTCCGCCCGATCGCTTCGCGACGCGAAATGCCCCAAGCCCCTCTCGGTACCTCTCCCCGCGAGCGGGGAGAGGCGAGCGGCCGGCGATCGGCGTATTAATCTAGGTCATTGTTATCTCGGTGATTATTGGAGAAGGGAGCTGCATTGACGCCCCCTCTCCCCGCTCGCGGGGAGAGGTGAGGTGAGGGGCCTGGGGCATTAAATCCGAATGAGCCGATCAAGCGCGAACCCCGTCACAGCCCCGCCAATTTGGCGATGAGCCTTTGCACCAATTCCGCGATTGGGTATTTGAACAGGAATAACGGCGCCATCGGCAGCAAGGCCGCGATCATGACGGTGATCGACAGACGCGTGCTCACGGGAACAGAGCGCATGTTGCGCACGACAGCGACGCTGTTGGACAAATCGGCCAGCGACTGCAAATCGGCCGTGCCCAACAAGGGCTCCGCCGGGACGTTGGTCGCGTTCAGCCACTTCTTTTCGAAGTCGTTCACGTAACGCGCCGCGAACGCACCATAGTCGCTCATGCCCTTCTCGCGGCAGGCCCTGAGCTTGAGGGCGAAAAAGCACGGCGGCACAAGCACCAGCGCGAGGTCCGCGACAAGGGTGATCGCCAGCGCGGGGTAGATCGCCTCGAACACCGATATGCCCGAGGAAATTTCCTCTGCGAAGGATGCGGACACGACCGCCGAGACCGCCAGGACCAAGGGGGCGAAATAGGTCTGCGCGACTTCAAGATATCCTAGCCCGCCGGCGCCGTCGGGATGAGTCGCCACGAGATGGAGTCGCAGTCTCGCCACGCGCCATAGGAAGCACCACCAGAGGGCGACCCGCCAAAGCCAGCGAAACATCAAGAAGCGAAACAGCGGCAGGCAAACAAACCAATACCACGCTCCTGCCAGGCGAAACTCGTCGATGACGCGGACCGGATCGGCCGCCGAGGTTTTACCGGACAGGTGAAACCGTGTCGCGAACACGGTCAACAGCACTGTCGCCAGCAGGCACATTATTTCGGGAAGCCAGGAGTCTCTCCATCGGCCGGTCCGCGCGATCTCGGATCGCAGCGCCGGCAGCGCGTTTTCGGGCACGACGCCCGAACGCGCGATAAGGCCGACAAACTCCCGCAACCTTGTATCCAGCAAGGACTCGCTCAGGAAAAACAGAGGAATGACCACGAGCAAGCGAACATGCGCGGCGATCACCGAGAGGGAAAACAACTTGGGAGCGACGCCCTCGATGATCGCCAGCGCCAGCAGGATCGACCATGTGAGCAAGCCCAGCGCCAGTCCCAGCGCCAATGCGCTCCTCGTCCCGCTGACGAGCCTAAGGCGCGCGCCCAGCCGGTGAAGCGGGCCGCCGAACAACGAGAATTCCTCGAAGTTTGCTTGTTGTTCCATGGGCGGCGTTCCCCGATTGGCCAGAAACTCACGATTGGATAGCGCGCTCGGGTTAGGCGACGGGCGCGCCTTCCTTTCGCCACAAGTGGGAGAAGGGTCCAGGCACTAGGTCGCGAGACCCTTAGTCTGTATGCGCGTGCATTGGCCGGGTCATGACGAGACGCGGAAACCGTTAAAAATACACCCGTTGGTTTTGTGTCGAGAGTTTTGAATGCCGCGCGCCGAGCTGCATGAAGAAGTCGCCGCGGCGGCGGCGCCGAAAAGCGGGAGAACTTCGCCTATGTCCCGCGGAAATAGCCGGCCATGCCAACGAGCGTAAGCGGAAACAGGACCATCACGCTCACGAGAACGGGTATTACGACCAACGCTGGAAAAAGGTAGAGCATAAGAACCAGAAACAGCGCCGCGCCGCCAAGGATGCGGGTGGACCTTTGCTTGTCGTATTCAAAACGCCTCGCCAACTCAGCGGTTGACTGAAGCCACAAATGGATCGGCGCCGATTGATCGGCCAGCAACACGATTTCGAGACGAGCCTTGGGCGGCGTAACCATCAGAAATCTCCATCGTCGATTCGCCGCATCGACACAGGCTACCAAATTTTCTTAAGGTCCGGGACGCAAAAAGTCCAAAGGCCGGCCTGAGCGGCGAGATTGAACGTCGATCGGCGAGCGAGGCCACCTTCTCCCGTAAACGGGAGAAGGGTTCTCGCCCCCTACCCCGCGAGACTCTTCGCCAGTTCGTCCGTGTGCGCGTGCATTGTTCGCGTCATCTCGTCGACTTCCCGCGCCAGCGCGACCATCGCCTCGACGCCGGCGCCGGTCTTGGCCATCGCGCTCGCCACTTGTCCCGCGTGGACCGACATCGTGTTGGCGCTGTCGGCCGCCGAGCGCACGCTGCGGGCGATGTCCTTGGTCGCGGCGTCCTGCGTATGGACCGCGTTGGTGATCGTCGCGGAAATCTGCTCGACCTCGGCGATCTTGCGCTTGATCTTGTCGATCGAGGCGACCGACTGGTCCGTCGCCGCCTGAATCTCGGAGATTTGCTCGGCGATGTCCTGTGTCGCCTTGCCGGTTTGCGTCGCCAGACTCTTGACCTCCTGCGCCACCACGGCGAAGCCGCGGCCGGCCTCGCCGGCGCGCGCCGCCTCGATGGTGGCGTTCAGCGCCAGAAGATTGGTCTGCGCGGCGATGCGCGAAATGAGATTGACCACATCGCCGACCCGATTGGCGGCGGCGGCGAGCCGCAGCATTTCGGCGCTGGAGCCATTGGTTTCCGAGACCGCCTGACGCACCACGGCGGTCGACTCCACCGCCTGGCGGCTGATTTCGCCGATCGCCGCCAATAGCTGCTCGGAGGCGGTGGCGACGGCGGCGACGTCGCTCGCCGCTTGCAGCGACGCCGTGCGGGCGCGATCGGAATCGGCGCGCGACAGGCGCTCCTGGTCGATCATCGCCTCGGAGGAGGCCGCCATGCGCCGGGTCATGTCGCCGAGCTTGGCGGTGGCGGCGGAAAGATCGACGGAATAATGCTCGACTTTCTCGCGGATCGCCGCCTCGCGCCGCAGCCGCTCCTCGCGGTCGTCGCGCGCCTTGATTTCGGCGGTGAGCATGTTGTTGGCGCGCACCGCGTCCCGCAGCACGGCCAGCGCGCGAGATATGTCGCCGATCTCGTCGGTGCGGTCGGTCTCGTGCACGTCGATCTCGGTGTCGCCCGCGGCGAGATCGACCATCTGGCGCGCGATCAGCTTGATCGGCGCGGAAATGGTGGCGTTCATCGTCGGCACGGAGACGCAGAGGATCAGCAGGGCGGAAAACACCGTGCCGATGGCGAGTTCGATGGCGAGCGAATTCGCCGCGTCATGCGCGAGCGCCAGCACCGCGAGCGCCTGAGCGGGGCCAACCGGGCTCGTGACCACCGTGAGGTCGCGCAAATGAACGACGCCGACATAGGCCGCCGCGCCCATGAACACCATCAGCGTCAGGAACAACAGCTGACGCACGACCAATCCGGCGCCAAGCGAAAGATTCCGCATGAAAAGCATCCGATCTTGTGGAGGAATGTTTGAGCGGCATTGTAAACGGCTGTTCGCTCACGCCGGGTTAACGGCGGGGATTTTTTGGGAATAGGGCGTTGACTTTGTTGAGTCGTCGAAGGTAGCGCTGTTCGAGCAGGGAACGCCAAGGATTGAATTTATGCGCCACACGTTGAATTTGCCGAGGAATTTGAGGGACATTCTCGCAGCCAACCGCAACAAGCCCGGGCTCAACGACTTTCGCCGCGACGACGCGCATTTTTCAGCCTGGCTGGAAGGACATTTGAAGGATCAAAAGCTGGATGTTGAATATATCAATTATATCGACGCAATCGCGTACACGTCCGGCTGCACGAAGCTGTGCGTAATCGTGTCCCTCGCGGAATATTATTACGGCTGAAAGTTAGACGAGTGACGCTCACGCTGAGCGCCGCTCGCCAGAGTCTAAATCACCACGATCTTCGTCTCGGTCGCTGTCTTCGGGTCGGTGACGGTGACGGTTCCGCCATTCTCGATCACTTTTTCGAGCAGATTGACGGAGCGGCGGATCAGTTCGCTATCGGATTGAACGCCGGTCAGTTCGCGCAGTTCGGCCATGCGGTCCACGAACTCGCGCGGTAGGGTTATATTGCGGCGAACGACTCCCGCCTCGTTGCTCTTGCGCATTGTCGCCTCCCATTTCGGGATCGTGTGAGGAGACATATATGCGCATCAAATGCGCATTTAGTCAACGCCCCCTCACCCTCCGCGCAGCGCGTTCAGCACCTTCAGCCCGGCGCGGCCGTCGCGCTTCATGCCGATCTTGCCTTCGAAATCGGCGATGGCTTCCTTGGTCTGCGTGCCGATCACGCCGTCGGGTTCGCCGACATTGTAGCCGCGCCGGTTGAGCAGCGCCTGCAATTCGCGCCGCTGCTCGCGCGAGAGGCCGGGATCGTCGGTCGGCCAGGGGGTCTGAATGCCGGGTTTTCCGCGCAGCCGGTCGGACAATACGCAAATCGCCAGCGCGTAGGATTCGGCGGCGTTGTAGCCGTAAACGGCGTCGAAGTTGCGCGTCACGATAAAGGCCGGGCCGTTCCGCCCCGCCGGCAGCAGCAGCGCCGCGCGGCCCTCGCCGAGTCCGCCGCCATCCAGCCGCCGCACGCCATGCGCCGCGAAGGCCGACATCGACTGTCGGTTGGTGCGCCCGGACGGGCCGGAATAGCCCTCCGGCAAGCGCACTTCAAATCCCCAGCCTAGGCCCGGAACCCAGCCGGCCTTATGCAGAAAATTGGCCGTGCTGCCGAGCGCGTCGGCGGGGGAACTCGCGATATTCTTGCGTCCGTCGCCGTCGAGATCGATCGCGGTCGTCAGAAAGGTCGAGGGCATGAATTGCGTATGGCCGAAGGCGCCCGCCCAGGAGCCATAGAACTCCTGCGGCGCGATGTCGCCGTGATCGAGAATTTTCAGCGCCGCCATCAGCTCTTTTTTGAAATATTCATTGCGGCGCGGGGCCTCGCAGACCAGCGTCGCCAGCGATTGCACCACCGGGCGCTTGCCGAAATTCTTGCCGAAATTCGACTCGACGCCCCACACCGCGACGATGATTGCGGGATCGACGCCGAAGCGGCTTTGCGCCGCCCGCAGCGAGCCCGCGTGTTGTTGCAGCAGCGCGCGGCCCTCGTCGACGCGCTCCTCGTCGACCAGCGCGGCGATGTAATCCCACACCGGCGTCGAAAACTCCGGCTGCTTGTCCATGAAGCTCACGGCGTCGTTGGGCTCGAGATTGCCCAGCGCGCTGGAAATGGTCTGCTCGGAAACGCCGGAAGCGGCGGCTGCGTGGCGAAGGCTGGAGAGGCAAGAGCCCCAATCCGCCCGCGCGGGCGCGGCGAGGAGGCAGAGGGCGGCGATGGCCGCGGGAAGGAGGCGAGTGTCTTTCATGGGGGCGATAATAGCCCGAAAGGGTTAACGCGCGCTAACTATCGAGGGCGCGTCCCCTCCTTCTCCCGCCCGCGGGAGAAGGATTCGCGCTCTCCGCCGTTGCATCCCCCGCCGAACGAAAGCTGTGCGCTTTCAATGCGCTTCCTCCCGCCGGGTCGCTGAAAAAGTGTCGCGGGCGGGAACTACTGGCGCCTCGCCGGGTTGTTCTACTCATCGCGGAGCGCGGAGGGTGCTCGAAAACTTGCGGAGCTGAATCATGAACAACGCACGTAAATTATTGACGACCGGCGTCATCGCCGCGGTCCTCGCCGCAGGGATTGCATCCACGACGCCCGCCTCGGCTTTTAGCCGTGGCGGTGGCCATGGTGGTGGTTGGGGCCACGGTGGGGGCATGCATGGCGGTTGGGCTCGCGGCGGCGGCTGGGGCCGAGGTGGCGGCTGGGCTCGCGGCGGCGGCTGGGGCCGAGGCGGTTGGGCCCGCAACGGCTGGGGCCGAGGTGGTTTGGGCTATGCCGGCTGGGGCGGCGGCTGGGGCGGCGGCTGGGACAACGGCGGCTGGGACAACGGCGACTGGGGTTATCCGTACGCCTATAACGCCGGCTACGGGAATTGTACGTGCGGAAACGGCGGCGGCTATTACGGAGCCGGTTATTACGGAGCCGGCGTCGCGGGCGCGGCGCTTGGAGCGGCGACGCTTGGAGCGGTCGGGGCCGGCTTCGGCTACGGCCCCGGTTGGTGGTAGAACGGGCGGGCTCGCATCGGAACGGCGGACGCCGTGGAAGCTTAGCAAAACCTCTCCCCGTCCGCGGGGAGAGGCGCGCCGAGGGGCGTTGGTCGTCGCGGAGGGTGACCGATGAACAAAGCACGTTTGCTTTTAACAGCGGGCGTCGTGGCCGGAATCTTCGCCGCGGGCGGCGCGGCGGCGACGGCCGGGTCGGATCGGGCGCCCCGGGATGGCGATCCCCCCGGCGAAAGCCACGCCGGCTGGAGGAAGGCAAAGGCTGATGATAACCGCCAGGTTCCGGTGAGGAGCTACGCCGATTGGAGCAGCGCCTATGCCCGAACCGACGAAGGCCGCGGCTACGGTTACGGCTATCCCGGGATTGGATACGCATACGGGTGCGTCCGGACGCAATGGAACCCCGCGGTCGGCTATGTGCGAGTCCGCAACCGCCCCTCATCCGACCTCGCTTCGCGAGGCTGCGTTCTCCCATAAGTGGGAGAAGGATTCGCGCCCTAAAACGGCAAAAGAGGCTCCGGCTCCGCCGGCCCGTCCGGAAAAACCTCCTCCCATCCCCCGCCCAGCGCCTTGTAGAGCGTGACACGATCAAGCGAGACATTGGTCGTGCTGGCCTCGAAGTCCCGCGCCCCCTGGAAATAACTCCGCTCGGCGTCCTTTTTTGCCGCCTGCAAAGCCGCGGGAAAGGTTTAGGCGCGCGGATAACTGGCGCTCCGCCAAAGCTGTCCTATATTGTGGAGAGTATGAATGAATAATGCTCGAAAACTTTGGGAGGCAATTCATGACTAAAGCACGCAAGTTTCTGACAGCCGGCCTTGTCGCCGCGATCTTTGCCGCGGGCATCGCAGCTGCGGCGCCTGCTTCGGCTCGGGGCCGGGGTGGTGGTGGTGGGGGACGTGGTGGTATTGGCCATGGCGGTATGGGCCATGGCGGTTGGGGCCATGGTGGTGGTGGTGTCGGCCGCGCCGGTTGGGGCCGCGGTGGCTACGCCGGCGGGTACGGCGGCGGCTACGGCGGCGGCTGGGGCGGCTACGGCGGCGGCTGGGGCTATGATGGCGGCTGGGGCTACGATGGCTATGATTACGGAGCCGGCCTCTTCGGCGCGGCGCTTGGCGCGGCGACGATTGGAGCGATCGCGGCCGACGCAACTCAGTACCCGTACGGCTACGGTTACAGCTATCCACAGGCCCAATACAGCACCCCCCGATATAGAACGGGGCGCGCCTGCATCCGAACGGTGTGGGACCCCATGCAAGGCTATGTGCAAGTGCGCGCGCCTTGCTAATGAACTGACGCCTTAAGCCGCTCGCGCCTGGAGTCTTTGAACCGGAAAGACTCCAGGTTCCTTTGATTTATCATGCTTTCCAAGGCAAAACCGGCTTCCCTCGGCGATAACACGCGCTAGCTTCGCAACCAGCAACGAGCGTCGCGTCGACGGGTGTAACCAGAATGGGCAGTCCCAGTGAAAATCCTGTATGTTTCCGCCGTTTTGGCGCTTTCCGCGATCGCCATGCCTAACTCCGCGGACGCCAAAGGCTGTCTCAAGGGAGCGGTCGTGGGCGGAATCGCCGGCCACTACGCGGGTCATCATGGCGTTATAGGCGCGGCGCTTGGCTGCGCGATTGGACGACACGAGGCGCGAAAACACGACCACGAAGGCGATAGAGACGAACGATGACGGGAAACACTGAACGCGCGGACCCGCACCCGGCCGTCGAGCCAACGGCGGCGGCCGGCTCGCGGCTGAAATCGCCATATGTGTTGGGCAACATTTCTAAAATGTCGCGCGCCGGAAGATCCGGCGCGCGTGAAGTCTGAATGGCGTTCTTATTGTCAGTTCGCGCGCGGCGCTGATTGATCGCGCAAGGCGTGAATCCGATCGTGGTTCTCTTTCACGCCCACATACTGTCGACGCACAATGGCCGCGATATCCGCCGGCAAATCTTCTTTGAGCGCCGCCTCGTAATTATGCATCGCGGCGTCTTCTCCACGCTCGCATTCTTCGAGCACCGCGTGCTCCTCCATGCCCGTGACGGACGACATAATGTCGGTCCACCGTCGATGCAGTGTTCCGCCTATGCTGCCAGACGTGGCGGGTTCTCCGCCGAGCTTGCGAATCTGGGTTTCCAGCACCGCCGCGCCCTCGTCGCAACGTTGAGCCGAGGATTCGAACACAGGCGTCAAGCTTCCTTTCTTGACGTCCTTGGCGCAGGTTCGAAAGCCCTTCGAGCCATCCCTCGTCGTTTGCAGCAGCGAATTCAAGGTCGCGATCACTTGTTGGTTGTCCATGACATCCTCCCATCGGTTGTTCGTGCTTGACGGCGGCGACCCTAGGCTTCTCGACGCGGCGCCGCATAGGATCGGAAACTACTCATTTGTTCCGTTGAGCCAGAAGCTCCATGGCTAAACTCAAGCAGACCGCGTGAAAACTCGCGGTGAATATGAAAACGGGCTCACTCGGAGAGAATTTACCGCTCAGCCGGCTTCTCATTGCTTAAACGGTCCAATACTCCATCACGGTTGGACGGATTGGACGGGGGATAGGAGGCGATTTTTCCCGGTGTCTCGCGCCGCCCGGAGATAACTCGGCTCGGCGTCAGGCGCCGACTCGCCGCCGCCAGAAAAACATCGCGGCGCGGGAACGACTGGCGCCTGTCGGGGTTGTCCCGGTCGTCGAGGAGCGCGGAGACTGAATGATGAGCAGAGCGCGTTTGCTTTTAACAGCGGGGTTCGTGGCCGGAATATTCGCCGCGGGCAATGCGGCGGAGACGCCTGCGTCGGACGCCGGTTGGCGGACGGCGAAGGCTGGCGCCGGCCGCACGGTTTCCGCGCGCGGCCACGCCAGCTGGAGCCGCGCATATGCCCGGGCCGGCGAGGCCCGCCACGGCGGCGGGGATGGCCATACCGCTTATGGCGCGGCCTGGGAGGATTTCGGCTGGAGCCATCTCATTGGCTATCCGTATTACGGATGCCCCTTTTTCGCGGTCGGCGTCGCGGGGGATTCGCTCGGCGCGGTGACGCCTGGGGCGCTCGGGACCTCCCGTTAGGGTTGGTGGTGAGTCGGGACCGCCGCCAAACCTCTCTCTGTCCGCCGGGGGAGGCCGTTTAAAACGGCAAAAGAGGCTCCGGCTCCACCGGCCCATCGGGAAAAACCCGTTCCCATCCGCCGCCGAGCGCCTTGTAGAGCGTGACGAGATCGAGCGAGACATTGGTCGTGCTGGTCTCGAAGTCCTGCGCCGCCTGGAGATAGCTCCGCTCGGCGTCGAGCACCGACAGGAACTCGCCGACGCCGGTCTTGTAGCGCGACCGCGCGATGTCGAGCGCCTGGCGCGAGTGCTCCAGTTCCCGCTTCAGTCCCGCGCGGCGCTCCGCTTCGCGGCGATAGGCGGTGAGCGCGTCGACGACTTCGCGCCAGGCCTGGAGCACGGTCTTGTGCCAGGCGACGGCGGCTTCCAGCTGCTCCGCCTTGCGTAGCTCCAGCGTGCTCTTCAACCGCCCCGCGTCGAAGATCGGCAGCACGATGCTGGGGCCGGCGTTGTATTGCAGCGAACTGGCCTTGAACAGATTCTTGGCGTCGAGCGCGTCGAGGCTGACGACGCCGTTGAGCTTGATCGTCGGGTAGAAGGCCGCGACGGCGACGCCGATGTCGGCGGTCGCGGCGTGCAGCCGCGCCTCGGCGGCGCGGATGTCGGGACGCCGCCGCGCCAGCTCCGCGGGGACGCCAAGCGACGGCACGCCGGGCGGCGCCAGCGCGTGCTTGCGCAGCCCGAGCTGCCCTTGCAGCGCGCCGGGCGGCTCGTCCAGCAGAAAGCCGATCGCGTTCGAATATTGCGATTCGTCCGACCGCAGCGTCGGAATGCGCGCGGAGACGCTTTCGGCCTGCGCGGTCGAGGTCTGCGCGTCGAAGCCGGTGGCGACGCCCTTCCTCTGCCGCTCCTCCGCGACTTTCTGGATCTCTCGCGCGATCGCCAAATTCTCGTTGGCGATGGCGATCTGCGTCTGTGCGCCGCGCAATTGCACGTAATCGCGCGCCAGTTCCGCCAGCGACGAGACCAGCGTGTCGCGGCGCAACTCGGCCGATTGCTCGACCTGTGCGTCGGCGGATTCGACCGAGCGCCGGACATGGCCCCAAAGGTCGAGCTCCCAGGAGGCGTCGAAGCCGACGGTATAATCGCTGATCGCCGGAATCGTCAGGGAAGTCGTGCTGGTGGATGTGGACGAAGACGAAGACAGCTTGGTCAGCAGGCCGGCGATGCCGTTCTGGCTGTAAAGCTCATATTGATATTTGGCGTCGGCGTTGACCGACGGCAGTAGCGCCGAGGCCGCGACGCCGCGCTGAAAGCGGCTTTCCGCCAGACGGATCGTCGCCGTCTTGACGTCGAGATTGGCCGCCGCGACGCGGGCCTCGAGGTCGGTCAGCACCGGATCGCGAAACGCCCTCCACCATGTCGGGCTCGGGGGCGCGGCGCCCCGCCCTTCCCGCGCGGAGAAGGCGTCGTTCGGCAGGCCGGGGTCTGGCGGCGCGAAATCGGGACCGACGTTGCAGCCGGCGAGCAGCGCGGCGGCGACGAGGGCGCCAAGACGGCGCCGCGGCCCCCTCTCCCCGTCCTTACGGGGAGAGGGCTGGGGTGAGGGGCTCGGGGCGCCGACCGCGACGTCGGCGCGCGGCGTCGAGCCAGCGGGAGTCATCGGCATTCGGGGCGACGCCCCGAGCCCCCCGCCCTGCCCTCTCCCCGCGAGCGGGGAGAGGGTTTGGCGCCCCAGTATTGACAGGGTGCCTCGCGCCGCCATTAGTGCACGCCCGCGGCGGGCGTCGCGGCCTTTTTCGGCGACACCAGGAAGCACAGCGGCACGATCAGGAACGACGCGACGGCGCAGTAAAGAAATATGTCGGAATAGGCCATGATGACCGCCTGCGAGCGGAAAGTCTGATAGACGCGGCTGACGGCCATGTCGTGGACCGCGCCGGCCGCTCGCCCCAGCGACAGCAGCGTGCGCTCATAGCTGGCGACCAGCGCGGCGTAATTCGAATTCAGCGGCGTCATCCATTGCGACAGATAGGTCTGGTGGACCTGCGTGCGCTGGGTGACCTGCGATGTCGCGAGCGAAATGCCGATCGAGCCGAACACGTTGCGGAACATCGCGAACAGCGCCGTGCCGTCGCCGGTGAGCTCGCGCGGCAGCGTCAAAAAGGTCACGGTGGTGATCGGCACGAACATGAAGGCCAGCGCCGCCGTCTGCGACATGCGCATCCACATCAGCGTGTTAAAGTCGATGTCCGGCGTCAGCTTCCTTGAATACACAAAGGCGAAGCCCATGAGCGTGAAGCCGAGGGCGATGATGTAACGGGTCTGCATCCGCTTCATCATCTGGCCGACGATCGGTATCAGGAAAATGACCGCGATGCCCCCGGGCGAGAGAATGAGTCCCGCCCATGTCGCGGTGTAGCCGATCACCTGCTGCGCGAACTGCGGTATGATCACCGCGCTGGCGTAGAGAATGCCGCCCATCGCCGAGATCATCGCGCAGCCGGCGGCGAAATTGCGGTCGCGGAAGACGGTAAGGTGAACGATCGGCTTCCTGGCGACGCTCAGCCAGATGATCGCGCCGGTGATGCCGAGGACAGCCAGCACCGCCATCGACCGGATAAAGTTTGACTCGAACCAGCCGGCGTCCTCGCCGCGGTCCATCATCACTTCGAGGCAGCCGAGCCCCAGCGTGATCAACGACAGGCCGATGAAGTCGATGCCGCGGCTTTTCTTGTTCTTCTCCCACGGCGGGTCCTGGACCACGACGGAGCAGAGAAAAACCGCGATCGCGCCGACCGGCACATTGATGAAGAAAATCCAGCGCCAGCTCGCCTCGTCGGTGATGTAGCCGCCGAGCGTCGGCCCCAGCACCGGCGCGACGATGGTGGCGATGGCCGTGACGCCGAAAGCCGCGGCGCGCTTGGCCGGCGGGAAGGTGTCGAGGATGATCGCTTGCTGATTGGGCTGCATCCCGCCGCCAAAAAAGCCTTGCGCCAGACGAAACACGATGAGCTGCGACAGACTGCCGGCTATGCCGCAGAAAAACGAGCACACCGTGAACATGCCGATGCAGATCAGGAAATAGCGCTTGCGGCCCAGGAGATCGCCGAGCCATCCGGAAATGGTGAGCACGATGCCGTTGGCGACGAGATAGGAGGTCAGCGCCCATGTCGCCTCATCCGCGCTCGCCGAAAGACTGCCGGCGATATGCGGCAGCGCCACATTGACGATGGTGGTGTCGAGAATCTCCATGAAGGCCGCGAGCGTGACGGAGACCGCGATCAGCCAGGGGTTATAGGCCGGCTTCCACTCGGCGCGCGTCTCTTGCGCGGGCGCGGGCGTCCCTTTCGCTGGAGTCTGGGCGTCGCTCATTTCACGGTGACCTCGGGCACGACCGAAATGCCCAGCGGCAGCGGGACTTTTGGATCGAGGCCGCTGTCGATGACGATCTTCACCGGCACGCGCTGCACCACCTTGACGAAATTGCCGGTGGCGTTCTCGACCGGAAAGGCCGAGAATTTCGAGCCGGAGCCGAGTTGAATGCTGTCGACATGGCCGCGCAGATCGAGCGTGGGATAGGCGTCGACCCTTATGCGCGCCGGCTGTCCCGGGCGCATGTTGGCGAGCTGGCTTTCCTTGAAATTCGCGGTGACCCACACTTCGGGCGCGACGATCGTGAAAATCTGCTGGCCCGGCGCGACATAATTCCCCATTTCGACATTGCGCTTGGTGATCCAGCCATCCTGCGGCGCCTCGACCATTGTCCAGGAGAGATTGAGATCGGCCTGATCGAGCCGCGCCTGCGCCTGCTCGATCTGCCCCTTCCCCTGGCCGACCTGCGCCACGGTCTCGCCGATCCGCTGCGGCACGGGCGAGTTCTGCGTGACTTGCGCCGAGGTCAGCGCCACCTGCGCTTGGGCCTGTTTTAGCGCCGCCGTGGCGGCGTCGACATCCTGCCGCGTCGTCGCTTGTTTCGACAGGCTGCGCTGGCGATCGTAATCGGCTTGCGCCTTGGCCAGATTGGCGTTGGCGCTGGCGAGCTGCGCCTGCGCCGCTTCAAGCTGGGCGGGAAAATTCTTGCGGCCGATCTCCGCGCCATATTGCTGCCCGGCGAATTGATGCTTCGCCGTCTCCAGCGAGCCTTCGGCGTTCTCCCGGTCGATCCGGTATTGCCGCGGGTCGATGTGAATCAGCGGCTGGCCCTTCTTGACGAACTGATTGTCGGTCACGTCGAGCGAGACGACATCGCCGGCGACGCGCGGCGCGATGACGACCGCGCGGCCGTCGGTGTAGGCGTCGTCGGTGCTCTCGATGTTGCGATAGGCCCACCAGTAATAGAGCCCGCCAAGCGCCAGCAGGACGAGAATCACCAGACCGATCATCAGCGCCGGCGGCCGCTTTTCCGGCTTCGTGGCGGGTTCGGCGGCGACGGGTTCGACGCTCATCGCGCGCCCGCCCGTGCTCTCGCGCGGAAAGCCGCCGCGCGTCTAAACATTGTCATTGATGGGACTATTCGGCACAATCAATCGCTCCGTCGTCAAAGCCGCGCGGCTTGTGTGTGGAGACTGCTGGGAACGACGCTTAACAGAACTGATGGGTTCGCTTATAAACCTCGCATGACGAGAGTCAATGCAACTCTCGCGCGGGAATTGGGGAAAAATCAAGATGATCAGCGAGGCTCCCGCCACAAGGCGCATTCCGCGCGGCCGCCAAAGGCGCGAGCAATTGGTGTGCGTCGCCGAAAAGGTGTTTCTCGAACACGGATTCGCCGACAGCACGATGCAGACGATCGCGACGCGCGCCGGCGCCTCGAAGGAGACGCTCTATCGGCATTTCGCCAGCAAGGAGGCGCTTTTCGCCGAGATCGTCGACCGCTGCTCGCAGCAGATTTCCGGCCCCGAGAGCGCGCTGTCGCGCAAGGCGCCGCCAAGGCGCGTGCTGTTCGAGCTTGGATGCGGCTTGCTGAGGCTGATGACGCAAGGCGAGACCCCGTCGCTGCTGCGCCTCGTCATCGCCGAGATCCCGCGAACGCCCGAGCTAGGCGCTATTCTCTACTCCAAGGGGCCGGGCGTGACGCTCGACCGCCTGACCGAATATTTGGGCGCCGCGACCGAGCGCGGCGAACTGCGTTGCAGGCGCCCTGCCCGCGCCGCCAAGCTGTTCCTTGGCGCCGTCATCGCCAATTATCGCGTGCTGGCCCTGATCAATCCGCCGAAGACGCCCATCGCCGAATCGGAAATCCGCGACCACGTGCGCGGCGCGGTCGCGATGTTTTTGGCCTATTACGCGCGCAAGTAGGGACTTGGAGAGCTTTCCTTCGCCGCGGGGTTGCCGGATCGGCTGGCGGCGGGCAGACTGTCGCCGTGGGCTTTCGTGGGGGAGCGCGGCTTGAAAAAGCTTTCGAATTCAGAGCGGGTTCGGCTGGGCGCCGCCAGCGGGGGATTCGTCCATTGCTCCCTCGCCCTGCTTTTCGCCGCCGCGGTTCTCTCGCCTCCCCTCGCCGCCGCGACGGCGACGCCGGCGACAGCCGCGATCGCGGCGGCGAAGCCCGCATTCGTGATCCAGGCGGAGAAAAAATATCGTCAGGCGCGACAGGCCGTAACGGCCGCGGAAAGTCATCTCAATCGTGTGAAACAACAAGAGGCGCGAGAAAGCCAACGCGCGATGGCGCGATATGGGCAATGGAGCGAACCGACGCGGTTATGGCGAAAGACCCGCGCCGCCGAGCGGAATTTGGCGTTCGCGCGCGAAAGCGAACGGCAGGCGCTCACGGAATTGAACAAGGCGCGAGACGCGGCCCGGACAGCGCGGGTCGGAGGATTCCCAAAGGGAGAGTTCCAACCGCCGTCACCTTTCTGGTGGCTTTGGTGACGGTCGCCGGTCTCCTCAGTTCAGGCTGGCGACGACCGCGAGGCGGCGGATTTGGCCGTTCTGATAGGCTTGCAGAAAGGCCTGGTAGTTTCTGAAGGACACGCAACCGTTGGAGTCGCCGTTGGGGCCTAGCATGAAGGTGTGCGCGAGGAGGCCGGCCCGTCCATAGACATTGCCGCCGAGCGGCGTGAGCCGCAGCGCCTGCACGCCGTGGAAAAGCTGCTCGCGCGGCGTCAGCGCGTAGACGGTCGGCGGCGTGGCGCCGCGCATTTTCTGAGTCACGGAGCGCGGATCGTCGAGCATGCTGCCGAGCCCCGAATGCGCCTCCAGACGCTGGCCATTCGGCAGATAGACCGTATGCGCGGAGATGTCGTAGACGGCGGTGAATTGATCGTAGCGCGCGGTCGGGCTGGACATGGACATGACGCTGCGCGCGGCTGTCGTCACGCCGCCTTCCGCCGGCGCGTAACCGAGCGCTGGGCTGGCGGTTTGCGACTGTGGCGCTCCGCCGAACAGCTTTTCGAGGAAGGTGCGGTTGTCGGCGGCCGGCGGGGCGGCCGCGACGACTGTCCGCCCGTTGCGCCTTTGCCGCGCGGCCTCGCGCGCCGAAAGGCGAACGGGCGGCGCATTCTGGTTCAATTCATGTGGATTCTGGTTCGCCGACAATTCATCCGGACGACGCGGCGGCACGGGCAAGCCCTCGGGCGCGTTCTCGCCAAGCTGGACGACGGACGGCGCCGGCGGCGCGTTGTCCGCCGCCGGCGCCGCGTCGGACGCGAATTCCTCCGAACGGCGCGGCGGCAAGGGCGTATTCTCGAACGAGGCTTCGCCCAGACGCAGGGCGGATATCCCCGGAATCGGCGAGGCGTTCGCGGCGGATTTCAATTCCTCCGAACGGCGCGGCGGCAAGGGCGGAATTTCGGCGACCCGCGCGGCGGGCGTCGCCGGGACAGCGGGAACGGACAGATCAAGCGTCGCCGACCCGAACGGTTCGGCCTTGGACGCGGGCGCGGCGTGGCGCGCGAGCGCGGCGGCGGCCGAACGCGCGCGGGAGCGCAGATCGACCAGAACAGCGCCAAAGGGGTTTGCAACGGCGGCGCTCGCGACGGCCTTCGGCGCGCTCGCGACGGCAGGCGCTTGCGCGACATTGGGAGCGCCGAACGGAATTCTGGGCAGAGCCCAGGCGCAAGCGAGCAAGCTAAACGCGAGCGCGCTGGCGCCGGGGACGGTTCTTGGAAAAAGGTTCAAAGACAAAGTACGATGATTGAACGCAAGGAACTGACGTGACACGCGGGCACCCTCTATCATTCCACCCCCCGACTTGAGAATGATTTTCCCACCGAAGCCTTACGACTTAACTAACATTCGCGGCTTGCCGAAAAGGTTAGCTTAACCACGTAAGCACTGCTTAACCGCGCAAGCGCTTTTGAGACTCCGTATCCTCGCCAAATAAACAGCGCTTCTTGGCCTTGTCTGGACAGCATTGAGGCGTTTTCCTGTCGCCAGCGCGGAGAAATAAATCGTCGGAAAGCCTTGGGGAATGGCCTAGAGCAAGCTTAAAACCAGATTTTCCGCGCGCCGAAGCCTTGGCCGGACCGGAAAGGCGCGGCCATGATTATGGTTAAGGAAGGAGTTGCCGCGCCGGGGAGCGACGCTTCGCCCCACCCTGCTTAAGGGGATGGCGGCGCGGCGGAGGCCGGGCCGGCTTCGCGCTCGTAGATCCAGGCCTTGGCGACCTCCCAGGCGACCGCCAGCACGATCGGTCCGGCGAACAGTCCGGGAATGCCATGCTCCAGTATGCCGCCGATGACGCCGATGAAAATCACCAGCATCGGCGTCCTCAAGCCATGCGCCAGCAAAAACGGCTTCATCACGGCCTCGACCAAATACACCGCCGCCATGCAGACCGTGAAGGCGAGCGCCGCCCCGGTCGAAAGCTCCATCCAGCCCCATATGGTAAGCGGAATAATGATGATGACCGGACCGATCTGGACAATTCCCAGCACCAGGATCGCGAGCGTCAGCACGCTCGCGAACGGAACTCCGGCGAGCGCCACGCCGACGCCGCCAATGATCGCCTGCAGCAGCGAAATGCCGATGACGCCGCGCGACACGGCCCTGATCGTCGCGCCCGCGAGATCGAGGAAGCTCTCGCCGTAACTGGGATCGACGCGGCTGGCCAGCGCCCGCGTCGCCGCGAGAAGCGTCGGCCCGCGCGTGAATAAAAAGCCGGTGATGACGACGGAGAACAGAAACACCAGCGTCCCCGCGCCGGCCTTGCTCGCCGCGCCGAGCAGGAACTCGCCGACCGGCTTTAGTTGCGGCAGGAAGGGTCTCAACACGTCGGCGATATTGGTCGACGCGCTCTTCCAGTAATCGTAAATCTGCTGGCCGAGGAACGGCCAATCCTTGACGCTCTCCCACGGCGGCGGGATCGTCAGGCCGCCCTTTTCCATCCGCGCGATGAGCCCCGGCAGGCTCTCGACCAACCCGACGCCAAGCCAGGTCGCCGGCCCGATGATGATCAGCAGCCCCAGGGCGGTGATCAATATCGCCGCCACCCGCGCGCGGCCGCCGAGCGCCGCCGTCAGCCAGTTGAAGACGGGATAGAGCGCGACGGTCAGCACGACGCTCCACACCATAACCGGCATGAACGGGTGCACCAACGTGTAGGCCGAATAAAACAGGAAGCCGACAAGCCCGAGATGAAGCGCCACCTCGATGAACGTGGCGTTGAGCCAACGAAGACTCTTGGCCTCCGCGGTCTTGGCCTCCATGGTCTTGGCCTCCGTGGTCTTGGCCTCCCTGGATTGCGTGGCGTCTTCTGTCATGGCGGTCATCCGGCGCGCGTGGGGCCGCGCGAGCCAAGACTAAGCCAGCCGATTGTGCGACGCAATGTCGGATTGGCTTCGCCGCTTCCAACCCCGCTTGAAGCTTTCCACCACGGCTTTGGCTTGTCAAAACCGCCCAATTGGAGGAAGCTTCCGCCCGAATCGGGAGCCATCTTGGCGTATCTCGAATCGGGTCCTTCACACAAGGCGAGCAAAGATGCGTCGAATTCTAGCCATCGTAATGCTGCTTGAGGTTATTTCCATATCCGCCGCCTTCGCGCAGGGAACCGCCGAGCAACGCAACGCGTGTAAGGACGACGCCTATAGGTTCTGCCCCTACGACGTGCCGAACCCCACAAAAACAGAAGCATGTCTTCGAAAATATATTCATTCGATAAGCCCCGCCTGCCGCCATCAATTCCACAAAAGATAATCGCGAGACCGGCGAATCGACCGCGGGCAATGCTCACGCGGTCAAATCGCCGGACCAATTTCGCCGTCTAGTCTTCCGTTCGCGCGCCTTTGTTTCGCGCGGGGTTGATCGGCGTCCCGTTGAAATCCATCACATCCGAGCGCGCGCTGTCCTGAACCTGCTTGATCAGTTGACTCGCTTCATAGTACTTGCCGTCGTTGATCATACTGGCGGCCTGCTGGACCTTGGTGATGGTGTCGTTCAGCGGCACGGCCAACACGGCGACATCGATGTTCACGCCGCTAAGCTTCAGTTTCTCGATGGAGCCCTTGCGATCGCCGCTACTCAGGCTCTTGTTTGCATCGGCGACCGCCGCTTTCTTTTCTGGACTTGCGGTGAAGTCCTCGGCGATTGTGATCGACGCATCGACAGGCAGCCACTCGACCATTTTATCATTGGAAGAATTCCGCTGGTTCTCCAACGGCGCGGTGGCGCCGGTGTTGGACATCGGCGTATTCTTCGCGGCGTTAAGATTAGCTTCGTCCTTCAGAAACCGCGTTTCGTCCGTCTTGGCTTTGGAGAGCGCCTTCTCCGCCTTGTCGATATATTTCTTGGCCGCGTCGATGCGACCGTCGAATACCGCGAGACGCGTCAGCGTCAAGCCCATGAAGGCGTCAGAGCCATCGGCGGAAACTTTGCTAAAGTCTTTGTTCACCGCTTTCTCTTGAGGCGTCAGCTTTTGCGCCGGCGGGATCGTGTCGGTGGCCGCGAAGGCCAAAGTTCCAGAATAAAGCGCCGCGATTGCGAAGATCGCGATGATGTTGTTTTTGCTGTTCGGGTTCATAGCAGGCTCCTACGTTCTTCTGGCAAGAACGATTACACGGGAACACTTAGGTGAGGAAACTGACGAATCAATATAATTAGGGAGAGTACTTATACCTACGGTCGTGATGATTGGGCGCGCGCGCCGCGCCGGGACGGGCGCCGCGTATTGACGGCGCGCGCGCGGGCGATAGGTTTAGCCAAGTCGCGGCTTTATCGATGGATAAGGCAGGGCGTCCGCGCGCGAAAATGCTAACCCAAGGAGATCGGCATGTCCTTACAGATCGGCGACACGGCCCCGGATTTCGAAGCCGAAACCACGCACGGACCCATCAAGTTCCATGATTGGATCGGCGACGGCTGGGCGGTCTTTTTCTCCCACCCGAAGGATTTTACGCCGGTTTGCACCACCGAACTCGGTTATGTCGCGAAGCTTAAGCCGGAATTCGACCGCCGTAACGTCAAGTTGATCGGGCTCAGCGTCGATCCGGTCGAAAATCATGCCAAATGGGCCGTCGACATCAAGGAGACGCAGGGCGTCGCGCCAAACTATCCGATGATCGGCGACACGGATTTGCGCATCTCGAAGCTTTACGGAATGCTGCCGGCCGCCGCATCGGGCGACGCGAGCGCGCGCACCCCGGCCGACAATCAGACCGTGCGCAATGTGTTCGTCATTGGACCGGACAAGAAGGTCAAGCTGCTGATCGTCTATCCGATGACGACCGGCCGCAATTTCGACGAGGTGCTGCGGGTGATCGACTCGCTGCAACTGACCGCCAAACACAAGGTGGCGACCCCCGTGAACTGGAAGCAAGGCGAGGACGTGATCATCGCCGGTTCGGTTTCGGACGAAGAGGCCAAGAAGATCTATCCCGACGGTTGGGAGGCGCCGAGGCCCTATCTGCGCATCGTGCCGCAGCCGCGCTGAGAGCCGGTCGCGTCGCGAAACCGTCAAGAAAAATGCGTGCTCGACATAGACTTTTGCGCTTGTGCAAAATCTTCATCGCGGGCAAGCTTACGGCGTTTCGGACCGAACGCCGAGCGGGGCGAGGGCCGGCGAGAGATTTGGAAGGAAGCCATGAGTTCAACCCCCACGAAGTCCCCGAGCCTTTTCGGCCGCTTTTGGGCGCTGTCCGGGAAAATGAAGCTGCTTTTCCTGCTGACCGTTGCGGTCGTGCTGTTTTACGCTGGCGCGCTGCTGCTCAGCCTCGTGAACTACGCCGTCGGGGAACGCACCGGCGTTCTTTCCAAAATGTCCACCAAGGGCATCGCCTGCTGGACGATGGAAGGTGAACTGGCACAGCCCAGTTTCTCGAGGTCGAGCGCCTTGCGCTCGGGCGGCGCGCCGATCGACAACACGTTTTATTTCTCCGTCCCCAATGCGGATGTCCGCGACCAGCTGGCGGCCGTCCCGCCGGGAAGCCCGGTGTCCCTGCAATATGAGCAGAAGCTGTTCGCGCTCGACCTGCCGCTCCCGCTCCTCTGCCGGCGCCGGACGCAGTTTGAAATCACCGGGGTGAGGCTTGCGCCGGCTCTCCAGCCGGAGGGGTTCCCGGCCAGACCTCTCGACCCGAAGTAAGCGGGCGCGGCGGCGCATGGAGCGATGCCTCTCACGGCCGCATCGCCTTCCTGCCGTGTCTTTGCTTCTTATCCGCGATCTCGTTGAGCAATTTTTTCAGCGCCTCGATCGCGGCCTTGTCTTCGTGGCTCAACGCCGCGTCCTTCGGCAAATGCTTTAACAGCACGATCAGTGCGTCGCCGATCTGGCCGAGCTGCTTGCCATAGCTCGCGACATCCGACAGCACGTCCGCCTCGACCTTCGGCTCGCTCGACTGGCCGAGGTTGATGTTGACGAGGCCATATTGGCCGCCACTCGGACTGAAGAACGACGTCCACGGGTTGATCGACTGAACGACGTCGCCGGACAAAGGCAGTTTGAAAACCGGCATGAAACGGCTCCTTGGCGCAACTGGGCTAAAGCACGATGCTAGCGTGGAACCGCGCGGCGGGGAAGCGCTAGCGGCGTGAAGATCGCGGCGCCCCTCATCCGACCTCGCTTCGCGAGGCCACCTTCTCCCACAAGTGGGAGAAGGAAGGGGCGCCGCCACATTCAGCATCCAAAAAAAGCAAGCGCGAATCCTTCTCCCACTTGTGGGAGAAGGTGGCCCTTGCGTTAGCAAGGGTCGGATGAGGGACGCCGAGGTTTCCGCGAACTTTCGCGCTATGAAAAACGCCGCCGACTTGCGATGACTCTTTCCATGAAGAACAACGCCAAGCAAACGCCGCCCGCCGAATGGTTCGGTCATCCCAAGGGCCTGACCTTCCTGTTCGCGACGGAGATGTGGGAGCGCTTTTCCTATTATGGCATGCGCGCGCTGCTCGTTCTCTACATGGTCGATTATTTACTCAAGCCCGAGCGCGCCTCGGCCGTCATCGGCCTCGACGCGCTCAAACGCGCGCTCGAAGCGCTGACCGGCCCGCTCGGCGCGCAGCCGCTCGCGTCGCACATCTACGGGCTCTACACCGGCTTCGTGTATCTCACGCCGATCCTCGGCGGCCTCATCGCCGACCGTTGGCTCGGGCGCCGGATCACCGTGGCGCTCGGCGCCGCGCTGATGGTCGCCGGCCATTTCATGATGGCGTCGGAATCGCTGTTCTTGTTCGCGCTGCTGCTGCTCATCGTCGGCAACGGCGCGTTCAAGCCGAACATCGTCACGCAGCTCGGCGCGCTCTATCCGCATGGCGACACGCGCCGCGACCGCGCCTATTCGATCTTTTACGTCGGCATCAACATCGGCGCGTTTTTCTCGCCGCTCGTCGCCGGCACGCTCGGCGAGACCGTCGGCTGGCATTACGGCTTCGCCAGCGCCGGCGTCGGCATGGCGGTCGGGCTGGCGATCTACGCCTTCGGCCTCCGCCATCTCCCGCCACAACGCCCGCGGCGCGAGCCGCCGCGCCACGCGGAAGCGAGCCCGCGCCGCGCGCTGCTCGGCGTCGCGCTGCTGTTTCTGCCGGCGACGCTGTTCTGGGCCTCCTACGAGCAGCAGGGCAACACCATCGCGCTATGGGCGCAGGACCTCACCGACCGCCGCGTCGATCTCTTGTTCTGGCAAGGCGAAATTCCCGTCACCTGGTTTCAGGCGTTCAATCCGCTGATGGTTTTCCTGTTCACGCCGCCGCTGGTCGCCTGGTGGACTTTTCGCGCGCGGACGGGCCGGGAGCCGGCGACGATCGATAAACTATCGTTCGGCTGCTTCGGCGTCGCGCTCGGCTATGTCGTGATGGCCTGGGCGGCTTTCGCCAACGACGGCGGCAAGGCGAGCTGGCTCTGGCTAGCGCTCTATTTCGCGGTCATCACCTTCGCGGAACTCTATTTTTCGCCGATAGCGCTCTCGCTGGTTTCACGGCTCGCGCCGGAATCCTCGCGCTCGGCCGTCATGGGGCTGTGGTTCACGACGAGCTTCGTCGGCAATATGCTCGCCGGCTGGCTCGGCGGCTTCTGGTCGAGCCTGTCGCATGTCGCCTTCTTCCTGGTGGCGGCGGCGGTTGTGGCGGTCGCGGGGGCGCTGATCGTCGCGAGCCGGGGAATGATGCGTGAGTTGCTGGCGGATTAGCGGCGCGCGGTTTTGGCTTTGAACATGCATGGCGGCGCCGAAGACCCAGCCGTCGCGAAGGCTTTCGCACAAAGCCCGCGGCGCCGGCTCACGCATGGAAGCGCGCGGCATGACGGACAAGAAGGAATGGTTCGTCTGGAACGGCTCGATCGGCATCCTCGATAGCGTGACAATAGGCGCGGTCGAGCTTGGCGTGGGCGGCAGGAGCGCCTTTCTGGCGCCGCCCTATGACATGGTGGGGCCGTTCAGTCTCGACGAACTGGAAACGCGGGGCCGGATCGCCTTTGGCGCATGTCTGGTCATGTCGCGCGAGAGATGGCGGGAGGATCAGGTCGAACTGCGCCGCGAGGGGCTGGAAAAACGACGCGCCTTCCTGTTTCGGCTGGATTTCGACGGTGACGATCGGGAGAGCCGCGAGATGTTGAATCTGCCGGCGGACGGCGCGCTAGAACCCTCGGACATCAACGCCGCCTTCCGGCGTCTGGCCAAGACCGCGCATCCCGACGCCGGCGGCAGCGACGAACTTTACCGCCGCATCGCGGAGGCGCGCGACGCGCTGCTCGAGCGGTTCGCGGGCGCCTGACGGCTCCCGCGAAAACCTCACCAGAACTTCGCCACCTCGAACGACCGGCTGAGCGAGACGCCCGCCGTGAACTGATCGCGCGAGCCCACCATGTTGGGAATCGGGCTGCCCCCGACGCTGCCGGTCAGGCGTTGCAGCCCCGTGTAGACGGTGGCGTTCAGATTGGGCGTGAAATCGTAGCGCACGGTGGCGACGCCTCCGGCGGAGGTGAAGCCGCCGGTGGCCTGATAGGGCTCCAGCCGCCCGTTCAAAATCGCCTCGACCGGCGTCACCGAGAAATAGGCGTTGGCGTAGCGGTTGTCGCCGAGGTTCAGGCGCGGGCCGAGCGACAGCCTGAACGAATTGGACTCGCCGAAAAAATCCGCGCCGAGCGAGGCGACGAAGCCGTCGTGGCCGTCGACCGCCTGCCGCAGTTCGGCGCGGGCGCGAAAGTGATCGAAAGCGAAATATTCGGCGAAACCGCCGACTTCATGCGTCAGCCCGACATGGTGCAGGCCGAACAGGCCGTCGCGATTGCCGCGGCGAAACACGAAATTGGCGACGGGTCCCATCCGAAAACCGTCGGCGTCGATCACTGGCACGCCGAAGCCGTCGTCCGGCGCGGAGAATCGCTCGGGCTCGCCAATGCCGCGCACGCTGAAGCCGGGAAAGGGATAGGGACGCAGGACGGCGGAGCCCGGAAAGCTCGGCGTGACCGCGCCAATGGCCTGCAACGTCACGATATAGCCAGCCGGACTCGCGGCGGGCAGCGGCGGCGAATCGGCCGCCAGAGCCCCTGCCCCCGCCAGGATCGAGCTCGCGGCCAACAGAACCGCTAAAAATTTCGCGATCATCTTCGTGCTTTAACCTTTTGGCAGGGAACGGTAAGGGCAGGGATAGCAAATCACGCCGTCCTTGGCCAGAGTTCGCCGATGGCGGGAGAAAACCATCTTAATTTCAAGGATATACCATGCTCAAGGAACGATTGACGGCCTTCAGCGATGGCGTGATCGCCATCATCATCACGATCATGGTGCTGGAATTGAAGGCGCCGCATGAGAATACGTTGCGCGCGCTGGCGCCGTTGGCGCCGACCTTTCTCGCCTATGCGCTGAGCTTCGCCTATATCGCGATCTACTGGAACAACCGCCACCACCTGTTCCAGGCGACGCGGCGAATCAGCGGCGGGATTCTCTGGGCCAACACGCATTTGTTGTTCTGGCTGTCGCTGGTGCCGTTTTCGACGGCGTGGCTGAGCGAGACGAATTTCGCCCGGGCGCCGGTCGCCCTTTACGGCCTCGGTCTGCTCGCGCCCGCCATCGCCTATTTTATCCTGTCGCGCGCCTTGATCCGCACCGGGGCGCTCGCCCCGACAGTCGCTGAGGCCATCGGCGCGGACTTCAAGGGCTGGATTTCAATGGCGTTTTACGTCTGCGGCGTGACGCTGGCCTTCGCCGAGCCTTACGTGTCGATGGGGCTTTACGCGGTGGTCGCGGTGATGTGGTTCATCCCCGACCCGCGCATCGAACAGCGTCTGGATCTGGAGGACGAGCCGGACTAGGGTCCACGAACTCCGCCCGGTCGCTTCGCGGCGGTGGGACCGCTGAATGCGCGCCATTCACGCCTCATACTCCGCATTTATCAAGGGCAGCACGAAACTGAAAACCGCGCCCCCGCCAGGATTGGATTCGGCCCACATTTTTCCATCATGCGCCTCGACGATCGAACGGGAAATAGACAGGCCCAAGCCCATGCCGTCTGTTTTGCTTGTCGCGAACGGTTCGAAAAGATTCTCCTTAACCCCTTCGGAGAATCCAACACCAGTATCAACCACGTCGATCCTGATCGCGCGGTCGTGCATCAGCGAGGTGGAAATCGTCAATTCGTGCTGGACGGAAGCATTCATCGCTTCGATGGCGTTGCTGATCAAATTGACCAAGACCTGCTTGATCTGAACGCTATCCACGAGGACGCGATCGACGTTCGCGCTAAGTTGCAGGCTAAGCTTGACATTCGCTTCGCTGATGTTCGCGCTCGTGACCTCGGAAGCTTCACGGATTAGATCATGCAGGTTCGCGAAGCCCTTTTCGGGTTCGCCGCGCATGATGAACTCGCGCAATTGGCGAACGATCCCCGCCGCCCGCATGATCTGCGCCGCCGCGCTATCCAAGGTCTCGCTGACGCTGGCCGGACGCAGCTCCGGGGCCATCTCCAACAACCGTTGCGCCGTCAGCAGATAGCAGGCGCTCGCCGTGAGCGGCTGGTTGAGTTCATGGGCGAGGCCAGTGACCATTCCGCCCATGGCGTGCAAACCGCTCGCCTGCAATTTCCGCATGCGCATGCTCGCCGTGTGTTCGGTGACGATCTGCGTCATGACGCGTGTCCGTAACTGCTCGGCGGAAATGAAAACATGTCTGAGCAGCACCCAGGTGTAAACGCCGAGCACCGCCGCGATGAGCAAGTAATGGCCGTCGCGCCCGCGGGTCAGGGTGACGAAACACGCGAAAGCGACAGGCGCCACGAAGGCCACCGCCGCGGACGGTATGCTCGCCAAGGCCAAGGCGCCGCCATACAACATCCCGGCGCTCAAGCACGCGATAAGAAGCCGAGACCCGGGGCTGGCCTCCTGAAAAAAGAAAAAAGGCAACGCCGCCCAGCACAAGCCGAGCGCGAGAGCGTTTAACGTTGCTCTGCGAGCCGCATGAGATTGGCTTATCGACCTTGGACCCCGTCGCCGTCGGCGATGGCGGTCGTAGATGTATCCAGACACGCAGAACACCGCGGTCGCCCAATAAAGGGCGGAGATGAATTGGCGGGTTCCCCAGAAATCCACAACCAATACCAATGCATTGCACACGTTCGCCAGCATCATGGCCCGAGTCTGACGCAGGACGCCAGAAAACTGCTCGGCTCTCAGTCTGGCGGCGCCAATCAAATCCGGCGGTTCATTGCCGTCCTTGCTGTCTCCGCTTGAACGAAACATTCCTTGTTTCCTTTTCAGCGCTGAAGCTTGTGCACAGCTCAGGGCGCCGGAAGATATTGATTGGGTGTTAAAGACTTGAGCTTAACCGGAGTAGTGCGAACCTCCGAATACGGCTTTGATCACTTTAGATTATACGCCTTCTTCACAGCAATTTGCCTCAGGATCGCGCATGACGTCAAGCGACACGCCTCTCTCTCGGATCGCCTTCGGCGCGGCGCCTATGCCTGACCGTGCGAGGCCAGCCGCGAATATCGAGCGCCGACATTTGGAACTTGGGGCGCGATCGCCCTATCGCGGTCGTGGCGCGGACGGTTTGACATCCTTCGCGGACGCCGCGATCGAGCGCAGATCGCCGGCGACGGCAGGATATTTCTTCGCCAATTGCTCGAGATCGCCGATTTCCACATCCGCCGGAACGACGCCGGGCCATTCGGTGCTCGCGCGCAAGAACCAGCGACCGCGCCCCAGCAGGCGCGCGGTATGGAACGTGTTCCCCGGAATGAGCAATTGCACGTGCTGGCCGCCGCGCAGGTCCGGCCCGACGACGACGCGCTCCGCCCGGCCGTCGGCGTGCGGCAGGAACAGTTCCAGGGGATCGCCGAGATAATAATGGTAAAGCTGGTCGTTTCGAATCCGGTGGAGGCGCACGGGCGCGTCGGGCGTGACAAGGAAATAAAGCGCGGAACCCAACGGCCCGCTTCGTTCGAACGGCGGCGGCAATGCGCCGGCCGCCAGCGTCTGCTTGGCTATGAATGTCACGCGCACGAAGCCGCATGTCGCGTTCGGCTCGAGATTCAGCAGTTCGACAATCTCATTCGCGGTCAGTTCGGAAGTCATTGCGTCGCCAATCGGCTTTTTCCGCGCGCCGCGCGCGAGCGCCGGCGTCGATAAAGTGAGCGCGAGCAAGCCGTTCCGCAGAGCGCGCCGGCGACTAATCTTGGCTTGGCCCGCCCTCGTCATGCGCGACCTTCCCGCTTGGCGACGGTAAACCCAAGGCGAGGCAAAGGCAATTCTCTGTAGGCATCCAGCTCGGCGATCAACGATACAACCAACCGTTACGTTCCAGCATCCTTTGCCCGCCGAGCGCCGATATCGCGAGGTCGCGCGCCGACGCATGCAGCCCGCTCGCGTGATAATGATCGCCCTGCCGACGCGACGCCCGCTGCACTTTTGTCGCGCGGGCGATGCGCGTGTGTTCGTAGACCTTGAAAGCCTCGGCGGGCTCTACGCCCGGCGCGAAGGCGCGGCCCAGCGCGTCGGCGTCCTCGATCGCCATCGCCGCCCCTTGCGCCAAAAAGGGCAGCATCGGATGCGCGGCGTCGCCGAGCAACGTGACCGCGCCGCGGCTCCAATGGGCGAGCGCCGGGCGGCCGTAAAGTGGCCAGCGCCGCCAGGAGTCGCCGCCCAGAATCAGCTCCCGCAGGTCCGCATCGCCAGCGGCAAGGCCGGCTTCGCGCAGCAAGGCCGCGCCGTCCAGCGTCTGTGGCCCCCTGTCCCAGGCGCGCGAAAGGCCGTCCTCGACGATGACCACGGCGCTGATGATCGAGGCGTCGCGCAACGGATAATGCACGACATGGGCGCCGGCGGAGAGCCACAGATGCGACTCGCGCCGCCGCAACGTCGCGGGAACGGACTCGGCGGGAAGGATCGCCCGCCAGGCCGTGTGGCCGGAATAGGCCGGCGCGTCCTTCGCGCCGCGGTTGAGAAAGCAGCGCACCGAGGAGCGCACGCCGTCGGCCCCGATTAGCGCCAGCGCCTCGAAATCCTCCGGTCCCTGCCCGCCATGGACGCGCAAAAAAACCGCGCCGTCGCCCTCCTCGAAATCGCCGACGCGGGCGCCCGTGCGAATGGTGATGGCGTCGTTCCGGCGCGCGGCGGCGAGCAGAAGCTGCTGCAAATCGGCGCGATGGAACAGCCGGAACGGCGCGCCCCAGCGCTCGCCGGCGCCGGCGAGCGAGAGGCGCGACAGGATCGCGCCGTCCCTGGCGCGATGAATGTTGATCGCCTCGGGCAGCAGCGCCGCCGCGCCCAGCGCCTCGCCGAGGCCGAGTCCCTGCAGGATTCGCCCGGCGTTGGGCGCGATTTGCAGCCCGGCGCCGACCTCCTCGATGACTCCAGCGCGCTCCAGCACCGCGACGCGATGGCCGGCGCGCGCGAGGCGAAGCGCGGCGGTCAGCCCGCCAATTCCGGCGCCGGCGACGACGACCGGCGGCCTTGCGCCGGCGTCAGGCAGCGGAGGCGACCTGGTAGACGCATTCGGCGGGATCCGCCCCGCCATGCAGCGCGGCGTCAAAGACGAAAAGCGTCGCGCAATAGGGGCAGATCGCCTCATTGGCGGCGCCCATGTCGAGATACACATGCGGATGATCGAACGGCGGCAGCGCCCCGACGCACATGAATTCCTTGGCGCCGACGCGCACCTGCTTGACGCCGGGCTGATTATGATAGTGGGGCGTGGAATGGTCGGACATGGTTCGTGTGTCTTTCCGTTTTGGCGCGGGCCGGAACCCTCGAAGCGCCCGGTATAATTGCGCGCGGGCGCGTTGGATAGAGGGAAGAAGATCGCGGCCCTAGGGAATCGGGCGAAACGAATTCCGCCCATTCGCTTCGCGACGCGAAATGCCCCAAGCCCCTCACCGCACCTCTCCCCGCGAGCGGGGAGAGGCAAGCGGTCGGCGATCCGCACATTCTCATAGGTAATTGTTATTCGGCTAATTCGTGGCGAGGGGAGCTGCGTTGACGCCGCCTCTCCCCGCTCGCGGGGAGAGGTGAGGCGAGGGGCTCGGGGCGTTGAGTCCGAATGAATCGATCAAGCGACCCTCCCATCAAGGGGAAAGTGAAACGTCCTCGCCCGATTGCCCTCGGCGGCCCCCCGACAAAAAAAGGCGCCGAACCCCTTGGGGTCCGGCACCACGTCGCGTTACGCAACTTCGCGTTTGAAGCTCGACCGCATCAAATTGCCGCTGAAAAACCCGTGCCGGCGGCGCTCACATCACCTTGGTGAACAGGAAGTAGAGCGAGCCGGAAATCAAGATCGCGCAGGGGAGCGTCAGCACCCAGGCCATCAGCATGTTGCGGATCGTCGCCATCTGGACACCCGATCCATTCGCGGCCATCGTTCCGGCGACGCCGGACGAGAGCACATGGGTCGTCGACACCGGCAGGCCGTAGGCGTCGGCGGCGCCGATGGTGGCCATCGCGACCAGTTCCGCCGCGGCGCCCTGGCCATAGGTCAGATGCTCCTTGCCGATCTTCTCGCCGACCGTCACGACGATGCGCTTCCAGCCGATCATCGTGCCAAGGCCAAGCGCCAGCGCGACCGCGATCTTCACCCAGATCGGGATGAATTTCGTCGCCGCGTCGATCTGCGTTTTATACGCCGCCAGCGTCTTCTTGTCGGGGTCGGTGAGTTCGGCGGCGTCGTCCTTGGCGAGGAAGCGCAGCGCCTCCGAGGCGAGGTAGATGTCGTTACGCGTATTGCTCACCGCCGCGAAGGGGATCTTGGCGATCGAGCCGTAACCTTCGACCTGGTTGGCGATGTCGCGGATCAGCACGGCGAGCGAGGGATAGGTTCCCTCGGTGAGTTCGTGCCGCGAGATATAGCTGGTGACCGCCGGACGCGGATCGCCAAGCACCGAATAGCCGGCGCCCTTGGCTTCGACCACCTTGGAAGCCGCGGCCGACGCCTTGGTGAACTCCGCGATATGGCTGGCTGGCAGGGCGCGGTTGAGCGCGTAGGAGGTGGGCACCGTGCCGATCAGGATCAGCATGATGAGGCCCATGCCCTTTTGCCCGTCGTTCGAGCCATGCGCGAAAGAGACGCCGGTGCAGGTCAGGATCAGCAGTCCGCGCACCCACAAAGGCGGCGGGGCCTTGCCCTTCGGCTCGGCGTATAGCTCGGGCGTGCGCACGACGAACTTCAACAGCAGCAGCAGAAGCGCCGCGCAGAAGAAGCCGACCAGCGGCGACAGCAGCAGCGAATAGCCGACTTCGACCGCCTTGTGCCAGTCGACGCCGGAGGTGCCGTCGCGTCCGTGCATCAGGGCGTTGGTGACGCCGACGCCGATGATCGAGCCGATCATCGTATGCGAGCTCGAAGCCGGCAGGCCAAGCCACCAGGTGCTGAGGTTCCACAGGATCGCCGCGAACAGCAAGGCGAACACCATCGCGAAGCCCGCGCCCGAGCCGACCTGCAGGATCAGTTCGACCGGCAGCAGTGAAACGACGCTGAAGGCCACGGCGCCGGACGAGACCAGCACGCCGAGGAAGTTGAACATGCCGGACCAGACCACCGCGATATTGGCCGGCAGCGAATGGGTGTAGATCACCGTCGCGACCGCGTTGGCGGTGTCGTGAAATCCGTTCACGAATTCGAAGCCGAGCGCGATCAGCAGGGCGACGCCGAGCAGCACGAAAGGCAGATAGGTGACGATCGGCGCGCCGGTCTCCTCGAGATCGCGGAAGATGCTCCAGGCCACGAAGCCAAGACCCAGCGCGATGACCCCAAGGTACGTCAGCACGGTTTTGGCGGTGGTCGGCTGATCGAGCGTCGGCTTCGAATGTTGCGAACCGGCGCCGACGCTCAGATCGGAGCCGGAGGTGACGGATGACATGGAGCACTCCTTGTTTAGACTGCTCGCATTCAATCCGACGCGATTAACGGCTTCATGACGCTAGTATGACAAAACGACTTGGCCAATGCTCGCGATCAAGGCGCGAAGCCCTCGAAAACAGTCTGATCCGCCCATCGCGCGGCGGCTCGCGCCTGCTCGGCGGAGCGCACGGTCCACACCGTGACCGGCCGTTTCAGCCCCTCGCGAAACAGCACGGCGACGGCGCGCGGCATGTCCAGGGCGTTGAAGGACAAAAAATCCGGCCGCGTGCGCGAAAAATGCAGCCAATGCTCCAGTTCGGCGCGGCGCGGTTCGGGAAGGTCCGGCCATTCGTCGGAGTCGTAACGCGCCTGCGCGACCACGCCTAAGGGAACATGGCCGACGCCCAGCGCCGCGCCCTGCGCGCGCAAAAAGGCGATCGGATCGGGATCGAAGCTTTCCACCGCCAGCGGGCCGTCATAGCCCGCGACAAGCTCGGCGACGCGGCGCGCCAGCGACAAATCGCCGTCGAAGCGGTTTTTCAGCTCGACCACCAGCGGCGCGCGGCCCGCGACCGTTTCGAGCAGCCGCGAGAACGGCGGCAAGGTTTCGCTCGAGCCGCCGAGCGTCAGCCGCGTGAGTTCGGCGAGCGTCCTTGCGCCCAGCCGTCCGCGCGCGTCCGTCAGGCGGTCCAGCGCGTCGTCGTGGAACACCACGGCGTCGCCATCGGCGCTAAGCTGCACGTCGCATTCGATGGCGTAATTTCCGGCGATCGCAGCCCGCGCCGCGGCGAGCGAATTTTCGATAATTCCCTTCGCCGCGTCATGCAGGCCGCGATGGGCGATGGGCCGCGCGACCAGCCAGCCGAGATCGCCCGCCATCACGCCGCGCTACTCCAGAATCTCGAAAATCCCCTCGACCTCGACGGCGGCGTCCAGCGGCAACTGCGCCACGCCGACCGCGAAACGCGCATGCCTGCCGTTTTCTCCAAGGACCGCGGCCACGAGATCGGAGGCGCCGTTGACCACCTGCGGCAATTGCTGGAAATCCGGGGCGCTGTTGACATAGCCGCCGAGCCGCGCCGCCCGCAGCTTGGAAAGATCGCCGACCGCGGCGTTGGCCTGCGCCAAAACGTTCAGCGCCGCGAGACGCGCCGCGGCCTGGCCCGCCTCCAGCGAGACGCCGGCGCCGAGCTTGCCCTTATGGGCGGGATCGACCACGCCGCCGGAAACCGGCAATTGGCCCGAGACGAACAACAGATTGCCGGCGCGCGAAAAAGGAACGTAATTGGCGACCGGCGCCGCCGCGGCCGGCAGCGCGAGACCAAGAGCCTTGAGCCGCGCGAGCGGCGAATCGGGCGAAGCGTCGGTCATGGTTAAATCGCCTTCCCATACATTTGATTTGCGCCCATGGCCGCGAGACCCTAGATTCATCCGCGCCGCGACGCAACGGCGCGCGTCCATCCCAAGCGAAAGGTCGCCAAGGCGAAAGGCCGCGAAGCCGGCCAGCCGCTTTGAATCGAGGAGTCCCCCACATTGATCGCACTGCCCCGCCCTTCGGCTTGCGCGGCTTTCGTTCTCGCGGCTTTTTCGCTCGCGGCCCCGTTCGCTTCGAGCGCCGCGCGCGCCGAACCCGCGCCCGCGCTGGCGCCGCACCGGGCCGTCTATGAATTGAAGCTGCTCGGCGGTTCCGGCACCAAGGCGCCCTCCCAGGCGCGCGGACGCATCGCGTTCGATTTCACCGGCTCCACCTGCGAAGGCTATGTGCAGAACTTCCGCCAGATCACCGAATTGCAACCGGAGGAAGGGAGCCCCCGCGTCTCGGACATGCGCTCGGCGACCTTCGAGGCCGGCGACGGCCACGACTACCGGTTCCAGATCACCACCAGGGTCGACGGCGGCGTCGAGGACCTCGACGGCGACGCCCGCAAGACCCAAAATCAGCAATTCTCGGTCCAGATGACGAAGCCCAAGCGCGAGCGGCTCGATCTTTCCGGCCCCGTGCTGTTTCCGACCGAGCATATCCGGCATATTCTCGCGAGCGCCCGCGCGCAGGAAACCATTTTGGTGGCCCGCGTCTACGACGGCTCCGGCGACGGCTCGAAAATCTTCGAGACGACCTCGATCATCGGCAAGCCGGTCGCGACGGCGGTGACAGAGAAGCCGGCGCAAATCGACGCCCTCAGGAACATGCGCCGCTGGCCCGTGACGATTTCCTATTTCCAGGCGGACAAAAAAGACGTCGAGCCGGACTACGTCCTCTCGTTCGACCTCTACGAAAACGGCATTTCGCGCGCGCTGAAACTGGATTACGGCGACTTCGTGCTCTGGGGCGAGATGACCGAACTCAAGCTGCTGCCGGCGCAAAAGTGCGATAAGTGACGGGCGGCGGGGGGCTATTTGATCGGCAAGCAGACATCGGTTTGATGTTCGTGCTCGGGCGTATCGGGAACGAGCGTGAGATAATGAAAATAGACCGGGAAATCCCGCGGCTCCGCGCCGCTTCCCGGCAGCCACTCCCTGTATAAATAATACACGCTCTCCCCGAGCCTCTCATGCGATCCGACATGGCGCAGCACGGCGAGGCGACCGCCGGGGATTGTCTTTGTCATCACGCCCCACGGGTTGTCCGGGACGGCTTCCGTCACGGAGCCGCAAATGTCGAAACGAAACTCCTCCGCCGGCGTCGTATCCGGGTTGTTGTAAACAATTCCATAGGTTTGGCTGCTGGCGACCGGCGACAGGCCCGTGGTCTTGCGCCATTCGATGAAACGCCGCGCCGTATCGTTCACGAGCGCCAGCGCGCCAAGATGTTCAAGCGCGGCGACCAGCGTCGGTTCGACCTTGGTGATCGTTACATCCATTTTGCCGGTCCTTTCTCTCAACGGAATGGGGAATTGGTAGCGAAGGCTCCAGTCTGCCCAGGCGGGACGCTTCCGGAACCCGCTGGGCGTCTGGCCGAATGCGTTCTTGAACGCGCGCGCGAAGGCCTCGGGGGATTCAAATCCCGCGTCCAGCGCGATGTCGATGATCCGGTCTTCCGGATTGAAGGCCAATCTGTTGGAAGCTCTCTTGAGCTTCATCAACTGGATATATCGTCCTATATTGACGCCGCAATATTCGTGGAACTGCCGATGAAAGTGAAATTTGGAAAAATTCGCGACACCGGCGAGACCCTCCACGGTGAGCGCATCGTCGAGATGCTTGTCTCCAATACGCGGTTAAAGCGCCGCGCGTAGATGTGTTGTTTCGAGGCGAGGTCATGTTTCATTGGCGGCTAATAGCAAACCCCGCGAATCCGGACATAGGAATTGGCTTTTCGTCATTGCGAGGAGGCGAAGCCGACGCGGCAATCCAGGGACCGCCCGCGACTCCTGGATTGCCGCGTCGGCTTCGCCCGTCCCTCGGGACGGGGGTCCCTCGGGCGCCTATGGCCTCCTCGCAATGACGGGCTCCCGTTGGTCGTGGTTGTTTAGGCTCGACGTCAATTGCCAGAAATCGCCTCGACCGTCCTGACGCAAATTGCGAAAAAGCGCGGCGCGGAGGAGTTGGCGACTTCGCTGCGGCGAGATCGAACCAACCCAAGGCAATTGGGTGAAGCCGAGATGCGACTCATGCACCTCGGGGCGCGATAATCAGAGACACCCGCGGTAAGACCGGGCGGAGTTGCATAATTTAAGAATTTTGTTACACGTGGAGACGCCCGCTAAACATTGGTAAATTGTGCATTTTTCCCTCTTACGCGCGAAAGAAGTCGGCGGCGCAACCGCGTTCCATACAACAAGGTTCTGGCGATCCGGTGTCTGTGACCAGCCTGCGGCCTGAGCTAATTGTTCAATTGCGGTTTCCCGAATAGGATCGCTGTCGCGATTGATCCGACAACGATCGAAAGTGACAGGTAAGGGACAGCGCCTGACCGCTTCATAATAGAAAATTTAACTGGGAGAAGAATCATGGCTGACACAGTTGATCCCGATCGCCGTCAAGTAATGGTTGGCGCGGCGGTGGTAGCCGCGACAAGCTTGATTGGCGCTGAAGCCAAGGCTGCGTCGGACCCCGTTGAATACAGCCCTCCGACCGGCAAAAAGATGTTCAGGGTCAACACCGCCCATAACTGGAAACAGTGCACGCCGAACGATGGGCATTTTGTCGATCAAAGCAATTGCGTATGGGTGACTGAGACGGAGGAAGTCGTCGCCTGGAACTCGAACCCGCCCTTTACCGGTCGCCTCGATAACAACAATCCGGTTCCCGGTCATATCGACGGGGTCAACGTATTCATTAAAGAAAAGTCTCAGCGGATTGAGTTCTTGCCGGGCAAATCGATCAACAATTACCACGATGGCGGCGACCCATTCATCAGAACATGCAAGTTGGTGAACGAGCCCTTTCCTCAAGGAGTTCTGACGCCAGATCAGTGGAAGCAAACGGCTATATTGATCATGGACATTTGGAACAATCATCCCGACCAGGGAACCGCATCGCGAGACGAGGAATTAGGAGCCCCAGTCAATGCATTCGTGTCCGCGGCGCGAAATCTTGGCGCGCTCATCATCCATTCGCCAAGCACGGGCCAGCCCGCAAACGTTAAAAGCTCGGATAACCCTATTCAAGGCCGTTACGATCCTACGCCGAGTGGGAACAAACAGTACGACGCCCGGCAGCGGCTGGC
>Ga0182012_10000227_pt1 | contig 63968 bp, 61 predicted proteins | sample 612S2SmetaG_FD_120486 | JGI IMG/M metagenome (GOLD analysis project Ga0182012, IMG submission 120486) | Permafrost microbial communities from Stordalen Mire, Sweden - 612S2S metaG | ecosystem: Environmental > Terrestrial > Soil > Wetlands > Permafrost | place: Sweden: Stordalen | collected... | reverse complement strand
CGCATCGTGATCGGCGGGGCGCCCATTACCAAAAGCTATGCGGACGAGATCGGGGCCGACGGCTACGCCGAAGACGCCTCTGGCGCCGTGCGCATGGTGAAGGAAGTGCTGGCGGCCTGAACGCAGGCCCCGGACTGGGCCCTGTGCCCCTGTAGGTACCTGACTACGGGTAAGCGCATTCGCGAGCAGCGTCGACGAACGCCTGCAGGCATTGGGGATCACCGAAGAAGAAGTGGTCCGAGGGACAGACGATGTAACCGGCATGGTCTTTGGTCGCTTCGAAACAGTCGAAGACCTGTTGGCGGGCAACCTCGGGGGTCCCCCTCTCGAACCCGGCGTTCTGGTCGAAACCCCCGATAAAGAACAGTTTTTCACCGGCCCGGCGGGAGGCTTCCCGGAGGTCACAGTCGCCCCCCATGGTCGGCGGCGTCATGGTCTCCAGCCCATCGGACCCGGTCTCGGCCACGAGGTCGAGCATGGGCATGACACCGCCGCAGAGGTGGTAAACCACCTTCAGGCCGAGATCGTGCATAAGGCGCACCTGGCGCTGGTCATAGGGAAGGCAGTACTCGCGGAACATCTTGGGACTGATGACGGTGCTGGACGCGGCCCCGCCCCCGATCTCGATCATGTCGGCCGGCGTACCCTCCCACATGCTCATGACCTGCAGCGTTTTTTGCAGGATCCTTTCCAGGGCGTGATGGACGAACTCAGGCTCGTCGTAGGTCAGGTAAATGGCCTTCTCCGTGTCCACCATGGTGCAAAAGCTCTGCCAGGGGCTGCCCTGCCCAGGGCTCAACGGGGTGCCGGGACCGAAGGGGTGGGAACGGATGACGCCCCTCTCACCGAGCCGAGCCTTGGCGGCGCGCACGGGGGCGAGGTCGACCGCCACAGGGACCGGGCAAAACTCGTCCCACAGCTCGAAATCGCGCTGGGTTTTCACCATCACCTCAGTCGTCCAGGGCGTGAACTCGTTGATAGCACCGGCTTGGTGCAACTCCCCTTTGGGTGTGGTTATCGTGTCTGCCCACCGGGCGTTCCCGGCGCCATCGACCCCTAACTCCTGGTGCTGGACACGCCAGTTGTCACAGTCGGCTCCTGCATACTCGTACTCGGGCTCAACGTAAATGGCGAAATCGAGCCCGAAGCGCTCGGAAGCCTGCCACCAGTCCATCCCACCCAGGTTGTGGTTGAGGTAATAGTCCATCCACCCGTGGACCTGGCAGGGCAGGCGGTCCGGACGGCCGTTCGCGAGGGCGGTGAGCATGCGCTCCCTCGATGTCATAGACATTAGAACTCCTTCCGACTATCACGTGGGAACAGCGTCACGTGGGAACAGCGTCACGTGGGAACATCGTCTACCACGTGGTGGAGCCGCTCCGGCGCAGTCTATACCTGTGGGCTCTCCGGCGCACCGAGGAGATATGCTCGGACGAGAAGGAGCCTTTATGAGACTGACATCAAGGGAACGAACTCCACGATGGAGAGGTGCGGGGCAGGGGGCGGGGGCGAGGCCGGGTGCAAAATGACTGGTTGGTAGATCCAGCCCGGAGGACGGCACTAACACTGTCGGGGACAGAGCTCACGGAGCCTGACAAGAAAATCTTGCGCGTCCTGGGCGAACGCCTGGCGGCTATTGCGACGTTGCCGGTCCAGTCCGAAAAGATAGCCGGATGGCGAGCTATAAACGGGTTGAGGCAGTTTAAGCCCATGATAAACATCTGGACCGACCAGATCCCGTGGCACGAGATGGACGTCGATGGAGAACTCGAGCTGCGCACGACGGGAGAATGGAGCCGCTTCCACGAGTGGGAGATGCGCAAGCTCATATACCAGTGGGAGCATATGCCTGCGGACATGGTCATAGAGCCGGCGGTGTACTCCCCATTAGTGGTCGACAATACGGCATTCGGTATCACCGAGAACGTCGACCTGGCGCTGACTGACGAGGCAAACTCGGTCGTGTCCCGTCACTTCAACATCCAGATCCGAGATGAGGACGACCTCGAAAAGATCAAGGTCCCGGTCGTGACGCACGACAATGCCGGGTCCGAAGCGCAGTACCGGCAGTTGCGAGAGATCATGGACGGGGCCATCGAGGTCAGGAAGCTCGGCGCCAACGGGTTCCTGTTCTGGTTCGCACCCTGGGACGAGCTCATCAGGTGGTGGGGGGTCCAGGAGGCTCTGATCGATCTCTACGACCGCCCCGACCTCGTCCATAAAGCCGTCGACAAACTCGTCAACGCCTACACGGGCATGCTTGACCAGTTCGAGCAACAGGACTTGCTGACCCTCAACAACGGTCCGCACCAGACCGGCTCGGGGGGCCTGGGGTACACAGATGAGTTGCCGCCGCCAGGCTACGACCCCGCCCACATCCGGGCCAAGGACCTCTGGGGCAGCGGGGCGGCCCAAATCTTTTCCGACGTTTCTCCCCGGATGCACTGGGAGTTCTCATTGCGGTACGAGCTGCGTTGGATGAACCGCTTCGGCCTCAACTACTACGGCTGCTGTGATGTGTTGCACCGCAAGATGGCGATCATGGAAAAGATCCCGAACCTGCGCAAAGTGTCCATGAGCCCCTTTATCAACCCTGACGAGGCCGTGGCCAACGTGGGCAACCGGTACGTCTTTTCCTACAAGCCCAATCCCGCCGTGCTGGCGGAGGATACCTGGCACCTGGACAAGGCCGAGCACGAGCTGGAGAACGTCCTTAGCAAGGCCAAAGCTCACGGGTGCGTGGTCGAGGTGATCATGAAGGACATCAGCACGGTCCGCTATCAACCTCAACGATTATGGGAATGGGCGCGGATGGCGGCCGAGGTTACCGAGCGGTACGGCGGATAAACCCTCAGCTAGCAACGCCTACGAGGCCGTGAGGGTCGAGGACGAATTTCTTCGCCGCCCCTTTGTCGAAGTCCCGGTACCCCCGCGCCGCCTCGTCGAGGGTGATCACCTCGACGTTGACCGCTTTGGCGATCTGCACCTTGTCGTGCAGGATGGCCATCATGAGCTGGCGGTGGTAGCGCATCACCGGGCACTGACCGGTGACAAACGCGTGCGACTTCGCCCACCCGAGCCCGATACGGATGCTCAGGTTGCCGAGCTTGGCGGCCTCATCTATGCCACCCGGGTCACCGGTGACATACAAGCCGGGGATGCCGATCGCCCCACCGGCGCGAGTCACCTCCATCAGCGAGTTGAGCACTGCCGCCGGGACCTCGTGGTTGGCGTCGTGACCATGGCCGCGAGCCTCGAAGCCAACGCAGTCGACTGCCGAGTCCACCTCGGGGGTACCGACGATGGCCTCGATCTGGTCGGCAACGGGTGCCTTGGCGATATCGACCGTCTCGCAGCCGAAGCTGGCCGCCTGGGCCAGGCGCTCGGGGATCCGGTCCCCGACGATGACCACGGCCGCGCCCAGCAGGTGGCACGAGGCGGCACAAGCCAGCCCGACCGGCCCCGCACCGGCTACGTAAACCACGGACCCTGGACCGACACCTGCGGTCACGGCCCCGTGGAAGCCGGTCGGGAAGATGTCCGACAAACAGGTGAGGTCCTTGATCTTGGCCAGGGCCTGGTCTCTGTCCGGGAAGCGCAAGAGGTTGAAGTCGGCGTAAGGGACCATGACGTACTCAGCTTGCCCTCCGATCCAGCCTCCCATGTCGACATAGCCGTAGGCGGCCCCAGGACGGGCGGCGTTGACGTTCAGGCAGATCCCGGTCTTGCCCTCCTTGCAGTTGCGGCAGCGGCCGCAGGCAATGTTGAAGGGCACTGAGACGAGGTCGCCCACCTTTAGGAACTCGACGTCGCGACCGGCCTCGATGACCTCGCCCGTGATCTCGTGCCCGAGGACCAACCCCGAGGGCGCCGTAGTACGGCCCCGTACCATATGCTGGTCGCTCCCGCAGATATTGGTGCTCACGACCTTGAGGACCACGCCGTGGTCACAGCGACGACCGCCCAGGGCCAAGACCGGGAAATCAATGGACCGTAACTCGACCTTGCCCGGCTCGATGTACACCACACCCCGATTGCTCTGCAAAGTGCCCCACTTTCGTCGTCGGCGACCAGAGCCAACCGTCTTATCAGCACACGGCCCGCTGCACAAGGGGCGAGTGAGCGATCCTTCCGTCGCCGGGCCTTGGCCCGGCCCTATGGGCCAATCTTGCGCAGATCCACGCTCTCGTCGGCGAGCTGAGCAGGGTCAACGCCCTGCCGGGTCTCGAGCAACCTCCTGACGGCGCGTACGTCGCGTGGCCTGTTGACCCCGACGACCCCGCTGATCGCCCCCCCGTCCAAAAAAAAGGCGCTAAAGGACGATGACGACGGGTCGCCACGGTAGACGAGCTTGTCGGTCGACTGGGCATGACCGGACATCTGTATGTTCAGGTCATATTGGTCCGACCAAAACCAGGGGACCTCAGCGAACCCGTCCCGAGCCCCGAGCATCGAGCGAGCCGCGGCCATGCCCTGGTTTTGGGCGTTCTGCCAGTGCTCGAGACGGAGGCGACGGCCGAGGAAAGGGTTCGGGTGGTTCGCCACGTCCCCGGCGGCATAGATCCCCTTCACCGAGGTCTCGCAGAACTCGTTGACCACGATCCCGTTCGCTACCTCCAGCCCGGCGGCTTCGGCCAGTTCCACCGCCGGGACGATGCCGATACCGACGACCACGAGGTCGGCACCGATCTGCTCGCCATCCGTGGTCACCACGTGGGTCACGGTGGAACTCCCGCCGATCCGTTCGAGGCAAGTGCCCGTCTCGACGCGGGCCCCCTGGCTGACGTGGTAGCGCTGGAGGATGGCGCCGAGCTCACGGCCGAGGGCCCTCCACAGGAGCACGTCGTCGGCTTCGATCAAGGTCACCGTGCAACCCAAGGCAACGGCGCTCGCTGCCACCTCGGTGCCGACGAAGCCACCCCCGACCACCACAACGGATGCACCGGGCCGGAGGTGTTCACGGATGACGAGCGAGTCGTCGAGGGTCCTCAGGTGTACGACGCCGTCGAGGTCGGCACCTGGGAGGGCGAGGCGCCGGGGGCGGCCGCCCGTGCACAGGAGCACCTTGTCGGGCCGGGCCCGCCCGCCATCGGCGAGCTCGAGCTCCCGAGAGGACGGGTCGATGCCGACGACCGTCGAAGACAGCCGGAGGGTCACTTCTTGGTCGTCCCAGTCCTCCTCCGACTGGATCCGGATCTGCACCGGGTCAGTTGTCCCGAGGAGGAGCTCCTTCGAGAGCGGGGGTCGCTCGTAGGGCAAGTGGGGCTCTGCCCCGATAAGCTGAATTTCCCCGCTGAAGCCCTCTTCCCGTAGAGCGCGCGCCGCGCACGCGCCCGCCATGTTGGCGCCGACAATGGCGATGAGACCGGCCGTCATCGCTCGGGCGCGGTGGCGTCTCCTCCGAGGCCGATCTCGAGGTCAGTACCCGCAACGCGTACCGGGTACGTACGCAACGGGACGTGAGCGGGCGCACCCTTTGCCTTCCCGCTGCGGAGGTCGAAGCGGCCCTGGTGCTTGGCGCATTCGATCATATTGTCGAAGACGAAGCCGTCGCAGAGACGAGCGTACTCGTGGGTGCAGATGCCATCGGTGGCGAAGAACCCGCCCGAGCTGCGGTAGAGGGCTAAACGAAGACCCTCGACGGCGACCTCCATGACGTCGTCTTCATCGAGGTCGGCCGTGTTGGCTACACGGACCCATCGCAGCGTGGTGCTCATGGCTTTGGTCTCATGATATGGCCGGCACAACGGGCGCCGCCTCGACGTCGGCTACGTCGGCGGGACCGGGCAGGGGGCGGCGTACGAAGTACGTGGGCTCGTGGCGCTGGCGCCAAAGGGCGGGGACCATCTCGCGCCATGCCGCCCACATCGAAGGGTACGGCGTTGGGCAGTCCGCACGCATTGCTTCGTGCAAGCGGGGCAGGGAGTGGAACGGGACGGTCGGGTTCATGTGGTGTTCGACATGAAAGCCCATGTTCCAGACGAGGAGGCGGTTCAGAGGGTTCATGAGAACGGAACGAGTGTTCTGGCGCCAGTCAGGGGCTCCCTCCGCCAGGGCCGCGTGCTGGGTCAACGTGGTCCAAGACAGCAGGGGCGAGCCGACGAAGCGGGCTACGAAAAGGAGCAGGACCGGCCACCAGACGTGAAAGCCGATGGAGAGCCCGACCGTCGCCAGGTAGACCGCCACACAGGCACGCGACGACCATTTCACCTTGCCGTACTCGCTGGGAGGGACGAAACGGCGGCTGAGGTCGTCGGGCCTGATGGCATTTCTGACCGTGGAGTACAGCCATATGAACACGAACCGCAGGCGGAAGAAATCGATCACGAGATAGCGCATCTGCGGCGGAGGCTCGAGGAAGATCTCCGGGTCGAGGCCCGGGTAGCTGGTGTAAGTATGGTGCGCGGCATGCACCCACCGGTCGCGCAGGGGCTCCTTCAGCATCAAGACGCCGACGAAGTAGTGCACCGCCTCGTTCAGCCACGACGAGCGGAAGGGCGTCCGGTGATGAGTCTCGTGCAGGATCGCCTCGCCGAAACAGAACACGTTGGCGAAGAGCAGGAAACAAATGACCCGAGCCCAGACCGGGAGCACGTCCGCGACGGTCAAACTGGCGAACAGCACCGTCAAGACCAGGTATGACCCGAAGTAAATCAGGCCGTGGACGTTGGTGCGCCTGCGAAGGTCCTTCAGCGTCTGGCGTTCGAGCTGCACCCGGTACCACAGTGGCTCAGCCGCGAGCTCCTGTTGCATGGTAGGTCCCCCTGATATTGCTTGCTTGGTGGCGCGATCTTAGCGGGGCAGTCCCAGGTTAAGTAGACGGTATTTGCGGTATAAGGCTCTTCGGCTTATGGTTGTGGCGAAAAAGGAGCCCGGAAATGGAACCGCGTGAACGAGTGCTTCGGGCACTCGCCTTTCAGGTCCCCGACCGGCCCCCGATCTCCCATGCCATACTGCCTTGCGCCCAGCTCCAGTACGGCGCCGCGCTGGAGCGGGTGACAGACCCTGTGCCCGAGGACTTCGGCTGGTCCCTGCTCCCGGACATGCCCGCGGAGGAGCTGCCGGCGGGGTACAGGGGAGGCGACACTCTGGACGAGTGGGGCACCCTTTGGAGGGTGACGCGCCCGGGCCGTTTCGGCATCCCGATCGAGTGCCCCATTGCGCCGGACTGGAGCAATTACGGCACCTACCAGTGGCCGGAGCTGGGCCCAGGTACCCCGCTCGACACGGCGGTGCCCAAGTACCGCCAGTACAGCGGGCAGATGACCGGAAAAAGCGCCGCCTATTACGCCCGAGGCGGGTGGGTCACCTTCTTCGAGAAGCTGCAGCAGCTGCACGGCCTCGAGGCCACCCTCGAGGACCTGGCAATGCGCGAGCCCATGATCTACCGGTTGCGGGACGACCTGTTGCAGTTCAACCTGGCCTGGCTCGACCGGTGGCTGGCGGAGGACTACCAGGGCGTGCAGTTCGCCGACGACTGGGGGGCACAGGCCAACATGCTGGTGTCTCCGTCGATGTGGCGCTCGTTCTTCAAGCCCGTGTACGCCGAGATGATGGGCAAGGTCAAAGAGGCCGGCCGGCACGTATGGTTCCACAGCGACGGCTACATCCTGCCGATCATCCCCGACCTGATCGAGCTCGGGGTCGACGTGCTGAACTGCCAGAGCGCGGTAATGGGGCTCGACAAGCTCAAGCGGTTCGCCGGCCAGCTGTGCTTCCGTACCGACATCGACCGCCAGCATGTCCTGCCCTTCGGGCAGCCTGACGACGTCAAGCGCCACGTACACGAATTGTTCGAGGCCCTAGGCACGCCCAGCGGCGGCATCGTAGCTTGCGGCGAGATCAGCTACGACGTACCGCTGGCCAACATCGAAGCGATGTACGAGGCCTTCTTGGAGTTCAGTTATTAGCAGAAAGCCAAGAGCGGGGCCATGGTACCCGGCCAACCATCGCCTCGCCTCAGGTGGTCGGGGTCGTGAGGGTCGTAAAACTGGCACCTGGGGGTGGCCCAAAGACTGAAGCGGGCGGGCTCGTGTCCAGCTTCGTGATCTCGAACGACGAACCGTCACCAGCGGTACCACCCGTGTACTTGGCCAGCCCGAGGACGCCGTCAGCGGTGACGCACCACTCGTAGGCGCCCACCTGCCCCTTGACCTTGCCAGTGAGCGAAACGCACTTGAGCGGGATCCCATTGACGGTCATGGTCGAATTCGTTACCCTAAAACCTTGGACCGCCGCCTCCACCTGGAGCGCCTCGGCCAGTTCATAGACGAAAGCGCCTGTGAAATCGACGAAAGGGGCGACGGCCGGCCCCGGGCCACTTGCTCCCTCCGTGCTCTGGAGGCAGGCCCACTGAGCGCCACTGCCCGACTGGGTGCACTCGTACTGGTTTTTCCCGTTTCCCACGAGGTCCGTGGCGCCGCTGCCTCCCGCCCCAGGATCCGTGAAGGCGTACTTGCCTCCGGGCTCCTGGGCAAAGGTTATGACGGTGGGAGCCCCGCCGCTCCCCGTTGTCTCGTAGGTCGCCTGGTAGGAGGCCTTCTCGCCTTTCTCGACCTCTGATTGCAGGCTCCTCAGCGACCTCGCCGCGTCGGCGATGGCGTGAACGGCGTTGATGACCTTGCCTATGCTCCCTATGCCGCACCCGCTCAACAAGAGGCCCATAATGAGGACCACCGTGGCCGCGGGACGGGCGCGCCGCCCCGCCTCTGGGAGGCAAGCCCGTCTGACGCTTGTTGTCCGGCTCATGTTGTCCTCCTGAGGGGCCGGCAACGCCGCCGCGCACCCATTGGGCTTCCCGCACCATATCTGCTGTCATGTGCCCGAGGAGCGATCCTCTCCTCGGGCACGGCAAGGACCGGAACGGGAACCCAACAAACCAGACGGTGGTTAGATAGGGCATGAAGACGACCAAGAACATCCTGATGGCGCTGGTCATGGGCGCACCTTTGATTTTTGCTTCCTCCGCCGGGGCGTCAGGGGCGCCGGCAATGGGCAGCTTCAGCCCTGTTTCGGTAAGTTTCGTATCCGCGTCCCGAGGTTTCGTGCTGGGGACTTCGCCATGCGCCCATGCCCCGTGCACCTCTGTCCTCACCACAGGCAACGGTGGTGCGTCCTGGTTGAAGCGGGCCGCTCTCCCGGCGCCTGTCCCCAACCCGGCGGCGTCGGAGTCGCCGTCGGGCGTGAGCGAGATCGCCTTCGCCAATCCCTCGGACGGGTGGGTCTTCGGCCCGGCGCTGTGGGCCACAGGAAACGGGGGCACTACCTGGTACCAGGAAAAGCTCGGTGGCCCCGTGCTCTCCCTCACTACCGCGGGCAGTTACGTGTACGCCGCGGTCGGCAGTTGTTACGAGACCAGCAATAGTTGTTCCCCTACCGTCAAGCTCGAACGCTCACTGGCACAACAAAACGCGTGGCATGCCGTCGCCGGTATTTCCGGCCATGGGGCACAGGTTTTGCTCGCTTCGCAGGGCGCCTCCGTGTGGGCGGCGCTGTGGCCGTCCTCCGCCGGGCCGGCATCGGTGTGGGCCAGCGCCAACGGGACATCGTGGCGCCGTGACCCGGACCCGTGCTACGACCGCTCGCAGGATATAGACCTCGCCGGCTTGGCCGTACCGAAAGTGAACGTCTTGTTCGAACTCTGCGCCGGTAACCCCGGCGCCGGTCAAGAAGCCAAGAGCCTGAGACTTTCGACAGACGGAGGGGTAACCTCTCACCTGGTGAGCAACCTGCCCCTGGGCGGTCTGGCCTACGGGACCGCCGCCGCCAACAGCAAAGACGTCGTCGTCGATGCCGCCTCGGGTGCCAGCATGCTTTACCACTCTGTCAACGGAGGGACGACGTGGGGCACGAAGACCTTCGACGACGGGGGCGCCGGCCTTTACGGCCTGCAGTTCGCGACCCCCGCGCTCGGTGCCGTGGTCGAAGGCCGCCCAGGACTGGGGGCCTCGTCCAACCGCTTGTTGATAAGCCGCGACGGCGGCACTACCTGGCAGGCGAGCCACCTCTGATGGGCATGGCCGCACAAGGCAAGGCGAAAGCAGCCAAGGCCAGGTTGGCGGTCCCGGCCGCAACAGCCATGTTCCTGGTTCTTTTCCTGGCGTTCCTGCCCGGGGCCGGCGCCGCCCGACTGGCGGCGCAAGCAGCCAGTACCGGCCCGGCCGTTCCCGTGATCGCCTGTGCCAGCACCTACGGCGCCGGCCCGCCCTCGGGCCTTAGTGCCGTACCTCGCTCCCTCCGACCGGGACTGCCCGCCGGAGTGGCCAAGATGCTCGCCTACTACACCAACGACCGGCGCACCCTACCCCCGGTGCTGGCGCCTCGGGGCTGGGGCTGCCAGGTCCAGGTCGGCGCCGACGGGACCACGGGCGTCGACGTCTACCCGCTGGCGACATCGCCGACGCCTAGCGGCACGGGCCACGAGGAGGTGCAAGCCGCTTCGGACTCAGCCTGCCAAGGTTGTGTCTACTCGACCGTTTGCGCCCTGGTGCCGGGGGCCGGTAAACAGCTCGGCTTCGCCATGCTCCCGTGCGCCCCACTCAAGCGGGGCGAGGTCGTCACGTGGATCTCGGGGTCGGCCAAAAACAATGTGCCCCCTGTCCACGACGTCATCGCCTTGGAGGAACCGGGCCACGACCCGGCCCACGGGGTCGTGCTGTACGACTACATGACGGCCCAGGGAGGCGAGGCCTCGGAGGAGACCTGTACCTTGCCCTCGGACCAGCGCGCTCTGTGCACCTCCATCCTCGACAACTTCGTCGCCCACGACTGGCTCATGGGCTGAGACGGGCCAGCTAAACCCGCCTGGCCGCGAACCACCCGGACAGCAGCAGGGCCGCCTCTTGTGCAAGTACACCCCGCACCACCGGCAACTCGTGGTTGAGACGGGGGTCGGCGCAGAGGTTGTACAGCGAGCCGCACGCCCCGGCCTTGGGGTCGGCCGCTCCGAAGACCAACCGGCCCAGACGGGCGGCGACGAGGGCCCCGGCGCACATGGGGCATGGTTCGAGCGTGACATACAAGGTGGAGTCGACCAATCGCCAGGAACCCGTCGCCCTGGCCGCCTCACGTATGGCGAGCACCTCGGCGTGCGCCGTGGGGTCGCCAGTGGCCTCCCGGGCGTTGGCGCCCCGGCCGATGACCTCGCCCCGCCTCACGACTACGGCGCCTACCGGCACCTCGCCCGCCTCCCCGGCCCGGGCCCCAAGCTCGAGCGCCAGGCGCAGGTAGCTTTCGTCCGAACCGCCCGGACCGGCCTCGCTCCCGCTCAAGCCGGCACCGTGCCGGAGAGCGCGGCGATCACCTGGTCGTGTACCAGGCCATTGCTCGAAACGGCATTGCCCCCATCGAGACGGCGCTCGCCCGCGAAGTCGCTGAACTTTCCTCCCGCTTCCTCCACGATCACCTGAAGGGCGGCGATGTCCCAGAGGGAGTCGACGGGGTCAAGGGCGGCGTCGCAAGCCCCCTCTGCCACCAGCATGTGCTGCCAGAAGTCTCCGAACCCGCGGTCGTGCTTCACCTTCGAGGCCAGGTCGACCAGCCGTTCGGGGAACGGGAAATCGCGTATGCAACCACATGAGATGGAGGCTTGCGAGAGGTCCGCCACGCTGGAAACTCTGATCCGTTCACCGGCCTCCCCGGGGACGCCGGCATAGGCGCCATGGCCGCGCCGCGCCCACCAGCGGCGGCCCAGGGCCGGGGCGGAGGCGACCCCGACCTCGATGACACCCTCAACCTCCAGGGCGAGCAGCGTGGCCCACACGGGGATGCCGTGAACGAACTGGACCGTGCCGTCGATCGGGTCGACCACCCAGCGTCTCTCCCCCCACCCGGTAGTGCCCATCTCCTCGCCCAGTACGGCATCAGACGGCCTTTCCCGGCCTATCAGCTGCCGGATGGCCAGCTCAGCGCCCCGGTCGGCTTCGGTGACGGGGCTCAGGTCAGCTTTGGTCTCGACGGCCAGCGAGGGGCGTCGGAAAGCGGAGAGCGTCAGGCGGTCCGCCAAATCACAGGCCGCCAGGGCCAAATCGAGATCAACGACCATGGCCCGCCAGGTTAGTAACAGCGCAGGCGACGAGCAGCTTCCTCGGCCTTGCGCGCCACCTCGCCAACGGGCAAGCCGAGCCGCGGCGCGGCGCGGGCACAGTCCTCGTACTCAGCCTTGAAGCGGTGCGGACCGATTTTCACATGCACCGCCTGGCCGTCGACCTCGACCTCGATCTCTTCACGGGCCAGGGCATAGCGGGCCACCTGGTGCTGGCGGAACCCCAGCGTGCCCGTTTCCCGGGTGAGGGCGCGGGCCAACACGGCGACCTTCTCGGGCTCAGCCAGGACGCTGACCACATGGGCGGGCCGTCCCTTTTTCGCCAGCGCGGGGACCAGCCAGGCGTCGAGAGCACCGGCAGCCATCAGGACCTCGACCGTGTGGGCCAGCACCTCCCCGGTCACGTCGTCCACGTTGGCCTCGAGCACCAGGAGGTCCTGAGCGTGGCCGGCCAGTGCGCCAGCCGGCGCCGCTTCCTCCCCCACGACGACCTGAAGGACGTTCGGGGCACCCGCAAGCTCGGCAGCTCCCGCGCCGTACCCGGCGGCGGTGACCTTCATCGGCGGCAGTGGCCCGAACGACGTCACCAGGCCGGCCAGCAGCGCCGCCCCCGTCGGGGTCGTGAGCTCCACCGTTTGGCTCGTCCCGTGGACGGGCACACCAGCCAGGAGCTCGACCACGGCCGGCGCCGGGTTGGGCAGTAGCCCGTGCGCCCCGCGCACGGTGCCCGTACCGAGGGCGACCGGACTGGCGAAAACCGAGGACACGTCCAACGATTCGAGGGCCAGACAGGTCCCTATCACATCGATCAGCGCGTCCAGGCCGCCAACTTCGTGGAAATGCACCTCCTCTGGGCTAACGCCATGGACCGAGCCCTCGGCGACGGCCAGGCCGCCGAAGACCTCCTGCGCTCTGCGCCGGGCGCGCTCGGGTAGACCGGTCGCGCTCTCGAGGAGCCCGCGGATGGTCGCCCAGGTGCGCTCGACGACATCCTCCTTAGGGTCCACCTGTACCAGGAGCCTGGTGGCGGCCAGGCCGCCGCGCGTCGTCCTCTCGGCCTTGATGCTCCAGCCGCGTAGTGCCAGCGTGCTCAGGCCCGCGGTCACCTCGTCCAGGTCGGCGCCGGCGTCGAGCAGGCTGGCCAGGGCCATGTCACCCGCTATCCCGGAGAAGCAGTGCCACCAGGCGGTGGTCAAGCGCTGCCCCCGGACTGGTGAAGGACAGCAGGTACTCCGGCTCCGGCGGGGCGGCGCTCGCCCAGGATGCGGGCCACGGCCCAAGCGGCGCCGAAGCCATTGTCGATCCCAACGACGCACAGGCCGGGGGCGCAGCTCGCCAGCATGGCCAAAAGGGCGGTCACTCCCTGCAGGGAGGCGCCATAACCAGCACTCGTCGGGACCGCCACGACAGGCGCCGGCGTGAGCCCCCCCACCAAACTGGCCAGGGCGCCCTCCATCCCGGCGATGACGACGACGGCATCGGCTTCGGCCAGGGAGTCAACGTGCTCCAGTAGCCGATGGACGCCGGCGACGCCACAGTCGGCCGTCAGCTGGGGACGAAAACCTAGGGCGACCAGGGTGGAAATGCACTCCTGGGCCACGACGAGGTCGGCGGTGCCGGCCGCGAAAACCTCAACTCGCCCATCGCGCTCAAGCGCCGCCCTCCACACCAGGGTCGTACCCTGGCGCCGGCCGTCCGGGTGGGCTTCGAGTGCCGCCGCCGCCTGCTCGTCGCTGGCCCGGGTGAGGATGACCGGGCCACCTTGCGCCTCGTTCAGCAGCTCGCCCACGATCGCGACACAGTGGGCTACCGACTTACCGGGACCATAGACCGCCTCAGGCAATCCCTGGCGCAGAGCCCGGTGGTGGTCGACGCGGGCGAAACCGAGATCGGCGTAGGGCAGGCGCCGCAATCGGCGCACAACCTCGTCCGGGCCGACAGAGCCGGACACGAGCTCGTCGAGAAGGCCGTAGAGCGCAGATTCGTCCATTGCTGCCCATGCTGCCACGCTTCGGGCGTATCGCCGGTGGCGAGAAGGAGCGCCGGGCGGGGTGTAACGCTACTGGTGCGCCTACTGGTGTGGATGTGCCCGCAAGCCGTCGCAGATGACCCCGATCAGCCGGGAGGTCGCGTCGTGCCCGGCGTGGCGGTCAGCGACCATGCAGGTGCCCATCACCAGGGCCGTCACATCGGCCGAGCAGATGTCGTCTCGGACGCAACCGCCCACTTGGGCCCTCTGAAGTAGCACCTCGAACGCCCCTTGCAGCTCGCCCTTGACGACGGCGTGAACTTCGTCGTCCAGGCCCTCTTGAGCCAGCTCGTCGGTCAGGTCGCGCTTTTTGACCGCTACCTCGACCAGTTCGGATACGAACGTAAACAACGCCGCACCGGCGTCCTCCGCTCCGCTCAACGCCTTGGCCCGCTCCACCAAGGCTTTCAACCGGACCATGACGACCGCCTGGAACAGCGCCTGCTTAGTCGGGAAGTGGCGGTAGACAGTACCTACACCGACCCCGGCCCGGCGGGCGATCTCGTCGATCGGCACGGCAAGGCCTTCGGTGGCAAATACCTCTTCGGCCGCCCGCAACACCTTGTCCACATTGCGACGTGCGTCCGCCCTCAGCGGTCGATGCGCCTCCCTCGGACCATTGGTCGAGGTGGTGACGGATGTCACATCCAACTCCTTGACATACGGAACCCTCGTTCCGTATAGTGGCAAACGGAAGAGCCGTTCCGAATCATACCCTTCCGGGAGGCGCTGTAATGGCAACCAGTTTGGGAACACCCCTTGAAGCGCCGGTCGTGGTGCGGGACGAACCCGACCCACGGCGCTTCCGAGCACTAGGCGTGATCGCCATCGCCCAGCTCATGATCGTCCTCGACGCCTCAGTGGTGACTATTGCCCTCCCCTCGGCCCAGCGTGCCCTGCACATCTCGCTCGCCAACCGCCAGTGGGCCCTGACGGCGTACACGTTGGCGTTTGGCGGCCTGTTGCTGATCGGCGGGCGGATAGCCGACTTTATGGGCCGTAAGCGAATGTTCATCATAAGCCTCCTCGGCTTCGCCGCCGCCTCTGCTCTGGGCGGGTTGGCGCAGGACGGGGCGATGCTCTTCGGGGCCCGAGCCCTGCAGGGCGCGTTTGCGGCCGTAATGGCCCCGGCGTCCCTGTCGCTGCTCACCGTGACGTTCACCGAACCGAAAGAGCGGGCACGGGCGTTCGGCGTGTACGGCGCCGTCGCCGGTGGCGGCGCCGCCATCGGCCTGGTCCTGGGCGGGTTGCTGACCCAGTACGCCTCGTGGCGCTGGACGCTTCTCATCAATGTGCCGATAGCCATCGTCACCGCCGTGGCCACTGTTCGCGAGGTCAAAGAGAGCCGGGCCGAGGGCGAGGTCCATTACGACATCCCCGGGGCCTTGACCGTCACCCTCGGCCTGTTGTCACTCGTCTACGGGTTCACCCGGGCCGAGACGGACGGGTGGGGCTCGTCGACCACGCTCTTGCTGCTCGCCGCCGCTGTCGTCCTCCTGGTCGCCTTCGTGATCATCGAACGCAGCACGGCTGCCCCTTTGCTGCCCTTGCGGGTCATACTCGACCGCAACCGGGGCGGTTCGTTCCTCGCCTCGTTGCTGGTGGGCCTTTCGCTGTTCGGGATGTTCCTCTTCCTCACCTTCTACCTTCAGGGGACCCTGCACTATTCGGCCCTGAAGAGCGGCTTTGCCTTCCTGCCGTTCTCGGCCGGCATAATCATCTCGGCCATGCTGGCCAGCCAGGCTTTGCCCAGGGTCGGCCCACGGTTGTTGATGACCGGCGGCCTGGTGATGGCTGTACTGGGCATGCTGTGGTTCACCCAGATCGGCCTGCACACGAGCTACGTAGCCCACGTCCTGCCCGCCGAGATCGTCATGAGCATGGGCATGGGGTTCGTCTTCGTGCCCTTCAGCAGCTCCGCCTTGATCGGCGTCGCTCCCCAAGATGCCGGCGTCGCCAGTGCGCTGGTAAACGCCACGCAGCAGGTGGGGGGGTCAATGGGCACAGCGCTGCTCAATACCGTGTTCGCCTCGGCGACGGCCAGCTATCTGGCCTCCCACCACGGGCCCCTGGCCAAGGTCTTGGCCCCGGTCCACGGCTACACCACCGGCTTCGAGATCGGTTCGGTGGTCCTCTGCATCGCCGTGGTCTCGACGATATTGCTCATCAAGGCGTCGCGTCGCGACCTGCCCGCGACAGAGCACGTGGGGGCAATCGCCTAGCACTGTGCAGGGCGCCCGTCGCAGCCGGGCGCCCTACCAAAGGGGGGCGTGGAGGCGATCGCCCTATGCTGGGGTGATGCAGGAGGTGACGGCGTGAGGCGGGTGACCGAGAGCACGACCATCGGCTATCTCGGCCCTCCCGGCACCTTCACCGAGGAGGCCCTGCTAGGCCAGGCGGACCTGGCGAGAGCAAAGCGTGTCCCGTTCCCCAGCTTTTGGGACGTGCTCGGGGCGGTGGGCAACGGCATGACGGACGTCGGGCTGGTGGCTCTGGAGAACTCAATAGAGGGCTCCGTAAACGTGACCCTCGACCCGCTCATTTTCTCGCATGAGCTGTGGATCGTGCGGGAGATCCAGCTCTCGGTTGCCCAATCCCTGGTGGGTGTCGCCGGGACGCGCCTGGACCAGGTGAAGAAGGTTGTCTCGATGCCGGTCGCCACGGCGCAGTGCCGGACGTGGCTATCGCAGCACCTCCCGGGCATCGAGCAGGAAGCCAGCCCGTCGACCTCAGAGGCCGTGAGGAAAGTGGCCGAGCAAATGGGCCCACAGGTGGTCGCCATCGGGACCAAACACGCTGCCGAGCTGTACGGGCTCGCCGTCCTCGAGACGGGAATAGAAGACCACGACGGCAATACGACCCGTTTCGCCCTGGTCGCCCGCCCGGAATGGGGCATACCGGCGCCCACCGGCCACGACAAAACAACCATCGTTTGCTTCCAATCCTCCGACCACCCCGGAAGCCTGCACATGATCCTGGGGCAGTTCGCCGCCCGCAACTTGAACCTCACCAAGCTCGAGTCGCGTCCCACCAAAAAGGCGCTAGGCGAGTACTGCTTTGTCATCGACATCGAGGGCCACGTGGCCGATGAGGTCGTGTCCGACTGCTTGCGTGACTTGCACGCCACGCTGCCGGAGATCAAGTTCCTGGGTTCCTACCCGGCGGCCGGCGAAGACGGGGAGCGGCTCCGCCAGGCCGCCACTGAGGCCTGGTGCGCCGCCGACAATTGGGTGCAGGACCTCCGCAAGCACCTTCACGACTGATGGGACGGGCATGACATGACGTTAGGATCGCCCCTGCTGGACCTGGAGGGATGGCAGAGCGGCCGAATGCGAGGCTCTTGAAAAGCCTTGGGAGTGCAAGCTCCCCGTGGGTTCAAATCCCACTCCCTCCGCGTAACCGCTGTTCAGGGGCACTGTCTAGGTTCGCCGACGGTGGCTCTCCCGGGAGCTATGGAGCGGTCGGTCCATAATTGGTCCACGTCGTGGCCCAGGACGAAGCCTCGGCGCACGACCACCTGGTCTGCGCCTGGGGCCAGGACCGCCGCCAGGGCTGGGCGCTGGACCGCGAAGACCGCAAGACCCTGGGCGAGCTGTTACCCTGGCGGGGGAGCTTTACCAGGGTGCCCGGTGGCGCTGGCCCGCCCGTCAAGCCACTGGCCCTTGCCCTCCGCCATCCTGGCTCGGGTGGCTTGACCGGCTCGGTTCGCGCCACCCAGTACCGAGTAAACCCGTCGGCCACGCGGGATAAAGAAGGGACAGGCCCGAGGCTATTATGGGCGCCTGTTCGGGTCAGCGAAAAATGCAGTTGACCAGCGCCGATCGCCGGTTTTGGCGCGGAGTGGTGCGACGCTCGATAACACTGAGAGGCGCACGAGATTTCCACTTCTGTATCGCTAGGTTGCTCGACGCGACCCGCTTGTCAGGAGTTGCCCGGGCCCCATTGACACCGGGCCGGGGCGGTGGTCGACGCGACAGCCCCGGCCCGGTGAGTGAAGGACGGCTCGTGAATTGCACTCGTCTCGTAGCGCTTGAGTCCCGCGTCAGTCCAGAACTGCGCCAACCAGTAAACCTTCGTAGGCGACGCTTGACCTTGACCCTGGGGGAAGCCGCAGACTGGTTCTGCAACTGTCATGTCGATGAGGAGCGAGCACGTGGACCAGATGAGCATCGGAGAGTTCGCCCGAGACTCGCGGCTATCGGCCAAGGCGCTGCGGCTCTATGACGAGCTAGGCCTGCTGGCGCCGGCACGGGTGGACGAGGGCTCTGGCTACCGCTTCTATGAGCCCGGCCAGCTCAAGCAGGCACGCCTGATCGCGGCGCTGCGCCAGCTGCAGGTCCCGCTTGCGGAGATCAAGGCGGTCCTGCCGCTTGAGCCGGCCCAGGCGGTGGAGCGCGTCCGCGTGATCTGGGCCGCAACCGAGGCCGGGCACACGGCCCGCCGCGCGCTCGCCGCATACCTGATCGACGAGCTGAGCGGAAAGAGGTCCGTTATGTACGAGGTCAGCACGAGGGAGATACCCGAGCGCAGCCTGCTGTGCGTGAAGCGCAACGTCACCGGGCGGGACAAGGCGTGGGCGTTCGGCAAGGAGTTCATCGCCCTGCTCCGGCACTACCAGCTGCCACAGATCGAGGGTCGCGCCGGCGCGTTTTTCTGTATCTTCTGGGGGGAGGTCAGCGAGGACAGCGACGGTCCGATGGAGTGGTGCCGTCCCGTCCCACCAGACGAGGCGGAAGCACTCGCCGCCCGCTGCCCGGAGCTGACCCTGCGGGCCGAGGCCGCCCACCAGGAGGCGTTCGTGAAGATCGGCGATGGGCAAATCGACGGCGCCGACTGGCAAGTGGTCTCACGATCGCTGGAGGCTTGGAGCGAGCAGCAGCACGATGACCTACGCCTCGCCATAGGCATGGCCGACCTGGGATTGCGGATCACCTATCTGCCCAGCGAAGTGGGGCAGGACACCTACCAAGACTTCGCGGTCCCGTTCAACGGTCAGCCACGCGGATGACGGCGGTCGTCAAAGCCGAGTCGTTGACCAAGCGCTTTGGTGAGGTCCCAGCAGTGTCACGGATCTGTCATTTGCGTTGGAGGCGGGGACGATCACGGGTTTTCTCGGCCCCAACGGCGCTGGCAGGACGACGACGTTGCGGATGGTCCTGGGCCTGGTAGCGCCGACGAGTGGACGAGCACTGGTGTTCGATCATCCTTACGCGGAGTTGCCGCGTCCAGATTGCTGGGCTAGCCCGCTCATTCGTGGGTTTCTCAGCCCCTTTATACGTTCAATGTCAGCGTGCCAGCCTGGTACTTCGAGTCAACACCGATTATCCGTTATTGGGCGGCACTCTTCTGAGGCCTCGTCTTGGCCGAGTCGCCCCGAGCGACGGCTAAGCGCTCGTGTGTCACATCGGGTCCCAGGCCATAATGCGCGACCAGATTCCCCAGACAGAACGGGAATATTCTGTATTTGGCCGGCCTCGGTGGGCGCTGTTCTCCGCGGCACTCCCGGCCGACTCGGGGAGCGCCCGTGCACTCGATCGGCTGAACGTTCTGGCGCGCCCGAGCCCTGGCGACCGGGGACAGCAAAAGCTTTCGTGTCAGCGCGCGAGAGCGTCTCAACTTCACCTCCATTCGGAGGGCTCATCGGTTCGAACTGCGGCTTCACCGGCGTTGCTCAGTCGGATGCCCCCGACACCGGGTCGATGCGCACGACCTGTTGTTCGTCATACGCCGTCGGGGGCGCGGCCCACAGTCCGTCAGCGGCATCCCCGACCATGCCAGAACCGCCAAGGGTCTCGAAGACCTGGACGAGGCTCGCGCTCTCGGGGACGTGCCAAACCGGCTTTGCCTCCGGACCTCGCAGCATCCACACCACGCCAACGTCGCTCACGGGGCGCGGCTGGGCGTTCACCCAGACGTCGTCGCCGGACGCGAATGGACCACCTTTGTTGCCGGAGGTCGTCTCCGCCAGCACCTCATGAGCACCGCCGGCAGCCGCACGCTCGAGCATGCCAGTCACAACTCTGCAGCCGGCCCTGTGCCCCGGCCTCCCGGGAGGCTGTCGCTCAAACAGCACGACAGTCTCCTAGACTTGGCTCGTGAGCAGGCCGGTCGTCGTCCATGAATACCTGCGGAGGGCACGAGAGACGTCGATCGATGGCCTTGCCTGGCTCGATCGCCTGCCCAGCCTCATCGAGGAGGCGTGCCGCGGCTGGGACATCGAGATCGCCGGGGAGCCGTACGAAGGGGGCGTATGTGGCTGGGTGGCACCGGTACGCGGCGCCAGCGGTGAAGCCGTGCTCAAGGTCAGCTGGCCGCATGCCGAAGCGGCAACCGAGGCCGTGGCGCTGCGTTGGTGGGACGGCGCCGGCACGGTCCGGCTACTCGCCGAAGGCAGCGATGCCTGGACGATGCTGCTCGAGCGCTGCGAGCCGGGCACGCCGCTGCGAGACGTCGGACTGCCCAACGAGCGCGGCTTGGCGATCGGTGCCGAACTGTTGAATGCCCTATGGAGCAAAGGAGCCCCGCCCGGCGACGGTCCGCGCTTCGACTCGATGGCGCAAGTCTGCGACGAGTGGGCGCAGGGCGCGGAGCGCCGGGCCGAGAGGTACCGCGCTTCGCTACGTGCGCTCGGGACCGACCCAGGCATCCTCACCCTGGGCATCGAGCTGCTCCGCGGGCTCCCCCGCTCTTCGGATCGGCAGGTTGTGGTGCATGGTGACTTCAATCCGGGTAACCTGCTCGCCGCAAGTCGCGCTCCGTACCTCGCCATCGACCCAAAGCCCATGCTCGGCGATCCGGCCTATGACCCATGGTCGCTGGTCGCCCAGCTGGACTGGCCCTTCCGACTGCCCGACGCGGCGCGCGTCGTCCACCAGCGCATCCGCCGGCTCGCGGAGCGGCTCGACCTCTCCCCGGAACGGATCGCCGCCTGGGGTGTCGCGCGCGACGTCCAGGGAGGCCTGTGGGCGGCGTCGGAGGGAGACGCTGCCCTCGGAGCGAAATGGATTCGCTCGGCGACAATCACCGCGCCGATGTTGAGCTGACCTGACCGCCACCGGTCCCTTTGGTGAAGAGCAGCGAGGCCCCACAACGGGCGACTCCGCCAACCCGATGTTCTAGGCCTAATCACTCGTCCGGCTGGCGTGAGCACTGCCGAGACCGGCCAGGAGACAGAGCGGGCCGGCGAGCAGCCAGATGAGGCGGGGGTTGCCGAGCCCACCCAGTGCGAGACCGGTCGTCGGTCCGATGGCGAGGATCAGTCCTCGATGTCGGAGAGGAGAAAACGGATCCCGCCCGTGGCCGCCTGGGCCAGTCCGCCAGCCAGTTCACCTGCCTCAGGTGACGCGAGCGCGGCGCACGCGGTCGCGTAATCGGAGAAGTAGATATCTATGGTCCGGTAGGCGGGGGTCGGGGAGCCGTCCTCTTTGGGGAAGACCTTGGCCGATTCGGCCCGCTGCATGTCGGGGATCTTGCCCAGCGATCCCTTGTAGGCCGGGGAGTTGTAGTGGGCCTCAAAGGCGCCGGGATCGTTCGGGTTGTCGACGATGATGGTGAGCTTGACTGCCACGGGAACGATGATAGCCAGACTGCTCCACAAAGAGGCGTCCATCACACTGCCCCTGTGCCTCTTCGCTGCGGGCCCGTTCCTCTGCTTGACTAACCTGCCCCTGTGCACCACCGGACCACCATTGCTCCCCTCCGGCATTGGGCGAGGCTCGTGGTCCCGGTCCTGGTAGCCATCCGCCTTGCGGCCCCCCTGGGCGAGCCTGCCGCCGAGGCCAGCCCAGTTGCTACGGTCCACGGCGTCGTCGACACCGCCTGCCATGGCGGGGCCGGCACTACCATCCCTTCGCCGGCGTCCCCTGCCGACGCGGGCTCCGAAGTCGCAACGACGATGTTGCCGAGCGGGGTGAGCGTCGTCGTGGTGTCCGCCGGGTTCCCGACGGCCGCGGTCGCCACCGTGCACGCCTTCACGCCGAGCTGCGCCCCAGACGCCTCTTTCGGGCAAGGCGGCTCCGAACAGCTCTCCTACGAGGGCCGGGACTTCACCATCAACGCCGCCGCACCGGGCGTCGGGGGTGGGCTGGTCCTCGTTGGCCAGACGAACACCGCTGACCAGATCGGCACCGGGTGGCTTGTCGCCTCCATGGGCCCGAACGGCCGGCTCGATTCGTCTTTCGGGCTGGGCGGCTGGGCCGAGCTACCGTGGCCAGGCGGGGCGTCGACGGTCGCCCAGGAGCCATCGGGGCGCATCGTCCTCGCCGGTACGCAGGGCGGCGGCTGCTGTGAGCACGAGTGGGTGGGCGAACTGAGCCCGCGAGGTGCCCTCGTCAGCGGCTTTGGGAGCGCCGGGCGCACCACCCTGGCCGTGACAAGGGACGACTCGGGTGCCGCTCAGGTCGCTGTCGAGCCTGACGGTGAGATCCTGGTGGTCACCGCGGGCGGGAACATGGGCTGCTGGGGCGTCACCGTCTCGGCTTTGACTGCTTCGGGCTTGCCTGTGCCCTCTTTCCAGCAACACTTCAACGCTGCGATGGGCCCGCAAACGACCTTCGTCGGCAGCCTCGTCGTCCACGACGGTGGTTTCCTCCTGGCCGGCACCGGGCAGGCAGCTTGTGTAGAAAACACGCCGAGCCCGACAGCGGTGGGGCGCGTCATCGCTTTCGAGCCCAACGGCGGGCTTGAAAAGAGCTTTGGCACCGACGGCCAGGTGCGCTTCAGCTCCCCGATGGAAGACCCGGTGTGGGCCTTGCCTCAACAAGACGGTGGGCTTCTCCTGGCCGGCATGGCGGTCAGTTCCCAGCCAAACGCTCAAGGACCGGTGCACCTCAACCTGGTGCGCTTGTCAGCGAAAGGGCACCTGGAGCCCGGCTACGGGCACGGTGGCATGGCAGAGCTCCAACTGCGTCACTTGAGCGCGGCCGAAGCCATGACCAACGGCCGGCTGAACGCAGTCGTCTGCAGCTCGACTACTGGCAACGCCTTCTGGCTTACGGAACTCCTCGGTTAGGCCAAATTTTCAAGCCGGTGGTGGCCTCCTGAATTTAGCGAGCCGGGGGTCAACGTCGGCTAGGCGCGCCTCGAGGAACCGGCGCTCGGGCTCGGGACGATAACCCCCTGGGGCACCGGCACTTCCTAGTCTCACTAATGCGCACTCTTGCTCACTGTTCGTGCAGCAGTTGCCAACCCTGCAGGACGCCTACGACCACCTTGTGGAGCGCCTCTGCGCCCGGCGGGCCGCTTTCGCGGTCGGTGAAGAGCAGGTGGGTTGCCCCAATAAGCGTATGAGAGAGCGTGGGGACGTCGGCAGTCTCAGCGATGCGACCGAGTGCCTGTTCCGCGGCCAGGTACGCGGTGATCGTCACGGACCCTTCCGCGATCATTGGGAAGCGGGCGGCCCCCGCCCCACGCAACCGGGCGCGCAGGCCGTCGCGGGTGATGACCAGCGCCGGTACCGCTACCGCGAGGGGGCTGAACAGCGCGCTCAACGCGTCGACGAGGTTGCCGGCAACGATGCCCGTGCCGGCGGCTTGGCGAAGCGCAGTCATTGGACCGTCGAGCAGGGCGACCCGATCGAGTACGAGCTCGGCGAGGAAGGCATCGAAGTCGGCGAAGTGGCGGTGCACCACGCCCTTTGCCACGCCCGCTTCCGTGGTGACGGCGCGGCTCGTCAGCCCGCTCACACCCTCTCGCCATAGCACGCGCTCGGCCGCGTCGAACAGCAGCCCTCGAGCGTTGAGGAGGTGGACTCCAGTTGGCACCGCTGTTTCTCTCTTTGGCACTAGCCTAAGTGGGCACAAGCCCACTATAGTGGGCGCATGACCACTATACCGCCGCTCCCCGCCGGCGAAGCGCACCACGCCCGACAGATCGCTGAGTCGTTCGGGGACGAAGCCGAGCGCTACGAGCGGACGCGGCCCACCTACCCGAAAGCGATGGTCGACGCGGTCCTCGCCGCCAGCCCGGGGCGCGACTTCCTCGATGTGGGGACCGGCACCGGCATCTCTGCCCGGCCGTTCCGGCAGGAAGGGTGCCGAGTGTTGGGGGTCGAGCCTGACGAGCGAATGGCCGAGCTCGCCCGCCGCCGCGGTCTCGAGGTCGAGGTCGAGGTCGCGAGGTTCGAGGATTGGAGCCCCGCCGGACGGACCTTCGACGTCGTGATCGCCGGGCAGGCCTGGCACTGGGTCGACCCCGTCCTCGGCGCAAAAAAGGCGGCCGACGTGCTTCGACCGGGGGGTCGCATCGCCGTCTTCTGGAACGCCTTCGCGTTCCCGGCGGACTTCGCCCAAGCCTTCTCCGCCGTCTACCGGCACGTGGTACCGGAGTTCCCGTTCTTCCAGAACGGCATGCCAGGTGCCGCGGCGTCATATGCGCCTTTGTGCGACAACGCGGCCGATGGTACCCGCCAGACCGAGGCGTTCGATGAGCCTGAGCAGTGGCAGTTCGAATGGGCCCGGCCTTATACGAAAGCGGAATGGCTCGACACTGTGCCGACCTTCGGGGGCCACACGCGCATACCGCCGGAGAAGCTGGCGGGGTTGCTCACGGGGATCGGGAACGTGATCGACGAGGCGGGCGGCAGCTTCACCATGGGCTACACCGCGGTGGTGGTCACCGCGAAGCGGTGCCTGGTTTGACTGAACGGGCCCTTGGCAAACGCCAGGATCTTCACTGGGTTGACCGAGAACACGAGTACCTCGTGGCCGGCGGGATGGACGAAGTAGCCGTTGCGGACCTGGTACTGCCATTGCCCTTCCCACTTCGCGCGCCAAGCCTGCGCGAGGCGCTCGAGGACGATGTCGTCGGTCGCCCGGACAGCATCTCCCTCCACCACGATGTCAAGGCCCCCTTTCCGGTCGTTACGACCTGTCGTAAGCACGACGTGCGAATTGCCCCGTAGGTTCAAAGCCTTTTGCTCATCGGCGCCCGTACAAAAATGCAGGGCCCCGTCGGCCCAGACGGCGACGAGAGGGGTGACATGGGGCCGGCCGTCCACCCGCACCGTGGTCAGCCAGAAGAGCTCAGCCGTCTGAAGCGCCCGAGCGCTTTCTTCCCACTCGGTGGCAACGGCGCTCACGTCGCTATAACGCTCGTCAACCGTGGTGACCGGTACTTTCATCGGGCCTCTCTTCCAGGAGTGGTTGCAGGTTGCAATCGCCTGGAGCAAACAGTAACGCGACCGGTGGTATTCTGCAACCGGTTTTTCGGTTAAGGAGCCAGGTCCATGCGCGAGCCCGCCCGTTCGGGCTGTCCCATCAATATGGCAGTCGAGACATTCGGCGACCGCTGGAGCTTGCTCGTGCTGCGCGACGTGATGTTCGGCAACCGGCGCCATTTCCGCGAGCTGCTCGCCGGCTCAGAGGAGGGCATCGCCTCGAACATCCTCGCCGACCGGCTCAAGCGACTGGTCGAGGGCGGCCTGCTCAAGCGGGCGGAAGCCCGCCCGGGCCAGCGCGGGACCTACAGCCTCACCGAAGCGGCGATCCAGCTGGTACCCGTGCTCGCTGAACTAGGTGCCTGGGGCGCCCGGCACCGGCCCACGACCCCCCGACTACGGGAGCGCGCCGAGCTGCTCGCTCGGGGAGGTCCGGATCTGTGGGCGCAGTATATGGACGAGCTGCGCGAGCTCCACCTGGGCTCGGCCCCGGGCCCCGGTACTGGGCCATCGCTGACCCGGCAATCGGCCGCCGTGTGACGCTGGAGTGACGGTGGCCACCGATCTTTGATAGCGGGACCACTCGCCCCGGGCTACCGGCCTCACTGAAGAGAGGGTCATCCGCAATGCACCAGCCACCGTGACACGCATTTACTGGGCCAACGCCAGCGGCAACACGATCGGGGAGACGGGCCTTGACGGTACCGATGTCAACAACAACTTCGTCTACAGCGCCAACTCGCCCGTGGGCGTGGCGGTGTCACCCGGACCGGTCTCGGTCCCGGGCAGCGCAACAAGCGTCGCGACCGCCGCTTCATGCCAGCCGGTCATCAAGCACGTGAGCAGCTTCAAGGCTGTCCGGGGCCCCAAGGTCACGATCACGGGGAAATGCTTCGGCACTGGAGGCGCCTACGCAAACAGCGACAGCAAGCACTTCCGGATCACCGACCTCGGCCCCCACGGGGCCCTGAAGGAGCTGGAGGAGGCGAGCAGTATCCCTCAGACGTGGTGGAACGCGTGTGCCGGGCACACTGACGCCATCAACGGGTACACCCCAAACGTGGTCAGCTGCACCGTTTCCGCTTGGACCAACACCTCGATCACTTTCAGTTCCTTTGGTCCCGCCTACGGCGAGGACGGTTGGACCGTAAGTCCCGGGGACAAGATAATGGTCCAGGTATGGAACGCCAACACGCTGGCCGGCCCGTCGATGTTCCTCCTCACAGCGGTGGGTGGCACTGACGCTGGTGCTGCCGGCCACCGCCTGCTGCCTTCACCACTGGGCGAAGGGCAATGCGTGCTCATGGTGCGACCGCGGGCCCGGTCCCGATATCGACCGAGGTGACCGAGGTGACCGAGGTGACCGGCGGGCTCGGTTTCCTCGCCTTGAGCCGGCTGATGGCCACCGCCCCGATCCCGGTGGCCACCAGGCACGAGATGCCACCGACCCCCAGGCCCACTCGGGCGCCGGCGGCGGCGATAACCCACCCGATGGCAGGTCCGCCGATAGGCGTCGAGCCCATGAAGGCCACCGCCCACAACGCCATGACCCGGCCCCGCATAGACGGGGCCGCCGTCATCTGAAGGGTGGAGTTGCCGGTGGCCAGGAACGATACGCTGCCCCAACCGACCAGCGCCATGGCCAGGTACTCGACCCCGAGCACCGGGGTTACCGCGGCGAACAGGATGGCCACACCGAACATGGCCGCTCCGACAGTGCACGGGCGTAACCCTGTCTTGCCCCGGGTGGCCGTGAAGAGCCCGCCCATAACGGCACCGATGCCCATGGCCGCCGTGAGGAAGCCGTAAGTCTCGGCATTGCCGTGGAACGTCTCTTTGGCCAAAACGGGCAGGCTGACCTGGAACTCATAAGCCAGCGTGCCAACGAGGGCCATCATCAGCAGGGGTACCCCTAGGCCGGGCTCGTGTGCGACATAGCTGAGCCCCTCGCGCAACTGGCCCTTGGCGCGACTGGCTGGTGGGCTGGGCTTGAGAGCCCCCTTGTTCATGGAAACCAGGGAGTACACCACGGTGACGAAGCTCACTGCGTTTAGGAGGAAACAGGCGCCGACCCCGGCGGTAGCGATGATGACCCCAGCCACCGCGGGGCCGACAGCCCGGGCGGCATTGACCATCGTCGAGTTCAGGCTGACGGCGTTACGTACGTTGTCGCGCCCCACCATTTCCAGCACGAACGACTGGCGAGCCGGGTTCTCAAAGGTGTTGTTGAGGCCGAGGGCGGCGGCCAGTACGCACACCTCCCAAAATCTGACGACGTGGGTGATGGCGAGGATGCCGAGTACGAGAGCCTGTAAGCCCATAAAGGTCTGAAGGACGACCATGAGACGGCGTTTGTCGGTCCGGTCGGCGATCACACCGGCATAGGGGCCGAGCAGGAGGACGGGCAGGGTCTGGATGGCGACCACTGCGCCGAGAGCGGTGCTGGAACGAGTGAGGGTGTACACGAGCCAGGACTGCGCCACCGTCTGCATCCAGGTGCCGACCAGAGATATCGACTGCCCGTAAACAAAGAGCCGGAAGTTGGGGACCTCTAATGCGGAGAAAGTACGGTGGAGCTGAGCGACGAACCGACTTATCACTTGCTCACCTGGCCCCCGTCTCGGGCGTCCGAGCCCGGGCCGGGGTTGCGCAGGCGTTCAGCCAGTTTTTCCAGGACCGGGGTGGCGGCGGCGATGGCCCGGCGCTCGGGCTCGTCGAGCTCCCCCAGCAGCTGGGACAGAGCGTCCTCACGTTCGGACCGGACGCGGGCGAGCAGAGCGCGTGCCTTCTTGGTGGCGGCGACAAGGCAAACGCGTTTGTCGTCCTGGCCCATCTCACGGCTGAGCAAGCCGGCCTCCTCCAGCTTGGGGACCATGCGCGACAGCATCGTCGGGTTCACCCCGCAAAAGGAGGCGAAATCGGACATCCTCGCTGGGCCCCGCCTCTCGGCCACCACGAGCAGGTCGACTTCGGTAGCGGTCAGAGCCCCGGCCGCGGCCGTCGGCCGGAGCCACCTGGCCATCCGGGCCACGGCAATGCGCAGCCGCGCCGAGGACAGCTCGGTAGCGACCGCTTCGCTACCGCCCGAAGGTACCGCCTCCAACAATGACATCGGGCCCTCCCAAGTACTTGCTTGCTAGCAAGCATTTTACTCTCTGCGACGTACTACCGGCGCCGAAGGGCGGGGCTCCGTGAACCGGTGGTTTGGTCGGCGGTCCGGGCTGCCGATAAGAAGGGAGCAGAGACGCCCATAGGGCGCGGCGCCGAGATCGTGGAAGGACAGGATGAGCCAGTTCATGGTGGGCCGCCAACCCATCTTCGACGCCAAACTGGACGTGCGCGGCTATGAGCTCCTGTTCCGTGACCCGTCGTTCCCGGTCCTGAACGGCGACGCCATGACCGCCGACGTGCTGGTGCACGCCGGCCTCGACGTCGGGTTGCGCAGCCTCGTCGGCGACAAGCTGGCCTTCGTCAACGCCACCCGGGCGTTCCTGGTCGGTGAGCAAGAGTTCCCCTTCCCACCCGGACAGACCGTGATCGAAGTGCTCGAAGACGTGCGACGGGAACCCGAAGTGGTCGCCGGGTGCCGCCGCTTGGTTGACAGCGGCTACCGGTTGGCGCTGGACGACTACGTCTGGGAGCAGGACGACCCGTTGCTGGCCCTGGTCTCGATCGTCAAGCTCGACGTCCTGGCGCTCACACCGGCCCAATTGGAGTACGCGGTCAGCCAGCGCTGCGGCTTAGACCTACAACTCGTGGCCGAGAAGGTCGAGACCCGCCAGCAACTCGACGACTGCCAGGAAATGGGCTTCGACCTCTACCAGGGGTACCTCCTGAGCCGGCCCGAGGTCGTCGAAGGCCAGACCCTCTCCCCCAGCCGGGTCACATGCCTAAAGGTGATCGAGAAGCTGTGCGACCCCGATACCTCGGCCCGGGAGGTGGAAAGGACCGTCCAGACCGACGCCGCCCTCAGCTATCGGTTCCTACGCGTGGCCGGGACCGGCGCCTCCCAGGGGCTCTTCCGGCGCTTGAAGTCGGTGCGCGACGCCATAGTGCTGCTCGGCCAGCGCCGGCTACGGGCCTGGCTGACCCTCATGCTGCTCGACGGCGCCGAACCGGGCTCGGACGAGATGCTCCACATAGCCATGACCCGGGCCCGAATGACCGAGCTCATGGCCCGGGAGCTGGAGCCCGACCTGACCGACGCCGCCTACACCGTAGGCCTGGTCTCGGCTCTCGGCCTGCTCCTCCATGTCTCGATCACCCAGATCGTGGAGAGCCTGTCGCTCAGTCGCGAGCTGGAGAGCGCTGTGCTCGAGCACTCCGGTGTGCTCGGCGGGATCATGGCGGACGTGCTGGCCTGGGAGGTCGGGGGGGAGAACTTCCAGCTGCGTTCGGGGGCCCCACCGGAAGAGGTCGAACGGTGCTACCTGCACGCGCTGGCCTGGGCCAACGAGGTCTGCGGGGTCCTCGCGCTCACCGGTTGAGCCCGAGACCAGAGGCGGCGCCCCTCAGTGTTCAGCGCAGGTAAGCGAGGTGCGCGCCGTGACGCTCGCGGTACTCAGTCAGCAGGTCTCGGGCCACGCTGATACCCGGTACGAGGGGGTGAAGCGACAAGGCCAGTTCGGCCAGGCCGGCGTCGCCGGTGACGGCCGCCTCCACCAGGGTGCGTTCGTACTCCTTCACCTCTATGACCAGACCGCGAGCCGAACGTGGCAGCTCACCGGCCGCCAGCGGGTGCAGGCCGCCCCCGTCCACCAGCGCCGGGACCTCGACCACATCGTCTCCATCGAGGAAGGGCACGGCTGAACCGTTGCGGGTGTTGACGATCACCTCGGCTGGTCGCCGGGAGGTGAGGCCGCCGATAACCCGGAGCGCCACTCCCTCATAACCCCCCATAGTGGTCTCGTCTATCGCCGCCGGGCCCTCGGCGAGGCGATGGGAGCGGGCCAGGGCCTGGTGGTTGTCGCCCTCGGTGTCGGTGCGCATATAGGTGTCACGGCGTACCCCCATCAGCAGTGAGTACGTCGACCAGGCGTCCTCTACGTCGCCCTTTTCGAAGGACCGGCCGATCCCGCCCAAGAGTTCCTCGTTCAAGCGCAGGACGTCTTGGCCCCGGCTGGAGCCGGCGCGGGCCACGCCTTCCACATAGCGGTGGGGGTCGTAGTAGTAAAAGACGTACTCCGTCGGTATGGCGCCGACCCGGCGGACCATGGCTGGATCGAAGGCGGCGAAGCGGTGGTCGAACTGCTGGAGCTCCTCGTAGCGCTCGATTAGGTCGCCGATCCTTTCTTCTCCGTCCACACTGAACGAGGTGATCCAGCCCAGGTGGTTGAGCCCGGAGTATTGGAACGAAACGGCCTCGTGCTTGGCCCCGAGGAAGTCGCCCAGCCGCTCCAGGGCCCCGCTCGGGGTATCGCACACCCCGACTGCGCGCACCGCCCCGTGAAGCGAGAGCGCCTGGGTGATTATCCCCGCCGGGTTGGTGAAGTTGATGAGCACGGCGTCCGGCGAGCACTGGGCCAGGCTGTCGCAATAGGAAAGGACGACCGGGATGGTCCTCAAGGCCATAGCGGCACCGCCCGGCCCGGTTGTCTCCTGGCCGACCAGTCCCCGGCGCAACGCCACATCCTCGTCGATGACCCGGCCCTGGTCGCCTCCCACCCTGATGGCTGAAAAGACGAACGAGGCGTCCGTAAAGGCTTCTTCCGGGTCGGGCGTAACCCTCACCACTCCCGGGTGGCCCAGGGCGGCCGCGACCTCGACGGCGAGCCGGGCGGTGGTCTGGCGCCGCACGGGGTCGGGCTCGAACAGGCTTATCTCGTCGAAGAGATTGGCGCCTCCGGTCAGCACGGCGCGCACGAAGGCCGGCATGCGCACCCCTCCGCCACCCAGTATGGCCAGCTTCATTTCGACTCTCCTTTGTTCAAGTTGCTCGCACTCGGTTGCTCAAATTTCGGTTGCTCAAATTTCGGTTGCTCAAACAACGGGCATCTCGCCCACCCCTCCCAGCCGGGCCACCGCCTGTGAGCCGGCCCGGTTACCGGCCTCGACCGCCTCCAGGAGGCCGGCGCCGCGCACGAGGGACCCGATCATGGCCCCGGCGAAGGCGTCACCGGCCCCGGTGCGGTCCAGTACAACGACGTCCTCGAGGCCGGTACTGACCTCGGTCGGCTTGCCGTCCTCGACGGCGATCGCCCCGGCGGAGCCTCGCTTCACGACCACACGGGGGCACCAGGTACCGGCCAATGCGACAGCCTCGTCGAGATCGTCCAGCCGGGTGAGGCGCAATAGCTCCTCCTCGTTCGGGAGGAACAGGTCGGCCATACGGGCGCACTCGACGATCTCGTCGGGATAGCGCTCGATGGACCCGAAGTTGAGATCTATGGCCACCTGGGACCCCAGGGCGTGGGCCTCGTGCAAGAAGAGGGCCACGCGGTCGTTGGCGTGGAGGTAGCACCACGCCGGTCGGGCCCGGCGCAGGATCCCCAGCCAGCGCTCGACCTCGGGGAGCACGTCTGGCGGCCTGGGCGGCATATGGCTGACAAAAGCGCGGTCCCCGTTGAAGTTGAGGACCACCGTTATCCCGGCCACCGGTCCGGCCACCCGCTGCGAGTGGGAAAGGTCGACCCCGGCCCGGCGCGATTGCTCCACCACCAGCCTTGAGCCCAGGTCGTCACCCAGTACGGTGGCCAACCCGGCCGAGGCGCCGGCCCGGCTGGCTTCGACGGCGATGGTTATGGCCCCGCCACACGAAAAGGCGAAGGGGTCGACGTAGATCTCCTCGCCAGGTAGGGGGAGCTCGTCGAGGTGCCCGAAAACGATCTCCAAGAAGACGGAGCCGAACGAGATCACCTCGGTGCGGGGCTCTGTCAACTCCTGCTCTGTCAACGACCGGCCCCGGAAATTTCGGGGACCGGGCCGGGGACGGTGACGTGGCAGGCTGCCTCGTGCCCCGGGGCGGCTGGGCGCAGCCGGGGCGTCACCTTCTCGCACACGTCGGTAGCCAGAGGGCAACGCCAGCGGAAGCGGCAGCCCTCCCCGGGATCGATCACCCGTGGTGGTTCGCCCACGTCGGCAGAGGTGACCGCCATCTCGGCCCGGGGGTCGGGCACGGCCGAGAGCAGCAGGCGGGTGTAGGGGTGGACCGGGTTGTGCAGCACGTCGTCCGTGGGGCCTTGTTCGACCAGGTGCCCCGCGTACATGACCAGGACCCGGTCCGAGACGTAACGGGCGGAGGCGATGTCGTGGGTTATGTACAGGATCGAGACCTTCTCTTCCTCCCGCAGGCGGGCCATTACGTTGAGTAGCCCGATGCGTATCGAAACGTCGAGCATCGATACCGGCTCGTCCGCCAATATCAGCTTGGGCCGGTAGGAAAGGGCCTGGGCGAAACCGACCCTCTGGCGCTGCCCGCCCGAGAGCTCGTAAGGGTACTTGGTCATGATGGCGGCAGGAGGGACGAGCCCCACCACCTCGAGCACTCGTTCCGCCTCCGCTTCCCGCCTGCGTCTGTCGAGGTCGGGCCGGTGCAGCTTGAGGCCGCGGAGCAGGGCGTAACCGATGGTATGGGCCGGATTAAGGGAGCTGAACGGGTCCTGGAACACCATGGGGACCTCGCCCCGGTAGACCAGGAGCTGGCGGCGGCGGCGCAACGACGAGACGGGCCGGCCCCGAAAGAGGATCTCGCCCGCGGTGGGCCGGTAGACCATGGCCAAGAGGCGGGCCACCGTCGACTTCCCCGAGCCGGACTCGCCCACCAGGGCCACGATCTCACGCTCGGCGATGCCCATGTCCAGGTCGTCCACGGCATGCAACGTGTGCCCGCGTAGGCCGCCGATGCGGAAATGGCGGCTGAGGCCCCTGGCCTCCAGCACGAGGTCCGTCGTCGTCACCTCAAGCCCGTAGGTCGCCTCAGTCACGGGCAGCACGCTCGGTCACAGGCCGGTCACCCGGCTCATGCGCCGGCGCCGTCTCTTCGTAGAGCAGGCACCGGACCAGGGCGTCGTCCACCTCGTACTGGGCGGGAGCGTCGGTGGCACAGCGGGGCATCGCCTTGGGACAACGGGCGGCGAAGTTACAGCCCGGGGGAAGGCGGGTGAGGTCCGGAGGGCTTCCCGGGATCCCCTGCACGAGGGACCGGGGACCGTAGATGGATGGGAACGAATCGAGAAGGCCACGGGTGTAGGGGTGCAACGGGTCGGCGAACAGGGCGCGGGTCGGTCTGGTCTCGACGACCTGCCCGGCGTACATCACCGCCACCCGGTCGGAGAAGTGGGCGACGAGGGACATGTCGTGGGTGACGAAGATGATGGCAAAACCCAAGTCCGCCTGGAGCTGTTTGATCTGGACCATGAGGGACCGCTGTGCCACCACGTCCAGGGCCGAGGTGGGCTCGTCCATCAAGATCAGCTCAGGCGAAAACAGAAGGGCCATGGCGATCATGGCCCGCTGGCGCATCCCCCCGGAAAGCTGATGGGCATAGCTGGCCAGGTGGACGGGATCTATGCCCACCATGGTGAGCACCTCTTCGGAACGCGCCCGGACGGCCTTCTGGTCCTTTTCGCCGTGTGCCCTCATGACGTCGGAGAACTGTGCCCCGATCGAGCTCACCGGGTTGAGCGCGTTCATGGCGGACTGCATCACCACCGAAAGGCCCCGCCAGCGCAGCGTCCTCAGCGCTTTGTCCGACATCGCCACCATGTTCTGGCCGGAGAACAGCACCTTGCCCCCACTGACCTCGGCGGGCGGGGTGAGCAGGCGGGCGATGGCAAAGAGCAACGTGGACTTGCCGCACCCGGACTCGCCCACCACGGCCAGGAACTCCCGCTCGGCCAGCTCGAAGCTCACCTCGTTCACCGCGTTGGCGGTCCCCGCCGAGCTGGCGTAGTCCACACTGAGGCCCTCCACCTCCAGGATGACCTTGCCCGTCACCGGCGCCTCCTCCGCACCGGGCGCAGGGCCGGGTTGCTCACTTCGTCGAAGGCGTAGTTCAGGAGGGCAAAGGCGGCGCCCAGCATGGCTATGCACGTCCCGGGCATGATGGCCCACAGAGGGGAGCCGGCCTGAAGGGCTTCGTTGTTTTGCGCCCAGTAGAGCATGGTCCCCCAACTAAGCGTGTCGGGGTTGCCCAGCCCCACGAACTGCAGACCGGCGGCGGCGACGATGGCGTACAGGGTGGTGCCGAGGAAAATGGCCACGATGAGAGACGTCATGGTGGGCAGCATCTCGGACACGATCACCCGCCAACGCCGCTCGCCTCGAAGCCGCGCCGCCACCAGGAAGTCCCGGTTCCTTATGGACAGAGCTTGCACCCGAAGTTGGCGGGCACCGTAGGACCAGCCGGTGACCACCAGTACGGCGATGAGGATGGGGTCGCCCCCGTTTTTTGAGTACGCGGCGATGACCACGATCAGGGGAAAGGCGGGGATCACCAAGAAGATGTCGGTGACCAAGGACAGCACGTTGTCGGCCAGGCCGCCCAGGTAGGCGGCGGTCACGCCTATTATCACCGACAGCACGGTGGCCAATGCCCCGGCCACCACGGCGATGTAAAGCGACTCCCGGGTGGAGTAAATCAACTGGGCGAACAAGTCCTGGCCGTAGGCCGTGGTGCCGAGCAGATGGGCACCCGACGGCTGAAGGGTGGGCTGGTATATCTCGGCCTGAGGGTTGTCGTGGGCGATCAGGCCCGGGAAGGCGGCCAGGAAACAGAAAACGGCGAGGATCACAAAACCGGCGGTGGCTTTGCGGTTGGAAGCGATGGCCCGGGCCAGTGTTCCCACTGGGCCGGTGCGAAAACGGGCCCAGAGCGCTTTCGCCCCCGAGACCCGGCCACCCGGAAGTGCGGTAGTGCTCATCGGCCCACTACCCCTGGGTGCGGGCGCGCGGGTCAAGCGCCATGGTGACGAAGTCCATCGCCAATATGGCGATCAGGACCGCCACCGTGATGAACAGGAAAAGGGTCTGCATAAGTGCGTAATCCTCGTTTTCCACCGCCGACAGGAGTATGTAGCCCACGCCTGGATAGGAGAAAACGTACTCCACGAGGATGGCCCCCGACACCACGAAACCGAGGGACATGGCAAAACCGGTGAGGTTGGGCAGGACGGCGTTGCGGCCGGCATAGGCGAACATGATCCGGGCCGGCGACAACCCTTTGGCCCGGGCCATGCGCACGTAGTCCTCGGACAGGGTGGAGATCATGTTGTTGCGCATGGTGAGCACCCACCCGCCCACGGAGGTGACCAGGATGACCGTGGCGGGCAGGATGGCGTGGTACAGCACGTCGCCGATGTAGTGCCAGTCGAGCCCTGGAGTATCGGTGTTGGAGTAGCCGAAGCCCAACGGCACCCAATGCAGAGTGACGTTGAAGAGCAGGAGCCCCATCAGCGCCAGGAAAAAGTAGGGGAAAGCGGAGACGATCACGAAAAGAGGCGGGAAAACGCTGTCCAAAAGGCCGCCCCGCCGCCACGCCGACAGCATGCCCACCAAGGTGCCGGCGATGAAAGCCAGCACCGTGGTGACCCCCACCAACCCGACGGTCCAGGGAAGAGCGGAAAAGACCACATGAGAGACCTGGTCGGGGAAAAAGGTGAGCGACAGGCCCCAATGCCCGGTGAAGGTGTTGGCGAGATAGGAAAAGTACTGCCTGATCACGCTTTCGCTGTTGTTGACCCCGAACGCGATCTCCAGAGCTTTTAGGGCCTGCCCGCTGATCCGGCCCTTGAAGCGGGACATCATGGCAACGGCCGGGTTGCCGGGCATGAGCCGGGGCAGGGCGAAATTGATCGTGAGGCAGGCCCACAGGGTCGCTACAAAAAAACCCAGGCGGCGTAGGACGTAACGCATCAGATCGCGCCCACGCCGCCTGGGACCACTTTGACTACCTCCGGACCGATCGGCTGCCGAGGATCACTTGGGCGTCAGGTGCAACAGGAGCACCTCGTCGTCGGGGAGGATGTAAATAGCAGGCTGAGCGTACGGGTTCTGCGGGGTGACCCAGCCGGAGAAAGCCGCGGTGTTGTACTGGTACCAGTCGACTTCCTCTGTCATCGGGATCACCGGGACGTCGCTGAGCATCACCTGCTCGAGCTGGTCGACGATGCTGTGCTGCACGGCCGTGGAGGTCGTGGCGGCGTACTCATCGATGAGCTTGTCGGTACTGGGATTGATGTAGCGCTCCCAGTTGGTGGAGGCGAGCTTGCCGATGGGGGCGGTGTTGCCGCTGTAGAGCAGCTGGCGCAGCTCGTAGTAAGGGCTGGGGCCACCGGCCTCATAGTTGTAGGCCAGCTGGTACTTGCCGGTGTAGATGTCATTGTCGAAGTCCGTCCCGGAGAGGTTGTCGGGACTGATCTTGATGCCCACCTGCGCTAGTTCGCTGGCGATCACTTGCACGGCCGCCACCCAGTCCGAGTTGCCTCCGACATTGATGATGGTGAACGAGAGCTCCTTGCCGTCCTTGGCGAACAGGCCGTCAGAACCCTTCTTGTACCCGTCCTTCTCCAGGACCGATATGGCCTTGGCCGGGTTGTAGCTGTAGTTGTACTTGGACAGTAGCGAGGTGTCCAGCCAGGAGCTGAACGTGGGCGTCGCTATGGCGGCCTGATTGGAGGGAGGCTCGTAGCCGTACTCACCGATAGCCGAGACGCGGGAGCGGTCCACGCCGTAAGCGATGGCTTGACGTACCGCCAGGTCGTTGAGGGGCGCCACCGTCAGGTTTATAAACATCGAGACGTTGGCGATGGGCGGGAACCAGTAGTGGTAATTGGGGCTCTTGGACGTGTAAAAAGCCTTGATGTTGGGGATGAACTGCGCCCCCAGCTGGGCCACCCCAGTGGCCAGTTCCTCGTTGGCGGGGTCATTAGAGGTGAAGGCGGGGTACTCGATCGTCTTCACCTTGGGCAGGCCCGGTTGCCAGTAAGTGGCGTTGGCGCTGTAGGAGATGTTCTGGCCGCTGCACTGGCTGACCGTGTACGGGCCCGTCCCGACGGGCGAGGCGTCCGCGTACGTCACCGGGTCCTTGATCGATGCCCAGATGTGCTGTGGCAGTACGTCGATCTGGTCGGCTACGTAATAGAAGTAAGGAACGGCTGTGCTCTTGAAAGTGAGCACCACGTTATCGCCGCTCTGGGTCACGGACTTGAGCACCGTCCACACCGCGTTCAGGTCGAGGGCGGGGTTGGCCTTCAAGAGGGCGAAGGTGAAGACCACGTCGGCTGCCGTCATCGGCACCCCGTCGCTCCATTTCACGCCCTTGCGGATCGTGAACGTGAGCACCTTGTTACCGTCGCTCCAGGCGTAGGACGAAGCCAGCCATGGGGTCGTCTTGCCGTTCTCCAGACTGTCTACGAAGACCAGCGGCTCGTAGACGAACCCGACGGACTGGCCCCACACCGCGGGGTTGTAAGGGTTGAAAGAGCACGGCCACAACTCGCCGGACTCGTTGGAGATGGTCAGCGTCCCGGACGCCGCCGATGGGTTGCGCACGCTGGCGTTGGCCGTGGTCGAGACCGCGGTCAGGCCCATGGCGAGCACCAATGGGCCCACCAGCGAGATTCGGAACCAACGTCTTCTCATAATGGTCTCCTTGCTTCAGCTTTCTCTTGTGGGAACACAGGCCCGCCGGCCCAACTGGCGCCAGCGGCCTCGGCCGCTAGTGCCAGCGCGCCGACGAGCGGGGCATCAAACGGGTAGTTTGCCAGGACGAGTTCGGGGGGAAAGGGCACACCGCGGCTGAGCGCGTGTTCGAGCGGCCCGCGGATGCGGCCCCAGGATCTCACCATCCCGCCACCGACGGCGACCCGGTCGGGGTCGACGGCGATGACGAGGTTGACCAGATGAGAGCTGAGCTCGTCGATCAAGGTGCCGACCATAGCGTCCAGCTCGGGGTCAGAGGGGGCGGCCTCAAAGACCTGCTCGGCGGTGACCGTGCGCCCGAGCGCCCGGGAACCATGGGCAGCGAGGGCCATCCCGCTCACGGTGTGCTCGAGCATCGGGCGGGAACCGATGTCGAAGCCCAGGTCCGAAGGGGCGACCACGTTGTAGCCGATTTCTCCTGATGCGCCATGGGCCCCGTCCAGGACCCTCCCCCCCACCAGGATGGCCGCCGCCAGGCCCGTCCCGAGGTTTAGGTAAATGGCCGGGTCCGACCCGGACAGCGACCCCCAGCGAGCTTCGGCCGTAGCCGCCGCCTTCACATCGGTGACCACCCTCACCGGCACCCCGAAGGCGGTTGTGACCGTTCGGGCCAGGCCCACGTGCTCCCACCCCGGGATGGCCGGGGCCAGCTCGACCCGGTCCTCCCTGGGTATGCCGATGGTGGAGACGCCGACGGAGACGAGGTCATGGTGGTCCCCGCTGAGGGCCAGGAGCGCTCGGCTGGCGGAAATCCCCCTTTCCAGGACCGCATCGCCGCCGGTGTCAGGATTGGTAACCAACACTTGCTGGGCGAGACAGCGTCCGTCGAGGCCACAGATGGCGAGGGCGATCTTGGTGCCCCCGAAGTCCATGCCCAGGACTACGTCCATCCCACCTCCGATCGCACCGCAGCCCGTTCCGCGCTATTTTGACAGGAAAGCTTCCTATCTGCAAAGCAGGCCGGGGACGACGGTGAGATCGTGAGCAAGAGCCATCTAGCAGGCTTGGCCGGCCGGCCGCAGTTGCTCCGGGCTATGAACGAAGAGAGCCTGGTCAACACCTTGCGACGGGACGGGCCGCTGATGCGGGCGGATCTCACGCGCGTCTGCGGGCTCTCGAAGCCTACGGTGGGGCTGGGCCTGGCCAACCTGGAGCGCGATGGGCTGGTACGCCTGGCCGGCCGGCGCCAGGGCGGTCGTGGGCCCTCGGCCGTGCTCTATGAGGTCAACCCCGAGGCAGGTTTCGTACTGGCGGTGGACGTGGGCCGGGAGTTCCTCCGGGGCGCGGTGGCCGACCTGGCCGGCGTGGTGCGGTCCCGGGGCCGGCGAAGTGTCCATACGGCCAAGAGCCATGTCCGGGTGTCCCAGCTGATCGGCCTGGCCGCCGAGCTGGCGGAGTCGGCCCGGGTCTCCGCGGACGCCATCACCGACGTCGTGGTGGGTAGCCCCGGGGTCTACGACGCGCGACGCGACGCCCTGACCCTGGCCGCCGGCCTGCCCGGCTGGGGGCAGTCCAGCGTGGTGGCCGACCTGCGCCGGGCCTTCGGGCCCAACATGGTGCTCGAGAACGACATCAACCTGGCCGCACTGGCCGAGCGGGACCACGGCCACGGTCGCGACGTGGGCACGTTTGCCTTCGTCTCCGTGGGTACAGGCATTGGCATGGGCCTGGTGCTGGGCGGCCGCTTGCACAAGGGTGTCCACGGCTCCGCCGGCGAGATCGGCTTTCTTCCTCTCGGCGAGCTGGGGCCTATAGACGCCTCCGATGCCCGCAGGCGGGGGACCCTGGAAGCGGCGGCTTCGGCTGCCGGGGTGGTGAGGGCGGCCCGTCGGCACGGGATGAGCGGGAGGATCTCCGCCCGACAGGTCTTCGAGGCGGCGGCCGCCGGAGACAAGGCCGCCGCCGCCGTTGTCTGCGAGGAAGCCGGCCTGGTCGCCAGGGCTGTTGCCGCCGTCAGCCTGGTGGCCGACCCGGACCTGGTGGTGCTGGGCGGCGGCATCGGCTCCGCCCCCGGGTTTGCCGAGGCGGTGGCGGCCGAGCTCGGCCGGCTGCTCTCGACCGCCCCTGACGTAAAGGTCAGCGCCATGGGCGCGGAAGCAACGGTCGAAGGCGGGCTCCGCCTCGGTATCGACAGGGCCTGGCGGCGGGCGCTCGACCGAGGTGGCACCCCCAATAGAGAGGCGGGACCGGGGTGAGCCTGTCCATCCGCCCCTACCAGGCCGGTGACGAGGCCGCTGTCTACGACGTCTGCGTGCGCACCGGCGACGACGGCCAGGACGCCACGGGAAGGCTCGATGACGTCCAGCTCCTGGCGGACATCTGGGCCGGCCCTTACCTTTTCCTCGAGCCAGACCTGGCTTTCGTCCTCGACGACGGGGAGCGGCCGGTGGGCTACGTGCTCGGCACAGCCGACACCGCCACCTTCGTCGAGTCCTACCGCAAATCTTGGCTGCCCCGGTTCTCCGAGGCACTGCCGGCGCGGACGATCGCCGCGGGCCCGGAGGAAAGGCAGCTCCTCTCCGTTTTACGCCACCCGGAGCGGATGCTCTGCCCGGAGCTGACGGGCTACCCGGCCCACCTGCACATCGATATCCTGCCTGCGCACCAGGGCGGCGGGAACGGGCGCCGTCTGATCGAGATCTTCGTCCAGGCGGTGACGCGCGCCGGCGCCGTCGGCCTGCACGTGGCGGTGTCGCCCACCAACACCCGCGCCCACGGCTTCTACTTAAGAGTCGGTTTCGAGAGACTTCATATCACCGGCGGCGAAGCCTTCTTTTACGGCCTGAAAACTCCTGCGACCTGAAAACGGCACACTACGGTGATAAAGCCGACCACCCGCCGGCAATAGCCACCAAGGCCCGAGGAGGCACCACTTGATCCCCCGCCCCGCCCGAAGCGCCAACCTGGGCTCCGGCACGACCCTGGCCGACGGCATGGTCATCGCCGCCTCGGGCCCCGCCCAGGTGGTGGCCGCGCTCCTCGCCACCGAGCTCGAGGCCGCCACCGGCTGGCACGTGCACCGAGACGGTCCCGACGCCCGCAACTTTCATGGCGTCGTCCGCCTCGAAGTGAAGCCGGTGCAAAGTGCCGGGCCCGAGAGCTACCACCTGCGTGCGGATGAAAGCGGCATCGAGATTGTGGCCCCTTCGGCGGCCGGGCTTTTTTACGGGACCCGCACATTGCGCCAATTACTGCCGGCCGCACTACTGCGTTCGGCACCGGCGGCCGCCGTCACCAGTGTTGAGGTGGAGGGCGTGGAGATCGAGGACAGCCCCCGCTTCGCCTGGAGGGGCGTACACCTGGATGTCGCCCGGCATTTTTTCCCCAAAAGTTTCGTCCTAAGGCTGATCGACCTCGCCAGCTTCCACAAGCTGAACGTGCTCCACCTCCATCTGACCGACGACCAGGGTTGGCGGGTGCAGATCGACCGCTACCCGCGCTTGACCGAGGTGGGCGCGTGGCGCCGCCAGTCCCCTGCCGGTCATGACCGTGAACACCGTTACGACGGTGCCCCGCACGGCGGCTTCTACACCAAGGACGACCTGGCCGAGATTGTGGCTTATGCGGCCCGGCGCTTTATCACCGTCGTGCCCGAGATAGACATGCCCGGGCACATGCAGGCGGCGGTGGCCTCGTACCCTGAGCTTGGCAATACCGGTCGCCCATTGGAGGTCTCCACCGACTGGGGGATAAGCGAGCACGTGCTCAACCTGGAGGAGCCCACCGTCCGGTTCTGCAGTGACGTGCTCGAAGAGATAATGGACATCTTTCCCGGCCCTTATGTGCATATCGGCGGGGACGAATGCCCCACGACAGAATGGGAGGCCAGCGAGCGGGCCCGGCGGCGGTGCCAGGCGCTCGGGTTGCCCGGGGCCCACCAGCTCCAGGGCTGGTTCACGGCCCAGATGGCCGAGGTGGTGGCCGCCCGGGGCAAGGCGCTGGTCGCCTGGGACGAGGTCCTCGAGGCCGGTGCACCGGCCGGGTCGGTGATCACGGTGTGGCGGCACCAGCACGCCCGCCGGAACGCCACTGAGGGAGCGTCGAGGGGGCACGACATCGTCATGGCCCCCGAGACGTGGACGTACTTCGACTGGGCTTACGCCGACGACCCGCGCGAACCCGTCGCCATACGTCCGGCTATAAGTGTCGAACAGGCTTACAGCTTCGAGCCTGTGCCCGCCGGCCTCCCCCCACAACTGGAGCACCGCGTTATCGGCGCCCAGTGCCAGCTGTGGACCGAGTACGTGCCCACCGTCCGCCACGCCGAGTACATGTACTTCCCGCGGGTATGTGCCCTGGCCGAGGCGGTGTGGTCGCCCCGGGAGAGGCATTGGGACGAGTTCGAGCCGCGTCTTGGAGAGCACACGGCCCGGTTGGACGCGCTCGGGGTCAACTACCGGCCGCTCGAAGGGCCGACGCCCGGTCAGGCCCGCACCTGGCCCGGCCCGGCACTTTAGTCGTGGGCCTCCCGCCCAACGAGGGCCCCCGTCTGGCAGCGCTGGGGACGAGCCTGGTGGCAGGGGATCTCGTGTTGCCGGTCTTGGCGTTGAAAGAGAGCGCTTTGGACAGCAACATGCGGGTCATGGCTGCCTACGCCCGAGCGCACAGCTTCGAGCTGGCCCCCCACGGTAAGACGACGATGTCGCCCGAGCTTTTCCGCCGCCAGCTCGAGGCTGGTGCCTGGGGGATCACGGTGGCCAACGTGGCGCAGGCACGCGTGGCCTTCGGGGCCGGGGCGGCGCGCGTGCTGGTGGCCAACGAGATCGTGGGGACGGCCGATGCCGCAGGGGTCGTGGACGCTCTATCCGGAGGCAACCGCGAGCTCTTCTGCCTGGTGGATTCGGTTTACGGCGCCGCGCTCCTGGACGCCAACCTCGCACGGTCGGGCATGTCGGGGCGCCTGGGCGTCCTCGTGGAGGTCGGCGTCCGAGGAGGACGGACCGGAGTTCGCCACGAGCAGGATGCTTTCGATGTGGTGGAGGCGGTGAGAGCCAGCGCCCACCTGGCGCTGGTCGGGGTCGAGGGCTACGAAGGAGGCATCGCCACCGACCGCTCACCAGAGGGTCTGGCCGCGGTAGACCGCTACCTGGACAGCGTCCGTCGCACGGTCTTAGCCCTGGCGGGGCGGGGCGCGTTCCTGGGCACCGCCGCTGCGCTCGTGTCGGCCGGCGGCAGCAAGTACTTCGACCGGGTGGCCGAGATCCTGGGGCCGGCCGCCGACTACGGAGGGCAGCCCGTACGCCTCATCGTGCGTTCCGGCTGCTACTTGACCCACGATCATGGCCTGTACGAGGCGGTGTCGCCGCTGGTGCCGACGGCGGCCGGCGAGGACCATCTGGTGCCTGCCCTCGAGCTGTGGGCGGAGGTCCTGTCCGTCCCCGAAGAGGGCCTGGCCATCGTCGGTCTCGGCAAACGCGACGCTTCCTTCGACCTCGGCCTTCCCATACCGTTGCACGTGGCCAGACGGCCGGGCAGGGACGTCGAGGCGTACACCGATGGCGCCCTCGTGTCACTAGACGACCAGCACGGCTACTTCCGGTCGGGCCCTACCTCCCGGGCACGCCCCCTCATGCCCGGAGACCGCATCGGCTTCGGGCTCTCACACCCCTGCACGGCCTTCGACAAATGGAGGACCGTCCTGCTGGTCGACGACACCTACTCCGTACGGGGCCATGCCCATACCTTCTTCCATTGACCGTTCCAGGAGCGTGGCCCCGGCCCGGCCGGCGCCCAGTCGTTGGGGTCGGCCTTGGAAAGCCAGAGCTTGAGGCCCTCGGCGTTGCTGTGCAAGCCGTTGAGCGCCTCGACCCGCCGGGCCTGCTCGGGTGCGAGCCCCTCCAGTTCGCCGCCGAAATGTTGGCGGAGCGCTTCCTCCACGTCGTTCCCGGCGCGCCACGCCGTCCGGGCCACGTCGGCCCACTCTTGCAATGCTCCTGCCGCTTCTTCGAGCACAGCCGAAGGTTCGCCCAGCAACCCGTAGTGCGCCAAGGCCAGCGCCGAGGGGCTCCGTTGGGAAAAACGGCTCAAACTGTCAAGCGCTTGGTCCAGGTCGAAGTCCGCCGGAGGAGTGGCCGGGCGCAGGATGCCGGCGTCAGGAAGGCGCACTCCCACGGCGTCCCCGACAAAGAGGACGCCTGTGGCACTGTCGTGCAGGGCCAGGTGGTGTTTGGCATGGCCGGGCGAGTGCACTGTGGTGAGGGTACGGCCATGTCCGATCCCGATCTCCTCGCCATCCTCGAGCGCCTTCACCCGTTCCGGCGGCGTCGCTGCCATCCGGCCGTAAAGCGAGTCGAGCGCACTGCCGTACACCGTCGCCGCCGACGCCACCAGGCGGGCCGGGTCCACCAGGTGACGCGCACCCCGCGGGTGCACGTAAACGGTGGCATTGGGGAACGCCCGGGCGACGTCCCCGACACCTCCGGCGTGGTCGAGATGGATGTGCGTCACGGCTACGCCGGCAAGGTCTTCCGCGCCCACGCCGTGCCGGGCCAGGGCGTCAAGCAATGCCGTCGCCGAGCTCTGGCTGCCCGTTTCGACCAGGACGGGAGCAGGCCCTTCGATCAAGTAACCGGCCGTCACCCTCTCCCAGCCTCCGAGCAGGGTGTCTATCTCCAGGATGCCGGGAGCGATGTAACGGCTCACCGGTGGCAGGTTAGCGCCCGGCCTCCCTACTGGTGCCTCCCTACTGGTGCCTCCCCACTGGTGCCTCCCCACTGGTGGCGGCTCTCACCGAGCGGGGGCCTCGGCCGCTAGTCTGCCCTTGGGTCTTCCCGGTGCTCCGGGCCCAAACTGGCTTCGTGTACCTGGGATGGCGCGGGCCGAGGCGGTGAATGCCTTGTTGTCCGGACTGACGGGACGGTTGGACGCCACCGTTGGAGGTAAGGCGCGCCTCCGCGTAGTGCTCCTTCTGGGCGGGGTACTGAGCCTGCAAAGCGCCGATACCGGCACCGTCGGGGCCCTCGCCCCCCAGCTGGAGAGGGCCTTCCACATAGGCAATACCGAGGTGGGACTGCTCATTACAGCCAGTTCCCTGATGGCTGCCGCTTCCTCATTGCCCATGGGCGTGCTCGTCGACAGCACGCACCGCGTACGCCTGCTCGTCGTCACCGTCTCTCTGTGGTCCGTGTGCATGGCCGCCAGTGGACTGGCCACCGGTTACGGCGTCCTGCTCCTTACGCGCCTGGCGTTGGGCGCGGTGATCGCCGCCTCCGGCCCCGCCGTCGCCTCCCTAACGGGAGACCTCTTCCCAGCTAAGGAACGTTCCCGGATATACGGGATGGTCCTAACTGGCGAACTGTTGGGAGCGGGAGCGGGATTGATACTGTCCGCGGACATAGGCGCGGCGGCAGGATGGCGGGCGCCCTTTTTCGTCCTCGCCGTGCCCAGCATTGTCCTCGCCATTTCGCTGCACCGGTTGCTGCCGGAGCCGGGCCGGGGCGGTCAGAGCTGGCTGAGGCCAGGAGACGAGCGGATAAAACCGGCTGAGGAGGTGGCCGGCCCCCCTACCGCCACCGATGAGGGTGACGCCGGGACCGGCCCGTCCCCGGCGGTTGCCATGTCGGTGGTCGAAGATTCCGAGGTGCGGCGCCGGGCCCGGGAACGCCCGGACATCGAGCCTCACGACGACCTCTTGCGCGAGGGAGACCCTGCCGACCTGTCCACCTGGGGCGCCGTTCGCTACGTCCTGCGCATCCGGAGCAACCTCGTGCTCATAGGCGCCTCCGTACTGGGGTACTTCTTCCTGGCCGGTGTTCGGTCGTTCGCCCTTCTCTTCTCCGAGGGGCACTTCCAGATCAGCCAGGGAGCAGCGTCTCTTCTTTTCGTCCTCATAGGAGTGGGCGCCGTGGCGGGCACGCTCGCCGGCGGGCGGGTGGCGGACTGGCTGGTCCACAGAGGCACGCCGGACGCCCGTCCCATCGTCGCCGGCGTCTCGTTCATCGGGGCCGCGCTCGTGTTCCTCCCCGGGTTATTGAGCGGGCGCCTACTGGTCTCGTGGCCGCTGTTCATGGTGGCAGGGGGCCTGCTTAGCAGCCCCAACCCGGCGCTCAACGCGGCGAGGCTGGACGTCGTGCCCTCGGCCCTATGGGGCCGGGCCGAAGCCGTCCGCACCTTCGGCCAAGCCCTGCTCGAGGCGTTCGCACCCCTGATCTTCGGCTACGTCTCCTCTCTGCTCGGCGGCCCCCAGGCCGGCTTTGGCTCCGGGCTCAACCCGGGCAGCGAGCGGGCCATGGCCGCCACCGGGACGGGGCTGGAGTACACGTTCATCATCATGTTGGCCCCTCTTTTCGCCGCCGGCGTCCTGCTCCTCATGAGCCGGCGCGCCTACCTCCGCGACGTCGCTACCGCCGATGCCACAGAGAGGGCCCACATCCGGCCGCGCTGAGGGTTACGCCGGGCGCCAGGCGGGCAGATGCTGACGCTGAGCGTCCTCGCCTATCTCGGAGTAGGGCCGTCGCCAAGGTCAGCCCGGGGCCGCGGGCAGGGATGGGCGATGTTCCTTGCGCCAGACAACTTTGAGCCCGGACCAATCTTCGCCCAAGGCCGCCACCTTCACGTCGACCAGCCCGAGGGGGAGGACTATGGCCCGCACGACGTTGTCGGTTATGTCGCTCGTGTGCCCGGCCGCCCGCCGGGGCCACGCCACCCAGAGCGACCCCGCCGGCATGATGGCCCGGGACAACGCCCCTATCTCTGCCGCCAGGTCATCGGCGCAGCGGAAAAAGGCCACGACGACATCGGCCGTAGCTGCCGACCTCGTGACCGTGACCCCCGGGGGAAGCTCAGCGAGCTCCCAGCCTCTCGGCGCATCCCAGAGAAGTAACCGGTGGCCCGGCTTTATGCCGATCTTGCGCACCAAGGGCGTGGCGGTCGGAGGGGACGCGGGCGTACCCCCGCCCAGCGCGCTCGCGGTGACCCGCAGCGAGGACATGCCCGCCCTTAGCGCTCTCGCGGCCGGCGCTGGCCCTTCGCCCCCAACGGCGGACCAGCCGGTACCGGGAGCTCATCGGTGAGGCTCCAGGCCCCCGTGTCCTCACCGAACCGCGGCAGCGGTTCGCCATGGGGCAGGGTGAAAAGCTGGGCCGGCGCCGAGGGCAGCACGTTCTCGAAGTAGGAGCGGGCCGCGGCGGTGGTGCCGATATCACGCCCTGCCTGTTCGGAGAGGAACCAACGGTGCTCGAGCACCTCATGGAAAACCTCGGCCGGCGCCAGGCGGGAGGCGAGCTCGGGCGGCATTAGGGCCATCACCTTGTCGTAGACGTCGCGCAGCCAACGGCTGGCCGCCACCATGGTCGGCACCCGTTTGCCGCTTTGCTTCTCGAGGTGGCCCCGGAAGCTGGCGATGTCGTTCAACAGCCGGCGGGCCTGGTTCTCCTGGGCGTCGAGCCCGGTCAGGGTGCGCAACCGCAGCCGGTGGCGACCGGGTTCAGCCACGTGGGTCCGGATACGCAACCGGTAGCCGTCCGGCGCGCTGACCAGGTCGACCTCGTCGGCATCGAAACCGAGGTCGTTGAGTTTCCGCATCCTCTCGGAGATCTTGTAGCGCTGCTCCTCGGGACGGATGACCACGTCTTCGGACAGGGTGTCCCAGAGCTGGTGGTACCGCTTGGGGATCTCCAGGGCCAGCTCGACAGGCTCGACGTCGGGGGGCAGGAGACCGGCGGCGGCCAGGTCGAGCAGCTCGCCCCCGACCCGCTCGTAGGCCAGCTCCACGTCGTACTCACGCTGACCATGGGTCAGCGAGGGGTGGAGCTCGCTCGTTTCGGCATCGAGGAATATGGCTTGCAACGCTCCGGCGTCCAGGCGGAACAGAGTGTTCGACAAGGAGCAGTCGCCCCAGAAGAACCCCGCCAGGTGCAGGCGCACCAGCAGCTCGACGAGGGCGTCGAGGAGCCTGTCCGTCGGCCGCAGCCGGTAGGGGTCCGAGTACAGCCCCCGGTAGGTGGTCGAGTACTCGAGATAGCAGGTGCACAACACGGCGTCCAGCTGGACATCACCGTAGAAGTCGCGGTCGACGACGATGCCGAGGGGCTGCACCGACGGGATGCCCAGGTCGTTGAGCCTCCGTAGGAGCCTGTACTCCCGGCGGGCGAGCACCTCGTGGATCTCCTTGAGGGCGTAGAGCTGGCCCATCTCGGCGACGAAGCGCACCACGTGGCGGGACGTGCCCCGGTTGCGGATGTCGACCAGCCGGTCGTCCTGCCATTCCTCCAGGGGAAGGTGCCAGGGCAGGCTGAGCAAGCCGGCGGCGACATCGGCCGGGGGACGGAAAACGAACCTCATAAGACCAACGGTCTACCGCACCGTGGTCATCGGGCGGCCGGCGCGCCGGCGGAACCGTTGTGGGCGCGCCAGATCCTGACTGTCAAAGCCCGCGCTGCCCCCAATGCAGCGCCGATGACCCCGAGCCGCCAGGGCCGCTGACGGCGGAAACGAGCTGCGTACGACCGGGGACAGCTCCGTCGTCGAGCTCGGCGGCGTCGACGGTCCGCTCCACCCGCCAGCCCGCCTGTTCGAGCAATGCGAGATGGGCATCGAGGGGCAGGACCGTCCGCCAGGGCTCGCTGCGACCGGATGGCCGGCGGGCGTTCGCCGCGGCCGTGACTGCGTCCGAGCTCGCCCCCGCCCGGTGCACGGCCAAACTGACCGCCAGCGTGCTGCCCGGTGCGGCCCGGGACCGCAGCCCGCCCAGCAGGCGGGAACATGTGGGCTGGTCGAGATAGACGAGGAGACCCTCGCATATGAACAGCGAGGGCCGCCCGGCGTCGTGCCCGCAGCCGATCAGGGCACTGGCAACGTCGTCGACCCGGAAGTCGGTGGGCGCCAGAGCCAAACCTGTCCCAGCCGGCTCTATGGCCCGGAGCCGCCTCGCTTTGTCGACCTGGGTGGCCGGATGGTCAAGCTCGAAGAACCGCACCCCGGTGGTACGGAACCGCAAGCCCCGGTCGTCGTAGCCGGCGCCGCAGACCACGACTTGGCTTGTACCGGCCGAGATCGCCCCCATCACCTGGTCGTCGAAGAACCGGGTACGGGCGCGGATCTGGGGCCGGAACCAGGAGGCCGACGTGGGCCTCATGCCCCGGCAGAGCGACTCCTGGGCACCCGGGTCGCCTTCAGGGCTGGTCGGCCGCGGCATCCCGCTCCGGGCCAAAGCCACGGCCTGGCTCGTCCGGGAAGGCCGAGACCGCCGGGAGATGCGCAGCCACCGGAGAAAGCTTCTGCCCGACATAACGAGCCACTCACGCTACCGCCGGGAGGCTTCCGGCATGATGGCGGGCATGCAGTAGGTTTCCGGTCATGCAATATGTTCACCTCGGAAGAAGTGGTTTGCGCGTCAGCCGGTTGTGCCTGGGGACCATGAACTTCGGGCCCCGCACCGAAGAGCCCCAAGCCTTCGCCATCATGGACCGGGCGCACGAACAGGGCCTCAACTTTTTCGACACCGCCAACGTCTACGGGCGCACCTCGCAGGACCAATCGGGTGGGCGGACCGAAGAGATCGTCGGGCGCTGGCTAGCTCAGGGTGAGGGCCGGCGGGAGCGTACCGTGCTGGCCACCAAGGTGTACGGCAACATGGGCACCACCTGGCCCAACGAGGACCGGCTGTCGGCCTTGAACATCCGCCGCGCCGCGGATGCCTCGTTGCGGCGGCTGCAGACCGACTACATCGACCTCTACCAGATGCACCATGTCGACCGGGACACCCCCTGGGAGGAGATCTGGGAGGCCATGGAAGTGCTACGCCACCAGGGCAAGGTGCTCTATTTCGGCTCGTCCAACTTCGCCGGCTGGCATATCGCCAAGGCTCAAGAAGTGGCGGCGCGCCGAGGTTTCATGGGCCTGGTGTCTGAGCAGTCTCTCTACAACCTGTTCGTGCGGGAAATCGAGATGGAAGTGCTCCCCGCCGCCATCGACTACGGCGTCGGCGTCATCGCCTGGTCACCGCTCCAGGGCGGCCTGCTCGGGGGCATACTCAGCCAAACAGCCGGGCCCGGTCGGCGGTTCCAGGACAATGACCGGGCTCAGGCGACCCTGCGGCGCGAACATGCCCGCGTCGAGGCCTACGAGAAGCTGTGCCACGACCTGGGCCACGAGCCCGCCGTGGTCGCGCTGGCCTGGGTGTTGAGCCGGCCGGGCCTGATCGGCCCGATAATCGGTCCTCGCACCGCGGAGCACCTGGACGGCGCGCTCCAGGCGCTGGAAGTCAGCCTCGACGAGGCCACCCTGGCCAAACTGGACAAGATCTTTCCGCCGCACAAGTCGTCACCCGAGGATTACGCCTGGTAAGAGCGTACGGCTTGGCCCCTTGAGCTTTGGACGTTATGCCTATGGGAATGGGGCCATTTTATAGCGATAATGTTGTTGGGACGCGCTCGCGCCACTAAGACCATTGGTGGCAGATCCCCCGATGTTAGGTGAAGCGTTATGGAGGTCCCCGCCAGGATCCTGATCGTTGACGACGACGAGGACTCCGACCACGCTCTCGTCAGCGTCCTGACCCGGGCCGGCTTCGACTGCTACGGCGGGAGCACAGCAGATGCCGTCGTGGCACGGCTCGTGCCCGAGCCTGGTCAGGCCGCGATCCTTTCCCTCGTCAGGCCGTTCACGACAAACGAGATCCTGACCACCATATCCAACGCTCTCCAGGCCACATTTGAACAGCCCGTACGTCACCCGTTCGGACCGTACCTCACGCGCCGTGAACTGCAGGTCCTAGGGCTCATGGCGGCTGGCTTGCCCAACAAAGCGATCGCCGAACGTCTCTTCGTCAGCCTTCACACGGCTCGCAACCATGTCAAAAGCATCTTGCGCAAACTAGAAGCCCACTCGCGCTTGGAAGCCGTCGCTATTGCCGTTCACGGTGGTTTTATAGAGCGCGGTATTTCCGAGGTGGCGGCTAGCTAAACATTCGCCGTGCCCTCTCTCGCTCACGCTAACGGAACGTGGTCCTAAGCAGTGTGGCCAACAGCTCGGTCTGAGAATGCACGTCAAATTTTCTATAGGTCATCGAAAGATGGTTACGGACCGTGGTGGCGCTGAGGAACATTGCCCGGGCGATCTGAGGAACGCGCTCACCAGAGATGAGCCGGGCCACAATTTCAGACTGACGAGCTGAGAGCTTCCTGCCATCCGGGAGAGGGGTGAGAGCTGGAAGGGCCGCCAGGGCCCAGTCGGCCCTGGCTTGGACTACAAACTTGCGGACCTTCTCATCGAGGCTGTCTATCAGGTCGTCCCGCTCCGCTGAGGGGCCTTCGCTAATGACGACTGCCAAACGCGGCGGCTGGTGCTCACAAATCGGCACCAGCAAGCAGTAGCGGTCAGCCCAGCGATCAGCCCCCGTTCGTACCCGGGTGCGCACTGTGACCGCGAGCTGGTCGGCTGCACTTCGGGAAACGACAGCCAGGAACTCGCTCGCGGCAGACGGGTGCACCAGTCCGAGCAAAGGGAAGCCCCGAAGCTCGTGCCCCTTGACACCGAGGAGATCGGCGTCGGCGCTCATGTGCTCTATCTGCCAGTCATGGTCAGTAACGGCCAGGACCACGGGTGAGGATCCCATCGTGAACATTTCGATCGCGGGGCTCGGACCGGCGGTAGGGACGAGGGCCCACAGCCCATAAAGCGTGTTGTGGACCTCCGCTCGGCGGCCCAAGACCGTGAGCGCTACCTGGTCTCCGCCCGGTGTCACTATCCGCCGCAAAACCTGGTACCCGTCGACCACCCCATCCGCCATAGCGCCGTACGCGGCTCGGGCGGCTTCCCGGTCGCGTGGGTCGATCCGGGCCAGAACGTCCGTACCCACCAGTTCCGTCGCCGGTGAACCGAACACCGCCGCCGCGGCTCTGTTCACAGCGACGAATGTGTGAGTGACGAGCTTAGTCAGGATCGCCGCGACCGGTACCCCTTCAAGCGAGCGGATAAGCTCTTCGGGCTCGTCGGCGGCCATGGGACACCTCCGGACAGAGGCTACACCCCTGGGCTCGCCACGACGTCGTGACATTTGCCCATGTCCGTTGTGACGACCGCCTATGGGTTGGGAGGAATTGGCACGTACAATCGCTCACTGTTCGAGGAGCAGTTGCGAACCCCGACACAGTCAGGCACACACGGGCTCGTACGACGTTGGCCGGAGGGGCCGCGGAGAAGGAGATCCAGACGGTCTGGTGGGACAAGCCGCATGTCGCCAGTCGTGGTCTACGGCTGGTAAGGCTCTCGGAGGGGATAGATGTCGCGACGAAGCCGACGACCGGGCACGTCGACCTGGCCGTGGTCCACCAACCAGGCCAGCGACTCGAAGACTGCCTCCAGAGAGCTGTAGCGGGGCCCGTAGCCCAGGGAGGCGGTGGCCTTGGCGATGCTCATCGAGGGACTATGCGCAATGTGGTCCCATGTGGCCTGGGCATCCTGAGGCTCCCAAGCGGCGGCCCAAGTCTCCCAGGGCTGGAACGAAAGCCGGGCGCTCTGGCCGAACCAGGCGGCCACGCTCTCGGCATAGCCGCGCAGGGTAAGGGCGCGCTCGGAAACGATGTGGAAAGCCTGGCCGGAAGCGGCCCCCGGGCTCGAAAGGGCCCTGGCGAACGCCTGGGCGACGTCGTCGGCGTGGACGTGGTGGACGGTCTCGAGGCCGAGGTTGGGAAGGGCCAGCTCGTCGCCCCGGGCCAACCGGTTGAAGACCTCGACGTTGAGGTTGCCAGCCGGGTTGACGGGCGCCCATCCGGGACCGACGATGTGGCCCGGCCGCAAGACGGTGCCGCGCAAGGTCCCACTGCGGACGGCGCCGAGCAGGAGGTCCTCGATCGCCGCTTTTTGCACCCCGTAGTCGCCGAAGGGGTGCCTCGCCTCGTCCTCGGTGACGGGCACTTCCAGCGCACTGCCGTGCACCCAGATGGTCCCGCAGTGCAGGAGGTAGGAGCCCACCGGCGTCAGGGCCTCGAGTAGCTGGCGGGCCGAGGGCACGGTGAAGCACATGAGGTCCACCACAGCCTCAGGTCGAAGGGCGGCTACCCGGGAGCCGAACGTGCCGGCGGCGTCCTCGGCGTCCCGGTCAACTTGCACCCGCTCGACCTCGTCCCACGCCCGGTGTCCGAGGTACGGGCCACGGTGGCCCCGGCTTATGGCGACGACCTCGTGACCGGCTATCACCAGCCTGGGCACCAGGTAGGTGCCTATGTGGCCGGTGGCGCCGACCACCACCACCTTCATGACCTCAACCGCCGATCATGGACATGGACCGCGACGGCCGTAGGAAGCCGGGTTCGTTGATGCCGTGGCCGGGCAGCTTGCCCCACACCGAGCGGCGCAACACCATGGCGATGTCCTCGTCGCCACCCCCACTGCGCAGCACGGCGCGGACAGAGACCTCGTCGTCGGAGAAAAGGCAGTTGCGGACGGCCCCGTCGGCGGTTAGGCGCAGCCGGTTGCAGGTCCCACAGAAGGGGCGCGTCACGCTGGCCACCACGCCGACCTCGCCGGCGCCGTCGCAGAACTGGTAACGGTCGCCGGGCGCCGGGTCACCGTAGGTGGGCGTGATGGCCTCGATCGGCCAGCGGTCGTTGATGCGGGCCAGAACGTCCTCGCTCGGCACCACCTGGTCACGTCGCCAGCCCCCAACGGCGTCGAGCGGCATGAACTCGATGAACCGCACGGTGCGACGGTACCGACGAGCGAACTCGGCAAAATCGAGGACCTCGTCGTCATTGACACCCGAGATCAGCACGACGTTGACCTTGAGCGGTAACAGGCCGGCGGCCTCGGCGGCGTCCATGGCGGCCAGGACGGTCGCGAGGTCACCGCGACGGCGGATCTGAGCGAACCGCTCCGCCCGTAAAGAGTCGCAGCTGATGTTGACCCGGTCCAGCCCAGCCCGAGCGAGCTCGGAGGCTATCGGCGCCAGCACCGTCCCATTTGTGGTGAGGGACACGTCCTCGAACCCCACCGTTGCCAACTGGCGGACGAGCTCCACCACTCCCCGGCGTACGAGAGGTTCGCCACCGGTGAGCCGGAGCGACCTCACGCCCAGCGAGCGGGCTACACCCGCCACCCGGGCGATCTCCTCGAACGTAAGGATCTCCGCACGCGGCTGAGCGGCTCTCACGGGCGACCACTCCTATGGTCTCGGCCGCCGAGAGCGGTCGGGTAGGCGGGCCGCCGACCTCGTGCAACACAGCCAGGAGCGCCTGGCGGCTCTCCCCGGCCAGGGCGCGATAGATGGCCCGGTCATGGCGGACCAGGCAAGGTACGGCGGCGACCTCGTCCACCGACGACATGGACCCATTGTTACTCGCCCACCTAATGAAAAAACGAGCACCTAGCCTGGCGCTAAAGAGCCCCGTCCCCTAACTCGTCGGCCAGCTCGCGGGCCAAACGTGCGGCCCCGGCCGGGTCGACGCCGGCTCGCGCCACCAACCAGCAAGAAATGGGGGCCGCGGTGCGCTCAGATGCGTGAGCGACAATCCCGGCCAGTTCGAGAAGGAGGTTTTTCTCTTCCTCGCTCGGGGCGGTGGTCCCGAGTTTGGTGGCGAAAAGTTCGGTCCATTGTCCTGCACCCAGGGTCATGGCCCCGACGGTAGCCGAGGTCGGTGACTGGTGCTCCCACCGGCGTAGCCTGGACGGGTCGAAGGAGGCCGGGCCGATGGCCAAGCTGTACGAAGACCGGTGGACCACGTACGGGGGCGACGAGGTTCTCGGTGACGGTGCCGGCCAGATCTCTGGCGGCCCTGTCGTCTGAACACGTTGTCCTCCGACGCCGAACGGACGGCACGCGAGTACGACGCCATGGCCGTCGAGTACGCGGCCGACAACGCTGGCGGCACCTATAACGCCTTCTACGAGAGACCGGCGACAATCTCACTGCTCGGGGACGTGCAGGGGTGCCACGTGCTCGACGCTGGCTGCGGCAGCGGTGAGCTCACCCGCTTCCTCTTCTTCCGTCGACGGTCCAGGGCGACAGCTGAGCAGGGGCCTGTGCGCTGAAGGATTCTCTGACCACAAGGAGCCCCGTCTCGGCCAAAGTGGTCCTGCAAAGATGGGCTACCCATCGGGACGAAAACGAGGAGGCACCATGCCAGCCAGAGGAAGCGCGGAATGGAAAGGCGACCTGCCCACGGGCTCGGGTACGTTCACCGCCGGTGACACGATCAGCGGGGGCTACACGTTCAAGTCCCGCTTCGAGGACGGCGCTGGCTCCAATCCGGAGCAGTTGATCGCCGCGGCTCATGCCGCATGCTTTTCGATGGCCCTCTCCAACGCGCTGGCCAAGGCAGGACATCCCCCCCTCTCGGTGCAGACCAACGCCACTGTCACCCTCAGGCCCGTCGATGGTGCGCCCACCATCACCAAGATCGCCCTCGTCACCGTGGGCCGTGTGCCCGGTCTGGACGAGGCTGCCTTCACCGAGCACGCCACTGCGGCCAAGGCCGGGTGCCCTGTCAGCAGGGCATTAGCGAGCGTGCCGGAAATAACCCTGGAAGCGTCGCTGGCGCCCTGATCGCCTGGGCTGCGGGGAGCGCCCGTTCGAGCTCTACAAAACCGACGCGACGGCTGACGCACGGCCAGGCGCTCCCCCGAGGCTCGGCTTTCCGCCCTGCGGTTGACACTTAAGACGGCTGCCGGGGCCCGGGAGCGCGCCGTGGCCCCACCTCGACGGGGGCCCCGACCAACGAGCCGTACTCTGTCCACGAGCCGTCGTAGTTGCGCACCTGACTGAGAGCAGCGGCCACGCGGAACTGTCGCAATAGTGTGCCGAACGTCGTCATGGCTCCCGCCCGGCAAGTGTACCGGCCCCCTGCGGGCTGCTCCTTGAGCCGGACGGGGACCTTGACGCTCTCAGCGCCGCCCGAACGTCCAGTAAAAAGCTGAGTTGCCAGGGTTCAAAAGCATCAATGCACGCCAGGCCTTCTTGTTGCCACGGACCTGCTCGTCGCTCCGACGGCCCAAGTCGCGCCAAGCCAGCACCGCGGAGGCGACCTCAACCGCGACCAGCCCTCCGAACAGCAGTTTCTTCGGTTTCCCGTTCATAGTGCCAGCTTATGGCTTTAGATTGAACCCTTCCCACGGCTAAAGTCGTCCGGTGCCACGAGCGCTCAAGGAAGCGTGTAGGCAACCAGCTGCGGTTCGCCGCCCCCACCCGCGCTCGACGTGTGGGGGCCGCCCGCGGGGACAAGCACCGTGTTGCCGAAGACCGCTATCGGCGCGTTGGCCGATGTGGGCAGCTGGTGCCGGTAGACGATCTTCCCGGTACCCCGGTTGAAAGCGATCAGCACACCGTCGTAGAGATCGGTGAAGACCAAGTCATGTGAGAGGGTGACCGCGCCAAGGGGCATCGTCGGGACCTTGGTGCCCCATTCGACTTTGCCAGTGGCGAGGCTGAGCGCCTCCACCTCCCCGGTGGGGGGGACGCCGGCGGACTTGTTGCCGTCGACTGTGTTCGCGCTGGTGGCGATGACCGGGAGGTCGATGGTGGCTACGTACACGCTGCCGCCCGCCACCGCCAGGTTCGACAGCACGCCGCCCAGCGGCCCGGGCTCGAAGGTATAGGGGAACTTGATCTTCAGTTGGTGCGATAGTGCCAGCAGGGTGTCGTTGTCGTGGCCGTCGTGCTTGCCGACCGGGGTCTTCCACACCAGCGCCCCAGAACGGGCGTTAAGCGCGTAAACGTAGCCCATCTTGCCGGCGGTGATGATCACTGGGGCCCCTTGCACCGACGCCGAGACCGGGGACGCTTGCAGGTCGTGGTCCATGAAGTCGTCGGGCACGGCTTGGTAGTACCAGCGCAGCTTCCCGGTCGCCGCGTCCAGGTTCACCGCGCTGTCGGTGTAGAGCTGGCGTGACGGGTACTTGATCGCCGTGGCGATGCTCTGGTACGGGTTGCCAATGCCAAAGGTCACCGAGCCGTCACTGCCCACCAGCGGCGTCTGCCAGGCCCCGCCGGAGCCGACGCCGAGAGCCTCTACGCCCCTGGCCGGGCCGATGACCGTGTTGAACTCCCACAACAGGTGGCCGTTGGCAGCGTCAAGGGCCATCAGCACCCCGCCACCGGGGCCTGACCCGTACCCGCTGGCCAGGTAGACCCGCCCGTCGGCCACCTGTGGCTGGATTTCGAACGCACCTTGGCCTTTGTTGAGCAAGTGGCTGTCCACCCAGGTCGTCTTGCCGGTCGCCGCGCTGAGGGCAAAGACCGAGCTCGACGTGTCGCCGTACACCGTCCCATCGGCGACCGCCACGCCGTCAGGCCCGGGGCCACTTGCCTCTGGGATGTTCACGTCGTACGCCCACTTCAGCTTGCCCGTGGCGAGCGCCAGCGCGTACACATTGGCGTCCTGGTCTTGTAGGTACACGACGCCCCCAGTCACGACTGGGGCGGCGGTCAACGAGCCGGCGTACGACACGGCAGCTGCCGCCTCGCCCGCCAGCTCGAACGCCCAGGTTTCCCGCAGCTGCGACACGTTCGCCGATGAGATTACCGAGCCCGGCGCCTCCCTGGTGTTGGCCAGTTCGCCATTCGGGTACGGCCACTGCCCCGAAGGCGACGCAGTGCCTGGGAACCTCGTCGTGAGCGAGGCGGCGCTGCTCCCTCCCCCGCCCGCTGCGGCCGGCATAGTCACCGAGGCGAGAAGAGCGGCCGGGAGCAGCAAGTACGCTCCAAAAGGCGCTCGTCGATGATCGAAGTGGTACATGGGGTACCTCCCGGAGTTGTGGTACCAGCCGTCCAATATTGCCTATCAAAGTGATATCACTTTACGCGGGAGCGGTCAAGGCACCGGCACCAGGGGCCCGCAGGGCAGGACCGGTGGGGCAGACCGACCATCCGCGCTTTCGGTCCCTGCTCCATGTCAACATCGCTCCATGGGCATACGGAACAGGGAGCGTCGCCGCACCAACAAGCAGCGCCGCGAAGCACGCGAACACACAAGGACCGCCAAGTTCGCGGCAGGGTACACGTGGGGCGGAGCCACTGGGCAACAGACGGATCCTTCGTACCTGGTCGACATCATGCTGCTGGACGCCGCCCACGCCAGCTGCGAGGGACGCGATCCTGCCTCCGTGCTCGCCGAGTTGACAGACCGCGACGCAGGCGCGGCCTGGTGCGCGTTGGTTACCGCCCGCGTCGCCACAGCCCTGGTCGAACCGCTGACAGAAGCTCTCCGCTCTGGATGGGAACCGCGAGACATTTCTGCCATCCTGCGCCGCAAGGTGTGCGCCTCGGCGTCCGATCTCGTGGCCGCGGTCCTGCCAGACGCGCTTCGAAGCCAACGTCCTGACACCGTCAGGGGGGCCCGCTGGGAGGCACAGGTGAGCGAGCTCGCCTCCGACGCCCGCCGTTTGGCCACTGCGTCACCTACTTGGGAAGCCGATATCTGTACCGCAGTTACCGCCCTCGGGTTTGTCTCCCACCTCGGCGCGCTACCGGACCTGACGTCGCCGACCCAACGTCCAGAGCCGCGGCCCGACCTGGACCCGAGCCTGCTGGACAAGGTCCGGGCTTTGCTGGCCAAGGCCGAGGCCACGGCATTCGAAGAGGAAAGCGACGCTTTTCTGTCTAAAGCCCAAGAACTGATGACCCGGCACAATTTGGACCGTGCCGTCCTCTTCCAAGCGGACCAGGGCGGGGTGGCCGGCATCGAGGCCCGCCGTTGCTGGCTGGACGATCCCTATCTCAAACAGAAAGGCTTCCTGCTCGCCGTCGTCGCCAGAGCCAACCGGTGCCGCTCGGTGTCACTGTACAAGTACGGGTTCGTCACGCTCTTCGGGCACCCCGACGACCTCAGCACTGCCGAGATGCTGTTCACCGCTCTCTTGGTACATGCCACCAAGCAGATGGCGCTGTCAGCACGCGCCCGTCAGACCGTGGCCCCCGTTGCCTGGCCGGCCACCCGGGCCGCATCACAGGACGGTACCGCCCCCGAGCGGCAGGCGCCCGAGATGTGGCCGCTGAGCGCAGCGCAACGCAACGCCAGCCGGCCCTCCTACCGCAGGTCGTTCCTCCTCGCGTACGCAAGCCGTATTGGTGCGCGGTTGCGCGAGGCAGCGGCGTCGGCGACCGACGCCGCGGTGGAGTCGATCGGAAATTCCCTGCTGCCGGTGCTGGCTGAGCGGGAACGAGGAGTTGACGAGGCGCTCCGCAAGATGTTCCCCAACACCACAGAAGCCGAGTTCTCCATTACCGACAGAGCCGGCTGGGCCGCTGGTCAGGCCGCGGCCGACCTAGCAGACCTCTCTTGGCAACCCAAGCTGACCCGCGCCACAGCCTGACCCCCTGTTGAGTGCTTATTTCTGGCGGGGCCCAAGCGCCTGTCACGTCTTTGTGACGGCGCCCTGTTTCCATGTTTTGGCCGAGGAGGGCACCGCACCGGCCTTGACCTGCACTTATCTGGCGGGGAGGGTGTGACAACGTTCGAACCCTGAACTGTGGGAACGACTGTTCGAGGTCTTGGCCAAGTACGCCCCCAACCCGCCTGGTCGCAATAACTAGGGCCCGTAGCCGAGCGCCGAGGGCGGCATGATAAGCGGGCCCGCTGAAGACAAGCCGGGGTGGACGGCTACGCAGGGCCCACCAGCCCACAACTTCTGTCGCCTCTCTGCGCCAAGCCCATCTACAATTGGAACAATTTCCTTTACCAGTTTGTGATTGTAGATGCGACTCAATATATGACCGTTCAGCTCGGTCTAACGTTGTTCCAATCACAGCAGACGACGAGTGAGTTCAATCTGTTGATGGCTAAGTCCACACTTGCGGTCATCCCAGTGATCATTGTGTCCCTGATCTTTCACAAACAAATGGTCCGGGGAATTCGCTACACTGATGTGCATGCATGGGGACGCTTGCGGCCCGGGGACCGGAGCACCGCAACTCGACTGGAGCTCGTCGATTGGGCCCGAGCAACTGGGGATCTTCGGCGACTGGGTGGCAGAAGCCAGACGACAGCATCGGTTGTACCCCGTTGCTTCGCCGGGTCCAGCAACTCGGCGACGAGTGGCCGAGCTGCTGGGGTTTATCGACGAGACAGGCTTGCCTTCCGAGGTGAAGGTCGAGACAACATGGGAGGCAGACGGCCTGCTCGGCGAAGAGATCTCGTGGTCCGTTGGCTACGGCCCCCGTACCCGAGCCTTCGTCCTTCGCCCGGCGGACCATTCTGGCCCGTTGCCTGGCGTGCTTGCTCTTCACGACCACAGCGGGTTTAAGTATCTCGGGAAGGAAAAGATCGCTGACGGACCGGAAGGGCCGTTGGCGTCAGTCTTAGCGCTCCGAAACGAGTGCTACGGCGGTCGAGCCTTCGTAAACGCATTGGCCCGAGAAGGCTTCGTGGTACTTGCTCACGACACCTTCGCTTGGGGAAGCCGTCGATTTCCCAGGGAGACTATGGAGCGTCAACTGTTGCTCGATCGCGATGCCGATGACGTCGCTGGGTACAACGTGACTGCAGCACTCTTCGAGCACGTTCTGGAAAAGAACTGCGCCCTAATGGGGACGACATTTGCCGGCGTGCTGGCTCACGAGGATCGCATCGCCCTGTCCTATCTCAGCTCCCGACCAGACGTGTCGGGACGGAGAGTCGGCACCATCGGGCTATCGGGAGGTGGGAGCCGGGCGGCCCTGATGGCAGCCACGGCCAAGCATCTGTCGGCAACGGTCGTTGTTGGAATGATGAGCACCTACCCGTCTCTGCTCAACCGCCACGTAGAGACGCACAGTTGGATGTTCTTTCCGCCCGGACTAGCCCGCTTTGCTGACTGGCCCGATGTTGCAGCTTCCCGCGCGCCGACCCCCTTGCTCGTGCAGTACGACCGGGACGATGCATTGTTCCCCCAGGACGGAATGGAAGCCGCCCATGAGCGGATCGCGGGTCACTACCGCCGAGCCGGAGCAGCGGAGGCCTATCTGGGCCAGTTTTACGATGGTCCCCACAAATTCGACTTGGAGATGCAAGAATCGGCATTCGCCTGGCTGCAGACGCAACTGACCCCTTGATCGCCAATGGCGGCTGACAACACGCATTGGGGAGCGAACCTCCCCGTGAGGGGGGGGGCTTTGTCGCTTCTTAGAAGCTTGTGCAGGTGGTTCTCACCAGTACTAGCTAGGTTCGGCGAGGCTCATGGAGGTGCCGTCACGATGACGGCTGGAAAGTTCGGCTCCAGCGTCGGGGGCTCTTGCCATCCCCAAAGCCGGGGCCAAGCTGATCTCCGGGTACCATTCTTCTTCAGCCGTGTCTCCCGCCACGCCGCCCGGTGGACGATGCACCGGGGCCGTCAGTGACGCTGTGCGAGCCGCAGCCGAAAACCGCGCTCACTCCAGGGGCCGGAGAGCGGCCGCCTCCCCGTAAACGACCAGGGTATCGCCGGCCTCCAACCGGAGCTGTTTGCCCGGGTTGGCCAGGAGTTGCCCATCGGCACGCCGGATAAGAAGCGGGGCCGTAGGGCCCATTATCTCCTCGAGGCTCCGACCGACGAGCGCTGAACCCGGCTTGACGACCAGCTCCTCGAGCCTAAGGTCGGGTTGTCCGGCCCGGGCGATGTCGAAAAAGTCCACCACGTGGGGGCGCACGGCCATGTTGGCCATGCGGCGACCGCTCGTCACGTACGGAGACACGACCTTGTCGGCCCCGGCTCGGTATAAGCGGTGGGTGCTCTGGTCCTCGGCTGAGCGGGCCACGATGAGCAGGTCGGGCCGCAGGGAGCGGGCGATGAGGGTTACATAGACATTTTCGGCGTCCGAGTCCACGGCGCAGATCAGTCCGCGTGCCCGGTCGATACCGGCCTGACGGAGCACCTGCTCGTCCGAGCCGGAGCCGAGCAGGTGGAGCACCCCGTCACGGTCAAGGTCGGCCTGAAGCTCCGGCTTGGGCTCGACGACGACAAAGGGCAAGCGTTCGGCCTCCAATTCGCGGGCGGCGGACCGGCCCACGCGGCCGTAGGCGCACACGATAAAGTGGCGGGTTAATTGGTCGATGCGTTTTTGCATTCGGCGGCTCCGAGAAAATATGCCGACCCGGCCCTCAACGATGGCGGTCCCGGCCAACCCGACGATGGCGGCGAACAGGCCGACGCCCACCACAGCGAGGACGGCGGTGAACAGCAAGGGCCCCGAACGCATGCCCTTGGCCGTGCTGAACCCGACCGTGGTCAAGGTCAGCAGCGTCATGGCCACGGCCGAGGTCAGGCCGTAACCGAAAGCCAGGTAGCCGCCAACCCCGGCCAGGACGAGCCCGACGAGGCCAACCCCGGCCACTTTTACGCCGCGGTGGGGGGCACGGATGCGACGCACGGCGCGAGCGTAGCGTCGCCGGGCGCGACTGGCGGTTGGGCCGGTCGACCTCGACCACCTCGAGCCCGCCCGCCGCCGGCAGCGGGTCGGGCCGACCTCGTACGAGCCGACCCCGTACGAGGTGGTGCCTTCGATGCCAACCCCGGCTACGGGCCAAAACCTCGCCGGTCACAGGGGCGGACGGGACCTGCGGTTGTCGGTGCCAGCCTTCTCTCGCACTTCAAGAGACGGCACGCGCTGCAGCGGGTGTACAGGGCCGGTGCGATCGCCCACCATCGTGGGTCACCTAGATCCGGTGGGCCCGCTCTCCGCCTGTCCAGGTCCCAGGGCCAGTTCTGGGACCTGGACACGCGGGCAACGTCGCGGTCGGTCGAGGAGCTTGAATCCTGCTGCGGCTCGAAGTGCTCTGAAACTCTCCCTGTCATTGGCGCTCGTCGCCTCGACGGACGAGAACGCGACTTGTGGGACAAGGAGCCCGAGTGGTGAATCCCCCGCCTCAGAACTGCGGGATTACTTGAACGCCGACATCCCAGAAGAAGACTGACCCAGCGCGTCGAGCAGGGTGCGACAACCGAACGAACACAGCGCAATCGAAAGGACAATCCTACGGCGCAGTGGCGCGATGGTGGCTACCCAGCCGCACGGGGCACCGGTCCTACCGCTACTGACCGTTCCAATGGTCCCCGAGGGCCGAACCCATGCCTGAGCGCCGGCTCGACCTCGGGGGCCGGCCGCGGACCGCGACCAAGGTGGACGGATGTCACCCGGCCGTGACCATCGTCGGTGACATGTCTTCGACGTAAGAAGACCTTCGTTCCTGGGCTTGCACCCGGTCAGGGAACCGTGACCGTGTTGGCAGCCAAGGTGATCGCAGCTAATGACAGGGCGCGGCCATAGACGGACGCGCCGGCCCCCAGGGTGATCGCTCCGGACGCCATGATGGTCCCGGCGAACGAAGAGCCCGCGCCCGTATTCGCGGCACCGAGGACCTGCCAGAAGACGTTGGACGCCTTGGCGCCGTTGGTCAAGACGATGGCGCTGCTCGCGCCCGTATTGAGGGCGGCTTCAACCTGGAAAACGAAGACCGCGTTCGGGTCGCCCCCCCCATTCAACGTCATGGTCCCGGTTACTGCGATGGCGGCCCCGGCGTAGTAAACGCCAGGTAATAACGTCAGCCCGTTCTGGTCCCCGGAAAAGGTAGCCGTGTGTGTGAGCCCGCGAGCGGCGTCGTAGGCGAGCCCCAAGTCCGTCTGTGCCTGCACATCTGAGGAGTCGCCAACGTGCGTCTGCCCGTTGACGGTAGGGAGCTCGGGCCCTGCGATCGGGCTGCTGGAGCCGAGATAACCGTTGAGGACCGTGGCACCACCGTTGGTGACGGTGGTCCCCAGCACTGCGTAGGCCCCCGCGGTGCCTAACCCTACCGGGGCCACGGTCAGGACCTGCTGGGCCTGGGGGGCGGCGGCGTAGCCGTTGGTGGTGTCGACGCCCGAGTTGACGTCGATGGTGCAGGTGCCGGCGCCGGTGCCGGTGAAGGTCACGGCGCCCGTGGTGGCGTCGACCGCACAGCCGGCCGAGTTGGTCGAGCCGTCAACGGTGTAGGCCAGGGTGGCGGCGACGTCGTTAGACGAGGCGTCGACGTTGTAGGGCTGGCTAGAGGTCGGCGAGCCGGTGAGGGCCATCGTGATGGTCTGGACCGTCAGTGCCGTCCACTGGGCGTACAGCGTGGCGCTGGCGGTGAAGGGGTAGCTGGCCCCGTCGAGGTAGGCGGTGCCGCTGCCGTTGGCGGCTGCGTTCCAACCGGCGAAGGTATGGCCGGTGTAGCTAAAGCCGCTGGCCGTCAGGTCGG
>Ga0182012_10000226_pt1 | contig 64221 bp, 63 predicted proteins | sample 612S2SmetaG_FD_120486 | JGI IMG/M metagenome (GOLD analysis project Ga0182012, IMG submission 120486) | Permafrost microbial communities from Stordalen Mire, Sweden - 612S2S metaG | ecosystem: Environmental > Terrestrial > Soil > Wetlands > Permafrost | place: Sweden: Stordalen | collected... | reverse complement strand
TCAACCCCATCGGCATGTAAGACCTGACCGCCGTCCGCGGTCGTTGCGCTCTCGACCCGGCTCGTCAGGCTGTTCGCCCGCACGCACTCACTCCAATCCGCGTTCAGTGTCGGCATATCACCACCGGCCTTGACCCAATGATAATCGGTTCGCGGCAGTACGGTGCAGTGCGCGAGCACCAGAGGCACCAGGGCGATAGCGCCTAAGGGAATGATCTTCATCTCCGGCAAGCTCCCCCGCAGCACCTGGCGCAGCGCTCTTTGACGCGGCGCGTTCCAGGGCCAGATAGTCCGCGCAGCGCCTGTAAACTGGCACGCAGTGGTACGCGTGCCGACCTATTTCTACTCTCTTATCTCTCTTTCTTTACAACTATTTTTCTCAAGGCACTGCAATCCCACTGGACCGCGTACCACCGCGTACCAAGCCGGCAATCGCGCGCATTCTTAGTGATCTCCGCAATCATCTGGATCGCGTACCACTGCGTACCACTGCAGAAGTTCGTTGATCCGCCCGCGCGCGCCGAGTACCGTCCGCAGTTATCATGTCGCCTTGTTCTAAAACCGTAACATCATCGCGCTTCGAACGTCGATTGCCGCCCGGCAAGCTTGAGTCCGTGTTCAAGGTAGCCTTCGGCACGTTCGGCAAGGCCGCTGTGCGCCTCCATGTCACGCCACAAACTATCGCTCGCTGGGCTCGGCTCTCGCCGCCCCCGCCCGCCTGGGTCTTGGACGCTCTGAAAGACCCTGTTCAGCAGAAAGTCACTGCGGCTCACGCCGCCCAGTTCGAGTTGAAGCTGCTCCTGCAGCAACCGCCCCGCCCTCCGCGCAAATTGTCGGGCTGCTGCGCGCGCTACGAGCGGATCCCCGTCAAGCACTGGTAGGTTTTAAGCGCGCAGAGAGGAAGCTCACAGCGATTGCGAGGGTGAGCTTCAGATCGGCAGACGGAGTTGCGGTTCCTCTTGATCGTCCTGCAACGAGGACAGTGAGACGCCGAGAAGCCGAACCGGCTTAGGAAGCGGCGCCTCGGCCTGCAGCAGACTAACCGTCAGGCGCTCAAGGTCGTCCCGGCTTGATACCGCAACGGGCACGGACATGCTCCGGGTGATGATCTCGAAGTCGTTGAACTTGACCTTTAGGCAAAGCCACTCGCGCGCCCGTCCGCACCACCGGAGCCGAGCGAGAGTTAACAATGATGCGATGGGGATGCGATCACCGCCGCCCCCAAGTTCTATGCACCGTGGGATGAAGCGCGTGCACTACAAAGACCGCTGCCGGATGAGGCGATCAAGATCGTAGCGCGCGGCGCGGACAAGGAAGATAAAGCAGCGGCCTAGTTCAGCCGACGCCCAAGCAATGCCAGGAGCACACCACGTAAAAAAAAGGCTGGCAGCGATGCCAGCCCTTTCGCCCGATTCAAATGCGAACTAGTAGCGCGCAACGACCGGGCCGCCAAAATGATAATTGACCCCGGCCTTTACGGTATTAGTGGTCAGACCCAATCCGATTCCGCCGGGCGCAAATGCCGCCAAGTAGGTCGCATTCCGATAGTCGGCGTACATATACTCGATTTTGCCGGACCAATTTGGCACGAACATATATTCAAGGCCGCCGCCGATCGTCCATCCGGAGTGCATGTGGCTTTCGGAGAACGTCACGCCCAACGCGGAAGCTGACAACTGATTGTCCGCCCATGCGTAGCCGCCTTTAACGTAGAATAGAGCAGCGTTTGCAGCGAAGCCAACGCGGCCTGTCACGCTGCCGAATGATTGAACCTTGTCCGCCAGCGTGATGCCCAAGCTCGTCTGAGAAAAGTTCATATCCGACCACACAGCGTCGGCTTCCAGACCGAATACGGCCTGCCCAGCCTGCCAATTGTAGCCCAGCGTTCCGCCGCCGAAGCCGCCTTGGATGTCGCTGCTAGAAGCTGAAAGTGCCAAGCCGCCGACGGTGGCTCTTACGGTATCCGACCAGCCGTAGCCGCCCATCGCGCCGATGTAAAAGCCCGTCCAGTCGTAAGCGGGTGTAATCGGAGCCTTGGCGTACGGCATGGCTTGCGGCAAATCCGCAGCGGACGCCGTGCCGGCCGAAATGAGCAAAACTGTTGCGGCTATTATCTTCTTCACTGCCCTATCCCCCTCTAAAAATTCCCCGACTTGATCAATCACACTTTTTGGTTGCGGGCAATAAAATCGACACGTTTATATCGAGGACTTTTTCGGTTTCAGATGCCCGTCCCGGATGAAAACGCTGTTGCGGGCACGGGGATCCGCCCGGCCTCGCATCCAGCCGTGGTCTTCGCACTCCCTTACGGCACCGACCTCCTGCAGCAGGCCGATTGCCCATCGGCGATGTGTCTGGATCCTGAACAAGATGAATCCTTGAGATCAAATCCTGTTCCGCCCCCGTCGAATCAAAGCAGCGTTTTCGCAATAGTAGGCGGGAGCCGTCGCGGGCTCGGCTTGTGCTGCCAGCACAGAGCAAAACTCGCCGAAACGATACGCCGGACCCGTTTCATCATCAGGCGATTCAGCGAGCGGTCATCGCGCGCGGCGCCGATAAGGAAGAGAGACGGCCTTTTGATGCGCGAATCGATCTATCCCCGCGATCACCACCGACTTTAACACGGTCGGTGAGTCGCGCGAAACCGAGGCGCTACTTCTCGCAGATCGTCAGCCCACCAGCTTACTTTGAGCCGCAGCTCGACCTGTGGTATTGCGGCGAGGATCGCAGCCGCCCTTGCGCAACAGCATCTTGTTCGGCGGATGACGGGAAACTCTCAGCCGCCTCACCGCGGTCGCAAATGCCGACGTGATCATAGTTCAAGAAGGAGCTCCCGATGCGCACCGTGGCGGCGATAGTGATTTTGTTGCTCGGCGCGTCTGCTTCAGCCGCAGAGGAAGTTGGTGGCGATGTCAACGCTTTACTCGCGACTTATGATGGCAACGACCGAGCCAGGCACTTGTACGCGAGCATTCATGCGGATCTCATCGCGAGAGGAATTTGGACTGCACAGGCTGTATATGTCGCTCGGCTTAAGCAGCAGGCGCTCTACTGTCAGCCGCGCGGTTTGACCTTAACAGGCGAACAGATCATCGAGTTATTGCGAGGTTCCGTTCAAAACGACCCGGATATTGGCAAACTTGATACCGGCCTTGGGATATTGAGAGCCATGGAATACACTTTCCCCTGCTCAAAGTGATGCGGGGGTAACGAATAAACGCGCGGCCTAGAACGCCGTCATGTGGCCCGACGACGCCGTCGCCCGCTTTCAGATGCGGCGCAACCCGCTGTCCGAAGACGCCGAAACCTTGGTGCGCCGTAGATTGAAGGATTCAGACGACCCGCCACTCGCATGGTTGGCAGCGAGCCAAAGCGACCTTGATCGCACTTCCCCAATCGGCGTCGGTGGGAGCGGCCGCTGGCGACAGGCTGCACCAGGCGGCGCAAATGAATTCCTGGCACGGCCCGGGTGATGATTTCGGATCCTTGCCGGTGAGAAGCCACCACTCGGCAAAGAGTGCGCGGACAAAGCTCAAACGCCAGACGCCCCCTCGATATCTCGACAATTGCTTGTGAAGCGCGGCGATATCACGGGTGCTGTTCTCAAGAAGCTCGCGTGATCGCGACAGCGCTCCGAGAAGTGCCTTTCGGCGTGGGAGGTCTAGTTCCAGTAGATCGAGGCCATCGACCAGGACTTTCGCTTTCCGCTCTGCCCCGTAAACCACGTTGCGCAGCCACCGCCCCTCGTCCTTGAAATACTTCGTCGCGGCGGCGACCGCCGGCCTGACCTCGTCCTCATAAGATTGCTGAATCCTTGCGTGGGATGCCGCGCGCAGCACCGCCGAGCGGGCCATGGCGTAGGGACAAGCGCCGAGCGGATGAAGGGCTCGCAGATCAGGCGCAGCGCGGATCCGACGCTTCCGGATCAGCTCACTGACGCATTCATCTATCGGAAGAGCAGGCCGCGGAATGCGCCCCGCATCCCAGCCAGGGGGCAAAGCTTCACCCGTCACCTTCAGCCGCTTTGCCAAGGCGCGCTGCGTGACGTTGGCGGGATTAAACGCGACGTCTGAGCCGGTCATCGCGATCGCAAGTGGAAAAGTGCCCCAATCGTTCGGCGGCATTCATGAGCGTTCGCAGTCAGCCATCAACGTTCGCTATCGTTCGTTGGCGTATATTCGACGCATATTCAACGAACCCGGCGCGATCCAGCTAAGGCATTGTTATATCTGGCGCTCCCTAGGGGAATTGAACCCCTGTTTCAGCCTTGAGAGGGCCGTGTCCTAACCGCTAGACGAAGGGAGCGTTCAAGTGTCCAGGGAATAGCCCTGAAATCGGATTGCCGCAAGGCGGTCGGCTTCAGGGTTCGCTGACGAATTTCAGGCGCCCGGTGGGGCGGAGCGTATGGATGTCGAACGTGCGGATTTCGGTGGCGCCGGCGATGTCGATCGTCACCAAGAGGCGGTCGCCGGCGGTGCCGGTGGTGACGATGCGGGCGCCCTTCGGCAGGCTGGCGGTGATGTCGGCCATGGCCGGACTTCCCTCGGCGCGGAAAAGACGATAGCCGATGGCGACCAGAACGGCCGCGACCGCCAGCGCCGTGGTCAGGCCGGCGATCAGCATCATCCGCCGCACCTGAGCGAACAGCGCGGCCTGCTGGGGAGTGGGTTCAGGCGCCACCAGTTCAGTCATGAAAGGTCTCTCAACCATTTGGCGCGTATTGCCGGGGCAAAATCGGTATCCACGTTACACCCTACCCGACAGGAACAAGGCTCAACCTTGATAGAGGCTACGACCAGCGGTGAAAGGCTTGAGGTCACCGTCGCCGGCGACGAGGGATCGGTCCGGCTCGACCGCGCGCTGGCCGTGCGGCTGCCGGATCTGTCGCGCTCGCGACTGAAAGCCCTGATCCTCGCGGGCCAGGTCAGCATCCTCCGCGGCACCGTCCCGGCCCCCCCTGTCCGCGACCCCGCTTATCATGTCGCCGCCGGCGATACGATCACAATCGACGTGCCGGAGGCAGCCGCCGCCGAGCCGGGGCCTGAAGCCATCGCGCTCGATATCGTCTATGAAGATGACGACATCGTCGTCATCGACAAGCCGCGGGGACTGGTGGTGCATCCGGCCGCCGGCCACGAGACCGGCACCCTGGTCAACGCGCTGCTCGCCCACTGCGGCGCCAGCCTTTCCGGCATCGGCGGGGTCCGGCGGCCCGGCATCGTGCACCGGCTCGACAAGGACACCACCGGGCTGATGGTGGTGGCCAAGAACGACCGGGCGCATCAATCGCTGACCGCCCAGTTCGCCGATCACGGACGCACCGGCGCCATGCGCCGCGGCTACCTGGCGCTGGCCTGGGGGGTGCCGAACCGGCAGCGCGGTACCATCGACGCGCCGATCGACCGCCACCCGCATGCCCGGGAGAAAATGGCGGTACGCGACAGCGGCCGCGAGGCGGTCACCCACTGGGAGTGTGAGGAAACCTTCTCCGGACGTGACGGCAAACCGGTCGCGGCGCTGCTCGCCTGCCAGCTGGAAACTGGGCGCACCCACCAGATCCGGGTGCATCTGGCTCATATCGGCCACCCCTTGATGGGCGACAGCGTCTATGGACCGCACTTCAAAACCAAGACCGGCCATCTCGGCCCCGAAGGTCAGGCCGCGCTCGCGGCCCTCGATCGCCAAGCGCTACATGCATACCTGTTGGCGCTGGAACACCCCCAAACCGGGGCCCTGATGGAGTGGAGGGCGGATTTGCCGGACGACCTGGCGCGCCTAAGAAATGCGCTGCGAGCGACCCAATGACGCAGGCCCTCCGGGAAAGAGTAGATATGACAATAGGTTATATCTGTCACACGGGGACGTGACCCCTGTTATCCTTCCAAATGACCCCCGTTTTGGTCTATATTGCACCTGCGTTGAATATCCAACGTGGAACATCGCAGCGCGACTGGCTTTGACAAAGTGGTTGCCTGCCTGGCCCGCCGATGTCGGGGGCCTGAACCTCTGGAGGGCGCTACCAAATGGCCCGTACAGCTACCCTGCCGGTTCTCAACGGAGAATCTGGCTTATCCCGTTACCTCGCCGAGATCCGCAAGTTTCCAATGCTGGAACCCCAGCAGGAATACATGCTCGCCAAGCGTTGGCGCGAGCATGACGATCGCGATGCGGCCCACCACCTCGTCACCAGCCATCTCCGGCTCGTGGCCAAGATTGCCATGGGCTATCGCGGCTACGGATTGCCGATCTCCGAGGTCGTCTCGGAAGGCAATGTCGGCCTGATGCAGGCGGTAAAACGGTTCGAGCCCGATAAGGGCTTCCGTCTTGCTACCTACGCTATGTGGTGGATCAAGGCTTCCATACAAGAGTACATCCTGCGTTCCTGGTCGCTCGTGAAGATGGGCACCACCGCGAACCAGAAAAAACTGTTCTTCAACCTGCGCAAGGCCAAGAGCCGGATCTCGGCGCTGGACGAGGGCGATCTGCATCCCGACCAGGTCAAGCTGATCGCCAAGCGCCTCGGCGTCACCGATCAGGACGTGATCGACATGAACCGCCGGCTCAGCGGCGACGCTTCGCTCAACGCCCCGATCCGGGACGATGGCGAGGCCGGCGAATGGCAGGACTGGCTGGTCGACACTTCGCCCAACCAGGAAGCCATCATGGCCGAGCACGAGGAGTTCGATCATCGCCGTGAGGCGTTGAACGGCGCCATCGGCGTGCTCAATCCCAGGGAACGCCGCATATTCGAGGCGCGGCGGCTGGCCGAGGAGCCGATGACACTGGAAGACCTCGCCGCCGAGTTCGGCGTGTCACGCGAACGCGTGCGGCAGATCGAGGTGCGCGCGTTCGAGAAGGTGCAATCCGCGGTCAAGGGCACCATCGCCCGGCAGGAACAGGAAGCGCTGGAAGCCGCGCATTAGTCGATCGGACAGATCGAACGACATGACGAAAGCCGGCGGTAAACGCCGGCTTTTTATTGGGCGCTCAATAACTCGGGCGCAGCGTGCTGAGATAGTCCGACAGCGTGGTGGGGTCGCCGCGCGTGCTCTGCCGCAGCGGCTGGTTGCTCAACAGCACGCCGGCCTGGGTCTTGTAATCCGGCGACACATCCCCGGCCGGCCGCAGCGGCTGGCTGAGGATCTTGCGGTACCTGTCATAGGCCTGCTGGTCGCCGACAAAGATGCAGACGCAATGCTGCGGTTCGGCATAGAGATAACGCCGGGCATCGCCAACCCCGTCAACGACGAACTGGTGCGGCGGCAGCGTGCGCAGCCCTTTCTGCCCAGCCGGATCGCTGGCGAGCTGGATATGAAAACCGGCGGATGACAGATAAAAACTGTTCTTCTCCAGGTAGGGCTGGGCCTCCGAGGCGAACAGCGCCGAGGCCTGGAGCCCCAGCAGCAGCGCCGGCAACAGGCACAAGGCCCGCATGCCGGGGACCCGACATAGATACCGACGGTCCGCTGCAACCGCTGCGATGATCGATGCTGACATGGCCAATTCCCCCGCCTCCAGCTTGCCTGCTGCGACCGCCATAACGCCGCGACAGTGCGCCAACATTGTGTTGAACCTCAAGCGGCATTCGGTCAGCCAAAGAAGAAAACCGGTCCACTGATTCCGTGAAAGCTATCGTACCCGGCTCTCCGCCCCATCCTCCGAGACGCATCGCTGCGCGATGCGACGTTCCTCGGAGAATTCAGCGTCCTGTGGATTGACCCCCAGCACCGCCGTCGTCGCCGTACGCGTCAAAATCGCAGCCGCCGAAATGACGAATTCTTCGCGTCATCATAAGGTCCCCACTGCCGTGCCAGCGTGGCCAGCGCGCAGCCCTCGCAATAGCGCGCGTCCTTGTAGTCGATCCAGTCATGGGCATAGACCCGGTCGAGGGGAATGCCATAGCGCGCCCGCAGCACCTTAACCAGGATCCGCCACGCTGCCACCTGCGCCTCGGTGGCGCCGCGCGTCACGTCGGGATAATTGCCGGCAAACTCCACGCCGATGGAATTGCTGCCGATCACCTGGTGATAGGTCGACGCGTTGTCGATGAACCGGTTGTCGTTGCGGTTGGCGCCGTCGCCATGGGTCGGCACCAGGTCTTCAGCCACGGACCAGTACACCGTGCCATCGGTTTCGACCCAGACCGTGACGCCGCGCCGGGTGGGGTTCTTGGCCTGCTCCTGCGCCCCGTAGCGCGCCGAGCCGGCCGGCCCCTCGGTCTGGTGCACGATGATGTTGCGCCAGGGATGGGCTTTGGCCAGATCGCCCCACGGCGCCAGCCAGACCATCTTGAGGCCGGGAATCTCGGGCATACCGGACGTCTTGGCGATGGAGGCAAGGTCGGGCGTCTGCGCCCGCGCCGAAGTGAAGACGGCGATGACGCCGAGCATCATCGCCAGCCGCCGCAAGTTCATGGCTTTCATCCCGTGCAAAGCAAATGCCGGCGCTGGATAGCACGCTCAGGCGTGTTTGCGCAGGGCCTGCTCCGGGCTCGCTGGCTCCGCGGGTATCAGCGGGGGTGAGGGTTCGTAGATCTCGTGGCGATTCTTGCCGGCCTTCTTGGCAGCATAGAGCGCGGCATCGGCGGCGGCGACCAGCCGGTCCGGAAGGCAGCCGATCTGCTGGGTCCATTGCGCGACCCCGATCGAGAGCGAGATCGGGATATCCTGGCCGGCGCAGGCGGCGGCATCGGCCCGGCACACATCGAGGATGCGGCGCGCGATCATTGCACCCTCCTGCGAGGTCGAGGCGGGCAGCACGATGCAGAACTCGTCGCCGCCGCTACGCGCCAGCATGTCGCCGGACCGCAGCCGGGTTTGCGCCATCAGGGTGAAATGCTGCAGGCAGGCGTCGCCCGCGGCATGCCCGTGGGTGTCGTTGATCGCCTTGAAGCCGTCGAGATCGATCACCAGCAGCGCGAAGGGCTGACCGCTGCGCTCCGACCGCGTGCATTCCTCGGCCAGCCGCTGCGACAGCAGCCGCCGATTGCCGACGCCGGTGAGTTCGTCAAGCAATGCCAATTCGGCGACGTCGTTGCGTAGCCGATCCATCGCCATCAGCAGGAAGCCGAAATTCCACGCATTCGACAGGAACAACAGCCCGAGCGCCAGCAGGGCCTGCAGCGGGTTGTAGTGGAGATAGGAAAGGTCGCCGCCTAGATGCAGCAGGCTGCCCCCGGCGCGCAGCATATTGATCGCCACGATGACGACGGTGACGCCGCCGGCGAGCCGCGCGCCGGGGTTGTTGCGTCCCTCCTGGCGCGACAGCAGCAGCTTCAGTGTCAATGCCAGCGGCAATGACTGGCCCAGCGAATAGACCAGCAAGCGCATCGGCATGCTGTCGATAACGAGGGTGAAGCAGATCATGCCGACGAGAGCCAGTCCCGTGATCAGCGCGGTGGCGCGCCAGGACGGCGGTTGCGCGTAGAACTGCTTGATGCCCATGGCGGCGAGGCAGGCGGCGAAAATAATCGCGGTGCCGGCGGCGAGCAGCGGCAACAGCGAATCGATGGCCAGGCGCAGCGTCGCCAGCCCCGAGCCCGCGGCCGCGACAAACGCCGCGGCGGCCCAGAACCGTGCCGCCAGGAATTTGGGATAGCAGCGCGCGACATAGGCCCAGAACAGCCCCTGGGCGAGGAAATTGACGAGGAACACGGTCCACAGCGTCGGAACGCTGAGCATTGCGAATGCGGAAAGCAAATTAAACCGTCCCCCTGTTACCTGAACAGCCGAGCCACGACCATTCCCCGCCCGCGCCCAACATAGGGCGGAGCATTTAACGGACCCTCACCGCGACGCCGCGATTCCGAACCGCAGTTCTGAATTTGCTGAAGCTGTCGGCACCCCGGATCCGCCCTCGTGTCGCGCGCCGGCTTCAATGATCAGCGCGGGATGGCCGATTGCCTTGGAGCATTGTTAACCCTGACGAGGCGCGATCAACGTCGGCGCTTCGAAAATCCGCCTGCAGCGCGTCGCGCCAAGGAAAAATGTGCCCAAAAAGCATAACATCTGTGGATAACGCGATGACGCACGCGTGACAACGCGGGGCAGCACGCCCCGAATCTGTTGGGATCATATTGAGGATGTTGCGAGGCTGGCCCTCCGCCGAGCATGCCTCGTGTGGCGTTTCCATCCATAAACACTGAGAGGATGCTATGGCTAAGAAAGCGAAGAAGGCGAAAAAGGCGAAGAAGGCCAAGAAAGCCAAGAAGAAGTAACTTTTCAAGCCCGGGTAGAGCGTTCGCTCTGCCCGGGCGCCCGGCGCGATCATGGCAAGTCTAGGCAAAGCGGCGGGCTTCATGCCCGCTTTTTGATTCCGGGCCGGGGCAACCCGCGTCCTCGCTTTGAAGGAGCGCGCAGCTTTTGCGCCTCTTGCAGCGTGTGTACGGCGATCGGGTCAGCGGGCTTGGTTGCCAGCGATCCAGCAAGGGCTGTGTCGGCGGCGACCGTTGCCAGGCTCTGCCGGCGGTATAAGGGTTACCGGACCACCGCCGATGCCCCGCGCGAGCCGCGGGCTCCGCGCGCCCTTCTCCGGACCGGGAGCTTGCATCCGATGACTGCGATCCGTGGAGCCGCCGCTGCCGTCACCGGGGCGGCCAGTGGCATCGGCCGGGCACTGGCGCTCGCACTCGCCGCCCGCGGCTGCGACCTCGCGCTGGCCGATCGCGACGAGGCCGGATTGCAGACCGTCGCCGCCGAGATCGGCAAAGCCCCAACGGTGAAGGTCAGCATCCACCGCGTCGATGTCGCCGCACCCGACCAGATCGAGGCGTTCGCTTTAGCCGCGATCGCGGCCCATCCCGGCCTCAACATCCTCGTCAACAATGCCGGGGTGGCGCTGCTCGGCCAGTTCGACGAGATCGACCAGGCCGAGATGGAATGGCTGATGAACATCAATTTCTGGGGCGTGGTGCGCACCACGCGCGCCCTGCTGCCGCTTCTTTCGCGCCAGGGCGAGGCCCACATCGTCAACCTTTCGAGCATTTTCGGCATCGTCGCGCCGCCGGGCCAGACTGCCTACGCGGCGGCGAAATTCGCGGTGCGCGGCTTTTCGGAGAGCCTGCGGCATGAACTGCAGATGGCGGCAAGCCCGGTCAAACTGTCGGTGGTGCATCCCGGCGGCGTCGCGACGAACATCGTGCGCAACTCCCGCAGTGGCCATGGCGCGACCGACAACGCGCGCCGCGCCCAATTGATCGAACGGTTCGAGGCCGCGGCCAAAACCACGCCGCAAGCAGCCGCGCTGCGCATCATCGCCGGCATCGAGAAAAACTCCCCACGCATTCTGATCGGCAACGACGCCCGCTTCATGGACTTGTTGCAACGCCTGCGCCCCGGCACCTATTGGTCGGTGCTGGCGCGCCGGATCGAGAAGATGGGGCGGGGCAGGAGGTAGGATGCGCGCGAGAAGAAGGGTCGACATGGCGTAGGGGCGCCCCTCGTGGGCGCCCTGCCTGACCGACATGGTCCTCAGTCGAGAACCCTCACCTTCCGACCAATTGATCGGCGAAGTAGGCGATGGTTTTGCGATAGATGGTGGCGTGATTCCATTCGCGCATGGCCTCGAAATTGTCGCTGCCTTCGCCGTAGGGCGCGCCCATCTTGAAGCCGTTGGTGTGCAAGAGATTGGCGGTGGAAGCCAGCACGTCGGGCACGCTGTGACGCAGGTCAACCCGGCCGTCGCCGTCGAAATCAACGCCGTATTTGATGTAGGACGACGGCAGGAATTGGGTCTGGCCGATTTCGCCGGCGTAGGCGCCGATCAGGTCGCGTAGCGGGAGGTCGCCGCGCTGCACGATCTTGAGCGCCGCCAGCAACTCGCCCTGGAACAGCTCCGAGCGGCGGCAATCATGCGCCAGCGTCGCCAGCGTCCGGATCACCGGCAATTTCCCCATGTCGCCCTTGCCGAAATCGCTTTCCAGCCCCCAGATCGCGACCAGGATCTGCCGCGGCACGCCGAACTTCTGCTCGATGCTCGACAGCAGCGCGGCGTGGCGCGCCAGCATGGCCCGGCCGCCATTGATGCGCCCCGCGCCGACCCGGGTCGAGACATATTGCTCGAAGGTCTTGTTGAAGGTGTAGCGTTGGCGCCGGTCGAAATTCAGGACCGTCATGTCCTCGCTCACCCCTGTCAGCGCCGAGCCGATCACGCCTTGCGATATGCCGGCGGAGGCTGCCTCCGACGAGAAGCTCGCCACGAAGGCGTTGAAATCGCCGCCGCAGCGGGCGGCGAAGCAAGGCGTGGCGAGGATGAGGGCGCAAAGCAAGATGGCAAAGCGGAGAAAGGGCATGAGGCAGCGGTTCCTTGGGATGGCCGGATCTGATCGTACCATCCCTTACGCTATTTCGCGGGATTGATGGTAGTGAAGCAGCCGGCTCTTTCCCGCAGCCATGCCATCGCCATCGGTTGGATGCCGCTACCAATGCCCCTTCCACTTGTTCCAGGCGAACAGGGCGTCGGCAAAGCGGTCGTAGCCGAAGCGCGTCAGCGGGGCCATCAGCCGGTTGCCGAACAGCACCGCAAGCCAACCCTCGCCTTTCGTCATCCGCCAGATCGCGATCACGACATCGGCGCCGACGATGAGGCCGCCTTGCTCGTCGGTGGCATGCAGGCGGCGCCTGACATCATCGAGCGATGCGCCATAGGCGCGGAGCGCGGTAGGCTCCTCATTGATGTCGCGAAACGCAAGCCGCCCCGAGCGCAGCGCTGTCAAAAGCTTGTTGCGCTGCCAGTCGATACCGGCGTCGCAGACCGGGCAACGGGTGTTGTACCAGACAACGAGATTTTGGCCGGCCAAGTGTCGAAACCCTTCTTTCGCTTGGCGGCGTGCCAAGCCCCCTGACTGAGGCGCAAAAAACGGCTTCTGCGCGGCATCGCCGCAAAATTTGTTCGTCGCATGGCCGGCGGGCCTTTCGAAGTGAGCCTTCAACCGCAGGCATTGCTCTGATAGCATGGAGTCGCGGAGCAAGTGCAGGCGAGCCGATGCCGGACGAATTGCGAAGCCAGGAAAAACCGCCTCGCCGATTGCCATTTTGGCAGGTGCCGCTGTTCCGACTGCTGGCGATCAACCTCGCCGCCGGAACGGCGCTGGCGGCGCTCCTGGTCGGCGGCCTGATGGTGCTCAACCCCTATTCCTTGCGCGATCTGATTCTCGGCGACAGTGCGCCCGGCACCGCGCTCGGTCTCTTGCTGTTCGGCTTCATCGTCACCTTCGGCTCAACCGCGATGGGCACCGCGATCATGATGGCCGGGGCCCGTCAGACCGATAACGATGGACACCGCGGACCACCGCAACTGCTGACGCAACCGCTGGACAGGCGCTCGGCGCCGGCGAGTCATCGGAGCGGAAAACGTTACTCGCCCACCGAAACATAAACATTCGGCGGCAGGGTCGATGCCGCCGAATGCGGTCGGCCGTCCGCACGGCCCATGCGGCTTCAGGACGGCGGCGCCAGTACGCGGATGATCGCCATCATGCCATTATCCTCGTGTCCGAGGATGTGGCAGTGATAGACGAAATCGCCGATGTCCATGCCGCGGAAGTCCATGCGTACGGTGACGCTCGGATAAGGGCCGGTCCCGCTCCAGAAGGGAATCTGGATCATGTCCAGGAACTGCTGCTGGCTTGACGGCACCGGTACGCCGTTCGCCGCCAGCAGCAGAAAGTGGATCTGGTGAAAGTGGAACTCGTGGTTTTCCATGGACCGGTTCTGGATGGTCCAATCCTCCACGGCGCCCTGATGGGTGACGATCGACGGCGGATTGTTGGGGTCGAACAATGTCGGCGTCGCCCCGTCGACGGTGATGAAAAAGTTGGTCGGGCCGGACGGGTTGCTCGGATCCTGCAGCACCTCGGAGAAATAGAGCGTGCGCCGCGCTGTCACCGTCGCGGTGGCAAGGCCGGCGAACATCGGCGAAGCCGCCGGCGCCGATGGGGCGGGGATGACCGGAAGGGTCGGCGCCGGATGGCTGGTGGCCTGGATAGTGGCCAGCGTCCGGGTCGGATCGTTGTCGCCGTCCGGGCCGGTATTGATGTTGAGCGTGATGAAGCTGGCCTTTTTCACGCTCGTCGAAGGGCCGGTGACGATGAATTCGGCCCGAGCGGCGGGAGCGAGCAGAATGTCGGTCTGGGGCACGAGCTTGCCTTGACCGGTGCCGTCCTGGGAGCCGACGGGCACGCCGTCGAGCCCCACGATCTGCAGCGTCTGCGGCACGCCGTCATAGACCACCTGGAGATCGATGATGGTGTCGGCGGCGGCATTGGCGACGCGCCAGAACTCATGTTGGCCGGGCTTCATCTGGATGATGGCCGGCGTCTCGGCCGGAAAGGCGATGGGAACATAGTTGAGCGTGACGTCCCATGACGGAGTGGCGCCGCCCGGCGTCGGGTTGCCGGCCACGTTCTGGTCGCGAATGATCAGGATCCGCTCGGGCAGGCCGGCGACCGCCGGCTGAATGTTCTCGATCCCGTTGACGACGATCGCGCCGGACGCGCCGCCCTGCACCGCGGCTTCGGAAATGCCGTGGACGTGTGGGTGATACCAGTAGAGCCCGGGCGGCTCGTTGCTCGGGAATTTCAGGGAATAGTCGAAGGTCTCCCCTGAATTGATGATGGTGTGGATGACCTGATCGCCGTGGCAGGCCGGCGTGGTGTTGGTGCCGTGGAAGTGCATGTTCAACGAGGTAATGGTCATTGTCTTGTCGCCGCACTGGTTCGATGGATTTGACACCACTTGGGTCGGCGAGCCGGCGGGCGGCTGCGGGTTCTTGTTGGTCGCCGCGATGTTGAGCGTGTCGCCCGGATTGAGATGCAGCGTCGGCGATTCCAGCGCATTACTGTCCGCGGTCACGAAGCAGAACAGTGTGCGGCCGGCGCTGTCCGTGGTGGTGAAGTAGTTGAAGGCTACGTTCAGCGCGTTGTCGCTGCTGAAGAGATCCGGCGGCGGCGTGACGAGGCTGCCGGCGGCGGGACGCGGACACGGATTGCCTGGTGTGCTTGGCGTCTGAGCGAAGGCGCAATATGGCATCAGCGCCAGGGGGCCGATGCCGATCACTAGACTGCGGACGAGGCGGCGCCAACGCGCCGCCAGTCCCGAACTGGCTTCTGCGTAGTTCATCATATCCTCCCACCTGCTTTTGGCGTGCGTCTCCCGTGCGGGAGCCCACGCATGGACCTTTGCATCGGTAGCACTGCAGGTGAGGGATCAAGGCAAGCAACCGGTTCAATACAGTCTCGCGATCACCGCCCGTTCAATGATGTTCAAAATCCCCCAGCCGACTACACGGACACCAAGGTAGGCAACTACCATATATATCTTAAGAGGCATTGTCAATTTCAAATTGATGGATTTATATATCCGACCCCAGGTTGTGGACGGAAAGTCGGACCTGGCGGCTCCATCACCACGAGCCGCAGATCAGATGGGGAGACAACAACGATGCAGCGGGGCAGTGCCGTCAAACGATCGCGGTGGATGGTCACCGCGGTGCTACAGCCTCGCCGCCTGCTTGCAGCCGCGTCCGTTGTGATCGCCGTCAGTTTGGCGGCGTCGGTCGCCGTCAACCGGTTGCCGGGCGGCCATGCCATCGCTCCGCTGCAGCTGGGCGGTCCATTTAGCCTCATGGCGCCCGACGGACACGTGGTGACCGATCGAGATTTTCCCGGCAAATGGCTGATCATTTACTTTGGTTATACGTCCTGCCCGGATGCCTGCCCGACAGCCTTGAGCGACATCACCGCTGCGCTGGAGCAGCTCGGGCCTCTTGCCGACAAGGTGCAGCCGCTGTTCATTACCGTGGATCCGGATCGCGACAGCCCAGAGCTGATGGCCGACTACGTCGGCTCATTCGATCCGCGCTTCATCGGGCTGCGCGGCACCGCGGAACAGACCGCAGCCGTCGCGGCGGCATTCCGCGTCACCTACGTGGTGCGCAAGCTTGGTCACGACGCCTACACCATCGACCACAGCTCCTACATCTACCTCATGAACCCGGACGGGGCGCTGGCCAAGCTTTTGACCGGAGACCTGCCGGGCCATCAGCTCGCCGATGAACTGCGACCATTCATCAGATGATGCATGCCCGCTCCGGCGTTCCATGGAGCAGCGTGAGAAGCCGGCACGAAGGGGATTGCTCATGCGCCATAAGCTCAAGCGATGGCTGATCGGCCTTGGGATCGCCGGCGTCGTGGGCGCCTCGGCGGCGGGCGTTAGGCTGGCGCGGCACGTTGCGTTCGCCGAGGTCGCCCATTTCGCCGATGCCGACGACCCAGCGGCCGTCGCGATCGGAAAGCAGCTGTACCGGCAGCATTGCGCCGCCTGCCACGGCCGTTATCTCCAGGGACAGCCGCTCTGGCAGCTCAACGACCAGTTTGCCGGCCGGCGCGCGCCGGCCCATGACGAAACCGGTCACAGCTGGCAGCATTCCGACGAAGCGCTGTTCCTCATGACCAAGTTCGGCAGCTTCGAGCCGGCAGCAGTCGATCGCCCATCCTTCATGCCGGCCTTCAAGGACGTTCTCAGCGATGCCGAGCTGCTGGCCGTCATCGCCTTCATCAAGCGGCGTTGGCCGCTCGGGCTGCGCGCATCGCAGGCGATGCTCAACCCCGGCCTTGCCGGGATGCCGGCGGATGCCTCGCGGACCGCATGGAAGCTGCCGCCGACATGCATGGCCAACGTCGTCCGCCAGGAGTCGTCGCGGTAGCTCTGGACTGACCTCGAGTTATTCGCCTCCGATTTTGCCGGCAGCCCGTCCATGGGGCGCTGCTGGCTCGACCTGGTCACCAATGACCCAAGCGGACTGCAATCCGACTGAACATTTACTCGCCGGTCTTTGGCGGATATTTTCAAGCCATGACCCCGACGTGCTGCGTTCTTCTAGACCTCGACGGCACTTTGATTGATTCGCAGCCCGGCATTTTGGCAAGCTGCCTGGCAGCTCTACGTGCGCTTGGGCATGAGCCGGATGAAACGCTCGACATCAAGCGCACCATCGGGCCGCCGCTTGAGGACATGATGCGGGTTTTGCTGCAGCCGTACGGAGACCCCAGAGTCGGCGAAGCCGTGTCGGCGTATCGTCAACACTACGGCGAGAGCGGTTTTCTCGGAAGCGAGCCCTATCCGGGAATCGGCAGCTCTCTTGAAGAGATGCGGCAGGCCGGATTGCGCGTTTACCTGGCAACCTCGAAGCGGGAAACTTTCGCGAGCCGCATTCTGCACCATCTGGGGTTGGCAACATACTTTGATGGCATTCACGGTTCTGTGCCAGGCGGGGCGCTGGATCATAAGCCTGAACTGCTCGCCCATATCTTGTCGCAGCACAAAGTTTTGCCTTCCCACAGCCTGATGGTCGGTGACCGCCGATTTGATATTTCCGGTGCCCATGCGGTTGGAATGCGCAGTCTTGGCGTGCTCTGGGGTTATGGCAGCCGGGACGAACTTGAGACAGCTGGCGCAGATCAACTGGTGGAATCGACCGCCGATCTCGCTCGGACGGTGCTTTCGATGGTCCGCACGAAATAGTCTACAAGCTAGCCCGCTTGGAGGCTGGTTCAAGCCGGAAGCCTGATCCCGGCGGCATACACTGCCCACCCGTGCTCGGAGAGCGATGCGGATCTGGCATCACCGCCGCGAAGGTCAAAAGCCAACCGTGCGCCTGCGCGACATTTCGATCCGAAATCAAACACATGCTGTGACACTTTTGAGGCCGCCGCATAGCGGCGCGCTATCGAGTCAAGAGCCGGCCGGCATTTCCCGCGCCGCCCGATTTCAACGATTATTCGCCAATAGCCGGCCAAATGTTTTGCGGCCACGGCAACATTAGAGGAGACACCGATATGTTCAGGCAAGCAGCAAATCCAAGCACTTTCTGGAAGGGCCTCGCGCTGGCCTGCGCCATCGCCGGATCGATCGGCGTGGCGTCGGCGGCCTTGGCCGGCGAATGCCCCGCCGACAAGATCAAGGCCAATGCCCGAGAGAAGGTCGACTACAAGCCTGTCGGCGTCTCCGACGTCACGCTGGGAGCGATCGACCTCGGCAAAGAGCCGGCGCACATCGAGGGTCGCGAACTGCGCTTCCGCAAGCTGACGATCGAGCCCGGCGGCATCGTGCCCTGGCACAGCCATGACGATCGGCCGGCGCTGATTTTCGTGCAGCAGGGCGAGATCGTCGAATATGCCAGCAATTGCACCGATCCGATCGTACACAAGACCGGAGATCTCAGGAAGGAAATGTTCGGCACCTCGCATTGGTGGAAGAATCTGGGCAAGGAGACCGTGATTCTCTATGTCGCCGACGTCCGCAAGGATCCGAACGACCACAACATGTAAGGGGGGGGCGAGCGTCTCCCGCCTGTGATGTCCGGGCCCGCCAGGTTACGCCAGGCCCGGGCGTCAATTCACTTCTCTGGCTTCAACGCGAGCACGGCGCCGATGACCAATAACCCCACCGGCATGAAGCCCAAAAATATCGAGAAGCACGGCCGGTCGCCGGGCGTGGTGCCGCGGCCCATCGTGACCGGCCTGATGGCGTTCTTTTACCGTCGTCGACCGGTTTGCAACGCGGGCGATCCTGCCTCCCCGAGAATACCTTATAACGCTGCGCAGGAGGCTCGGATTTCGCCGTCAACGACAGTATCTTGAGGATGCCGATTGCAGGTTTTGTGGCTGGTCTCCAGATCCAGCACATCGACAGGCGGCCAGTCATTCGATAGGATTATTTCATTGACAGTCATTTCCGCATCGAGAAGTTTTGATAGGGGCGAACTTTGCGTTTATCCTGTTCGTCAGGCTAGAGAGCCGAGGGGGTCAATTCGTGTTTTGTTTCTGACGTTTTGTCTCTGCTCGGCGTCGTTCCGGCGAGCCGCGTCGAGCGAACCCAAAAATCCATAACCCCAATGGGTGGCTATGGATTTCCGGGGTCCCTCGCTGCGATCGGGCGCCGGATGACGGAAACAACGGTTAGAGTGAGAACGGTTAGAGTGAAAACGCCCGCGCTGACCGATCGAACAAAGGCACCAGACCAAGGGAATGAAACGGAATGAAACGGATAGCTCCATGACCCATCATGACATGTCAACTCTCGCGCATCGCGTCGAGCGCGACGTCCGGTTCGATCTATTCCGCGGCATCGGGCTGTGGATGATTTTCCTCGACCACATCCCGCAGGACGTGGTGGCTTGGCTGACACTTCGCAACTACGGGTTCAGCGATGCCGCCGAGTTCTTTGTCTTCATTTCCGGCTATCTGGCAGCCTACATCTACGCACCGATCATACGCAGTGGCCAGTTTTTCGCCGCACTGAAGCGCCTGTGGACGCGGGTCGCGCAGATGTATGTCGCCCATATCCTCTTGTTTTTGACCTTCACCGCGCAGATCGCACGCACCATCCGGAGAACTGACAACCCGATGTATGCGGATGAATTCAATGTTCACAGTTTCCTCGATCACCCCGATATCCTGATCGGCAAGGCGCTGACGCTGCAATACAAGCCGGTCAACCTCGACGTGATCCCGCTCTATATATGTCTGATCGGCGCCTCGCCCTTTATCCTGTGGTGCATGATCCGCCGTCCGAACTTGACCCTGGCGGCCTCCGCCGTGCTCTATGTGCTGGCGCGCTGGTTCGACTGGAATCTGCCGTCCTACCCGGCTGGGGCGACCTGGTACTTCAACCCGTTTGCCTGGCAACTGATGTTCGTGTTCGCGGCCTGGTGCGGCATCGGGGCTGTCGCCCAGATCCGGGTTCTGCTCGCCTCGCGCGTGGTGCTGGTGCTGGCCATTGCCTGGATCTTGTTTGCGTTGCTGATCGTGTCGACCTGGCACAGCGCGTTCTTGGCGTCGCTGATCCCGAAATGGATGATCAAGGCGATCTACCCCATCGACAAGACCGACCTCGACATGCTGCGTTTCACGCATTTTCTCGCGGTGGCGCTCGTTGTCAGCCGCTTTGTCCCGCGCCATTGGGCCGATCTGCATTCTAGGTGGGCCTATCCGGCGGTGTTGTGCGGCCGGCACTCGCTTCCGCTGTTTTGCATCAGCGTCTTCCTGTCGTTCGCCGCCCACTGGATCCTGGTCCAGTATACCCACGGCGTCTGGGAACAACTGACCGTCAGCCTTATCGGCATCCTGACGATGATCGCGATTGCCTGGGTACTTGATCAGGTCAAGAAGGTGCCGGTCCTGTTCGTCGACGTGGAAGACGATGACGTACCCGCGGCCGCCAAGCCGAGCATGGGTTATGCGCTACCACAGACGGGGGCCGCAGGCGGCTGAAATCCGGGCTGCCGCGCCTGTAAAGCTTGCGCGGGAAGCGAGCCGGCCCGCTCGAAAGTTCAGATCAATTGTTGTGGAATCCGTTAAAGTCGGAGGAAGAAGCCTATGTCGTCACACCCGATCAAATACCTGATGATGGTCGGCAGCGTGCTGCTGTTTTCGATCGGAGTGGTAAAGGCGCAAACGCCTGCCCCCGAAGCCATGGCGGCAGCGCGAAGCCTCGTCACCACCCTGAAGCTCTCCGATCAGTACAAGGCGCTTCTACCTGTCATTCTGCTTGGTCTGAAGCCCTCTTTGGTGCAGGACCGGCCGGAGATCGAACGTGACTTTGATGCGATGATCCCTGCGATCGCGGATGCCTACACCCCCTATTACAACGCCATGGTCGATGGCATCGCCACCGTCTATGCGAACACTTTTTCGGTAGCCGAGTTGCACCAGATAGAGGACTTCTATCGCCAGCCGGTGGGACAGAAACTGCTGGAAAAGTCGCTGGTCCTTCGGCAGCAAAGCGTGCAGATCGGCGAGGAAGCCAGCCGCAAGGCGACCGAGGAGCTGCGGACCAGCCTGACCCAGCTGCTTCGCGAGAAGGGGCATAAGTTGTGACGGTGGGGGCTTATAAACAAGCTCATGCCATCGTCCTCCCGGCCCTGAGCCGGAGACGTCGCGCCAGAACAGACGTGGAGGAGAATGGGTCCCGGCTCAAGGCCGGGACGATGCGGAAAGCGTGTCGTCAAGCGGGTTAACTAGCTTAAGCGCCGAGAGCATCGCTTGCTCAATTATCCAAAAAGCTCCGCAGCTTCCTTGACCTTGACGGATGCTTCAGCTTGCGCAGCGCTTTGGCCTCGATCTGGCGGATGCGCTCTCTCGTCACCGAGAACTGCTGGCCGACTTCTTCCAGCGTGTGGTCGGTGTTCATGCCGATGCCGAAGCGCATGCGCAGCACGCGTTCCTCGCGCGGGGTCAGCGAGGCCAAGACGCGCGTGGTGGTCTCGCGCAGGTTGGACTGGATCGCCGCATCGATCGGCAGGATCGCGTTCTTGTCCTCGATGAAATCGCCGAGGTGGGAATCCTCCTCGTCGCCGACCGGGGTCTCCAGCGACAACGGCTCTTTGGCAATCTTCAGAACCTTGCGCACTTTCTCGAGCGGCATGCCGAGCTTTTCGGCCAGCTCCTCCGGCGTCGGTTCGCGGCCGATCTCGTTCAGCATCTGGCGCGAGGTACGCACGATCTTGTTGATGGTCTCGATCATGTGCACGGGAATGCGGATGGTGCGCGCCTGGTCGGCAATCGAGCGGGTGATCGCCTGCCGGATCCACCAGGTGGCGTAGGTCGAGAACTTGTAACCCCTGCGGTATTCGAACTTGTCGACCGCCTTCATCAGCCCGATATTGCCTTCCTGGATCAGGTCGAGGAACTGCAGGCCGCGGTTAGTGTATTTCTTCGCGATCGAAATCACGAGCCGCAGATTGGCCTCGACCATTTCCTTCTTGGCCTGGCGCGCCTCGCGCTCGCCCTTCTGCACGCCGTGCACGATCTTGCGGAATTCGCCGATCTCAAGCCCGGTCAGGGCGGCCAGCGACTGGATCTCGTGGCGCAGCTCCTTGATGCGGTCCTTTTCGTGGTGGACGAAATTCTTCCAGCCCTTGGCGCCGAGCTTGGAGACGCGGTTGAGCCAGCGCGGATCGAGCTCCGAGCCCTGATAATTGCGCAGGAAATCCTCGCGAGCGACGCCGTGGCTGTCGCCGAGACGCAACAGCCGGCCCTCGAACGACACCAGCTTCTTGTTGATGTCGTAGAGCTGCTCGACCAGCGAATCGATGCGGGCCTGGTTGAGCCGCAGCGACTTCACCTCGACGATGATTTCATCCTTCAGCTTCTTGTATTTGCGCTCCTGGTTCGGTGACAGCTTTTCGCTCTGCAGCTGGTTGGCGATGTCCTGCTCCTGCAGGCGGCGCAGCTTCTTGTAGTTGTCGGCGATCTTGTCGAAGATCTCGACAACCTTCGGCTTCAGCTCGGCCTCGATCGCGGCCAGCGACATCTGGTTTTCGAACTCGTCGTCATCCATGTCGGACTCGGCGGACGATTCCGCCGTATCCTTTTCCTCGCCCTCGGGCGCAGCCGATGGCGCGGCACGGAACGGGGTCGGAGCCGGCGGCGCCGCCGGCGGCGCGATATGCGCGGGCGCGGCCTGCACGGCCGGGCCGGTGCCGCCATTGCCGCTGGCGGCAGCCGACAGCGGCTGGCCGTCGGGGCCGAGCGGGGCCGCGAGCAGCGGGTTCATGTTGTTCTTGGCGTCGGGACCGGCATAGGTCGCTTCGAGGTCGATGATGTCGCGCAGGAAGATCTTGCCCTCGTTGAGTTCATCGCGCCAGATGATGATGGCCTGGAAGGTCAGCGGGCTTTCGCACAGCCCCGCGATCATCGCCTCGCGGCCGGCCTCGATGCGCTTGGCAATGGCGATTTCGCCCTCGCGCGACAACAATTCGACGGTGCCCATCTCGCGCAGATACATGCGGACGGGATCGTCCGTGCGCTCGCCGGGCTCGGATTTCTTGACTTCGGTGACGGCCTTCTGGGTGACCTCGACTAGTTCGTTGTCGGTATCGTCCTCGGCCTCTTCCTTGGTTTCTTCCTCGCTGTCGGTGTCTTCGGCCTCGGAGACGTTGATGCCCATGTCGGAGAGCATCGACATGATGTCCTCGATCTGCTCAGGCGAGGTGGTGTCCGACGGCAAGACTTCGTTGAGCTGATCGAAGGTCACGAAGCCGCGCTTCTTGGCCTGCTTGATCATCTTCTTGACCGCGGCATCGGACAGGTCGAGCAACGGCGACGGCGCGTCGGGCGAATCCTTTTCAGGCGCGTCCGCGACCTTGTCGTCCTTGTCCTTGTCCTTTACCTGCAGCGTCTTTGCCTTGGTGGCCATGCATTGCTCCTAAACGCGCTTCAACCAGGATGCGTCGCCGCGCCCGCCCTTGATCTCACTTGCCCGCGACGCGGAAAGGGCGGCGCAAACGTTCGCCACCCCTTCAATTGCGCTCGCCGATTTACTACTCTTGGCCCCTGCTGCACCACTTCCGCGCAAAGCGCATAACGGTTGTGCAATCAGGATACGCACCAGACTTTTCCAACGCATGCCCCGATGGCGAACCGGCCTCGCCTTCGCCGTCAAAATGCTCCAGACCCATTAAGCTTCGCTTAACCCTGTTTTTGCCGCCAAACCATGGATTTGGCGAGTCTTTTTGCGGTTCCGGCGGCCGCCATCCGCATTAATCTTTAATCAAACGCTGCGCTGGAACCGGCCCGAGGATTCGCCGAACCCCTCGATCAAGGCCTCGGTACCATCCACTTCAGCCATCCGGGCCTTGACGTCACGCAGCCAAGCCAGACTGACCTCGCTGGCATCGGCGCCCAAGGCCGCTTCCGCGTCCTTCAACTCCCTAAGTAATGAGTGCCATTGGCGATGCAAGGAGACCAGCTGGCGCCACGTGGAAAGAACGTCCTCAGGCGCGGCCTGGGCTTTTGCCCCCCATACCGCGGCGGTCGTGATCACGAGCTCAACTCTCTGAATAGATTTGGAAAATCCGGCTGCCTCGAGGTCGGCGCGGATTTTCTCGGCCTGTTCGGTCGGTTCCGGGCTGTGATGATGGTCGTTGGCAAAGGCTGTGATGATGCCGGCACGCAGTTTTTGCGCCTCGGGATGGACCAAATCCAGCGCCGACACCTCTTCCAGATGGTCGTGCAGCAGCCAGGGATGGTTCATCAGGGTCTGCAAAATCAGCGCCTCGCGGCGGGAAATCGCGCTGCGCTGGCCCCGCATGATCGGGCTCAAGGCCAGTTGGGGGCTCGCCGCCTGGTAAGGCCTGCGGTCAATGGTCTGGCTGGCCGCCGACGCTCCGCCCCTGCCACGGGGCTCGATCCGCCCCGCCGCGCCCGGGGTGAAGGAGCCGCGCGGCGGACGCCGCCAGCCTGATTCGCCGCCGAACTGGCCTGCGCTACCGCGAATTCCGCCCCGCCCAGGCGAACCGCGACCGCCCTCCGGCATGAAGGCGCGCCGCAGCCGCTCCGCCAGATCCCCGCGGTAGTAGCGCCGCACCACCTCATCGCGGATCCCCCTGCAGAGTTCGCCGATCCGCGCCTCCAGCGCCGCGCGCCGCTCCGGCGTGGCAAACGTGCCGCCTGCGATCTCGCGCGACCAGATCACGTCGGCGAGGCCGCGCGCGGCTTTGATGACTTCCTCGATCGCGGCCCGTCCGCCCGAGCGCGCGAGATCGTCAGGGTCCTGGCCTTCCGGCAGGAGCGCAAAGCGCAGGCTCTTGCCGGGCAAGAGATGCGGCAGCGCCAGATCGGCGGCGCGCCACATTGCCTTCTGACCGGCCCGATCGCCGTCGAAACAGAGCACCGGCTCGTCCGCCATCTTCCACAACAGTGCGAGCTGGTTTTCGGTCAGCGCGGTGCCGAGCGGGGCGACGCTGGCCGCAAAACCCGCGCCGACCATGGCGATGACATCGACATAGCCCTCCACCACCACCAGGATGCTGCCGTTGTGGGCCGCGAGCCGCGCCGGGGCGAGATTGTAGAGATTGTCGCCCTTGTGAAAGAGCGGGGTTTCCGGCGAATTCAGATATTTTGCCGGCGCATCCTTTTCCAGCGCACGGCCACCGAAGGCGATCACGCGCCCGCGCAGGTCGGTGATCGGAAACATCACGCGATCGCGGAAGCGGTCATAGGGCAGCGGGATGTCGTCGCCCGCCACCAGAAGTCCGGCCTCGACCATGTCCTCGACGGGAATGCCGAGCGACCCCAAGTGCTCCTTCAGGGCAAAACGTTCGCCCGGCGCGCCCGGCGCATAGCCGATGCGGAACTGAAGTTGCGCCGCCGGCGAGATCGAGCGGTCGCCGAGATAACCCCGAGCCTTGGCGCCGTGCCGGGAAGCCAACATGTCGGCAAAAAATTTCGCCGCCAGTTCCATGACATCGTAAAGCGTCTTGCGGCGCTGCTCATGGCGTGCGGCATCCGGGGTCGAGGCGGGCACGGGCATGCCGGCCATCGAGGCCAGCCGCTCGACGGCTTCAGGAAAGGAGACCCCCTCGGTCTCCATCACGAAGTCGAAGATGTTGCCGTGCTTGCCGGTGGAGAAATCGTGATAGAATTGCTTCTGGTCATTGACGGTAAAGGACGGCGTCTTTTCCTGCTGGAATGGCGACAGTCCCTTCCACTCCCGCCCTGCCTTCTTCAGCTTCACGCGGCGGCCGACCACTTCCGAAACCGAAAGCCGGGCGCGCAGTTCGTCAAGAAATTCGGGCGTGAAGCGCATCGGATCGAGTTTCGGTGAGTCGGGGAGCCAACCGGATAGGGATACAGGGGCGTCGGATTAAAGTACGAGGATTGTTGGATTCTCCCGGCTATTCACAGGGGCGGAGGGACATTTGCGTGCCGCGCGCTCCATTACGAGAAATACAATTGTAACTGTGCTGATTCCCGTCGTGCGCAGAACGACCAAGCCCATCGTACCACAGACACGGGGCTCTTACTGCTCCAGGAATCGCCCCGAAGCAATGCGCGGCAGCTGGGCGACCGGCCAGTTGTAGATGTAGGTCCAGGCCTCGCCCACGGTGCCATCGGCGGATGTCACGGCCAGCATCTGCCTGACATATTCGGTCGGCTCGGCAAAACCCTCGCCGCAGGCTTCATACATGTCGAGTTCGCGCAGCAATTCAGCAGCCGAGCGCAGCCGGAAGAGTTCGCCGAACACGATGTCCGCGGAATCGTCCGACAGCACCAGGCCAGGATAGTGTTTCACCAGATAGAGCCGACCCCGGCAGCGCGCAGGCGAAAGAAAATCCGCGCTGCGCGACAATAGCTTCGCCATCGGGTGATCGAAGCCGCGCATCAGCGTGCCGTAGACGAACAGACGATCGGACATTCTTTAACCGGCCGAAACCACGTTGATGCTGACCTCCATGCCGACGAAGGCATCGGCCGAACCGAGATAGGTGCCGTGCAGCGGGATTGCCTGGCTGGGATCGCGCGCCACCGCGACCCGCACCAGGTCGCGATTGCCGACGATGCCGTTGGTGGGATCGAACTCGATCCATCCAGCGCTCGGCAGGTAGACCTGAACCCAGGCATGGGTCGAGCCGCCGCCGACATAGCCATGCTCCCGATCGCCATGAACGAAGATGTATCCCGAGACGAAACGCGCGGCGATGCCGAGCCGCCGTAGCGCCTCGATCATGAAAAGCGCGTAATCGCGGCAGGAGCCGGAACCGGTCTGCAGGGTGTCGAGCGGGTGCTGGGTACCCTGTTCGTGCCGCTTGCGATAGGTGAATGTCCGGCGGATGCCGTGCGTCATTTCGCTCAGGATCTTGAAAGTCGGGGTCGGCCCTTCCTCGTCGAGGAAGTTACGCGCCCAGGCGGAAAGTTCGCCTTCGGGATCGGCATATTGCGGCGTAATGAACTGCACGAGATCCGGGAACTCCTCCTGGTCGTATATGAAGGGATAGAAATAGGCCGGATCGTCCGGGGTCAGCGCGAACTCCTCGGCGGGATTATGATCGACGGTGGCGCTCGAGACAAACGACAGGACCTCGGCGCGCTCATCGAAGGTCGCAATCGCGACGCTGTTGCCGAACACGTCGTGGATCCAGCGCAGCGACATCGGCTGTGGCGCGATCTTCAGGCCACCCGAGAGTAGACGCAGATCGTGGCTGTCGCGCGGGCGCAGCATGATGCGGTGCTCGCCAAATGCCACCGGATGCGCATAGTGATATTCGGTCTTGTGATGAATGGTCAGCAGGGGCATCGTCGGCGTAATCATCCTGATTTTAGGCTATCTAATCTATACCGATCCCAGCTTATGTCTAAATCGGTATGCTGCTTCGATAGGCAATGCGCAGAAGGAAATGACGTTGGACCGCCACGACCAGGACACCTCATTACTACTTGACAGCCACGATGTCGCGCCGGTGCTTGAGAATAATACCCCCGGCCGCTCGCCGTTCCTGTTCTGCTGCGATCATTATGGGCGGGCCATCCCGCGCCGGCTCGGCGATCTCGGGCTGCCGGCGCGCGAGCTTGACCGGCACATCGCCTGGGATCTCGGCATCGCCGGCATAGCCGACGCGCTGTCGGACCATCTCGATGCCGCACTGATCGCGCAGCGCTACTCGCGGCTGGTGATCGACTGCAATCGCCCGCCGCTGGCCGCAAGCTCCATCCCGCAGGTCAGCGACGCCACCGTCATCCCCGGCAATGAAGGTCTGACGCGCGAGGCGGCCGAGGCGCGGCGGCGCGCGATATTCGATCCCTACCACCTGCGCATCGCCGAGGTGATCGAGCGGCGCCGACGCGAACAGATTCCGACGGTGCTGGTGGCACTGCACAGCTTCACGCCGGTCTATGCCGGCATCGTCAGGCCCTGGCATATCGGCACGCTCTATCATCGCGACACCCAACTGCCGCCGCGGCTTCTAAAATTGTTGCGGGAGGAAAGCGATCTGGTGGTCGGCGACAACGAACCCTATGCGGTCAGCGACGACACCGACTACAGCATCCCCGTGCACGGCGAGGCGCGCGGGCTGTTGAACACCGGCATCGAAATTCGCCAGGACCTGATCACCGCAGCGGCCGGACAGATCGCGTGGGCGGAGCGGCTGGCGCGGATTTTTCGCCAGATCGAGCAGATGTTGCGGGCCGAGCAGCTCATCTAGCCTCACCGCGTCCGGACCAGCGCCAGCCAGATGCCGCCGCCGATCATGAAGCCGCCGGAAACGCGCGACAACAGCCGCGTCCGCCGCGCCGAGAAGAACAGCCTCACGCGACCGGCCAACAGCGCATAGCCGGCGTCGGTCATCCCCGCGATCACCATGAAGGTCAATCCGAGCAGGGCCACCTGCGGGACATGGTCCTGGTTCATGTCCACGAACTGCGGAATGAAGGCGCCGAAGAACACGAGCACTTTGGGGTTACTGAGCAGCACCAAAAATCCCTGCAGAAAAAATCCGCCGCGCGGCGGGGACGGCGGCATATCGGCCGCGACGCCCTGTACCGGCGAGCGGATCAGCCTGACGCCGAGCCACACCAGGTAGGCGGCGCCGGCAAAGCGCACCCAGTCGAACCAGTAGCCCATGGTCGCCATCAGCGAGGCCAACCCGACGGCGACGATGCCGATCACGATCGCGAGGCCCGCCTGCGCGCCGAGGATGTTGATCAACGCCGCGCGGGTGCCATAGCGCAGACCATTGGCTACCACCATCGTCACGATCGGCCCGGGCAACAGCGCCAGCGCGATGCAGGCGGCGACGAAGGCCAGATAGAGTTGCAGGGACATGATGAGGACTCGCCAGCACGTCGTTATGGTCGGGTTTGTTCCGGTCATCCACGTCTTATCTGAACTCGCCTCGATCCAAAAGACGACAATGCCCGGCCACGATGGAGAACTCAGCTTCCGGCCAAGACCGACTTCAACCATTGCGTGAGCGCATCCGAGCCCAGAAATTCCAGCGCCACCCGCTGAACGACCGTCGCCGTGCCTTTGCCCTGCGCCGCTGCGACCACGAGGTCGCAGCGATGCGACACCGCGATGCCGACGGCGGCATGCCGCGAGCCATCGGGCATCTTCAAGTCATAGGCCCTCGATCGCCCGCGCATGTCGGCAAGGCGGATCACCCGGCCCGCTTCAAGCGGCGCGAAACGCGGGCTGATCATGTCAAGATCGGCGACGCGATCGACTTCGTCGTCATCGGCAACGCCGCTGTCACAGTTGCAAAAGCCGAGCTTCGGCCGCACATAGACCTCGACCTCCTCGCCGCAGGCGGCCGCGGCGCAATGGAACGCGCGCCCCGACGGCCAGCCATCGCGCGGAAACGGCCAGGTGATTTCGCGCCAGCCATCGGTGTTTGACCGCGCATGCCAGCTGCCGGCGGCGCCGATCAGCGCGGCCATCGCGACACTTACCGCGGCCAAGAGCTTGCGCATGTCGCACCTCACCTGGATCAGGGCAGGCCCGCCACCGCGCGGGCGGCGCCGGTCAGTTGCAGGATATCAAGCCCGGTATTGGCGCGATCGACGATATAGATATAGCCGCGGTCGTCGGTTTCGACATTGTTGGTCTGGATCGCGACCTTGCAGCGCTCCTTGCCTTCGATGGTGACGCAGCGCTTGTCGGTCGCCGCCGTGATCGAGGGAATGAAATAGCCGACCTCGGCCGGATGATAGGGATCGCGAATATCGAGCGCGCGAACGCCGGCATTGAAGAAGGCGATAAACGCCATCTTCTTGTAGTAGACCGGCGCCATGCTCTCGTTCGAGGAATGCGAGCCGAACCGCCCGCCGCGTTCGCAGAACGAACCGCTGGCCTCGGCAACGGTATAGCTCGAAATCATCATCGGGCGGTTTTCCACCGTGACATCGGCGAACCAGACCATCTGCCTGGGCTCGCCGCATTCGTTCAGGATCGCCTCGTCGACGATCATCACGATATCGCGGACCTTGCCATCCTTGTCGTGGGCGAATTCGGCTATCGGCATCTGCGGCATCGGAAAGGTGGTGTGGGCGCCGTTGAAGGCGGACATCGTGAGCCGGGAGATTTCGGGAGCGCGGAGGTTTTCCGGTGTCGGCTCTGTCGGCCCATGGATCAGTTTGTCGCGGTCGACGATCTGCAACATGCCGCCCTTGTTGGTGCCGTAACCGAAATAGACACGGTTGCCCTGCGGGCCGGTCGAGATCGGTCCGTGCAGTTCGGTCGGTACCGCGCCGGTCGAGCCCGGCTCCTGGCCGGGAAGCCCGAAATCCCTGATCTTGACGGGGTGCGCGGGATCCGAGAGGTCGTAGACCTGGGTCATGCGCCGGGTGCGCCAGTCGGGTGCGCCGGAGACCAGGAAGGCCACGCCGGTGTCGCATTCCCACCAGCTCTTGTGGGTGTCCTTCAGCCCAGCGAGACGGGTGATCAGCACCGGATTGGCGGGATCGGCGACATTCCAGATCTCATGGGCCTCGCTGCCGAAGGTCCGCAGCAGGTAGACCGCATCAGGGTCGCCCTTGGGCAGGGTCTTGCCGTCGCAGATCCGCGCCATCTGCGCGCCGCCGCCCTCGTACTTTCCTTCCTGGCCCGGAATATGGTGCAGATATTTGGGATGGGCCGGATCGGTCACGTCGACGATCGAGGTGCCGTTCGGCTCGGCCTTGCCGGTCATGGGATTGACGGGATCCGGAACATCGTCGGTGCCGCCGTGGTGGCCGATATAGGCAATCCAGCGGTCGCCCTGATGGTGGATGGTCGGCTGATAGGCGCTGCGCGCCTGCAGGTCGTTGGTTCCGACCAGTTTCATGTTGGAGGCTTCGGGCGGCGCCCCGATCACCTGCTGCTGCGCCGACGCGCCGCCGCAGGCCGCCAAGACCAATCCAACACAGGCTGCCAGTTTGACGCGACCGGACATGTTTCTTCCCCGAGGGCTGTCGAAACTGATCTTCGTCAGCTGCTCGGTAACCCTAGCACAGCGTGGTGCGCACGCCAAAGGCATCCGCTTGACATGCAACCTTTTGGTTGCCTATAAAGCCCGATGTTGGATGAGGTCTTCAAAGCGCTGGCCGATGCTTCGCGACGGGCGCTGCTCGACAGGCTTCATACCAAAAACGGACAGACCCTGAACGAACTCTGCGACGGCCTCGCCATGACGCGGCAGGCCGTCACCAAGCACCTGGCTATTCTCGAGGTCGCCAACCTCGTGACCACGTTCAAGCACGGCCGCGAGAAGCTGCACTATCTCAACCCGGTTCCGATCCATCAGATCGGCGATAGGTGGATCAAGAAATTCGAACGCGGCAAGCTTGCCGCGCTCAGCGAACTGAAACGGCAATTGGAGACCCGCGATGAGTAACCCCGCGAACGCCGCGCGCGATCCCGCCTCAACCCAGGGACAGGCCCCATGAATATCGATCAATTCAGGCCGTCGCTGGTCTACACCATCTACATCGCCTCGACGCCGGAACAGGTTTGGCGGGCGCTGACATCGGGGGAATTCAGCCGGAAATATTTTTTCGGCAACTCAGTAGAGGTCGATCTCAGGATCGGCGGGGACTACGTCGTGCGGCCTCCGGATGGTTCGGTTCATATCCGTGGCGAGGTGATCGAATGCACGCCGCCACGCAAACTCACCATCACCTTCAACGTCAATTGGCCGGAACTGATTGAAAAACTCGGACCGACGCTCGTGACCTTCGAAATCGAGCCCGCCGGCGGCGAAGTCGTCCGGCTGACCATGACCGAAGCCCATGACCGGCCGATCGACGACGACATCCTCTCCGGCGGCCGTCAGGGCTGGCCCGCGATCCTGTCCAGCCTGAAAAGCCTGTTGGAACGAGGCGAGCCGCTGGTCATCGAGATGGAGCCGCCGCGGCGGATGCTGGAGGCACTGAAGAAGCTCGGCATCGCGACGCCGTAAGTTCCGCGCCAAAGAGCAAGCTGCGCGCCAGCGCGGCGGCGGTTAGGAGAGCGCCACCGGGGCCACAATCCGGCGATAGAGATGCCAGGTGGCGTGACCGAGCACCGGCAGCGTCACCAACAGGCCGAGGAAGTAGGGCAGCGCCGAGACGGTCAAAAGCACGACGATGATCGCGGCCCATCCGATCATCGGCAGCGGGCTCGTCACTACCGCCCGCACGCTGGTGATCATCGCGGTGACGAAATCGACGTCGCGATCGAGCAGCAGCGGGAACGACACCACGGTGAGCGAAAACAGGATCAACGACAACGCCGCGCCGACGGCATTGCCGACCGCCAGGAACACCAAGCCCTCATTGGTGGTCAGCACCACCGTAATGAATTCCCGCAAACTTGAAAACGAGGCGTTGAGCCCGATCAGGAGCGCTATCAACAGACGCACCTGGTACATCCACATGATGAAGATGAACAAGGTAACGAACGCCATCCAGCCGATTTCCCCCCGCGACGTCACGGTGGTCCAGATGCCGGAAAGCGTGGGCTTCTGCCCGGCCTCGCGCTGCCGGCTTATCTCATAAAGGCCGATGGCGACGAACGGGCCGATCAGCGCGAAGCCGGCGGCCAGCGGATAGGCCAGGTAGACCAGGCCGAACGCGGTCAGGCAAAGCAGGATCGCGATGCCGCCCGCAGCATAGAGCGCGCCGAAGGCCAGCCCGAACAGCGGCATGGCCTGGAAATCGCGCAAGCCCTGGCCCAGCGCCTCGGCAATGTCGGTAGTGGTAATACGTCGCACCACCGGATCGATCTTGCCGGAGATGGATGTCATCGGGCTCGCCTCCTCCAGATAGTTTTGACTATTGGGGCAGGATGTGGCTCCCATCGTGTTGATCTGCGTCAATCTTCACCGGCGCGCGTTACATCACCCCGTCAGCGCCGCCTTCACCAGGCCGCTGGCCTTGCCGAAGTCCATCTGCCCGGCATATTTTGTTTTCAGCGCTGCGATCACCTTGCCCATGTCCTTCATCCCGGCCGCGTTGGTCTCGGCGATGGCCGCCGCAATCGCCGTCTTGACGTCGGCTTCCGACATCTGCTTCGGCAGGTAGGCCGAGATGATGGCGATTTCCTCGCGCTCCGCTGCGGCAAGCTCGGCGCGGCCGCCCTTGTCGTACAAGTCGACGGATTCCTGGCGCTGCTTTATCATTTTCTGGAAAACCCCGAGCAGGTCGGCGTCGCTCAGGGGCGGTTTGCCCTGGCCGCGTGCCTCGATGTCGGCATTCTTGATGGTCGAGTTGACCATCCGCAGCGTCGAGAGCTTGCGCTCGTCCTTGGCCCGCATCGCGTCCTTGACCGCGTTGTTGATGTCGTCGCGCAGCATCGTTTGATCCCCTCGCGGCCGCTCCGGCCGCATCATCATGAGCCCTGATCTAGGCCGAAGGCAGCCACGAGACAACACCCCGCGCATGTCGTGGGCGTCCATCCCCGACGACCGGACCAACACGGCGCCGGGTGGCGCACAAGCTAAAGGGAACGGGCTTTCCAGATCTGGAACCGGCAAAAGGCCGCCATGGCCCGTCAACACGTTCGCGAACGGTATTTGCATCCGCGCGTTTCGGGCTTTGACGCCTGCACCGGCGGCGACTATGTAATGCGCTCATGACCCCGACAGAAAATGCCCTGGCCTGGCCGGACCATGTTCCGACCGCGCTGCTCGTGCTCGCCGATGGCACCGTGCTGGAAGGCTTTGGCCTTGGCGCGGAAGGCCAAGCAGTCGGCGAGGTCTGCTTCAATACCGCGATGACCGGCTATGAGGAAATCCTCACCGACCCCTCCTATGCTGGGCAGATCATCACCTTCACCTTTCCGCATATCGGCAATGTCGGCACCAACGACGAGGATATCGAGACGGTGAACATGGCGGCGACGCCAGGCGCGCGCGGCGTGATCCTGCGCGCCGGCATCACCAGCCCCTCGAACTACCGCGCCAGCCGCCACCTCGACCACTGGCTGAAGGCCCGCGGCATCATTGGCCTATGCGGCATCGACACCCGGGCGCTGACGGCCCGGATTCGTGAGAAGGGCATGCCGAACGCGGTCATTGTCCATGCCAAGGACGGCCAGTTCGACCTGCACGGGCTCAAGCAAGAGGCCCGCGAATGGCCCGGCCTGGAAGGCATGGACCTGGTGCCGATGGTGACCACGGGCCAGCGCTTTACCTGGGACGAAACGTCGTGGGCGTGGGAAAAAGGATTCGGCCGCCAGACCGATCCCGAGTTCAGCGTCGTTGCCATCGACTATGGCATCAAGCGCAACATCCTGCGGCTATTAGCCGGCGAGGGCTGCAAGATCACGGTGGTGCCGGCGACCACATCGGCCGAAGAAATTCTTGCCATGAAACCGGACGGCGTGTTCCTGTCGAACGGCCCCGGCGATCCCGCCGAGACCGGAAAATACGCCGTGCCAGTGATCCAGAAGGTCATCCATTCCGGCACGCCGACGTTCGGCATCTGTCTCGGTCATCAGATGCTGGGCCTGGCTGTGGGCGCCAGGACCCGGAAAATGCACCAGGGCCACCACGGTGCCAATCATCCAGTCAAGGACGAGACCACCGGCAAGGTGGAAATTACCTCGATGAACCACGGTTTCGCGGTCGATGCCGCGACCCTGCCGGAGGGCGCGCTGCAGACCCATGTCTCGCTGTTTGACGGCTCCAATTGCGGCATTCAGCTCAGGGGACGGCCGGTATTCTCGGTGCAGTACCACCCGGAGGCCTCCCCTGGCCCGCGCGATTCGCACTATCTGTTCAAGCGCTTCGCTGATCTGATGCGGGCAAACAAGAGCGCCTGACAACGAGAGGCCCATTTGCCCCAGAGCGCGGGCGGATCGAGGCTACGCGGCCAGGACCTCTCCTCGCGACGGAACCGCTGGCATCGTCGGCGATCATTTAGTATGATGCCCATCATCGCAAGGCCGCAGGACGATCCCCATGGACGACCAGACCACCCGCAAAACCGACTACGGCGTGACCCCGACGGAAATCATGGCCGCGATGGCCGGCCTCGATTTCGTCCGCGCCATCCTGGACGGCAAATTGCCGGCGCCGCCGATCATGCAGACCATCGAACCCTTCGATACCAGCGCCGAGCCGGGCATCGTGGTAATGCATAGCCTACCCGGCCTGCGGCACTACAATCCGATCGGTTCGGTCCATGGCGGTTATGCCGCGACGCTGTTGGATTCGGCGATGGGGCTTGCGGTGCATTCGACGCTGCCGCCGGGCACCGGCTACACCACGCTCGAATTCAAGGTATCCTTCATCAAGGGAATGACGGTGGCTACCGGACCGGTCCGCACCGAGGGCCGCACCCTCAATGTCGGCCGCCGCGCCGCGACCGCCGAGGCACGCATCACCGACGCCCAAGGCCGCCTGCTCGCCCACGCCACCACGACCTGCCTGGTGTTCGAGATTCCCAAGGCCCCGATCGCGGGAACGTGAGCCGCGGGCAACGGTTGATCGAGCGCCATTATCGCGCGCAGGAGATTGCCATGTCAGCCATCCGCGAGGACATCAAAGCGCTGGCCTTCACCTTTGGGGATGACGGACGGGTGCCGAACAACCCGATGCCGTTTCTGGTCTACCCGCAGGCGGTCGACGTCGGCGGCGACCACCCCGAGGAGACGTTCGAGGAGTTGTTCAGCGCCAATGGCTGGGGCGATATGTGGCGCAACGGCATCTATGATTATCTGCACTACCACGCCACGGTTCACGAAGTACTTGGCATCGCCCGCGGTCACGCGCGCGTTCGCTTCGGCGGCGACCACGGTGAAGAAATCGAAATCGCTGCCGGCGATGTTGCCATCCTGCCCGCCGGTACCGGACATCAATGCCTGTCGGCAAGCCCGAACCTTTCGGTGGTCGGAGCCTATCCGCCCGGACCGCGCATGCAGGTCACGCTGCCGACCGCTGCCAATCACCAGAAGGCGCTGGCGACGATTCCGCGGGTCAAGCTCCCGAAGACCGATCCGGTGAAGGGAGAAGACGGCCCGTTGCTGAGCCTGTGGAAGCAAAATGCTTAGGGTGGGCGTCTTTCAAGCCCCCCTAGGCGGTTGATTCCGAGGGTGGGCATGAAGAATGCCCACCCTGCGAGATCAGCACATGCCTTACGCCGCGTTGCTGCCCTCCTGACGGGTGGCTTCGAACAAGAACCAGGTGCGGCGCTCGGTTTCGTCGATGAAGGTTTCGAGCAGGCCGGCGGTGCCGGCATCCTCATGCTCGTCGGCGAGCTGGTGGGCCTTGCGCATCGCCGCCGCAATGTGTTTGTTGTCTTCCATCAGTTCGCGCAGCATCTGGCGCGGCGGCACGTAACTCTCATTGTTGTCCTTGATGGTCTGCAGCTTGCCGATCTGACCGATCGAACGCAACGTGGTGCCGCCCAGTTTGCGGACACGCTCGGCCAGCTGATCGGTGGTCGCGAAAATCGCCTCCGACTGCTGGTCGAGCATCAGATGATAGTCGCGAAAATGCCGGCCGCTGACGTGCCAGTGGAAGTTCTTGGTCTTCAGATAAAGCGCGAAGGCATCGGCCAAAAGGGTGTTGAGCGACACTGAAAGCTGCTCTACCGCCTGCTTCGGCAGATCGGTCGGCGTGTCAAGATCGGGGGAGACTTTGTCGGAGATGGCTTTGCTCACGATGCACCTTCCTGTTAGGTAAGCTGGAGGATTGACGGCACCGACGAGGGTTGCCGGGCAATCCAACGCATCACCTTCATGCCGGTTCCTGCCCCGGAACCCCGTTTTAGCGGGCGGCCTATCAACCATGGATGATTGGATCGATTATTACGATTCCACGCATACAATTTATGCGAGCAAGCTGCATCGCGACCTGCATTTTCAACTGATTGCGAAGGATATCATCAGCTACATCCCGGCGCCCGACGCGGTGGTACTGGATTATGCCTGCGGCGAAGCGCTGTCGGCGGGGCAGGTGGCGGAAGCCTGCGGCCGGTTGATCCTGGCCGAGCCGGCGCCGGGCGTGCGCGGCCGGCTGATCGCGCGCTTTGCTCCGAACATGAAGATAAGGGTGCGTTCGCTGGACGACTTACGGAAAATGCAGGAGAAATCGGTCGATCTCGTGGTGATGAACTCGGTTGCCCAGTACATGACGCCGGCCGAACTCGACGACGCGCTGGCGGTGATCCGAAGGTTGTTGCGCCCCGGCGGCCGCCTGGTTCTGGGGGATGTGCTGCGACCCGACGTTGGCATGATCAGGGACGTGATCGCATTGCTGCGGTTCGCCTTCACTCACGGCTTCCTGAAAGACGCCCTGATCGGGCTGGTCTCCACGGCGCTTTCCGATTATCGGCAATTGCGCGCACGGATCGGCCTGCACCGCTATGGCGAAACCGAGATGATCGCGAAGCTGGCGGCGGCGGACTTTAACGCCGCCCGCGCGCCCTTCAATATCGGGTACAATCCGTGGCGGCTGACCTTCATAGCTGAGTCCGGCGCCTGACCGCGACCGACCGACGGAGGTAACCTTAACTGGTGGTACTCGTGGCTTTTCTTGGCCTAATCGGTGATGATTGCAGCGGCCCGGTGGCGGAAAGCGTCGACGCAGGAGCAGTGCATTGCTCTTTATCCTGGTTCAAATCCAGGCCGGGTCTCCAATCTTCGCGGCTTCTGTTCGGTGCACGGCGGAACCGCCCACCGCCACGCGCGCGACCTCTTCGTCGCCGCAGCCGGCATCTGCAGCCGGCAAGATCCGGCCGTGCTTTTGCGAGCGGCCCGTTTGCCCTTGCTGCCCCGATAACAGCGATAACGCGATAACGGCTCGAGGCACTTATTCATCCTCCGCGTTATCGGCGTTATCGCTGTTACCGGGGTTTGACGGTTCAAGCCAATAACGGCCTTTACCTACCTTGTGCACCTCGCCAGCCGTGGCCAGGTACTGACGGCCATCACGACGTGACTGGCCCTGCTACGGCGCAGCTCGAAGAAGACCCAAAATGCCGGTTGATGGGGACTTTAAGGCCCTTTCGCGGCTGCGAAATCTGTTCTAAAGACCAACCGCGCGCGAGGGTAACCTGGCGCTGAGGCATTGGGGACGCGCAGCATGCGCGCCCTTTTTTTGTGCCCGAATTCCCGTGAGTCTTGATGCCCAAGCGAACCGACATCTCCACCATTCTGATCATCGGCGCCGGTCCCATCGTGATCGGACAGGCCTGCGAGTTCGATTATTCGGGAACCCAGGCGGTTAAGACCCTGAAGGAGGAGGGCTACCGCATTGTCCTGGTCAATTCCAATCCGGCTACCATCATGACCGATCCGGAACTGGCCGACGCCACCTATATCGAGCCCATCACGCCGGAAATCGTGGCCAAGATCATCGAGAAGGAGCGCCATGTCCTGCCCGGCGGTTTCGCGCTGCTGCCGACCATGGGCGGACAGACTGCGCTGAATTGCGCGCTGTCGCTGCGCCGGCAGGGCACGCTGGCCAAATTCGACGTCGAGATGATCGGCGCCACCGCCGATGCGATCGACAAGGCCGAGGACCGCGGCCGGTTCCGCAAGGCCATGACCCGGATCGGGCTGGAGACGCCGCGTTCGGTGCAGACCAAGACGCTGCCCGATGCGCTGCGGGCGCTCGATGAGATCGGCCTGCCCGCCATCATCCGGCCCTCCTTTACCATGGGCGGCACCGGCGGCGGCATCGCCTACACCAAGCATGAATTCATCGAAATCGTCGAGCGCGGCATCGACGCCTCTCCCACCGACGAAGTCCTGATCGAGGAATCGGTGTTGGGGTGGAAAGAGTTCGAGATGGAGGTGGTGCGCGACAAAAAGGACAATTGCATCATCGTCTGTTCGATCGAGAACCTCGACCCGATGGGCGTGCATACCGGCGATTCCATCACGGTGGCGCCGGCGCTGACGCTGACCGACAAGGAATACCAGATCATGCGCGACGCCTCACTGGCCGTGCTGCGCGAGATCGGGGTGGAGACCGGCGGCTCCAACGTGCAGTTCGGCGTCAATCCGGCCGACGGACGCATGGTCGTGATCGAGATGAACCCGAGGGTGTCGCGCTCATCCGCGCTGGCGTCCAAGGCCACCGGCTTTCCGATCGCCAAGGTCGCCGCCAAGCTCGCGGTCGGCTACACACTCGACGAGATCGCCAACGACATCACCGGCGGCGCGACCCCGGCGTCGTTCGAGCCGACCATCGATTACGTCGTCACCAAGATTCCGCGCTTTGCCTTCGAGAAATTCCCCGGCGCCTCCCATACGCTGACCACCTCGATGAAGTCGGTCGGCGAGGTGATGGCGATCGGCCGCACGTTCCAGGAAAGCCTGCAAAAGGCCTTGCGCGGGCTCGAAACCGGCCTGACCGGGCTTGACGAGATCGAGATCGAAGGCCTTGGCCGTAGCGACGACAAGAACGCCATCCGTGCCGCGCTCGGCACCCCGACGCCGAACCGGCTTCTGCAGGTGGCGCAGGCGATGCGGCTCGGCTGGACGAACGAGGAAATCTTCACATCCTGCAAGATCGACCCCTGGTTTCTCGCTGAAATGCGCGGCATCGTCGAGATCGAGAACAAGGTCAGGAACAGCGGGCTGCCCGGCAACGCGTTCGGCATGCGGACCCTGAAGGCAATGGGCTTTTCCGACGCCCGGCTGGCGGTGCTGGCCGGAACCAGCGAGGCCGACATCACGGCGCGGCGTCATGCGCTCGGGGTTCGCCCGGTGTTCAAGCGAATCGACACCTGCGCCGCCGAGTTCGCCTCGCCGACCGCCTACATGTATTCGACCTATGAAGCGCCGTTTGCGGGCGCAACTGTCGACGAGAGCGCGCCGTCCGACAAGAACAAGGTCATCATCCTGGGCGGCGGACCGAACCGCATTGGCCAGGGCATCGAGTTCGACTACTGCTGTTGCCATGCCTGCTTCGCCCTGCACGATGCGGGCTATGAAAGCATCATGATCAACTGCAATCCGGAGACGGTCTCGACCGACTACGACACTGCCGATCGCCTGTACTTCGAACCGCTGACGGCCGAGGACGTTCTCGAGATCATCGCCACCGAGCGGCAGAATGGCAGGCTGCACGGCGTCATCGTGCAGTTCGGCGGCCAGACCCCGCTCAAGCTCGCCCGCGCGCTGGAGGCGGCCAACGTGCCGATCCTCGGCACTTCGCCTGACGCCATCGATCTGGCCGAAGATCGCGACCGCTTCAAGCGCGTGCTCGACAAGCTCAGGCTGAAGCAGCCGAAAAACGGCATCGCCTATTCGGTCGAGCAGTCGCGGCTGGTGGCCGCCGATCTCGGGCTGCCGCTGGTCGTGCGTCCGTCCTACGTGCTCGGCGGCCGTGCCATGCAGATCATCCGCGAAGAGAACCAGCTGAGCGACTACCTGCTCGGCACCTTGCCGGAGCTGGTGCCCGCCGACGTCAAGGCGCGCTATCCGAACGACAAGACCGGTCAGATCAACACCGTGCTCGGCAAGAATCCGCTGCTGTTCGACCGCTATCTGTCCGACGCCACCGAGATCGACGTCGACTGCCTGTGCGACGGCAAGGATACTTTCATTGCCGGCATCATGGAGCATATCGAAGAAGCCGGCATTCACTCCGGCGACTCCGCCTGCTCGCTGCCGCCGCACTCGCTGGATCCGCAGATGATTGCCGAGCTGGAGCGCCAGACCCGCGAACTGGCGCTCGGCCTCGACGTGGTCGGGCTGATGAACGTGCAATATGCCATCAAGGACGGTGAAATCTACGTACTCGAAGTCAATCCGCGGGCATCGCGCACGGTGCCCTTTGTCGCCAAGGTAATCGGCATGCCGGTGGCGAAGATTGCAGCGAGGCTGATGGCCGGCGAGAAGCTTTCGGAGTTCAAGCTGACCCAGCGAAAGCTCGGCCATGTCGGCGTCAAGGAGTCGGTATTTCCGTTCGCCCGCTTCCCCGGCGTCGACACCGTGCTTGGTCCGGAAATGCGCTCGACCGGCGAGGTGATGGGGATCGATCGCTCGTTCGAAGTGGCCTTTGCCAAGAGCCAGCTCGGCGGCGGCACCCGGGTGCCGCGCAAGGGCACAGTGTTCGTCTCGGTCCGCGAGACCGACAAGACCCGGATCGCAGACGCGGTACGGCTATTATATTCGCTCGGCTTCAAGGTGCTGGCCACCTCGGGGACCCAGCGATACCTCGCCGGGCACGGCATCCCTGCCGAAAAGGTGAACAAGGTGCTGGAGGGACGGCCGCATATCGTCGACGCCATCACCAATGGGGAAATCCAGCTGGTTTTCAATACCACCGAGGGTCCGCAGGCGCTGGCCGACAGCCGCTCGTTGCGACGAGCTGCCCTCTTGCATAAAGTGCCGTATTACACCACTCTTTCGGGTGCCGTGGCGGCCGCCCGGGGCATCCGAGCCTACCTGGACGGGGACCTTGAGGTCCGCACGCTGCAGAGTTATTTTTCCGAAACCTGATCTTTGGACCGGCTCTGAGGCCGCCAATCGATCGGCCGTGAAGCCCTCGTGCCTGGAACTCGCCAGCCATGGGGTGGTTCTGTTTCGGCGTTTGTGCGTGCCGCGGACGGGTCCGCATGAGGTTGAAGGACGTGAGAAGATGATGGAAAAGGTTCCGATGACGCCTGGCGGCTATGCCGCCCTCGAAGTCGAATTGAAGCAGCGCCAGTCGGTGGAGCGTCCGCGCATCATCGAGCACATTGCCGAGGCGCGTTCGCATGGCGACCTCTCGGAAAATGCCGAATATCACGCCGCCAAGGAAGAGCAGTCCCACAATGAAGGCCGGATCGCCGAACTGGAGGACAAACTGGCGCGCGCCGATATCATCGACATCACCAAGTTGTCCGGCGACACCATCAAGTTCGGCGCCACCGTCACCCTGGTCGATGAGGACACCGACAAGAAGACGGTATGGCAGATCGTCGGAGAGCCGGAAGCCGATGCCAAGAAGGGCCGCATTTCCATCACCTCGCCGCTGGCGCGAGCGCTGATCGGCAAGAAGAAGGGGGCCTCGGTCGAAGTGATGGCGCCCGGCGGCGCCAAGGCCTACGAGATCACCAAGGTCGAATGGCGCTGAAGCCACCGGCGCTGCACCAGCATTTTGAAATATCCTTGAATGGCCAAGGGCCGGAATGGTTTTCCGGCCTGCGGCCTGCCTGGCTGGTGCCAAGCTGCTCCGCGAAACATTACGGATTTCTCACGGCGAAATGCTTTGCCTCGGCACCTTGACGCGGTACCAATCCAGCGCGTGGAAGCTTCGGGGGACAACCATCATGAGTGAAATACTGGCGGCATGGACGCCGCGCGCCTTGAGTGTACTGCGTATCATCGCCGGCTTGATGATCATCGAGCACGGCATGGCCAAACTGATCGGTTTCCCGTCGGTTCCGGCCTTTGCCAAATTGCAGCCGCTGTCCCTGTTGGGTGCTGCCGGCTTCGTCGAACTGGTCGGCGGCGCGCTGGTGATCATCGGCCTGTTTACGCAGCCGGCTTGCTTCGTGATCGCCGGTGAGATGGCGGTCGCCTACTTCATGTCGCATGCGCCGAAGAGCTTCTATCCGCTGCTCAACGGCGGCACCCTCGCGATCATGTACTGCTTCACCTTTCTCTATCTGTCGACCGCGGGCGCCGGGCCGTGGAGCGTTGATGCTGCGATGAAGAAGCGCTGAGGCACCAGCATGGACAAGTTCGACAAATTACTCGCCGCGGGCGAGCCGGTGCTGCGCAGCATTTTCCGCATCATTACCGGATTGCTGCTATTTCAATTCGGCGTAGCCAAGCTCTTGAAATTTCCGCCGGGCACGATGTTCGAGAAAGTGCAGGCGCTCTCACTGTTCGGCGCTGCAGGGATGCTGGAACTGATCCTGGGCGGCCTCCTGATTCTCGGCCTGTTCTCGCGGCTGGTGGCCTTCATCCTGTGCGGAGAGATGGCATTCGCCTATTTCATCGAGCATTTTCCGAGAGGATTCATCCCGCTGCTCAATGGCGGCACCCTCGCCATCATGATCTGCTTTGCCTGCCTCTATTTGTCCTGCGCTGGCGGCGGCCCGTTGAGCCTTGATGCCGCGCTGCGCAAGAGGACTGGTTGAAAACGTCAACCGGCATTCCGGGACATGCCCGGCAATGCGCGCGAAATGCAGCTCATGGGCATCGAAACCGAAACCGGCGCTTTTCCGGGCTCACGCTGAGCCCGGAACTTTCATTTCCAGCGGTACCGCGGCCTCGTATTTGGAATTGTGCAGCACCAGCGACGTCCGGACATTGCGCACATGTGGCGCCGCCGTCAGGTGCGTGACGAAATCCTGGAATGTCGCCATATCGGGCGCCACGCACTTCAAAATAAAGTCTATTTCGCCCGATAGCATCCAGCACTCACGTACCAGCGGCTCGGCGCGGACGAATTCCTCGAACGCGCGCAGGTCGGCCTCGGCCTGACTGGACAGGTGCACCGACGCGAACATCGTGACGTCAAAGCCGAGCCGGCGCGGGTCCAATAGCCCACGATAACCCTGGATGTAGCCGGCCTCTTCCAGCGTCCGTACTCGGCGCAGGCAGGGTGGCGGCGAAATGCCGACGCGTTTGGCCAGTTCAACGTTGGTGATTCGGCCGTCGGCCTGGATCTCACGGAGGATTTTGAGGTCGATCTCGTCCAGATTTTTCGACACGTGGGATCCCGGGCTCAAACACACAGATAACGGTAATAGTCATAGCGCGGCAGGGTGAAGGCGCGCAATTTTATTACGTCCCTGACACCCGTTTATTGGCCTTCGCGGGTAAAATTTGCCGATATGGATTGCAATTCTTGCATAGCTTGCCAGATATCCTACACTCCGATTTGACACTTTTGTCGCCGCCGCGGTGCCTTTCCAAGCGCCAGCCGCTCAAACGCTGACCAAAAATTCCCAGGAGACGCACCTGTCCATGTCTGCCCCGATCCACGCCAAGGTCGTCATCATCGGCTCCGGCCCGGCCGGCTACACAGCGGCGATCTACGCGGCGCGTGCGATGCTTGAACCCGTGCTGATCCAGGGCATCCAGCCCGGCGGCCAACTCACGATCACGACCGATGTGGAAAACTATCCGGGATTCGTCGATGTGATCCAGGGGCCGTGGCTGATGGAGCAGATGGAAAAGCAGGCCGCCCATGTCGGCACCAAGATCGTCACCGATATCGTCACCAAAGTTGAGCTGGCGAGGCGGCCGTTCCGGCTCTCTTGCGACAGCGGCGACGTCTATCTGGCCGAAACGGTGATCCTCGCCACCGGTGCACAGGCGCGCTGGCTCGGCACCCCCTCGGAAGAAAAGTTCAAGGGATTTGGCGTATCGGCTTGCGCCACCTGCGATGGTTTTTTCTACCGCGGCAAGCAGGTCATCGTGGTCGGTGGCGGCAATACCGCGGTCGAAGAAGCGCTGTTTCTGACCAATTTTGCCGCGCAGGTCACGATCGTGCACCGCCGCGATCATTTCCGCGCCGAGCGCATCCTTCAGGAGCGCCTGTTCAATCATCCCAAGATCAAGGTGGTGTGGGACAGCGCCATCGACGAAATCTGCGGCACCGAGAATCCAAGCAAGGTCACCCAGGTCCGGCTGAAAAATGTCAAAACCGGCACACTGACCGAACTGCCGGCGGACGGCGTCTTCATTGCGATCGGGCATGCGCCGGCAACTGAACTTGTTGTCGGCCAGGTCAAGCTGAAACCATCCGGATATGTCGAAGTGGCGCCGAACTCGACCGCGACCTCGGTTCCCGGGGTATTCGCGGCCGGCGACGTTGCCGACGAAACATATCGGCAGGCCGTCACGGCCGCGGGCCTTGGCTGCATGGCCGCTCTCGAAGCCGAACGATTTCTCGCGTCGCGCGCCAGCGAACGCGCCGCGGCGGAATGAAGATGGCTCGAACTCGCGACGGATTTACCGACATGGATTGGGACAAACTGAAGGTATTTCACGCCGCGGCGGAAGCGGGCAGCTTTACCCATGCCGGCGAGCAGCTTGGCCTGTCGCAATCGGCGGTTTCGCGGCAGGTCAGCGCGCTGGAGCAGGAACTCTCGGTGTCGCTGTTCCATCGCCACGCGCGCGGTCTTATTCTGACCGAGCAGGGCGACCTCTTGTTTCGCACCGCCCATGATGTGTTCATGCAGCTGCAGGCGGCGCGTGCCAAGCTTACCGACAGCCGCGAGCGGCCGAGCGGCGATCTCAAGATTACCTCGCCTCCGGCGCTGGGCATCAACTGGCTGATTCCGCGGCTGCACGAATTTACCGCGCTTTATCCGGAGATTCGCATTTCCATGATCGTCACCGACGAGGAACTTGACCTCTCGATGCGCGAAGCCGACGTCGCGATCCGGACCCGCAAGCCGACCCAGCCCGACCTCATCCAGCGCAAATTGTTCTCGATCGGCTTCCATGCCTATTGCTCGCCGGAATATATCAAGCGCTTCGGCACGCCGCGCACCCTTGACGACCTCGACAGCCATCGCATCATCATGCTGAGCGATACGCAGGTTCCGACGCACTTGCAGAACCGCAGCTGGCTGATCGATGCCGGCCGCAACGGCTCGGGTCCGCGCGAGGCCTATTTCAAGGTCAATAACATCTTGGGCCTGGTCCGCGCCTGCCAACAGGGGCTCGGTATCGCGGCACTACCGGACTATCTGGTCGAGGAAAACAACCGCCTGGTGCAGTTATTCGGCGAATCCGACTCGATCCAGCTCGACACCTATTTCGTGTACCCTGAAGAATTGAAGACGGTGGCGCGGGTGCAGGTGTTTCGGGATTTCGTGGTCAGCAAGGCCCAGCGCTGGCCATCGTAGCCTTGCCTGTTGCAATCCCCGTCTCCGCATGACTGACATGCGACGCGAGCAGTTGCTGCAGGACGCAACCGCGCGTCATAGTCACAGACGCTGAGCATTCGCGTTGCGCATAGTCCCCCTCCTCCAGCGGCGCGAAGGTTCAGCAATCCCTCTTGGAAGGTGATTGTGTCGGCCTCACGTGGCCAACGCCTTGAGCCGGGCTCTTCGAGCCCGGCTTTTTTTGTTCCAATGCGGAGTTGCCCCTTATTGACAGAAGGGCCGCGTCCGACCATCATTTGGACATGAAAAATAACTTCGTCGCGGTCTTCATGAAAAAAGCTCCCCTTCCGGGGACCGAGGATCGACGCGTGCGATAGTTTTCTCGCCCACCGATCCGCAAAACCCCGCCGTCTGGACGGGGTTTTTTATTGCGCCCGTCTCCGGCTTCAAATGAAGGAGATGGACACATGATTGACTTTCGATCTTGCCTTCGCGGCCTTTGGCTGCCGCTGATCACGCCTTTTCGCAACGGCGAACTCGACGAGACCTCGCTGCGCCGCCTGGCGCGGCACTATAACTCACGGCCGGTCAATGGACTGGTTCTGGCGGCCACGACCGGCGAGGGCCTCACCCTCGATCTCCAGGAAACCGAACGGCTGGTATTCACGGTCCGGGACGAAATCGGCCACCATTCTCTTCCGCTCTGCCTCGGTCTGTCGGGCAGCAACACCAAGGCCTTGGCGGGCACGCTTGCAGGCACCGCGGCGTGGCCGATCGACGGATACCTGATCTCCAGTCCCTCTTATTCGCGGCCCTCGCAGCGCGGTCTTGAGCTTCACTTCACAGCGCTCGCGGAGCGAGCTTCACATCCGCTCCTGCTCTACAACATCCCCTACCGCACCGCCGTCAATCTCGGCAATGAGGCGACGCTGCGGCTGGCCGGTCATGGCAACATTGTCGGACTCAAGGATTGCTGCGCTGACGGCACTCAGTGGCGCGATTTGCTGCGCCGGCGCCCGCCAGGCTTCGCCGTTCTGACCGGCGAGGATGCGCACTATCATGAAGCCCTGATCGACGGCGCCGACGGTGGCATTCTGGCTTCGGCGCATATCGAAACCAAAACCTTCGCAGAAATCTGCAAGCTGGTGATGGCGGATGAGCAGGATGCCGCACTGGCCTGTTGGCAGTCGGTAGCCGATCTCACGCGATTGCTGTTTGCCGAGCCGAGTCCGGCACCGATCAAGTACTGGCTATGGCGCACCGGCTTGATCGAGAGCGCAGAGCTTCGCTTGCCGATGACGGAGGTGAGCCCGGAGCTCGCCGCGCGTCTCGATCGGGAGATCGCAAGGCGAAAGATGCTATCCACGGCGGATGCCTGATGATCCCTTTGCCGATCAATCCAGTCGTGTGCGCGAAAGCCGCAGGGCGTTGCCGATCACGCTGACCGAGGACATCGCCATGGCCGCGGCGCCCACCATCGGCGACAGCAGTAAGCCGAACGCCGGATATAGCGCGCCGGCGGCGATCGGCACCCCGGTGGCATTGTACAGAAAGGCGAAAGCGAGATTCTCTCGGATATTGCGCATGGTCGCCACCGACAGCCGCCGCGCCCGCACGATGCCGAGCAGGTCTCCGGTCAACAGCGTGACCCCAGCGCTTTCGATCGCGACATCGGTGCCGCCGCCCATGGCGACCCCGACATCGGCGGCGGCGAGCGCCGGCGCGTCGTTGACCCCGTCGCCGACCATGGCGACGCGACGACCCTCACGGCGCAGCCGCTGCACCACCTCACTCTTGCGCTCTGGCAGGACGCCGGCCTCGATCTCGTCGATCCCGAGCTGCCTCGCCACCGCGCGCGCGGTCGTCAAATTGTCGCCGGTGAGCATGACGACGCGCAGGCCGCAGGCGTGCAGCGCCCGCAAGGCACCCTGCGCCGACGGCTTTATCGGATCGGCGATGGCGATGACGCCAGCGGCGCGGCCGTCAATCGCCGCATAGATCGCGGTGGCGCCATCTCGCCGCGCGGCCTCGGCGACGGCGTCCAAGTCCTGCGTCGCAATGTGCAACTCGCTCATCAGCATCGAGTTGCCGAGCGCGATGGTACGGCCGTCGACGGTCGCGGTCGCGCCGCGGCCGGACAATGAATTGAAATTGCTGGCATCGGCAAGGCTGAGCCGGCGATCCCCGGCGGCACGGAGGATCGCCTGTGCCAGCGGATGCTCGCTGCCGCGCTCGACGGTAGCGATAAGCCGTAGCAGCTCATTCTCGTCGATGCCTTGCGCCGTCACGATACTGACCACCTTCGGCATGCCTTCGGTAAGGGTGCCGGTTTTGTCGATCACGATGGTGTCGATGCTTTCGAACCGCTCCAGCGCCTCGGCATCGCGGATCAGGATTCCCGAATGCGCCCCACGCCCGACGCCAACCATGATCGACATTGGGGTTGCCAGACCGAGCGCGCAGGGACAGGCAATAATCAGCACCGTCACGGCGGCGACCAGACCAAAGGCAAAGCGCGGCTCCGGTCCGAATATCGACCATGCCGAAAATGCCAGCAGCGCGCTCGCGATCACCGCCGGCACGAACCATCCGGCGACCCTGTCAGCGAGCCGCTGGATCGGCGCCCGCGAGCGCCGGGCCCGAGCCACCATATCGACGATCCGCGCCAGCACGGTATCGCCTCCGACCTTGTCCGCGCGCAACACCAGTCCGCCGCCTTGGTTGACGGTGCCGCCGATCACGCGCGCGCCTTCGGCCTTGGAAACCGGCATCGACTCACCGGTCACCATGGATTCGTCGACGGACGAATGTCCCTCGCTGACGATGCCATCGACCGGAATCTTCTCGCCGGGGCGCACCCGCAGGAGATCGCCGGCTATGATGGTATCGATTGCCACGTCCTCATCGCCTTGGGGCGAAATACGGCGCGCAGTCTTCGGCTTCAGTCCAAGCAGCGCGCGGATCGCGCCGGATGTGCGCGCCCGCGCCCGCAATTCCAGCACCTGTCCGAGCAACACCAGAACCGTGATGACCGCGGCGGTCTCGAAATAGACCGCGACCGTGCCATGCATCCCGCGGAAGGCCGCCGGAAACCACTGCGGCGCCACCGTGGCGACCACGCTGTAGAGATAGGCGACGCCGGTCCCCATCGCGATCAACGTGAACATGTTAAGGCTTCGCGTCAGCAAGGACCGATAGCCGCGCACAAAGAACGGCGCCGCGACCCACAGCACCACGGGCGTCGAAAGTGCAAACGAAATCCAGTTTGACCATGTCGGCGGCACGAGGCGCATCGCACCGAGATGGCTGCCCATCTCGATCGCAACGACCGGAAGCGTCAGCGCCAAGCCGATCCAGAATCGCCTGGTCATATCGATCAGTTCGGGATCTGGCGCATCCACGAGCGAGGCCTGCTCGGGCTCCAGCGCCATGCCGCAGACCGGGCACGCTCCGGGGCCGGTCTGCCGCACCTCCGGATGCATCGGACAGACGTAGATGGTCCCGGACGGTGCCGCAGGTTCAGGCAGGACTGGTTGCAGGAATGTCACCGGTGCCGCTTCGAAGCGTTCGCGGCAGCGCGCGCAACAGAAGAAATAATCATGCCCCTGATGGAAAAAACGGTGCTTGGCGGTCGCAGGATCGACACGCATGCCGCAAACCGGATCGACCGCCAGGTTTGCGGCGATGGCTTCCGCGCCGTGCCGGCCGCCGCAGCAGGCGCCATCCCGCGGCGGGACATCGTCTTCCCGATGATCGACACCCGCGATCACCGTGCCGTCCGCGCGATCCCGCTCCGCCACCGAACTCTCTCCAGCCCTTGATCCATATACCCTAGGGGGGTATATGGTCGATATGCGCGCCGAGATCAAGACGTCATGCCTGAAACGGCTGAGGCGAATCGAAGGCCAGATCCGCGGCCTGGCCGCGATGGTCGAGGGTGACCGCTATTGCATCGACGTGGTGACGCAGATCACCGCAGCAAAGGCGGCACTGCGGCGCGTCGAGGAGGAAATCCTGCGCGACCACGTCGCCCACTGCGTCGAGCATGCGATCCTGTCCGGCGACAAGACCGACCAGCGCCGCAAGATCGCGGAATTGATGGACGTCATCGGCCGCGCCGACAGGTAGCGCGTGAGCCATCCGCCGTTGGGCTTTACCGCGGCCGCGATAAGGGCAAGCCCTGCGCAAACCGGTCCTGGTTAATGCGTGGTGAGGCCGGTCCTCAAATTGGAACGATGTGGCGGCAAAGTCCTTAAAATCCAGCAGCTATGATGATCTCCCAACATCCAAAAAAAGGGGGAAACCAATGGCCACTCCACCCATTCAAAATGCCGGCTCTCCGGCTTCCGGGCAGCGTCAGACGCTGCAGGATCTCATGCTGGTGTCCTCGTTCGGTCTGTGGGCCGTGCTGCTGGGGCTGACGCCGGTGCTGGCCTTCCATCTGCTGTGACCCATTGATGCCGTGCCGACTGTGCCCGTGGTTAATCCGCGGATAGCAACTGGCATCGAATGCGATCGGAACTGCAACCGGCTTGCAAGAATTCGACAGGTATCAATGCCTGCACAAGTACAAAAAGCAAAACGCGGGGGCGTCGAGATGGCCAATAACCAATCCTATTGCGAACTACAGCGCTTCAGTGCCCAGGACGTTCTGTGGGCACTCGGAATCTGGTCAGTGATCCTGTGCCTGTCGCCGGTCATAGCATTCTACGTTCTGATGGTCGCCTAGCAACAATCCAGCCTGCGCTGCAGCGAGGGAACATCCCCGGCGCGGGGCGCGCGCGCTGACCTCGTCCGAGAAAGCCACTTGCCAAGCTCTGGACTGCTCCGGGCAGCCATGCTGCGCAACATGAAACACCGGATGCCGTCGTTTCGGCTTACTGCCGAAGTGATGACGGGCGGGATTGAACGCGGTCCACAACAAAAAACGCGCGAACCGCGCGCTTTTTTTGCCGGTTGGGTGGGACTGGCTACGCCGCCTGCTTGTGCATCGTGCCGGCCGCGGACGCCGATCCACGGATCGCCTTCACCGAGCGCTCGATCGCGGTCCATAGCCGGCCGATTTCGGCCGCCGCGCGGCCCTCGGCAGAGTATTCGCGGGCGCCTTCGCCGTGACTGAGCGCCATCAAGAGATCGGCACGGTTGGTGATCTGTCCGCCCCATACAGGTGCGCGAAACTTGACCAGCGCTTCCCGCGCGATGGTGACGATCGGACTTTCGGCGTCGTCCCTGCGGGCGGGGGCCCCGTTGATCACGACTGCATAGGGCTTGCGGGCAGCGCGGCAGCTCTGAATGGTGTCCTGGACGGCATTGACGTCGAATACGCCAGGGCGCGCCGGAACAATCACCATCGTGGCACTCTTGATGGAATCTTCCACGACCGCGGAGGTATTCGGCGGCGTATCGATGAACACCCATTCGAAGCCCTCACGCTTGGCGGCCGCGATGATGGCGCTGACGGAAGTTACCGCAGTCTTGATCGGCGGCTCGTTGGTGCCGCGCAGCTTGTGCCAGAGCGTGAGCGATCCCTGTGGATCGGCATCGATCAGCAGGCAGGGTTTCGTTGCCTTGTGGACGTGAGCTGCGAGATGGGCGGCCAGTGTACTTTTTCCCGAGCCACCTTTACGCGAAGCGAAAACTATGACGTTCATACGTTGGCCTCCAGTTTGACTCCAGAGAATCAAAATGAATCAGCGTGCTGATTCGTGAAAGACAAATTTGCTGCCAAACATGATGCGACCCCGCTTTCGTGAGTGAGTTTGGCTTTTGAGTCACACCTTGAGTTGCAACCGCACCGCAATGAATCGAGAAAAGTTGAAGAGTCGTGGCGCGACCTTCCGGCGGACACCGATGCCTTGCGTTGAAGCCATGCCTGATTTGTACTGCCAAGGATGGCGAAAACCCCCCATTTGCAAGGCGCCGGAACCGATGAGCGTGGGGTCCTAGTCGGCGATCGTGATCAGACCGGGGGCATGAGCACCTTAACATGATTATGCCTTCGCGTTCCGGCGCACCCTGACACAGCTTGCACCGCTGAATGACATCGCCGGCATCAAGCCGATGGCGCGATCATTGATGGAGACCGTATTTGTACGGAACAACAGCCTGTGGCCACGCGGACGTCTGAGATCAGACTCTCACTTCACGACCCATTCCCGTTGCGCGCACGGCGACAGCGCCGCTGACTTGGACGTTGTCAGGTCGCAGCCGGCTTGAAGGTCTTCTTCGGCTTGCGCGCCCTGGCGCGGATCGGACGCGTCGTCGTTGCCGGCCTGATGCTGAGAGGCCGGCCCGCCGCGACCGGTGAGACCTCGGGCTCGAATCTGAAGAATGCCCTGCAGCCCGGACTAAGTTGCGCCTTGTTCCTGATCATGCAGACGGTGATACGGTCGACGTCCGGAATCTCGGAACTGCAGAGGCGGAACGCGTCGCCGGAGCAGGCCTGTTGCTGCTCCGCAGTATAAGCCATGCTGGCTCTCGGCAGCATCACAACCGCCAGCGCCGTCGCGATCGTCAGGCTGGGCTGAAAGCTCCTGGACCGAACAGCAAACATGAGTAGCCCCGAATGTCGCTTTGGCAAATAGTGGGCGAACGAAGTTCGATTAGCAAGGGCCGGGGAAGGCCCGGCTTCGGACTTTTAGTCTTCCGGCCACCGGGACAAGACCGCTCGATTACCCGACGTCATTGAAAATTTGGCATCTGGACGCGCTACACGACCAATCGCACCAATGCGATGATAGCGCGGTGGCCTTTCAGCGCGCCCTCGGGCCCTGCTGGTCAACCCCCGATCGGCCGAGGCCCATCCAAATCCGGCCACCGTTTCCGCTCCCAACGCGTTGCGGCTGCCGGATGAAGCGTTGACCTGCTGCGACAACGCGATCGCTCTGAAGCCGGATTTCGCCCACGCCCATTACACCCGAGGCATACGCCTGCAGCGCTTTGCCGAAGCGGTCGCGAGCTTCGACAGGGTGATCTCCATCGATCCGCTACGCGCCGATGCCTGCAACAGGAGCTGCACGAACTCGGGCGCTTTGCTGAGGCGATCGCGAGCCATGACCGGGTCCTCGCGTTGCGGCCCAGTCCCACGGCGTTCGTCAATCGCGGCGTTGCGTTCAAGGACGCGAGGCAGTCGGCCGAGGCCCTCACCGACCTCGATCGAGCGCTCGCGCCCGACCATGCGATTGCCCGGGGCGAGCCGGGGTGGATCGCTGCTGGTCCTCAAGCGGCGCGCCGAGGCGCTCGCCAGCTTTGAAAAGCGCTTTCGATTAATCGGAGCTGACGGAGGCCCTGCTCGGTTGTGCCAATGTCCTTATGCTGATCAAACGAGTGGCCGAGGCGATGGCAGCCTGCCAGCGCGCTTTGGCGATCGAGCCCGATTCGGTATCGGCGCTCACCCAGCTTGGGCAGTGCCATGCGCAGCAAGGCGAGCCGGAAATCGCCGTCTCGTATCCCGATCGCGCGCTCGCGATCAAGCCGGATGATGAAGCCGCGCTGTCAAACCGGCTTTTCGTTCTGGATTTCAGCAGCAATGCCTGGCGCGGGCACCCTGCTCACCGTTGTACTGCCGAGCTTCGCCACGACCGGCACCCCCATGTTACCAGATAAACTTCGTTGCGGTGGGCATCGCGCTGTGTTCGACCCCGGAATGCCTCAGGCATATTCGTCACGCGCTGCCCGCTCTGATTGCCCGGAACTGCAGTCCGGCCGCCTATACCAGAGCCGTCGAGGAGGCCTACTGGAAAATGTGGCAGAGATGCAGAGCACCAACTCGCAAAACGCGGAACTAAATCTTTTCCGCCAGCAGGCGAACCCGGAACAGGGCCTTCTTGTTTTCGTCCAGCAGCTCCATCTGCCAGTCGGAATTCGGCTTCAGTGCGCGCGTGATGCCTCCGACGAGATCCGCGCAAACCTTGGTCATTTCGCGCCACGCCTCGTCTTCGTTCTGCAGATCAAACGCGACATCCGACGTCCCCGAATAATTTCCGTGGGAGATGCGAAAATAATAGCGTGGCATCTTAATGACCTCGGCACGGCGGCCACAGGAAGGATCGTTATAAGCGATAACAAAATGGTTATACATAGTAATAGCGGGCGAGATTCTTTCTTCATTCAGGTCAATTCGTGACATCGGTGCGCGCTGGCGTTGAGCACAATCTCAAGACGACAGTGAAGTTGCCACTGTACGACAACGGGCATACCTCGCTGGCTGCCGCGAAGTTGCCACAAGACGGTCATCGCGCTGACCCGCGGCAATGCTGAAAACGCAGGGCCGGCGGCGGCGCGCCGGCTTTCGATGCGGTTATGCGGCCGCCCTGTTGGCGCCAGCCCAACGATTGATGGCCGCATAAAGCTGCTCGGGCTCGAACGGCTTGGAAAGATAATCGTTCATCCCGGCGGCCAGACAGCTCTCGCGCTGACCGACCAGTGCATTGCCCGTCAGGGCGATAATCGGCACTTCCCGCATCGGCCCGCACGATTGGCGGATCTTTCGCGCGGCCGAGACACCGTCCAATACCGGCATCTGCATATCCATCAATACCAGGTCGTACGACCGGGCTTCGAGAGCGGTGACGGCCTCGGCACCGTTCGGCACGATCTCCGCCTGGTGTCCCACCTTGGCAAGCAGCTTCGAGATCAGCTTCTGAATCAGGGCATTGTCCTCGGCGACGAGGATCTTCAGCGAACGCGCGTTGGTTTCGATGGGTGCGGCGACAACGGCAACCTTTGGCTCGGATCCCTCGGCGCAGCGCACGGTGAACCAGAAAGTGCTGCCACATCCCGGCACACTGTCGACGCCGATCGTGCCGCCCATCATCAGACACAATTGCTTGCAGATCGCCAATCCAAGGCCCGTGCCGCCGTATTTGCGAGACACAGAGGTGTCGGCCTGGGTGAACGGACTGAACAATCGGGCCTGCACATCCGGCGCGATGCCGGGGCCCTCGTCGATAACTTTGACATAAAGCTCGAACTCCTCGTCCGGTCCGGCGCGATGCGACACTGCAATGCGCACTCCGCCTTTTTCCGCGAACTTGATCGCGTTATTGGCGAGGTTGAGCAGAATCTGGCGAATTCGATTCGGATCGCCGATCAGCCACTTCGGGACATCGTCTGCCAGTGAAATCTCGATTCGCAGGCCCTTGTCGGTGGCCACGGTATCGAGCAGCGAACTAACCTCGCCGGTCAGCCGCTCCAGACTGAAATTGATCGCCTCCGGATGAAGACGACCGGCTTCCAGCTTTGAGAAATCCAGGATGTCATTGATGACGGCCAGCAGCGCGCCGGCTGAACTGCGCGCAACCTCGGCCAGTTGCTTCTGTTCCTCGTTGAGCGGCGTATCGCGAAGCAGGCTGAGCATGCCGGTCATGCTGGTCATCGGCGTGCGAATTTCATGGCTCATCATCGCCAGAAAGTCCGATTTCGCGGAGGATGCTGCTTCCGCGGCGTCCCTCGCCAGGCTCAGTTCGGCAGCGGTTGCAATCAGTTCGAACTTCTGCGCTTCGAGGTTGGCCTTGACGCGCTCGAGGTCGATTACCCTTTGCTCGAGGTCCACCTCCATGTGCCGCAGATCCGTCCGCGCACGCTGCGCTATCTCGGCCTGCACGACCGAGCGAAGCTTTTGCGCCAATTCAAGACTGGCCTTGTTCCAAGAATTGGAGCGGCCGTGCACGGTTTCGACCCACGGGGCAAACGAGGTCCGGGGCGAGACCCGCCCGGTGGTCGGATCTACGGTTCCGAGCTTGGTGGGATTGCCCCCCCATTTGATGATGCTTGGGTTTTCCGGCCTGAACCAGACGATCGCGTCCTCGCTTCCGAGCGATAGCGGCGCCAAGAGCGCACCGCTCAATTCGGGAGCTGTATGGGCGAGCTCCGGAAATCGCGCACTCAAATCCTCTACCGCTATGATCTCTCCATGCGCATCGGCCAGCAAAAGCTCGATCGCCCGATTGGCCTCGCGCCTTGGATGCCTGCCGAGGTGAAGATTTTCGCCCGACAGCCGCACGACGGCGCCGGTCGCATCGACGATACGAAGCAGGTCATCCTCGACGGCTGCGAAAGCTTCCGACAAAGGCACCGGCGTCAACAGCTGATCGATAATTGTTTGCAAATGGGCCGCGCGCTGTTCGTCGATTTCGGCCGCCTCCACGTCGGCCAGCCGTAGCGCGACGTATTGGCCGATCATGTCCGCGACGCTGCGCAAGTCCGGCGCGGCAGGCCGGGGCGATCGATGATGGCACAGCAACAAGCCCCATAGCTTCTGGCGCGAGATGACTGCGACCGTCATGGTGGCTCCGGCCCCCATGTTCCGCATATACTCGCGATGGGTCGGCGATAAGCTGCGAAGCGAGCTGCAGGTCAGATCGATTGGCGCGCCATCGCCAATCGTCGGATCTGAAAGCAGCGGAACCGGCACGTAGGACGTGTCGAACACCGCGCCGACGCGGTGTCGCTGATAGAGCCGGCGCGCCTGCGGAGGAATGTCGCTGGCCGGGTAGCGCAGCCCCAAATAGGAATCTAGATCGGGCTCACAAGCCTCGGCGATCACTTCGCCGTCGCCGTTTTCGCAGAAGTGGTATGCCATGACCCGGTCGTAGCCCGCGATCGACTTCAAACCGTGAACCGCGATGGCGCAGATCTCCTGGCGATTGGTGGCGCCTGAGAATACTTCCAGCAAGGACTGCATCATGATGACCGGCGGAGTCTGCCCCGGCTCACGCCGCACCGGCTCCATATCGACACATATATGTCCACCGGAGCGATGCGCACGGACGTGAAGCGTGCCGCCGTCCGGCCCACGCATGACGTAGATCTGCTCCAGCGTCATGCCGTTGGCGGAGGCGGGATTGCAGATGCTCTGACAGACTTCCTCCCCGAGAACGTCGGATAGTTGCTGCCCGATGGCGGTTGCCGCCGAGTGACCCAGTATCGAAGCGAGGTTGGCGCTGGCGTGGGTTATCACACCGGTGTCGGACAACACTGCCAGCAAGGCGCCGTGCGGCTGGATGCTGCCAGGAATGTGGATGGGTTCGTTGCTGCAAGCGGTGGTGTCGATCGCGGGCTTTTCAATATCCATGACTGAACTCGCGGTTCCGGCTAACGTCGGCCGCAAACCAGCGCAACAGGGATTGGAACGTGCGCTGAGCTCCGGCGACAACATCATTGCGTTTCAAGGGGTGGAGACGTCCGTAGCCGTCCAGCCGCTCTCGGAAATCGTTCCACATCGGACCAAGGTCGCGACCGCGGCCGCCGAAAAATTGCCGGGCCGGGCCGATCGAAAGGCCTGGTCGCGCCTCGATGCCCCGCAGAATGATCTGGCCGCCCAGCGTCGCCCCCTCCAGCACATACAAGGCGCCGAGACCGTGGGCGATGGTTGGCAGTTCTGGCAGCAGGTCGGCCGCCGCCTGTGGCACCGAGGACGAGTCGGTGCCGAGCGCAGCGAGATCGTGGGCGATTGCGGAGGCGTGCAGGCGTGACGCGATCGAGATGCCAAGGCCATCCCAGTCCGGAAAGGCCGCGAGCTTGGCCTCGAGCGGCTGATAGAAACCGAAAAAGCCGGCAAGCCAGTGGCGGTAGTCGCTGCAAGTCGAGACGGCGTCAGGAAGATTGAGCTGCTGCTCGGCCTGGCGATGCAGCCCGGCAGTTCGGATGCGCAATTCGACGGAAAGCTTCTCCGAGGGAAGATGATCCGTGACGCCCAGCCCCGCATGTTGGGACGAATGAGATCTCTCCGGCTCATGACGCGGCTCTGTACTGGTCAAATCACTCTCCACCACGCCGGCGCGTCCCGCACTTGAACAACCGGCACGCCGAGCCCGCCGACTAACTGCGACGAACAGGTCGGCATTCCTGCGTTCGTTCTGGCGCCGCCAGAATTCGGAAGCAGGAGCCCGGACAGCACCGAGCAGACGTCGGGTGCCACATTCGATGCAATCTCCAGTTTTTAAGCGAACCGGCCTTGTGCCACCGTTAATTTGCGACGACGTAAAACTACTGACCGATTACATGATCGACCGCTCCCCCCGGTCACGCCTGCGCCCACCTTAGGGAGGCGAGCGTCGTTGCTGCGGTCGACGCCGGTTAAAGCGATTCATGCCGCGGCACCAAATGCGGTGTTTTCCGTCAGTTTGTCGAGCAGTTACATCACGCATCCGCGCCGGCCGTTGCGGCCAACTCACCGATCGCGGCAGCGGTCGCCTCGATGGTTGCAACCAGCGCCGGCATGCATCGCCGGATCGCCGTGACCGAGGGGCATACCAGCTCGATGTCGCGGGCAATGGCGGCAAGGCGCGCGGCGCCAAAACTGCTGGCAAATCCCTTGAGAACATGTGCCGCGCGGCGGCTCTGATCGAGATCATCCGCCGCCAACGCAGTCTCGATGGTCTCAAGCGAAAGCAATGCCTGCGGCGACAGTTCCGCAAGCATCGGGCCGAGGTCTTCCGGCCCCAAGGCTTCGCGCAATTGTGCAATCTGCTCGGGATCGAGCAATGGCTCACTGGCGAAATCATGCATGGCGTTCACCTCACCTGCTGATGATCTGCCGCGGCGACCCCCGCCGATCGATAGATATGACCGTGGTATCGTCTGGCAGCGCCGCATCTGCCTGGATGCCCGCTGCTGCGCAAACGCGCTTGACGAGCTGATCGGGCGTCGAACTCGCATCGCAGGCGTCGATCGCCTCGAGCAGGCCCGCCTCACCGATCCGGTGGCCGTGGCGATCCGGATTCTCCGGTAACCCGTCGCTATAGAGCAGCAGTGTCGAGCCGTGCGGGAACGCCCTTTCGTGCAATTCATATTGCATCTCACGCGCGATGCCGAGCGGCGCACCTGAGGCTTCGATGAGCTGCGAGCAACCCTGCCAGCCGGTGATCAGGATCGGCGGCGGTGCACCGGCGGACGCGACCCTCAACCGACCGGCACCGTGATCGATCACGACATACAGGAATGTCGCAAATTGCCCGAGCCGGAGTAGCCTGACCAATCGTTCGTTCAGCGCCACCAGGAAGGCGGTAGGGTCGCCATGGAGGTGCCGGTATTCGTGGATCAAAGCATGCAGACGGAAGGTGTTCAGCGCGGCGGTGACGCCATGCCCGGTAAAATCCGCGATGAAGATGCCGAATGCACTGGTGTTGATCGGCAGCATCCCCCAGATGTCACCACCTATTTCCGAGGAAGGGCGGAAATAAGATGCGATCCGCAGGCCGGTCGAACCGGCCATCGCTTCCTGGGCGCTGGTAGACGGCAACAGCTCGAGCTGCATGCGCCGCGCGGCATCCAGTTCTCCGGATGTGCGCTCCTGATAGTCGCGCAGTTCACGCAGCAGGCTCCGCCGCTCGAGATGGGTAATGACCCGAGCGATCAATTCAGATGGATTGATCGGCTTCGACAGAAAATCCGAGGCACCCGCGGCGAACAGCCCTCCCATCTGTTTGCGATCAACCGTCGCGGTCTGCATCAGGATCGGGATGTCGATCAGTGCCGGTTGGGCCCTGATCCGCCGGCAGACATCGAGGCCGCTCAGATCGGGCATCTGCATGTCGAGAAGGATCAGGTCGGGCCGCAGGCTCTCGATCTGCTGCAGCGCTGAAACCCCGCCTTCGGCGAATCGAAGGCTCTTGAACCCCTGCTTCTGCAGGATCCCGGCGACTAGCCGGCGGCACAGCGGATCGTCATCGGCGATCAGGAGCGAACAACCCAAAATGCCCTTGCGGTCGGCCGCAGCAGGCTCCGGGCTCCGCATCGGATCAATGGCCACGTTCATAGTTCAAATCCCAGAATGACCGTTCGACCGCAGTCCTGATAGCTTACGCTGTCGCAGAACGCTTCGAGAATGAGCAGGCCCCGGCCGCTGCCACGATGCTCCGGCCGGCTCTTGCGGGGCTCGAAACCGATCCCATTGTCGTGCACCGCGATCAGCAGGCGATCGGCGCTCCAGCGCGCTTTGATCACCACCTTGCTCTGCGAATGGTCCGGCGACGCCAAACGCTTCTTGATCAGCTCGTGCGAGGCCTCGACGCCGCCGAGCGTATCGCGAAGCCCAGCCTCCAGCCGCAGATGACCGTGTAGGACGGCATTCAACAGCGCTTCATGCAAGACGGTCAGGATCCTGTCGCGCAGTTCCTGGTCGAGCCCCAGTCGGTCGCCGATCGCCCCTACGAACGCCCGCGCGATCGGCTGCCGGTAGATCGACTGGATCGAAACCGCGAGATCGAGACGATTTTGGTCATTATCTTCCGCGCCACTCGCTGCCTCGTCGACTACGAGGCCCACCTCGATACACGCGATTGCTGGTGCCGCCAATGATTGCGCGAGCGTGTGCTCGGACGTGCCATCCCAGCGCGTCGCGCAGTCCTCCCGCAAATCCACCACGGGCGCCATGATGATCAGGCCTGGATGGTGAAGAGTTCGTCGAACTTCGAGACGGTAAACATCCGCTTGACCTGTCCTTGCGGCTGCGACAGTACCAGCGCGCGGCCGGCTTTGCTGGCTTCATCACGGGCGATCAGCAGCATTCCGAGACCCGCGGAGTCGATGAATTGCAACTGCGACAGCTCCACCACGATGGTGTGGTCTTTGGCCTGAAACAGCCGGTTGGCGACTTCGCGAAAAGCCGTGTGGTCGGCAAAGGTGAATTCACCGCTGATGTTGACGCAGGCGTCGTTCTGCTGGAATTGGCACTTCATGTTACGCTCCTAGAATAGTTCGATGGATCCTTTGGCATCGTCAGGGCTGGCGTGGCGATGGGTCTCGGCATCAGGCGTTCCCCTGAGCAGTTCCGCGGCAAACCGCGCGCGCATCTCGCTCATGGTGAAACGGTCGAGCAGTCCTGCCACCCACCCCAGGTCCGCCGGCGCCAATTCGAGCAATTGCGGCGCCACGCTGGCAGTCGTGCGCTTGTTTTCTTCAAGGGCCTCGCCGATCACGCTCAACGCGTCGACCACGTGCTCCAGCCGCTGTCGCGCGCGATCCTGGAACTGCAGGCCGGTAATCATGCCGTCGACGTCGGCCGAGATCAGCCCGGCCTCCTTTACCGCCTCCGCGACGATGTTTTCGAGCACGCCGCCACGCTGCACCATCGCAGCCAACAGCACTTCGAGCCGGTCCTTGGCAAGGATGTTGTCGGATAGATCGATGGTCGCCACGCGATGCAGGGTGGTGTTGCTGGTGCCGATCCCGTCGATCACCGCCTTCAGATCCTCTTTCATGGTGACGGACAGCGCTTGCGTCGCTTTGGAAAGCTCGCGTACCTCGTCCGCCACGACGCGGAAGGTGACCCCTGCCACGCCGGCTCGCTCAGCCTCGATTCGCGCATTCAACGCCAGCATGTTGGTCGTGCTGTTGACCTGGTCCAGCTTCGCCATGCATTTTTCGACATTGACGATGTTGGCACTGACCTCGTTCAGCGCATAGACCATGGCCATCGAGTCCTTGGACAACATCAATATCTTGGCCACGACGTCGCCCAGGGTGTCCTTGAGCAGCCCCGCGATTTCCTCGATCGGAACTGGCCGGTCTTCGACTTCGATGCTGGCTGCCAGATGGGTCAGGCTCTCAACGCGTCCGGTCTGCTGCTGGGCGCTGAGCGCCAGCCGCTGGAAACGGCCGCTGAGATCGTCCGCCTCCTTTTCCACGAAGCCGGATGTATCCTGAATCTCCGCGATCAAGGTCCGGATCACCCGTTGCTGCATTTCGGCGAGCGACATCCAGCTCTGCAACAGATCGATATGCGGATCATGGCGGAGGTCGTTGCCGAGCGACGGCATCTCGGGTCGCCCCGGGACTTCCGCGACCACGGCAGCACTGACCGCCCTGTTCAAGCCGAACATGTCACACCCTGACGGCTCGTTTTGCGGTGGCGCTGCAGTTCTTCAACACCTGTTCCGGAATCTTGCCAATCGGCAGCTCGATTTCGACCGCGCCGCAGTCGAACGCCGCTTTCGGCATGCCATAGACCACGCAGGACGACTCACACTGGCCGATCGTGGATGCGCCGGCCTGGCGCATCTCGAGCAGTCCCGCGGCACCGTCCTTGCCCATTCCGGTCAGAATGATACCGACTGAATTCCCCCCTGCCGCGCGCGCCACCGATCGGAATAGAACGTCGACCGACGGACGATGGCCGGATACGGCGGCCTGCTGGTTCAAGCGGCAGATGTAATTGGCGCCGGAGCGCGCCAGTTCGAGATGCTGCCCACCCGGTGCGACGTAGACGTGCCCTGGAAGCACGCGCTCGCCGTCCTTCGCCTGGGTCACCGTCACGGCGCAACGCTGGTCGAGCCGGCCTGCGAAGGCGGCCGTGAAAGCTTCAGGCATATGCTGGGTGACAAGGATGGCCGGTGAATCCGCCGGGAACGCGCCGAGCAGCGCGTGCAGTGCCTCGACACCGCCCGTCGACGCGCCCACCGCGATCAGTTTCTCCGATGAGCTATAACCAGCGCCGGGCGGCGCCACGACCGCGGGCCGATCCTGCGCCAGTGGCCGGACATGAGCCTTGGCGGCCGTCTTGACCTTGGCGATGATTTCGTCGCGCAGCAAGGCAAATCCCTCGCTCAGGCCGATGGTCGGCTTCGCCACATAGTCGACGGCGCCCATTTCAAGGGCGCGCAAGGTGACTTCGGCACCGCGCTGCGTCAGCGATGAGATCATCACCACCGGCATCGGCCGCAGCGTCATGATCTTCTCGAGAAATGCCAGGCCGTCCATGCGCGGCATCTCGATGTCCAGCGTCACCACGTCGGGATTGAGCGACTTGATCATGTCGCGAGCAACGATCGGATCCGGTGCCGCCCCGACCACGGTAATCGCGGGATCCGAGCCCAGCATCTGGGTCAGCATCTGCCGGACCAGGGCTGAGTCGTCGACGATGAGAACGCGGGTGATGGGCATGAAGGACCTCAAAAGAGCTCTGCTGAGCCGGTGACGGGTTCTGCTTCCAGCTTGGACTTGTACAGCGCCTCGACCTGAAGCTCGGCGAGTTCTTCGTTCGGCCGCAGTTCGAGCACCATGGCCTTACCGGTCGCCGGGAAATAATGGACCCGGCGCGCCAGGTTGCCGCGCAGATGCGCCGCGGCGATCGGCAGCCCCTCGGCCGCGAGATAGTCTTCGACGAAATCGGCGTTGCGATGGCCGATATTGCTGCTGGCCGTCATGACGTTGCCACCGCCGAACACCTTGATCTCGAGGCGTTCGCGACGGCCGCCTCGAACGAGGATGTCGTTGATCAGCCGTTCCATCGCCACGTTGCCGTAGCGCATGCCCGACGACACGACGTCCCAGCTCGAATTCGTCGAATTGCCGGCTTCCGGCAGCATGAAGTGATTCATGCCTCCGACCCCGGCGAAGGGATCGCGGATGCAGGCGGCGACGCATGATCCGAGCACCGTCACCAGCATTTCGTCGTCAAGCTGCGTGACGTGGTGCTCGCCCGGGAACACCTTGACAGCGACTTCGGTAAATCGCGGATCGACATAGCGGCAGGTGCTGGCGCCGAGATCGGCGATCTCGCCGAACAGATCGGCGCGCGCGCGTTGCTTGGTGCGGCGCAGGCTCATTTGACCCTGCTGTAGACGGTGCGATCGATCAGCTTGAAGCGGTCGGTGACGTTGAGCAGGCTCTCGGAATGCCCGACCATCAGCCATCCGTCCGGCTTGAGAAGGTCGGCATAGCGGTCGAACAGCCTCGCCTGGGTGGGCTTGTCGAAATAGATCACCACGTTGCGGCAGAAGATGACGTCGAAGGGGCCCTTCATTGGCCACGCTTCGAGCAGATTGAGCGACCCAAAGGAAATCAGCGATCGCAAGCTGTCGTTCATCGCGATCCGGCCATCGGGCTCGACCGTGACATAGCGCTTGCGGTAATTCGGTGGAATGGTCTCCAGCCGTTCGGCGTCGTACAGACCATCCGCGGCGCGGTTGACGACATTGGTATCGAGGTCGGTAGCGAGGATCTTGCAGTCCCAGGCCGCCATCGGCCCGTACTCCCGCAGCGTCATCGCCAGCGTATAGGGCTCCTCACCGGTCGAGCAGCCCGCCGACCAGATGCGTATCCGGCCAGCGCCGCGGCCCTGGCGGTTCACCAGCGACGGAAACACGGTCCGGGTCAGATATTCGAAATGGTGCGGCTCGCGGAAAAAGCTGGTATGATTGGTCGTAACGGCGTTGACGAGCGCCTGCTGCTCGGCAGCGCCCGCCGGACCGGCCAGCATCTTGGTATATTCGTCGAATCCGGACATGCCCAGCGCTCGCAGCCGACGCGACAGCCTGCCCTGCAGGAACGCACGCTTCTTCTCGCTGATGACGATGCCGGTCGTACGCATCACCAGCGCGGAGATCTTGCGAAAATCCCCCTCCTGAAGAATGTACTCTTGTTGCACCGCTGCGCCTCACTGCCGGAACCAGGTCGCGCCGACCCGGAAGGTCGGCGCGTTTTCTTTTCTTTTGGTTGGCTTTAGAACTGCTTCCAGTCGACGTTGCCGGCTCCGCCGCCCGCCGCGCGACGGACGACCGCCGGCTGCTCGGCGGCTTCCTTGGCCGCCGGCTTGGCTGCCTGACGATTGGCTGCCGACTGCTCGGGGCGAGCTGCGGCGGCTGACGGTTTAGCCGCACGCAGGGTGCGATCGACCACCGGGTTGCCGGTCGACTTCATGCCCCTGCCCTGCACCGGCGCGGAGAACTCCTCGGAGACCACGAATTGAGAGACCAT
>Ga0182012_10000225_pt1 | contig 64366 bp, 54 predicted proteins | sample 612S2SmetaG_FD_120486 | JGI IMG/M metagenome (GOLD analysis project Ga0182012, IMG submission 120486) | Permafrost microbial communities from Stordalen Mire, Sweden - 612S2S metaG | ecosystem: Environmental > Terrestrial > Soil > Wetlands > Permafrost | place: Sweden: Stordalen | collected... | reverse complement strand
CGCCGGTTTTGTCGCGTTGTTCTGGCAAGCGGGGCTGATCGGCGCCCGCGCCGAGACGCTGAACGGGGCTCTCGCGCGCGCCTATGAGGGCAATCCCGATTTGAATCAGAGCCGCGCCAATGTGCGCGCGCGCGACGAAGATGCGCCCAAGGCGCTCGCGGGCATGCGGCCGAAGGCCAGCATTTCGGCCAATGCGGGGCCCGAATTCGCGACGGTCAGAATCCCCTCTGGACGCAACGACTATGGCTCCCGCGCCTATTTAAACGACGAATTTCTAGGCAAGCCGCGCGGCGCGGCGTTTAACGTCTCGCAAACGCTGTACGACGGCGGGCGCACCGCCAGTTCCGTCCGGCAGGCGGAATCTTCGGTGCTGTCGGCGCGCGCCTCCCTGCGGCAAACCGAGCAGTCGATCCTGCAAAACGCCGCGTCCGCCTATATGAACGTCCTGCGCGATACGGCCATTTTAGGCTTGCGCAAGAGTAATGTCGCCGTGCTGACCGAGCAGTTGCGCTTGACGCGGGACCGGTTCCAGGTCGGTGAGGTCACGCGCACCGACGTTGCGCAGGCGGAAGCGTCGCTCGCGCAGGCGAACTCCGATGTCTACGCCGCGCAGGGCCTGTTGAAGATCAGCGTCGCTGGCTACCGGCAGGTGGTGGGCGTCGAGCCCAAGCGGCTCGAACCGGCGCAGGGCGTGGAAAAGCTGCTGCCGAAGTCGCTGAACGAATCGATCGCCGCGGCGTTGCTCGAAAATCCCGCGGTAATCGCCGCGGAGCATCAGATCGACGTGGCCGCGCTCGCCGTGAAGGTCGCCGAGAGCGCCCTGGCTCCGACCCTCTCGGTCAGCGCGCAGGTTTCGCCGCAATATGACTCCTTCCTTGGCTTTCCCGGATCGCGTCAGTTCTCGGCGCAGGCGATAGGCAATCTGAACATTCCGCTCTATCAGGGCGGCTCGGAATATGCCTCGGTTCGACAGGCCAAGGAGCAATTGGGTCAAGCGCGGCTCAGCGCGGATTTGCAGCGCGACAACGCGCGCGTGAGCGTCGTGTCGAGCCTGGCGCAACTCGAAACCGCGAAGGCGTCGATCATCTCCAATCAAGCCTCGGTGCGGGCCGCCGAGATCGCGTTGACGGGCGTGCGCGAGGAGGCGAAAGTCGGTCAGCGCACGACGCTGGACGTGCTCAACGCTCAGTTGGCGCTGTTGAACGCGCGCGTCAATCTCGTGATCGCGCAACATGACAGGGTTGTCGCTTCCTATGCCGCGCTCGCGGCGATCGGACGACTCTCCACGCGCGAACTGGGGTTGAACGTCGTGGATTACGATCCGGCCGTTCATTTCGAGCAGGTCAAGGACAAATGGCTCGGATTGGACACTCCCGACGGCCGATGATCTTTTAAAGCGGCGCGCGGAAAAGTGTGGACTGTGCGCGAGAGCGGTTAATTGGCCTAGCTTCTCCGATCACAGCATAGGAAGATGAATAATGTAGTCTGGATTCGCCCGGGCCGTCGAACCTGAAAAGAGCACATGCGATGAGCGCTTTAAATGCCCAGACCCCAAACCTTTCGTTGGAAGATGAGCGCCGCGCCCATGAGCCTTCCATGGAAGAGATACTAGCTTCGATTCGGCGCATCATCGCCGACGACGACGGCAATCTGTCCGTCCGTCGCGACAGGCCGGATCGTCGCAAGATCGACGAAGTTCAACCCGAGCCGCCGCGCCTCGTCGCGGTGGAAGCGACGCCGCCGGTGGACGGGCGGGGCGAGTTGGAGCGCTCGCGCTACGACGAGGGGACGCCTTTCCATGACGCGCCCTCGGCCGTCGACGAGGAAGAGCCGGTTGTCGCCGAGTATGAGACGGCCGAGGAGCCCGAGGCGGTCGGCGATGACGCTTATCCCAAGCATGAGCATGCCGAGCCGGACTATTACGGGCGCGAGCAGGATGCCTTTTCTCCCGACGAGAACCCCACGCCGCTCGTCTCGTCCGACGCCGCCGCCGCCATCGCCGCGCAATTTCAGACGCTGGCGGCCAGCATGGTGATCAATGATTCCGGACTTCTGCATGATTATGCGCGCGAGATGCTGCGTCCGATGTTGAAGGCCTGGCTCGACGACAACCTACCGGTGCTGGTCGAGCGCCTGGTGCGCGCGGAGATCGAGCGGGTCGCGCGCGGCGGCAGGCGTTAATCTCATTAATCCCGCGCGGCGTTAACGGCGTTTATACTCTGTCGCGGGTACTCTTCCGCAATGTACCGTTTGCGCGCCATGGCTCGTTCGCTCGCCGTCCCGCTGACCCTTTATGGTCTCGCCGGGCTGATCGGCGGCTATTTTATCTGGCACGCCGTCAACGGCCAGCGCGGGTTGAAGGCCGGCGAGGAATTCGAGCAGCGCCTCGGACAGCTGCGGCTCGAACGCGATCTGCTGAAGCTCGAACGAATGCAATGGGAAGGCCGCATCGCCCTGATACGCGGCGAGGCGGTCGACGCCGATATTCTCGACGAGGAAGCGAGGGCGCTGCTCGGCCGCGTGCACAAGAACGAAGTCGTGATTCTGACTCCGGTCGCGGGCGGCTCGCCGGCGACGCGATGACGCGACGTCCGAAGGCGCGTCACGTTCTGACATAGCGCGCGGAAAAGTCCGCGGGTCCATCCGTCCGGACAAGACCGCGCGCGATCAAATCCTCGATATGCGCGAACACGGTCAGCGCCGCCGCGCCGTGCAGCCGGGCATCGACGCCCTCGTAAATATGGGCGACCATTTGCGGGATGGTCTCGTCACCCTCGCCGAGCCGTTGCAGGATCGCCGCTTCGCGCTGGGCGCGGTGATGCGCGAGGGCGCGCAAATAGCGTCGCGGATCGCGCACGGGACCGCCATGCGCCGGCCAATAAAGCGCGTCCTCGCGCCGCCGCAGCTTTTCGATTGAAGCCATGTAGTCGCGCATCGAGCCGTCGGGCGGCGCCACCACGGTCGTCGCCCAGGCCATCACATGATCGCCGGAAAACAGCGTGCGCTCCTCGCGCAGCGCGAAGCACAGATGATTGGCGGTGTGGCCCGGCGTCGCCACGGCCTCGATCGTCGCGCCGCCGATTTGGAGGGTCTCGCCGTCCGACATCACGCGACACGGCGCATAATCGCGGTCGTGCGAGGCGTCGAGGCCGTGGCCCGCTTGGTCGGCGCGCGCCGCGTAGGGCGCGCAGCCGATTACCGGCGCGCCGGTTCTTTCCCGCAATAGGCCGGCGGCGGGCGAATGATCGCGATGCGTGTGGGTGACGAGGATCGCCGCCAGCTTTTCGCCGGCGAACGTCTTGAGCAGCGCATTGATATGGCAGGAGATCGCCGGCCCGGGGTCGATGATCGCGACCTCGCCTTGGCCGACGATATAGGAGCAAGTGCCGGTGAAGGTGAAGGCGCCCGGATTGGGCGCGATCAGCCGGCGCGTCAGCGGCGACACGCGCGCGAGTTCGCCCGCCGGCGCGGCGAAGGAGAGATCGAAGACGGGGACGAGGCTGTCGGAGGACATTTTGGCTCTCGATCGGTCCGGCGAGTTTATAGCGCCCTCTGGGCGTAAAGCGATTTCTTTCGCGCGGGGTTGCCGCTGCAATCGTTTGCTCAACAAAAATTCCTCGCCCTTGGCGTCGCGGCGCTCGCTCTTTCGATCTTGCGCAGATCGGCGGAAATATCCTCGACCTTGCGGGCGATGAGATGGACGACGCCCGATTCCACTTGCGCCTCTCCGGCGATGGCGACGAGCCTCGCGCCGAGCACTTCCGCGCGCTGCTTCTCGAAAATCTTGGGCCAGACGATGATATTGGCCGCGCCGGTCTCGTCCTCGATGGTCATGAAGATGACGCCCTTCGCCGTGGCGGGGCGCTGGCGCATCAGCACCAGACCGGCCACGGTGACGCGCGAAGGCAGCACGCCGCGCGAGCGCGCGAGTTCCGCGCAGGGCAAGATTCCCTTAGCCGCGAGCCCCGCGCGCAAAAAAGCGACGGGATGGCCCTTCAGCGACAGCGACAGCGCGCGATAATCCTCGATCACCTCTTCGCCCGGCGGCATCGGCGGCAGTCTGGCGTCCGGCTCCAGCGGCGCGAAGGCGAGGGCGCGCAGCAGCGGCAGATCGTCCTTGTCGCCGGCGCGGTTAAGTCCCGCGGCCGCCCACAGCGCCTCGCGGCGCGTGAGGCCAAGGCTGGCGAAGGCGTCGGCCTGCGCCAGTTTTTCCAGCACGGCGGGCGGCAGGCCGGTGCGCAGCCATAAATCGCGCACGGAGTCGTATCCAGAGCCGCGCCGCGCCGCCAGCAGGCGCATATGGTCCTCGGCCACGCCGTGGACCTGGCGAAAGCCCAGCCGCAGCGCGCGGCGACCCAAAATATCCTCGGCCATTTCGGCGTGGCGCGAATGCACGGACCCAAGCTCCCCCGCCGGCTCCAGTGTGCAATCCCATTGGGAGGCGTTTACGTCGACCTCGCGCGCCTCGATTCCATGTTCGCGCGCGTCGCGCAAAATCTGCGCGGGCGCGTAAAAGCCCATCGGCTGGGAGTTCAGCAGCGCGCAGGCGAAAACGTCGGGGTAGCGGCATTTCAGCCAGGCGGAGGCATAGACCAGCAGCGCGAAGGAGGCCGCGTGGCTCTCGGGAAAGCCATAGGAGCCAAAGCCCTCGATCTGCTTGAAGCAGCGCTCGGCGAAATCGCGCTCATAGCCGCGCGAAACCATGCCGGAAATCATCTTGTCGCGAAATCCGCCGACGAGTCCGGCGCGTTTGAACGTCGCCATGGCGCGGCGCAATTGATCGGCCTCGCCGGGAGAAAATCCCGCCGCGACAATGGCGATCTTCATCGCCTGCTCCTGAAACAGCGGCACGCCGAGCGTCTTGCCGAGGACGTCTTCCAACTCCTTCGAGGGATAGTCGACCTTCTCCTTGTTCATGCGGCGGCGCAGATAAGGATGAACCATATCGCCCTGAATGGGGCCGGGCCGCACGATCGCCACCTCGATGACGAGATCGTAAAAACATCGCGGCTTCAGGCGCGGCAGCATCGACATTTGCGCGCGGCTTTCGATCTGGAACACGCCGACCGTGTCGGCGCGCGAGACCATCGCGTAAACGCGCGGATCTTCCGCCGGAATGCTCGAGAGGCGATGGCTTACGCCATAATGCGCCACCAGGAGGTCCAGCCCCTTGCGCAGACAGGTGAGCATGCCGAGCGCCAGCACGTCGATCTTCAATATGCCGAGCGCGTCGAGATCGTCCTTGTCCCACATGATCGTGGTGCGGCCGTCCATCGCGGCGGGCGCCACCGGGACAACTTCGTCCAGCCGCGCGCGGGTTATGACGAAGCCGCCGGAATGCTGCGTCAGATGGCGCGGAAAACCGGCGAGTTCTTGCGCCAGGGCGAGCGCCGCCGCGAGGCGCGGCTCGCTAAGGTCGTAGCCCGCGTGCGCCAGATCGGCGCGGCGTTGCTCACTGTCGGCGCCGCCGCCGGCCATGCGCGAATGGCGCGCCAGAAAATCGTTGGAGAGGCCGAACGCCTTGCCGATCTCGCGCATCGCCGAGCGCGCGCGATAGGTGACGACGGCGGCGGCGAGACCCGAATGATCGCGGCCGAAGCGCTTGTAGATATATTGGATCACCTCCTCGCGCCGCTCATGCTCGAAATCCACGTCTATGTCGGGCGGCTCATTGCGCGCGGCCGAGACGAAACGCTCGAACAGAAGATCGTGCTTGGTCGGATCGACCTCGGTGACGCCAAGGCAAAAGCAAACCGCGCTATTGGCCGCCGAGCCGCGTCCTTGCGCGAGAATCCCCTGTTCGCGGGCGAAGCGCACGATGTCGTGGACGGTGAGGAAATAGGCGGCGTAGTTCAATTCGCCGATGAGCTTCAGCTCATGCGCGAGTTGCGCCGCCACATGCGCCGGAACGCCTTCGGGATAGCGCGCCTTCGCGCCCTCCTGCGTAAAGGCCTCCAGCGCTTCCTGCTCGCTGGCGAAGCCCTCGCGCAATTCGCTGGGGTAATCATAAGCGAGATCGGAAAGCCGAAACTCGAGGCGTTCGATGAAGCGCGCGCTTTCGTCCACGGCCTCCGGCGCCTCGGCGAACAGCCTTGTCATTTCGCCGGCGCTTTTGAGGTGGCGCTCGGCGTTGGCGGAGAGCAGAAAACCCGCGTCCTTCAGCGTGACGCCTTCCCGGATGCAGGCGAGCGCGTCGGCGAGCGGACGGCGTTCCGCGACGTGATAATGCACGTCGTTCACCGCGACGAGCGGCAGGCCGAGTTTGCGCGCCTGCACGATGCGTCGCCGCATTTTTTCGCGCATATTGGCGTCAAGCAGCGCCGTCGCGGCGAGCCACAGCCTGCCATCGAACGCCGCGCGCAGCGGGGGGGGGGGGCGCGGCCTCGCCCAGCGCGACAAGCTGCTGGCCTTCGCCGAACTCGAGGAGATCGTCCAGAACCAGCGCGCAATCGCCCTTTTGCGCGCGCATATTGCCGCGCGTCAGCATCAAGCACAGCCGGCCATAGGCTGCGCGGTCGCGCGGATAGCACAGGATTTCCGGGGTCTTGTCGGCAAAGACCAGCCGCGCGCCGACCGCCAACTTGAAGTCGTCGTCCGAAACCTTATGCGCGCGCAAAAAGGAGAAGGCGCGCACGACGCCGGCCACAGAATTGCGGTCGGCGAGACCCATGCCGCAATGCCCCAGCTCCAGCGCCTTCGCGACCAGCTCCTCGGGGTGCGAAGCGCCGCGCAGGAACGAGAAATTGGTCGTCGTGGCGAGTTCGGCGTAGCGGGGCAGGGGAATGATCACGGGCGGCTTCGACTGCTGTAACGCGAACGGTGTTCCTGTATTGTTCTTGTTTCGAGGGCGGAGTCAAGGGAGGGAGATTTTTGACGAAGACTTCGATGACCGAGGTTCTGTCACTCTCCCCTTGGCGACCTTCGCGCCATGGTGGTGGAATTATCGACCACGAAGAACAGGAAGAGCCCTCACTCCGGCGCCTCGGGCGGCTCGCCCTTGGGCGCGCGCCGCGCCTCGGCCTTCGCCGCCGCCTCGCGCGCCTCCTGCTCCTCGAGCTTCTTGCGGCGCCTCGCGTTGGGTTCGCGGCGCGGGCCTTCGACGAGGCGCACCACGACGCCCCAGAGCGTGCGGACATCCTGTTCGGTCAGGCTCATGCGGTGGAACATGTTGCGCAGATTGCGCGCCATCACGGGTTTCTTGGTGATGGGCCGGAAGAACTGCCGCGCGTCGAGCTGTTCCTCAAGAAAGTCGAAAAATGCCGCCGTCATTTCGCGCGTGGCGGGCGGCGAGCGCTCGCTGGTGTCGAAAGGCAACACATCGCCATGGGCGGCGCGAAACCACTCGTAGCCGGTCAGCAGCACCGCCTGCGCGAGATTGAGCGAGGCGTAGGCGGGATTGACCGGAAAGGTCAGTATGGCGTCGGCGAGCGCCACGTCGTCGTTGTCGAGCCCGGTGCGCTCGGGGCCGAACATCACGCCGCGACGCTCGCCGGCGGCGATCGCCTGGGCGGCGAGCGGCATGGCTTGGGCGGGGATATGCACGGGCTTCATCTGGCCGCGCCCGCGCGCCGTGGCGGCGTGGACGAAGGACAGATCGACGATCGCGGAGGCGACATCGGGAAAAACCCTGGCGCTTTCCAGAAGATGCACGGCCCCGGCGGCGGCCGCGTAGGCGCCCTTGCGATATGCGCCGGTGCGCGGCCAGCCCTCGCGCGGCGCGACGAGACGCAGATCGGAAAGGCCGAAATTGGCCATCGCCCGCGCGCACATGCCGATGTTAACCGCGAGCTGCGGGCGCACCAGAATGATCGCGGGCCCGCCTTCGAGCTTGGGCTTGGTGTGGTCGGTGCCGGCGCCGGTCATTGGAGGGGGTCGCCCGGGTTTGTCGTTCGCGCCCGGCGCCCCTCATCCGACCCCACTTCGTGGGGCCGGATGAGGGGCGCCGATTGATTAATTTCAGCGAAGAAAAAAACAAGGGCGCTCCCTTCTCCCACTTGTGGGAGAAGGTGGCCCGGGGCAGCCGGGTCGGATGAGGGCCCGGCGGTCATCAATCTGGTTTCTTGGGGCTTCAATTGGACAAAAGACCTCAGCTCGCGCATTTACCGGCCTGAGCGCTTCGCATTTCGATGCGGGCGCGGGCTTCGGCGATCGTGTTTTCTCCGCCCTCCGCCAGCGACGCCTCTATCGTTTCGCGCAAACTGTTGAACTTGGCCTCGCGCTCTTCGACGAGGCGCAGACCTTCGCGCATCACCTCGGTCGCCGAGGCGTAGCGGCCGGATTTCACCAGCGCGTCGATAAATTCCTCCCAGCGTTTGCCGACTGATACGTTCATGGCCGCGCTCCTCCGCCCGCCTTATAACACAATATGCGCATAATATGTTATTGCTTCTCCGCCCGCTCCAGATTGGGCGCCAGCAATCTCGCCAGCGCGTCCTCGGTCGAGATATCCTCCGGCCAGCCTTAGGCGGAAGCCGCCGCGCGGTCCAGTTCGGCGTGGGCGCTGTCCAGCCAACTCGGGCGCTCGTTATAGAGATTTCTCAACGTGCGAGTCTTTAGCTTCGCGGCGGCCTCGGCGGTTTTGGGCGCCTCGGGAACGATGTCGACGAGATCGGATTGAGCCAGTCGCGGCGCAAATCGTCGAGCTTTTTCGCGGCTTTCGCGATGCGTTTGGCGCGAGTGTCGTCGGCTTAGCGGGGTGGTCACGAACGAAAACCGCGCCTCCAGTGCATGGGGCGCAGGGAATCATTCATCCGCCCGCCGCGATCTTCGTTCATCTCGCGAGCGAGCGCAAAGCCGAAGGGATTCACACCCGCTTCGTCATCGGCACATAGTCGCGCTGGACTTCGCCGGTGTAGAGCTGGCGCGGGCGGCCGATCTTGGAGCCTGAGTCCTCGATCATCTCCTTCCACTGCGCGATCCAGCCCACCGTGCGCGCCACCGCGAAAAGCACGGTGAACATCGTCGTCGGAAAGTTCATCGCCTTCAGCGTGATGCCCGAGTAGAAGTCGATGTTGGGATAGAGCTTCTTTTCGATGAAATATTCGTCGTGCAGCGCGATGCGCTCCAGCTCCAGCGCCACGTCGAGCAGCACATCCTTGACGCCAAGTTCATTGAGCACTTCGCGCGTCGTCTGCTGCATGATCTTCGCGCGAGGATCGTAATTCTTGTAGACGCGGTGGCCAAAGCCCATCAGCCGAAACGGATCGTCCTTGTCCTTGGCGCGGGCGATATACAGTGGAATGCGCTCGACCGAGCCAATCTCTCCGAGCATTTTGAGCACGGCTTCATTGGCGCCGCCATGCGCCGGCCCCCAAAGCGAGGCGATGCCCGCCGCGATGCAGGCGAAGGGATTGGCGCCCGATGAGCCGGAAAGGCGCACGGTTGAGGTCGACGCATTCTGCTCGTGGTCGGCGTGCAGGATGAAGATGCGGTCGAGCGCCCGGGCCAGCACCGGATTGACCTTGTAATCCTCGCACGGCACCGCGAAGCACATGCGCAGGAAGTTGGAGGAATAATCGAGGTCGTTCTTTGGATAAACGAAGGGCTGGCCGACCGAGTATTTATAGGCCATGGCGGCGAGCGTCGGGATCTTGGCGATCATGCGCGTCGAGGCGACCATCCGCTCCGTCGGGTCGGCGATATTGGTCGAGTCGTGATAGAACGCCGACAGTGCTCCAACCGAGGCCACCATGACCGCCATCGGATGCGCGTCGCGGCGGAAGCCTTGGAAGAAGCGGGCCATCTGCTCATGCACCATGGTGTGGCGCGTGATCCGATAATCGAAATCCGCCTTTTGAGCGCCGGTCGGCAGTTCGCCATAGAGCAGAAGGTAGCAGGTCTCCAGAAAATCACCGTGCTCGGCGAGCTGCTGAATGGGATAGCCGCGATAGAGCAGAACCCCTTCGTCGCCGTCGATAAAAGTGATTTTCGACTCGCAGCTCGCGGTCGAGGTGAAACCGGGGTCGTAGGTGAATATGCCCGTCTCGCTGTAAAGCGAGCGAATGTCCAGGACATCCGGCCCCATCGTGCCCTTTTTGATGGAGAAATCGACCGACTTGTCGGCGACCGTAATGGAACCCTTGGCTTCGGTCATCGCTCCACCTTTCCTGATCTTAGCTTGAGAGAGCCCGCCAAGCGCGCTAGCGGGAGACGCGCGAAAGCATTCTCCCATCGCGGCGCGGCGAAGACGATATTTCCTCTATTTGGCCCCATCGGCGAATTGTGCATTGCACAACGCTATAACAACGCAGCGCCTTGTCAAGCGACGCTAGAGGTCTGCTTGCGCCCCAGCCTGATCGGCCAGCCTCCCCAGGCTCTCGTCGCGACCAAGAATCTCCATCACCTCGAAGATTCCGGGCGAGGTCGCGCGACCGGTCAGCGCGGCGCGAAGCGGTTGCGCGAGGTCGCCGAGCTTTACGCCAAGCGCCTCCGCCGTTTCGCGCACGGCGCCCTCCGTGGCCGCCGCGGTCCAGTCGGAGAGCGCCGCGAGGCGCGGCGTCAGCACGCCGAGTCGCATTCGTCCACCCTGCGCCAGCAGCGATTCCGCCTTCGCTTCCAGCGGCAAGGGCCGCGCCGCGAACAGGAATTGCGCGCCGTCGAGCAATTCGTTCAGCGTTTTCGCGCGCGCCTTGAGTCCAGACATCGCCGCGAGCAATTGAGCCTTCTTTTTTTCGTCGAGCTTTTCCGAGATCTCCGGCCCGCCCTTGAGATAGGGCAGGGTGGCGACGAGCGCGTCGAGCAATTCGGCGTCGCCCATCGCCCGCATGAAATGGCCGTTCATATTTTCGAGTTTCACGAAGTCGAAGCGCGCCGGCGAGCGATGCACCTGCGCGAGATCGAAGGCCTCGATCAATTCGTCGCCCGTGAAAAACTCCTTGTCGCCCTGGCTCCAGCCGAGGCGCGCGAGATAATTGCGCAGCGCCGCCGGCAGATAGCCCATCGCGCGATAGGCGTCGACGCCGAGCGCGCCGTGGCGCTTGGAGAGCTTGGCGCCGTCGGGGCCGTGGATCAGCGGAATATGGGCGAAGGCCGGCGTCTCCCAGCCGAGCGCCTCATAAATGTGCTTTTGCCGCGCGGCGTTGGTGAGATGATCGTCGCCGCGAATGATTTGCGTGACGCCCATGTCGTGATCGTCGACGACGACCGCGAGCATGTAGGTCGGCGCCTCGTCCGAGCGCAGCAGCACGAAATCGTCGATGTCCTTGTTGGGAAACACGACGCGCCCCTGCACGGCGTCGTCGATGACGGTCTCGCCCTCGCGCGGCGCCTTGAGCCGGATCACTGGCGAAACGCCCTCGGGCGCCTCGCCCGGAGAGCGGTCGCGCCAGCGCCCGTCATAGCGCGGCGGGCGCCCTTCGGCCTTGGCCGTCTCGCGCATCTCCTCGAGTTCTTTCGCCGAGGCGTAGCAGCGATAGGCGGCCCCCCTGGCGAGCAATTCCTCCGCGACCTCGCGATGGCGCGCGGCGCGCGAGAATTGGTAGACGACCTCGTCGTCCCAATCGAGCCCGAGCCATTTGAGCCCGTCAAGGATTGCGCTGATCGCCGCCTCTGTCGAGCGTTCGCGGTCGGTGTCCTCGATACGCAGCCTGATTTTGCCGCCGCGCTTGCGCGTATAGAGCCAGTTGAACAGCGCGGTGCGCGCGCCGCCGATATGGAGAAAGCCCGTGGGTGAAGGGGCGAAACGTGTGACGACCTGTTGCGACATTATTGAGCCAACCGAGAAGGGAGCGCGAAATACGCCGGGCGAGAGACGAGTCGCGCCGGATCGCGGGGTGTAGCATGGGCCGCGCGGGATTTCATCCCGGGCGCCGGGCCGGCGGCGTCCCCGAAGGTCAGCTGCGGGCTAGCGGTTGGCTTAATGCGCCTCGTCCCAGTTTTTCGCGGCGCGCGCGTCGACCTGTAGAGGCACGGACAGCGCGACCGCTGGCAGCGGCGCCTCCGACATCACGCGCTTCGCCAGATCTATCGTCGCCTCCGCTTGATCCGCCGGCGCTTCGAACACCAGTTCGTCGTGCACCTGCAACAGCATTTGCGCGTCGAGACCCGCCCTGGCGAGCGCCGCGTCCATGCGCGTCATCGCGCGGCGGATGATGTCGGCGGCGGCGCCCTGAATCGGCGCGTTGATCGCCGCGCGTTCGAAAAAGGCGCGCTCCGAGGCGTTGGACGAGGCAATCTTCGGGAAGTGGCATTTGCGCCCGAAAATCGTCGTCACCACGCCATGTTCGCGAACGGTCGCGCGCGTCTTGTCCATGTAGTCGCGAATGCCGGGAAAGCGCTCGAAATAGCGCTTGATGTAGGCGCCCGCCTCCTCTCGCGAAATGCCGAGCTGGTTGGCGAGGCCGAAGGCCGAGATGCCGTAGATGATGCCGAAATTAATCGCCTTGGCGCGGCGCCGCACCTCGGAAGGCATGCCCTCCACGGGAACGCCGAACATTTCGCTGGCGGTCATCGCGTGAATGTCGAGCCCCGAGGCGAAGGCCTTTTTGAGCTGCGGAATATCCGCGACATGCGCGAGCAGCCGCAGCTCGATCTGCGAATAATCCGCCGAGATCAACACGCGTCCGGCTTCCGCGACGAAGGCCGCGCGGATCTTGCGCCCCATTTCGTTGCGCACCGGAATATTTTGCAAATTCGGCTCCGAGGAGGAGAGCCGTCCGGTCGTCGTCGCGGCCAGCGCATAGGATGTGTGGACGCGGTGCGTTCGCGGATTGACGAAGCCGGGCAGGGCGTCGCTGTAGGTCGATTTCAGCTTGGAGAGCTGACGCCATTCGAGAATGAGCGCCGCGAAAGCGTTGCCGCCTTCGGCCAGTTCGTCGAGCACGCTGGCCGAGGTCGACCAAGCTCCGGTCGCGGTTTTCTTGGCGCCGGGAAGTCCCATCTTGCCGAACAGAATATCGCCGAGCTGCTTGGGCGATCCCAGATTGAAGCGCTCGCCCGCGGCCGCGTGAATCTCCCCCTCCAGTCGCGCCATCGCCTGCGCGAATTCCCCGGAGAGACGCGAGAGAATCGTCCGATCGATGGCGACGCCGCGCCGCTCCATAGCGGCGAGCGTCGCGACCATGGGACGCTCCAGCGTCTCGTAAACATTCGTCATGCGCTCGGCGACGAGGCGCGGCTTCAATACGCGCCACAGCCGTAAACAAACGTCCGCGTCCTCGGCGGCGTATTCGGTCGCCTTGTCCAGCGCGACGCGCGCGAAACCGATGAAATTGCGCCCCATGCCGGCGACCTCGCCAAAGGTGATGTTCTTGTGCCCGAGATGTTTTAACGCGAGCTCGTCGAGGCCGTGATTGTTGCGGCCAGTGTCGAGCGCGTAAGAGATCAGCATCGTGTCTTCGAGCGGCGCGACATTGACGCCATGACGCGACAGCACTTGAAGATCGTATTTCATATTATGCGCGATCTTCAGCGTCGCCGCGTCTTCGAGCAGCGGCTTTAGACGTTCGACCGCCGCCGCCAGCGGAATTTGGCCCGGCGCGAGACCGGTGCCGCCAAAGAGATCTTGCGCGCCCGGCGCCAGATGGCCGAGCGGAATATAGCAGGCGCGATCCGGCCCCAGCGCCAGCGACACGCCGACGAGGTCGCAGCTCATCGCGTCGAGTGAGGTCGTTTCGGTGTCCAGCGCCACGACGCCGGCCGCGAAGGCGTCGGCGATCCACTGGTCGAGCCGCTCGAGCGACTGGATCGTCTCATATTTGCTTCGGTCGATGGGCGTCGCGAGCGCTTGCTTCGCCCGCGCCTCGACGAGCATCGCAGGCGTTTGCGCCGTCTCGTTTTGAGTCTGGGGCGAGGAGGGGGAGGGCGCTTCGGCGGCGCGTTCGGTCGTTTCGCCGTTACGCCCGCGCCATCCGCCTGGCCCGACAAATTCGGGGTCGGCCTGGATTTGGCCGAGGTCGACATCGTAAAGCTCCGCGACCCGCCTTGTGATGGTCGTGAACTCCATCGCCTGCAAAAAAGCGACCAGCTTCCTGGCGTCGGGCTCATGCAGCGCAAGATCTTCAAGCGACGTCTCAACGGCTACGTCGCGCACCAGTTCGACCAGCTTTTTCGAGATGAGAATCAATTCGACGCTTTGCGGATCCGTCAGCGCCTCGCGGCGTTTCGGCTGCTTGATCTCTCCGGCTCGCACCAGCAGCGTGTCGAGATCGCCGTATTCGTTGATGAGTTGGGCGGCGGTCTTGACGCCGACGCCCTTGGCGCCCGGCACATTGTCCGTGCTGTCGCCGGCGAGCGCCTGAACATCGACGACTTTCGACGGCGGCACGCCGAAATAGTCGACGACCTCTTTCTCGCCGATAAACCTCTCGGCGCGGGCGCCGAATTTGCCCTGCTCGCCCGAGGCGGGGTCGTACATCGCGACGCCTTCGCCGATCAGCTGCATCAAATCCTTGTCGGCGGAGATGATCAGCACGTCGGCGCCCTTTTCCCGCGCCTGCCGGGCGTAGGTGGCGATCAGATCGTCGGCTTCATAGCGGTCCTGCTCGATCGGCGTCAGTCCAAAGGCGCGCACGGCCGCGCGCATCAGCGGAAATTGCGGGACGAGGTCCTCCGGCGGGTCGGGGCGGTGCGCCTTGTAGTCGGGGTAAAGCTCCTTGCGGAAAGAGTTTTCCGACTTGTCGAAAATGATGGCGAGATGCGTCGGCGTCATGCCGCCGGCGCCTTCCCGCACGAATTGCAGGAGCTTGGCGCAAAACAGCCGCACCGCCCCGGTGGGGAGCCGGTCGGAGCGGTAATTATATTTTGCGTCCTGCCTAATCGATTGAAAATAGGCGCGAAACACGAAGGACGAGCCATCGACGAGAAAAACATGGCTTCCGGGGCCAAGTGTGTTTTGGGCAGAGGTCATGCTTTGCCTTTTAGCAGGAAGGCGTCGGTTCCGCGAACGGCGCGGGCGGGGCCATTCGAAACTTCGGGACGCGGCTCGCGATTTTGAGACAAACGAGAATCGGGTGCGAGCCGAACACGTCAAAGCGTCATGATAAAATGATACCGAAATTGCGCGCGCATGTCCCCGGCAGCGCGAGCGCCACGCAGCAAGTCATTGAAAACGAATGGTCTATTTTTGAATTTCGCATAATTTTAAAATGCGCTATTCGCCGCATTGCCAACGATTTCAAATCGCGTTACCCTGACGGCGATGCGGCAAGCATTTTGGTGCAGAAAACAACAACAGGGGGAAATAACATGGCTGCCAGCGTTCACAGCACTGCTGAAATTGGCCGGACTCTTCTTTGGATCGCCGGAATCGTCGCTTTCGTCGTCGTCGCCTTGACCTGGGTGCCGGACTGGATTTCGCCGGAAGGCACCAACGGCACGGGCAACCGTGGCGGCATCGAAGGCGCTGGGGTCGGCTCGACCGCCCGCATGATCAAGTAAGCTGATCAATTGAGTTCACGTCCGGGGCCGCGGCCCCGGCGTGACATCTTTCGCGCATCAGCGTCTCATCAATGCGCTTTTCCAGTCGAAAACAAAAGTTTTAGCGCCTAATCCCAATTCGGCGCCGTTAGGGGCTCCTCTAAGCTCCGGCGAAATTCTCCGCGGATTCGGCGTTTATGGCGCGCCCCAGAACTCGGGCCAAGCCGGGGATAGCCTTCCGCCCAGTCGCACGGGCGCGATTTTTGTCGCCAGACCGTCCGCGCCGATCTCGACCGCGACCCCGCACAGCGTCGCCTCGCCTTGCGCCGGCTCGAACCGGGCGCCGGGCGTCTTGCGGGTGAAGCGGCGCAGAGGCTCCTCCTTGTCCATGCCGATGACCGAATCATAATCGCCGGTCATTCCCGCGTCCGAAATATAGCCCGTGCCATGCGTCAGGATTTGACTGTCGGCGGTCGGCACATGCGTATGCGTGCCGACGACGAGCGAGGCGCGGCCGTCGACAAAGTGCGCCATGGCCATTTTTTCGCTGGTGGTCTCGGCGTGCATGTCGATCATGGTCGCGTCGCTGGCGACACCGAGAGGACAGGCGCCAAGCTCCCGTTCGATCGCCGCGAAGGGGTCGTCGAGCGCGTCCATGAACACGCGGCCCTGCACATTGACCACGAGAATCTGTTGGCCTCGCGCCGCCGTGTAAATATTCGCTCCGCGTCCCGGCGCGCCCGGCGGGTAGTTCACGGGCCGCAGCAGACGGGGTTGCCGCTCGATGAAAACCAGCGCCTCGCGCTGGTCGAAGGCGTGATTGCCGAGCGTCACGCAATCCGCGCCGGCCTGCAGAAATTCGTCGCAGATGGTCTCGGTGATGCCAAAGCCGCCGGCGGCGTTCTCGCCATTGACGACGACGAAATCCAGCTTCCAGAGCTGGCGCAGCCGCGGCAGCCGCGCCAGCAGGGCGGCACGGCCGGCGCGGCCGATCACATCGCCGATGAACAGCAGACGGAGCGGGGCGGGTGTCGAATCGTTCATGGGATCTTTCGTGGCGGAGGTCGCCCAATGCCCTTAACGCGCCGCGGACGCGCGAGCAATTCGCAAGGCCGGTCAGAATTGGCGCTCTCAAGGGGATTGCTCAACCTATCGGCATTCCTTAGGGGATACGGATGCTATAGTGGTAGGTCCAATGTGAGCGCCTCCTTAGATGCCTAACACCGCCGATCTATCCGGACCCGCCGTTCGCCAATCGCGCACCGAGACGATTGGCCGCCCGTATGTGCTGTTCGAGGACGGTCGCGACCATGGCCGCGCGCTGCTGTTCGACGCGCCCAAGGAGATCATCGTCGCCCGCGACGCCAGCGAGGTCGCGCGGGCCTTCGCCCGCATGGAGGCGGCGTCGCGCGCCGGACTGCATCTCGCGGGCTATGCGAGCTACGAACTGGGCTACGCGCTCGAACCAAAATTAGCCGCGCGCCCGTCGCCCGAGTCGCGCACCCCGCTGTTGTTGTTCGGCGCCTTCGCCGCGCCCCGCGCCGTCAACCAGGACTTTGGCGCGGATCTCCCGGACTCGCGGATTTCGCTTCAGCCCGCCTGGACCTCCGAGGAATATGCCCAGCGATTCCAAAAGTGCCGCGACTATATTTTCGCCGGCGACGTGTATCAGATCAACCTGACCTTTCCTCTTTACGGGCGCTTCGAGGGGGAGCCTCTCGCGCTTTATCGCGCCCTGCGCAAGCGCCAGCCGGTCGCCTATGGCGGGGTCGTGGCCTTGGGCGGCGAGACGATCGTGTCGCTGTCGCCGGAAGTGTTTTTCGACGCGCGCGACGGGCAAATTCGCGCCCGCCCGATGAAGGGCACCGCGCGACGCGGCTTCATGCCGCCCGAGGACATGGCGCGGGCGCAATATCTGGTCGAGGACGAAAAGTCCCGCGCCGAGAATCTGATGATCGTCGATCTCCTGCGCAACGATCTGTCGCGGCTGGCCGAGGTCGGCTCGGTCAAGGTCACCGATCTCTTCACCGTGCAGACCTATCCGACGCTGCACCAGATGACTTCGGGGATAGAGGCGAAGCTGCGCGAAAACGTGACGCTCGCCGAACTGTTTTCGGGGCTGTTCCCTTGCGGCTCCGTGACCGGCGCGCCGAAAATCCGCGCGATGGAGATTATCCGCGATCTCGAATGCGCGGCGCGCGGCGTCTATTGCGGGTCGCTCGGGGTGATTTCGCCGGACGGAGACATGCGTTTCAACGTCGCGATCCGCACGCTGACGATCTTCCCCGATCATGAGCTGGTCTGCAACGTCGGCTCCGCCATCGTCGCGGATTCGACGGCGCGCGAAGAGTATGAGGAATGTCTGATCAAGGCGCGATTCCTGACCGGCGCGTGAGCGATTTCGGACTGATCGAAACACTGCTCTGGACGAGGGACGAGGGGTTTTTCCTTCTCGCTGAACATTTGGAGCGCTTGCGCCGTTCGTCGGCGCGACTGGGCTTTCGCTGCGACGAATCGCGCGTCGTCGAAGCGCTTACGGGAGCGGCGGAAAGTTTTCCGGGCGCCGCGGCCGCGCGTTTGCGCGTGAGAATCGTCTTGAGCGCGGACGGCGCGATCGAATCGAGCGCCGCCCAGATCGAGCCCGTCGCCGCGAACGCGGTCTGGACGGTCGCGATCGCCGAGCGGCGCTTTGACTCGGGCGACCCTCTGCTGCGGCATAAGACCACGCGCCGCGAACTCTACGAGACCGAACTCGCGCGCGCGAACGCCGACGAAGTCCTCTTCCTCAACGAACGCGATGAGGTCTGCGAAGGCGCGCGCGCGAATGTGTTTCTGGCGCGGGAAGGGGTCTTGTTGACGCCGCCGCTGTCCAGCGGCCTGCTGCCGGGAACCCTGCGCGCGCATCTATTGCGCGAGGGGCGAGCGCGGGAGGCGGTGCTGCGGCTCGCCGATTTCGAAGGCGCGGAATTTTACATGGGCAATTCGGTGCGCGGGCTGGTGCGGGGGGCGTTGCGCGGGCGATCATTTTAGCGCCGAACCGCGTGACGCGGCGCGATGGACGCTTGCTTTATTTTTGCGAAGTTAAGCGTTCCAGTCTTTTCTCGTCGGCTTTCTGTAAGTTTGCGAGCCCATCGCATTCTTTTGGATCGCCGTTGTTTTCCTTGAGGCAAATCTGGTAGGCGCTGACGGATTGAAGCAGCGCTTCGCGCGCATAGTCCACGTCTTCCGGCCGACCGCCGCTTGAAGCGCAGCCAGCCAAAAGAGCCAGCGCTATGAATAGCGAGAGGTGACGCATGAGAGACTCACCGGGCGAGACGAGCCGAATTAACGAATATAAGAGAATAGTTTGAAGAAATAATTACTAACCGGCGCATGGATTAGGGCGAACCTGTGCTGAGAAGCACGATGAACACACGCCTGACGCCCGCCCTCACTCGGCGGCGCGAAAAACGCCCGTTTTCTCGGCGCTTCCCGGAATAAACGCTTCGAACGCCGCGAAGAACAGCTCCCGCAACTCGTCGCGCTCCATCATGATTTCGTGGCGCGCGCCGGGGATCGTCACGAGCGTGGCTATATCGAGCCTTTGCGCGAAACGCTCGACCGCCGCCGTCGACACGAGCGTGTCGCGGCCCGAGGCGATCAGCAGCGTCGGCACGGTCCAGTGGCGCGCGTAGTCGCTCTCCGCGAAGCGGCGCATCTGGCGGAAGGCGGCGTTCGTCCAGCCGATGGTGGGGTCGCCGATTCCCAGCCGCGGCGCATTGGCCAGCACCGCCGCGTTGCGGGCGAGCCGCGCCGGGTCCGAGGTGAGTATGTTGCCGTCGAATTTCAGCTCGACCAGCGAGGCCTCGCGGCCGCCGGGAATGAACATCGCGCCGAGCCCCAGCATGTCCAATGTATTGGCGAGAAGCCTGGCGCCGCGCGGAAAACGCAAACCGTGAATGTCGATCATCGGCGCGGTGACGACCAGCCGCGCGAAATGGCCGTCGCCGCTATGGGCGTGTTCGAGCAAAATCGCGCCGCCCATTGAGTGGGCCAGCGCGAACCAGGGCTTCGGGCAGGCGAACAGCGTCATCTGCGCCAGAAAGACGGAGAGATCGCGTTGATATTGCGCGAAGTCGTCGACATGGCCCTTGCGCGGATTGGCGAGTTCGCGCTCCGAACCGCCCTGGCCGCGCCAGTCCAGCGTGACGACCTCGAATCCGCGCGCCAGCAAGTCGTCGATGGTCTCGAAATATTTTTCGATGAATTCGGCGCGTCCCTGAAACAGCGCGACCGTCGCGCGCGGCGCGCCGGGCGGCGAAAAGCGCGCCATGCGCAACGATACATTGTCCGCGGCGTTGAGCGCGTAAACACGCGCGCCGGGCGGAATGGGATTTCGCGGCGTGGCTACGAGGTCGAGCATCGAGCGTTTCTTCGCTTGCGGAAGGCGAGCGGCGCGGGTTCGGCCGCCGCCCGTTCGATTTTTACCATAGTCCAACCCAACGGGCGGTAAAGACGCCAAATCGCCTCTTGAAGTTCAAAATGGCGTTTCCCACATGCGTTTCAGCGCGGGCCATAACGGACGCGCTTAGAGCCGGCTCCGCCAACGAAAAAGCGAAGTTCGGAAATCTGTCTAACTTCATGTCGCTCAAATGGAGGATGTGCAATGCGTGCTTTCGATCTTTCTCCCCTGTTTCGTCAGACCGTCGGCTTCGACCGTCTGATCAATAATTTGGCGCAGAGCGGCGGCTTGGAGCCCGCTCCGAATTACCCGCCTTACAACATCGAGCGCACCGGTGAGCACGCCTATCGGGTGACGCTCGCGGTCGCGGGTTTCGCGCGCGAGGATCTCTCGATCGAAACGCGCGAGAACGCGCTAACGATCCGCGGCGCGCAGCAGCCGGTTCAGGAAGAGCCCGGTCGCGAATTCCTGCATCAAGGGATCGCGGCGCGAGCCTTCGAGCGCCGGTTCCAGCTCGCCGATCATGTCGTCGTGACGGGCGCCGCGCTCGAAAACGGTTTGCTGCATGTCGATCTGGTCCGCGAGATTCCGGAGGCCCAGAAGCCGCGTCGCATCGACATCGGCGCGCCGGCTCAGGCTGCGGTGGACGCCAAGGTCGTGGAAGCCAAGGCCGCGTAACGCGGGACGAACAGGGCTGTTTGGGAGGCGTCCCTCGGGGCGCCTCTTTTTTTGCGTTCGTCTAACTGCCCGCGGGTTTAGCGCCTCGGGTCACGCGTGACGGGTGCAGTCGGGCGCGGCGAAGTCCGTTTGCGGCGGGATTGGACGGAACCCTAGCCTTCGCGCGGCGAAACGGGCCGAATTTGGGGCGGTCGCGGCTTGCTTGTGTGGCGTCGGCAAATCTGGCAAGAATGTCTCCCCGAATGGTCAGTCTTGCTGACCATTCGGGGAGACAAGCACGCAAATTCCAATTTGTGCCCTCGATCCGACATTGATGGTCCCGCCGGCATTTTTCGCCTGGGGCGCCGCGATCGAGGGAGCCGAAGAAATAAAGACAGGCTCGATGGCGCGGCTCTTGCCACGGCGCGTGGGCGCTTGACCCCGCCCGGGCCTTCGTGGAAAGCGGCGGGTGCGCGGTCCCGGCGAGCGGCTGTCGGAGGCGATGCGCGAGAATGTGCTTAGGACGAGGGACGAAAATATGGCGCGAACAGAAAATCAAAATCAAGTCGGCCCTCGCGCGGAAGATGTCGCCGTGAAGGGTCGCGATCCCTTGTCTCCGCAAGCGCAAGGCCTTTACGATCCCGCCAAGGAACATGATTCCTGCGGCGTCGGCTTCGTCGCCAATTTGCATAACGCGGCCAGCCACGACATCGTCGAGATGGGCCTTCAAATCCTGCTCAATCTGGATCATCGCGGCGCCGTCGGCGCCGATCCGAAGCTTGGCGACGGCTGCGGCATTCTTGTCCAGATTCCGCACGAATTTTTCGCGCAAGAGGCCGAAAAATTGGGCATCGTTTTGCCGAAGCCCGGAGAATACGCGATCGGCCAGTTTTTTCTGTCGCGCGACCTCGAAACCCGCGCCAAGGCGCTCGCTTTCGTTGAAGCCGCGATCAAGGCCGAGGGGCTGACGGTGCTGGGCTGGCGCGACTTGCCGGTCGATTCCAGCGATCTTGGCGACGCCGTGCGCGAGGTCGAGCCTTTCCACGCTCAAGTCTTCGTCGGACGCGGCGCGGGCGTCAAGGACGACGCCGATTTCGAGCGGCGTCTCTACCTCGCGCGCAAGACCTCGTCGAACGAGATTTACGCGCTCGGGGCCTTGGGCCGCGAGCATTATTCCGTTTCGCTCTCGTCGCGCACAATCGTCTATAAGGGCATGGTGCTCGTCCAGCAGCTCGGGAAATATTTCCTCGATCTGCAAGACGCGCGATTCGTTTCCGCGCTGGCGCTGGTGCACCAGCGTTTCGCCACCAACACCTTCCCGTCCTGGCGCCTCGCGCACCCCTATCGCTTCGTCGCGCACAACGGCGAGATCAACACGCTGCGCGGCAATCTGAATTGGATGGCCGCGCGCCAGGCGACGGTGGCCTCGCCGTTGTTTGGCGACGACATCGGGAAGATATGGCCGATCTCCTACGAAGGGCAGTCCGACACCGCCTGTTTCGACAATGCGCTCGAATTTCTGGTGCGCGGGGGCTATTCGCTGGCTCACGCCGTCATGATGCTGATCCCCGAGGCGTGGTCCGGCAATCCGCTGATGGACGCGCATCGCAAGGCGTTTTACGAATATCACGCCGCCTTGATGGAGCCATGGGACGGCCCGGCGGCGATGGCCTTCACCGACGGGCGCCAGATCGGCGCGACGCTGGACCGCAACGGCTTGCGGCCGGCGCGCTATCTCGTCACCGACGACGGCCTCGTGGTCATGGCGTCGGAAATGGGCGTTCTGCCGATTCCGCAGGAAAAAATCATCTCCAAATGGCGGCTTCAGCCCGGCAAGATGTTGCTGGTCGATCTGGAGAAGGGTCGCATCGTTTCGGACGACGAGATCAAGACGTCGCTGACCTCCTCGCACCCCTATCGCGAATGGCTGGCGCGCACGCAAATCGTGCTCGAGGATTTGAAGCCGGTTGAGCCGCGCGCCTCGCGCGCCGACGTGTCCCTGCTCGACCGCCAGCAGGCCTTTGGCTACACGCAGGAAGATCTGGACCTGCTGGTCCTGCCGATGGCCGTCACCGGCCAGGAGGCGGTGGGCTCGATGGGCACGGATACGCCGATCTCGGCGCTCTCCGATCGCGAGAACCTGCTCTACACTTACTTCAAACAGAACTTCGCGCAGGTGACCAATCCGCCGATCGACCCGATCCGCGAGGAATTGGTCATGAGCCTCGTGTCCTTCATCGGCCCGCGCCCTAATATTCTCGACCACGACGGCTCGGCCAAGAAGAAGCGGCTGGAAGTGCGCCAGCCGATCCTGACCGACGAGGATTTGGAAAAAATCCGCTGCATCGGCCATATCGAGGACAGTTTCGACACCAAGACGCTCGATTTCACCTATGAAGCCGCCAAGGGAGCCGACGGGCTGAGCGAGGCGCTGCGGCGTCTGTGCGAACGCGCCGAGGAGGCGGTGAACGGGCGCTATAACATCATCGTGCTGTCCGACCGCATGGTCGGCCCGGATCGCGCGCCGATTCCTGCCTTGCTAGCCACCGCCGCCGTGCATCACCATCTCATCCGCAAGGGGCTGCGCACATCGGTGGGTCTCGTCGTCGAGACCGGCGAGGCGCGCGAGGTGCATCATTTCGCCTGTCTCGCGGGCTATGGCGCCGAGGCGATCAATCCCTATCTCGTCTTCGAGACGCTCGCCGCTCCGAACGCGGCCCTTCCGGCCGACGTCGACGCGCAAACGGCGATCAAGCGCTACATCAAGGCGGTCGACAAGGGGCTGCTCAAGGTCATGTCCAAAATGGGCATTTCGACCTACCAATCCTATTGCGGCGCGCAGATTTTCGACGCGGTTGGTCTCGCGCAGAGCTTCGTCGACGAATATTTCGCCGGCACCACGACGCGCGTCGAGGGCGTCGGGCTGAAAGAGATCGCCCGCGAGACCGTGCGCCGCCACCGGCTCGCCTTCGGCGACGCGCCGATCTATCGCGACGCGCTCGATGTCGGCGGGGATTACGCCTACCGCATCAGAGGCGAGGCTCACAGCTGGACGCCGCAAACCGTGTCGCTGCTGCAACACGCCGTGCGCGGCAATTCGCGCGATCAATATCGCGCCTTCGCCAAGCTGCTGAACGAGCAGGACGAAAACCTGCTCAATCTGCGCGGGCTGTTCCGGATCAAGGGCGCCGATGAAGACCGCCGCGAGCCCGTGCCGCTGGAGGAAGTCGAGCCCGCCAAGGAGATCGTGAAGCGTTTCGCCACCGGGGCCATGTCCTTTGGCTCGATTTCGCGCGAGGCGCACACCACGCTGGCCATTGCGATGAACCGCATTGGGGGCAAGTCGAACACCGGCGAGGGCGGCGAGGAGGCGGACCGCTTCAAGCCCGAGCCCAATGGCGACAGCAAGCGCTCGGCGATCAAGCAGGTGGCCTCCGGCCGCTTCGGCGTCACGGCGGAATTTCTCGTCAACGCCGATATGATCCAGATCAAGATGGCGCAGGGCGCCAAGCCCGGCGAGGGCGGCCAATTGCCCGGAGATAAAGTCGACGCCGTCATCGCCAAGGTGCGCCATTCGACGCAGGGCGTTGGGCTGATCTCGCCGCCGCCGCATCACGACATTTATTCGATCGAGGATTTGGCGCAGCTGATCTTCGACCTCAAGAACGTCAATCCGCGCGCGGACGTGTCGGTCAAGCTGGTGTCGGAGGTCGGCGTCGGCACGGTCGCCGCCGGCGTCTCCAAGGGCCGCGCCGATCATGTGACGATCTCGGGTTTCGAGGGCGGCACGGGCGCTTCGCCGCTGACCTCGATCAAACACGCCGGCAGCCCCTGGGAAATCGGCCTCGCCGAGACGCATCAGACGCTGGTGCTAAACGGGCTGCGCTCGCGCATCGCCGTGCAAGTCGACGGCGGCTTGCGCACCGGGCGCGACGTCGTGGTCGGAGCCTTGCTCGGCGCCGACGAGTTCGGCTTCGCGACGGCGCCGCTCATCGCCGCCGGCTGCATCATGATGCGCAAGTGCCATCTCAACACCTGTCCGGTCGGCGTCGCGACGCAAGACCCGGTGCTGCGCAGGCGCTTCGTCGGCCTTCCCGAGCATGTCATCAATTTCTTCTTCTTCGTCGCCGAGGAAGTGCGCGAACTGATGGCTTCCATGGGCTATCGCCGCTTCGACGAACTCATTGGACAGGCGCAAATGCTCGACAAGGATCGGGCGCTGGCGCAATGGAAGGCGCAGGGTCTGGACTTCACCAAGCTGTTCCATAAGCCGGCGGGGGAGGGAGGGGCCATCCGCCACAGCGCCCGCCAGGATCATGGCCTCGACAAGGTTCTCGACAACAGCCTGATCGCGCAGGCGCGCGCTTCCATCGACCGCGGCGCCAAGGTGACCATCGAAACGCCGATCCGCAATGTCGACCGCGCCACCGGCGCCATGCTCTCGGGCGAGATCGCCCGCCTCTATGGTCACGCCGGCCTGCCGGAGGACACGATCGACATTCGCGCCTTCGGCACCGCTGGGCAAAGCTTCGGCGCGTTTTTGGCGCGCGGCGTGACGCTGCGGCTGGAGGGCGAGGCGAACGATTATGTCGGCAAGGGCCTCTCGGGCGGCAAGATTGTCATTTATCCCTCGCGCGACGCCAAGAAAATCACGCCGCATCAGTCGATCATCGTCGGGAACACCGTGCTTTACGGCGCCATCGCCGGCGAATGCTATTTCCGCGGCGTCGCTGGCGAGCGTTTCGCGGTGCGCAACTCCGGGGCGATAGCGGTCGTCGAGGGCGTCGGCGATCACGGCTGCGAGTATATGACCGGCGGCGTCGTCGTGGTGCTGGGCGCCACCGGCCGCAATTTCGCGGCGGGCATGTCAGGCGGCATCGCCTATGTGCTGGACGAGGAGGATAATTTCTCCTCGCGCTGCAATCTCGCGATGGTCGATCTCGAACCCTTGTCGGAAGAAGAAACCGCGATGACCGAGAACTTCCACCAGTCCGGCGATCTCGAAACCCATGGCCGCGTGGACATCATGGGCGACATGACCCGCTTCGACGCGGAGCGGCTGCGGCAACTGGTCGCCAACCACGCGCGGTACACGGGCTCGACCCGCGCGCGCGAGATCCTGGAGAATTGGGAAGAGTTTCGGCCCAAATTCCGCAAGATCATGCCGGTGGAATACCGCCGCGCGTTGACGGAGCTTTTCGCCAAGGGCAAGCCGACGCAGAAGCTGAAGGCGGCGGGGGAATAAGGCGGCCCCTTCGAGGGGCGATACGAAATTCGTACGCAATTTGGCCAACGCCGTCGCTATCGCGGCGGGCGGGATGAGTTATAACCCATGCGAGGCGGCGGCGCGCCGAACATGGACGAACCGATGAGCAGCGAGCGCTATGGGCAAGGTGACGGGTTTTATCGAGATCGACCGGCAGGACCGCAAGTATAAGCCGGCCGCCGACCGCATTCGCCATTACGAGGAATTCGTTATTCCTCTGTCCGAGGAAGCGACGCGCAACCAGGCCGCGCGCTGCATGAATTGCGGCATTCCGTTCTGTCACAACGGCTGTCCGGTCAACAACCAGATTCCGGACTGGAACGATCTCGTCTATGAGGGCGACTGGAAACGCGCTCTAGCCAATCTGCACTCGACCAATAATTTTCCCGAATTCACCGGCAGGGTCTGTCCCGCGCCGTGCGAGGCGTCCTGCACGCTCAATCTCAACGACCAGCCGGTGACGATCAAATCGATCGAATGCGCGATTATCGATCGTGGCTTTCGCGAGGGATGGGTCGTTCCCGAGCCGCCGCGCCGCAAAACCAATAAACTGATCGCGGTGGTGGGCTCCGGCCCGGCGGGCCTGGCGGCGGCGCAGCAACTCGGCCGCGCGGGCCACGGCGTGCATGTCTTCGAGAAGAGCGCCAAGGCGGGCGGCCTGCTGCGCTACGGCATTCCGGACTTCAAGATGGAGAAACATCTGGTCGACCGCCGCGTCGAGCAGATGGAGCAGGAAGGCGTCGTGTTCCACTATGACGTCAATGTCGGCGTCGACATGGCGGTGGAGGAGTTGGTCTCGGCCTATGACGCGGTGTTGCTCGCCGGCGGCGCCGAGGCCCCGCGCGATCTGGCGATCGCGGGCCGCGATCTTAACGGCGTGCATTTCGCGATGGAGTTTCTGCCGCAGCAGAACCGCAGGGTTTCCGGAGAGCCGCCGATCGGCAACGCGCCGATCCTGGCCTCCGGAAAGCATGTCGTGGTGATCGGCGGCGGCGACACCGGTTCGGACTGCATCGGCACCTCGAAGCGGCAGGGCGCTCTGTCGATCACCCAGCTCGAGATCATGCCGCGTCCGCCCGAAAAGGAAGACAAGCTGCGCGTGTGGCCGGACTGGCCGCTCAAGCTGCGCACCTCGTCCTCGCACGATGAAGGCGCCGAGCGCGACTTCGCGGTGAGAACCACTGAATTCTTCGGCGTCGACGGCGCGGTGAAGGAATTGCGCTGCGTGCGCGTCGACGACAAAATGCGGGACATTCCGGGAAGCGAATTCAAGCTCCGCGCGGACCTCGTCCTGCTGGCGATGGGCTTTGTCGCGCCCGTGCGCGAGGGGCTATTGCAAAAGCTCGATGTCACATTAGATCAACGTGGCAACGTGGCGGCGGATACGCGCTCGTATAAATCTTCGCGGGAGAAGATTTACGCCTGCGGCGACATGCGACGGGGCCAGTCGCTGGTCGTTTGGGCGATCCGCGAGGGGCGTCAATGCGCGAGCGCCGTTGACGAATATCTAATGGGCGAAACAAATCTGCCAAGGTGAGGAAACATGTTCAATGGTGGCGCTGAAGTATGGTACTGCGACAATATTGTCGCGGGCCCGTGGCCATTTCTGCTTCTACTGCTCCCGCTCGCGGGCGCCTATTACTATGGGCGCAAACAACACAGACGCGGATGGATGATGATTGGCGTCTGGATCCCGATCCAGTTGGCGCTGAGTTTCACCAACAATCTCGTGGTGAGTTGTCCGCAACTTGACATGCCGATCAGCACCGAGTCGCCGCAACAGTAAAAAAGCCCCGGAGAAATCCGGGGCTTTCCCTATGGCCCCGCTCAGAGCACGACGACGGGAGCGCCAACCTTGACGCGGTTGAAGAGGTCGGTCACGTCCTCGTTCAACATTCTGATGCAGCCCGACGACACCGCGTGGCCGATGGTCCAGGGTTCGTTGGAGCCGTGAATGCGGAAGCCCGTGTCGCGCTCTCCGGAGTAAAGATACATCGCGCGCGCGCCGAGCGGATTGGCTTCGCCGCCGGCCATGTAGCGCGGCAGGTCGGGCCGACGCCTCAGCATCGCCGCCGGCGGCGTCCATGACGGCCAGCTTTCCTTGCGACCTATGCGCGTGCGGCCGCGCCACTCGAAGCCTTCGCGGCCGACGCCGACGCCATAGCGCCAAGCCATGCCGTTCGGCAGCGAGAGATAGAGTAGGCGCGCGTTCGTATCTATGGTGATCGTGCCCGGCTGCGCATGGGTCGGGTCGGGAACCAGGTCCCTGGTCGTTTCCGGATATTCTCGCGCCAGTCGCTCCTGCTCCGGAGCGGCGGTGGCCTCCGGCTGACTCTCGAACAAAGCAAGGAAGCCCCTTTCGTCGGCGCTGGCGGGAGCCGACCCCAGGAGAACAGCGGAAATCGCGAACAACAGCAAGCCAAACAACGGCATGTGCGCCTCCCAAATGTGTCGCTTTTGTGGCGACCGTTTGGGATAGAATGCGCGAGCCTGGCGGTTGGTTCCATCATAAGCGCCGCGTCGGCGCTTATTGTGCCTGCGGCGGTTGGGGCGCTTTCGGCGGCAATGAAAAATCGTCCGCGCGCCCTGGACGGGGCGGCTGGACGCCGCCTTCGACGAAAACATGCTCCGCCACCGCGCGTTCCACCGAAACGGGGGTCGCCTGGCGCGGATTCGGCTTGTCGCGCCGCGCGAGATCCTGGCCGCCGCCGGGCGGTCCGGTCAGCAACTGCGTCGGTCCGATCGCCGGACGTTGCGGTGGCAGGCTGGGCGCCGCCGCCGGGGTGGGCGCACCCGGCGATTGAACCGCCGGCGCCGGCGCGGCGGGAGTGGCGGGGAGGGCTCCGGGCTCCTGGGCGGGAGGGGCGGACGCCTCGGGCGCCTGTGGCTGGCGCGCGTCGAAGACCCGCTTGATTTCACCCTCGACGAAATGCGCGACCTTGCGCGCGCCGGCGCTGGTGAAATGCACGCCGTCGGCGGCGCGCAATTTGACGTTCTGGCCGTTTACGTCTGGGCCGAAGGCGCTGTACTGACCGTGATCGTCGGCGAAGATGTCCCAGATGTCGATGAAGGGAACGCCGGCGCTGGCCGCGCTGGCGCGATAAATTTCGTTGATTTGCCCCATATCGGCCGAAAAACGCTCCGCCTTCATCATCGGGAGCCCCACCCAGACGAGCGGAATGTTCTTTTCCTTGAAGGCGTGGATGACGGCGTCCACCCGGGCCGTGTAAACCTCGCGCCAGCGTGGCGAGAAAGGATCGACCGCCTGGGCGCCGTCTCCAAGCGGCTGGTGGTCGTTGCTCCCGACCATCATGACGGCGACATCGGGTTTGCGTGGGGCGTTGGCGATCTCCTGCGCGGTCTTGGGCCAATCGTAAAAATCAGTGCGCACGAGGCCGGAGCTTTCCTTGCTCTTGTGCAGCACGCCGATCTCGGGAATGTCCTCGAAGGCTTCCTCGAGTCCGTCGGCGAGCATATCGCCGAGCGTGTCGCCCATCACCACCACGAAGAAATCGGCCTCGACCGCCGGCGCTTCGCCGTGGTTGGCCTCGGTGGAGGCGGCGGCGGGTTGCGAATGCGGCGTCTTCGCGGTCCGCGTGGCGGGGCGCCAAAAAGTCGGGGCGCGAGAGGTGGAATGCGGCACGATGCGGCGCATGGGGGCGCTCTCGCGGGGACGGCGCGGCTCCGGCCAGGAGCGCTCGATGACATGGTGATTTCTGCCGCCGCCAAACAAACCGCCGAAAAAATCCGAGATAATATTTTGCGCGCGCGCGTCAGTAGGCGGCGCGAAAAGCATCAGCGCAAGGAAGGCCGCCACGAGGCGCGGTCGAAAAAGGCGCGGTGTTAGGAGCGCTTGGAGCATGGCTTCATTATAGCGCATCGCCGCCGAGTCGCCGCTAAATTCGTCAGCGAAAAACCGGTATTCAACACGCCGGGAGCGGTGTAGGCTGCGCTGGATCGGTGGGGTGACGCGCGACGGGCCGTTCACGGTCAAACGTCGCGACTCGACACCGGCATAGTGGAAAAAGGATTTTCTCGGCGCCAGAGGCGCGCTCGGCCTGATTTCGGGTAACGAAGACACCCCGTCTGTCACAAATCATGCCAATCAATCAAACGATCAGCAAGGGAAAACGGAGGCCATGATGCAACTCGGCAAATTCCGAATGCCTATGCTCGCCTTAGTGGCGGGGACCTTGGCGACGTTCGGCGCGATATCGGCGCAGGCCCTCGAGAAGAAGGCCCACGTCGCGGACGACAAGAAGCCCAACATCATTGTCATCATGGGCGACGACATCGGCTGGGAGAACGTCGGGGCGTATCATCAGGGCCTCATGTATTCGACGACGCCGAACCTGGACAAACTGGCCAGCGAGGGCCTGCGCTTCACCGACTATTACGCGGAGCCGAGCTGCACCGCCGGTCGCGCCAACTTCATCACGGGCGAGTTGCCGATCCGCACTGGCCTGACCACGGTTGGCCAAGCCGGCGCCAAGATCGGCATCCCCGACGAGGCCCCGACAATCGCGACCGCGCTGAAGGCGATGGGATACGCCACGGGCCAATTCGGCAAGAACCATCTGGGCGATCTGAACCGCTATTTGCCCACCGTGCACGGGTTCGACGAATTCTTCGGCTACCTCTACCACCTCGACGCGATGGAGGATCCGTTCTGGCACTCCTATCCGCCGGCGCTGAAGGACAAGGTCGGGCCGCGCAATTTGATCCATAGTTTCGCGACCACGGTCGACGATCCGACGGAAGAGCCGCGCTGGGGCAAGATCGGCAAGCAGAAGATCGAGGACGAGGGGCCGCTGCCGCCGCATCCGTTGCCTGGTATCAAGTACAATATGGAGACCATCGACGAGGTGATTCTCGAACATTCCGAGAATTTCATCCACAAGGCCAAGAAGGACGGCAAGCCGTTCTTCATGTGGGTCAATCCGACCCGCGCGCATGTCATCTCGCATCTGTCGCCGAAATACAGCGCGAAGCTGACCGGCGATAACGGCTGGTATCTCGAAGAAGGCGTGATGTCCCAGCTCGACGACGTGGTCGGCGGCATCATGAAGAAACTGAAGGACGAGGGCCTCGAGGACAATACGATCCTCGTGTTCACGACCGACAATGGCACTGAGAACTTCACCTGGCCCGATGGCGGCAACACGCCGTTCGCCGCCGGCAAAGGGACCGTCATGGAAGGCGGCATGCGCGTGCCGATGATCATCCGCTGGCCGGGCAAAATCGCGGCGGGCAAGGTCGAGAATGGCATCATGTCGGGTCTGGATTTCTTCCCGACCTTCGTCGCCGCCGCCGGCAATCCGAACATCAAGGACGAATTGCTGAAGGGCGAGCAACTCGGGGACAGCACCTATAAGGTCCATCTCGACGGCTATAATCAGTTGGACTTTCTGTTGGGCAAGGAAAAGTCCAATCGCCATGAAGTCTTCTACTTCGCCGAGGGCACGTTGGGCGCCGTGCGCATCGACGACTGGAAGTACAGAATGATCGACCAGCCGGACGGCTGGACGGGGCCGACGGTCAAGCTGGATTGGCCGATCCTCTCCAATCTCCGGCTCGATCCGTTTGAGAGACTGCAGTTCGCGAAGGGCAACACCGGGTCTTTCTCCTATGTACCCGACTTCTACATGCACGAATTCTGGCGCTTCGTGTTCCTGCAGCAGAAGATCGGCGAATACGCTCCAAGCTTTATCGAGTTCCCGCCGATGCAGAAGGGAGCGAGCTTCAACCTCGATTCGGTCAAGGCCGAGATTGAAGAGCGCATCAAGGCCATGAAAGGCAAGATGGAATAGCCTGAAAATTATCATGAAACGACCCGCCCGGGCCCGCGCCCGGGCGGTTTTGTCGCGCGGAAATTCAAATCGCCCCACCGCTGGACGCATGACCCGACTTGACGCGAGCCTGGCGTTTGAGGTCTTTCCTTGGCGAGGGTTCGTCTCGGGAGAGAAGCATGTTTAGACGGGCTGTCGTGATGGCCGCTTTCGCGTTGACCTGCGCCTTGGCGCCGTCCGCCGAAGCGAAGGAGCCCTCGCTGGCCGATACGCCGCCCGCCGAGGCGCGCATGCTGCCCTATACCGGCGTGTTGCCGGCCTGCGACGACGGCTTCGCGCTGGCGCGAATACAGCGCGCTTTTTACGATCGAGAGAGCGACTATTGGCAGTCCGGCCTCGCCATCGAGAGCTTTGGCGGCGTGCGCGAGACCGGCCTGCGCGTGAATGGCGCGAGCTATATTCCCCGCCGCTATTGCGCCGCGCGGGCGCTTTTCAACGACGGCCGCGAGCGCGCCGTGGTCTATCAGCTTGGCGAGGATCTCGGCTTCCTCGGCATGGGCTTCGGCGTCACTTGGTGCGTCGTGGGTCTCGACCGCGACCACGCCTTTTCCCCAAACTGCAAGGCCGCCGGCCCTTAGCTCGACTTTTTGGAGCCCGTTCCGTGACGAAAAAATTCTCCGCGCTGCTGTTCGGCATGCTGTTGTGCCTCGCGGCGCCGCGCGCGCGCGCCGATGATTGCATCCTCGACCGCTGCGCCGATAAAGCCGCGCCCGCGCCTTCCGCCGCGCCCGCGTCGCCGTCGCGCGTCGGCCCGATGGCGACCGGCGATTTCGATTTTTACGTGCTGGCCCTGTCCTGGTCGGCGGGCTTTTGCGAATTGAGCGGCGGCGGCAAAAGCCAGTGCGAGCCAGGCTCCAACCTTGGTTTCGTCGTGCACGGCCTATGGCCGCAATACGAGCACGGCTATCCCAGCAATTGCGGCTACGCGCCGGCGCCCTCGCGCATCGCGCTCCATCGCGCCAAGGGCCTCTACCCCGACGAAGGGCTCGCGCGCTACGAGTGGCGCAAGCATGGAAGCTGCACGGGACTGAGCCCAGGCGATTATTTCGACAGCGTGGCGCGCGCGAGGGCCAACGTCATCATTCCCGAGAGTTTCGTAAAGCGTCCCTCGGATGAAAATCTCGCGACGATGGACATCGAGCGCGCCTTTCTGGACGCCAATCCCCGGCTGCGACCGGGGATGCTGAGCGTCGGCTGTCAGCGCGGCGTGCTGGAGGAGGTGCGCATTTGCCTCACCAAGGATTTGCGCGACTTTCGCGCCTGTCCCGAGGTGGCGCGGCGCGGTTGCCGCTCGCGCGAGATCCGCGTTCCGGTGCCCTATTGATCATGATCAAGGAATGAACTACCGCCACGGCTTTCACGCCGGCAATTTCGCCGACGTGCTCAAACATGCGCTTTTGGCGCGTCTTTTGAGCCACTTCATGCGCAAAAATGCGCGTTTTCGCGTGCTCGACACCCATGCCGGGGAGGGCGCCTACGATCTCTTCAGCGACGAAGCGGAGCGCACGGGCGAGTGGCGCGGCGGGGTCGGGAGGCTAACCGACCTCTCCGGCGCCGCGCCTGAAACGCGCGATTTGCTCGCGCCTTATATCGACGCTTTAGGGCCTTTCGTTGATGGGCGGCCAAGAATTTATCCGGGGTCGCCGCTGCTGGCGCAGGGATTTTTGGGCGAGCATGATCGCGCCATTTTCTGCGAGCTGCGCGAGGACGCCTTCGCCGCGCTGCGCCGGCGGTTCGCCCGCGACAAGCGCATAAAGACAATAAATCTCGACGGTTACACCGCCGCTGGGGCCTTCGTGCCGCCCGTCGAGCGGCGTGGCCTCGTGTTGATCGACCCGCCGTTCGAGCAACCGAACGAATTTCGCGCGATGTTCAACGCCTTTCGCGCCGCATATCGCAAATGGCCGACGGGCGTTTATGTGTTGTGGCACCCGGTGAAATATTTGGCGCAAACGAAAAGCTTTGTGGAAAGTTTTCGTGAAGCTGGAATACGTCGCGTATTGCGTATAGAGCTTTGCGTCGGCGGAACAACCGAGCGCCTGAACCGCGCCGGCCTCGTCGTCGTCAATCCGCCGTTTGGTTTCGAGGGGGATGCGCGCGCGCTACTGCCGTTTTTGGCCGAGCGGCTGGCGCAAGGACCGGGGGCTGGATTAGTGGTGGAGGAGGTGGCGGGGGAATGAGGAGCAACCTTCGTCTACCCCACCTAAGTTCGACTGCAATAATGTGTGTGAAATTCTATGACAACTGGCATTTGGTGAAAGATTGTCGTAATTGCAGATTGTTGCACCAAAGGAGACGGAAATCAAAATGGCTTTCAGAATCCTCACTTTTGACCAAGCGCTCAAACAAGCTGAGAATTACGGCAAAAGACATTTGCTGCTTGGAAACGGTTTTAGCATCGCGTGTGCGCCCGACATTTTTCATTATGGATCGCTTTTCGAAGAGGCGATGAAGACGATGTCCAAGGAGCTAGCCGCTATTTTTGCCGCGATGGGAACCCAGGACTTTAAAGAGGTCATTCGTGCGCTCCAAAATGCTGCTGCGATCGTGGGCGTTTATCGACCAAAAGCTCCGCTTATCAAACAGCTGTTGTTAGAAGACGCAGATAAGCTGAAGACCGACCTTATTCAGGCCGTTGCTGGTCGGCATCCTTCTCGTCCAAATGATATTTCCGATGACCGCTATTTCGCTTGCCGGCGCTTCCTTTCCCATTTCGTCGGGGAAGGGATCGGCGGAAAGATTTATACTATGAATTATGACTTGCTTCTATATTGGGCTTTGATGCATGAAGAGGAGGACCCTGTAGACCTGATATCGTTGAACCACGATGATGGTTTCAGAAAAGATCTTGACAACTTGGATGCGCCTTATGTTGAATGGCAAGGAGAAGGTGCGGCGCATGGGCAAAACATCCACTACTTGCACGGCGCCTTGCATCTATTTGATACAGGCCATCAGCTTCAAAAATATACATGGATCAATACCGGAACGGCTTTGGTTGATCAGGCAAACAAGGCTCTTAAGTCGAACTTGTTTCCTGTATTTGTGGCCGAGGGCGACAGTAATAGCAAGTTGACAAAGATTCAGCACAGCGCCTACCTCCATCACAACTTCAAAAGTTTTGCGGGAGTTTGTCAGAAGCCCACAAGAAATGGAATCGCGCTCTTTGTGTTTGGTCATTCATTTTCCAAGAATGACATGCATGTTCACAACATGATAGGTTATGGTAAAATCTCTCATTTGTTTGTTAGTCTTTATGATTATCCTAATAACAAGTATAATTGTTCAATACGCTCTGCCGTCGATAACATCGTTGCGCTGCGCCCAAGTTCATCGCCAGCCTTAAGGGTCGATTATTTCGACTCCGCCTCCGCGAACGTTTGGGGTAGGTGAAAAAGGTTCCCGTGCCAAGCGCCCCCGTCGTGAGGTTATGTCGCGCGATATGACCTCAAAATCGTCTAGCGTCGCGATGACGACTCCATCGTCACAACTCTAATTCGTTTGACTTTTCCCAACCGCCAACCCCACATTCTGCTAAAAGCCCAAAACATTTCCGCCCCAAGGACCTCCCCACATGCTCACTCTTCGCTATTCCCTCGCCTCGCCCTACGCCCGCAAAATCCGCATCACCGCCGATATTCTGGGGCTCGCGGACCGCTTGGAGATCGCCGGCGTCGATCTCGCCGATCCCGCCGACAGCATTCGCGTGCAGAATCCGCTCGGCAAAATCCCGGCGCTGGTGCTGGAGGATGGTTCGTCGCTCTACGACAGCCGCGTCATCGCCGAATATCTCGATCATCTCGCCGGCGGAAATAAGCTCTTTCCCGCCGATCCCGCCCGGCGTTTCGCGGCGCTGCGCCTGCAGGCGCTCGGCGACGGGATTTGCGACGCGGCGCTGCTGGTCCGTTATGAACTCGCCTCGCGGCCGGAAGCTGCGCGTTACGAGGCGTTCGTTGAGTTGCAACAGGGCAAGATCGACCGCGCGCTAAAGGCGCTGGAAGCCGCGCCGCCGCAAGGCGCCATCGATATCGGCCATATCGCGCTTGCCGCGGCGCTGGGCTATCTCGATTTGCGGTTCGAAGGCGCGTGGCGCGCGGGCCATCCGAGGCTCGTCGCCTGGCTCGACGCTTTCGCCAAAAGCACGCCATCCTTCGAGGCGACCAAGGCTTAAAAAAACGCGCGGAAGTTTTTCCGCGCGCAATTATTGGCAACGAAAGAAGCGATCAGGTCGTGGGCGCCTTCCAGACGATGTCGTCGCCCTTTTTGTCGTCGCCGGCGCTTGCTTGCGCCGCGGCTCCGGTCGCGCCGGGGATGCGCAGCACCTGGCCGGGGAAGATCGAATCGGCGTTTTTCAACAGCGGACGGTTGGCCTCGAAAATTTGTTGATATTTCGGCCCCTGGCCGTGGCCGTAGCTCTCTTCGGCGATCTTCCAGAGCGTGTCGCCGGATTTGACGGTGTAAAAACCCGAACCCTGATGCGGCGCGTCCGCGGTGATATTATTGACGACCTTGGTCACGCCCTTGGTGTTGCCGACCGCGAGAGCGACTTTCTCGGCGTCCGCCGTCGTCGCCGCGCCGCCGGTCAGCGTGACCGTGGAGCCGTCGACGGCGATGTTGATCCTGGAGGCGTCGAGGCCATGATTGACGATCTCGGCTTTCAGCGCGTCGGCCGGAGCGGCTGTCGTCTCGGTGGCCCCGGCGGGCGCCGGAGCGGCGGGGCTTTTCTTCGACAGAAAATCCAAAATACCCATTTCGCTCTCCTGCTTTATCGATTTTGAAACGCAGCCGCGTCTTTATGCTGCGTTGACCATTATATAAGCGCGCACTGTATCGCGCATACGAAAAAGCCCGGAACTTTCGTTCCAGGCTCCTCTTATGCGCGTTGGACGACTTGATCAGAAGTGATAGTTCACGCCGACCTTGACCGCCGATGTGTTCACCGCGGACTGTAACGCGTTGTACGAATAGTCGAAGTAGCGGTCGGACCCCACCGAAGTGAATAAATATTCGGCTTTGGCCGAGAGATTGTTGGTCAGCATGAATTCGACGCCGGCGCCGAGCGCCCAACCCGTCTGGAAGATCGACTGCTGCCCATAAAATGCGCCGCCCCACACACTGCTCAAGCTGACTGTGTTGTTGCTGCCGGCGAAGCCGCCGGTGACATAGACGAGCGCGCGGTCCATGACATAACCGACGCGCCCGCGGATGGTAACCATGTCGTTGATGCTGCCCTGGGTGGCGAGGCCGAAATACGGATTCTGCGACGCGCTCAGGCCGGCGAAATCGAAATCGCTTTCGATACCGATCAAAAGGTTGGGCGCGACCATGTGGTTGTAGCCCGCGGTGACGCCGATCAGGCCGCCGGTCGGACTGGCGAACAGCGTATCGGCGCCGTCGGTGAAGGAGCCAAAGCCAATGCCGCCGTTGATGCCGGCATAGAAACCTTCCCAATTGGCGACCGGCCTTGGCGAATAATAGTCCTGGGGCGGGGGAGAGCCGCGCGGCAGATCCGCGGCCAGCACGGGCGTCGCCGCAAGGACGAGAGGCGCGAGCAGCGTCGCGAACAGGGCCTGTCTCATAACTCAACTCCGCTTACGCGCCACGCGCGCCCTAAAACTTGGGCGGCGCGGCTCTTGCATTCATCCATCGCGATGGCTCATGCCGTTCGCTGTGATGAATCGAATTATAATGATTCATCTTAACAAGACCTTTCTTTCGAGCCGTCGACCGAGTCCGCAAAAGCAACACCATGGGAAACTTTGAGTAAACTTTATGGCGCGAATTTGATAGTTATAGGATAAAACCACGTAATATTTGCCAATGTTTCATTTTGGCTAAACAACGTGGTTTCGATTTCCGTTGATGTTGGCTAATAAAGCGTGAATAAGGGGTTCGTTCGGGCGGCGGACTGATGCAACGGACGCGGCTCGCGGAAACGTCGCTTAATCGCCAAGGGGGGCTGCATGAGTGGGGCGGAAGGCCTTGGGCCCGTGCTGGTGACCGGCGCGGCGCGGCGTATTGGCCTAGCCTTGGCCAAGGGATTCGCTGAAATCGGGCGCCCGGTGATCTTGCACGCTTCGCCCCGCTCCCTGCGGGAGGCGACGGCGGCGGCGGGGGCGCTGCGGGCGCGGGGCGCGCGCGCCGAGGCCGTCGCGGCCGACCTTTCCGACGCGCTGGAGGCGCGGGGGCTGATCGAGCGCGCCGAGAGCGTCTTTGGGCCGCTGACGCTGCTCGTCAACAACGCCTCGGTGTTCGAGCCGGACGGCGCCGAGGATTTCTCGCTAGAGGTCTATGAGCGGCAGATGGCGATCAATCTGCGCGCGCCGCTATTGCTCGCGCAAGGCTTCGCCGCGCGGTTGCCGCCAGGCGCGGAGGGCGCCATCGTCAACGTGATCGACCAGCGGGTTTGGCGGCTGACGCCGCATTATTTCACTTATACGCTGACGAAATCGGCGTTGTGGGCCGCGACGCGGACGATGGCGCAGGCCTTCGCGCCAAAAATTCGTGTGAACGCGGTGGGGCCGGGTCCGGTGTTGCCAAACGAAAAACTTGGAAAAGAAGAGTTCGCGGCGGAGGTCGCCGGCGTGCCGCTGGGCCGTCCGGCCGATCTTTCCGAAGTCGTCGACGCCGTGATGTATCTGGCGCGCGCGCGCACCGTGACGGGACAGATGATCGCGGTCGACAGCGGCCAGCATCTCGCGTGGCGCACGCCCGATGTGCAGCCGGAGTAGGGAACGTCGGGGGAGCCGGGTTGGACTGCTGCTCTGAGCCAAAGTCGCCGTTTTGGCGCGCCAAAACCCCGACCGCCCCTTCCAGCCGCTGCGTCAATCCGCGCTCGGCAGCCGTCTGATCGTAAATTCTATCCGGCCGTCGTCCAGTTGGCGCCAGAACTCTATCTCGGTCATATAGGCGGCCTTGGGATAAAGCTCGAACCATTCGCGCGCCTTGTCACGCGCGTCCACCCGCGCCATGGTGAAGGTTTCGCGCCGCCAGCCGTCGCCTCGGCCGGCGGATCTGGTCTGGCGGGCTCGTTGCGCGATCCGCCTGGCGACATCTCCTGGTCGGTTCGTTTCGAAGTTCATATGCGCCTCCGCGGCCGAAGTTCGTTCAATCAGGCTAGCGCGTTTTCAATTCGAAGGGGAGTCGCGAATTGGGCGGCGCGTTCAATCCTCGCCGTTCGGCGCCACGTCCTCGAGCAATTGCAGCACGCGGCGCGGATCGCGCGGAAATCCGGCTCTGATCCAATTGGCCTGCAGCCGCTTGAGCGCGGCGCCCAAGGCGCGGCCGGGCGCGACGCCACGCGCCACGAGATCGGCGCCCTTGAGCGGAAAGGTCGGCGGCTCCGCTTCAGCGATGAATGTCGCGGCTTGTCGCCATCCCGCGTCGTCGGGCGGAGCGTCGCTCTCCGCATGCAGCAGCGCCAGCGCGTCGGCCGCGCCGGCGCGGCCATGCAGGAACAGCATCGTGTTTAGTTCATGCGGCGAAAAGCGCCCATCGCGCCCGTGCAGCTCCTCGACCAGCCCCGCCGCGAGCGCGAGGCGCGCATATTCTGCGTTGGAGAGGCGCAGCCGCTCGCGCAAACGCTTGGCGTCCTCGCGCACGACGATCGCGAGCGCGGCGAGGCGCGCGATCGGGTCGGGCGAAGCGCCCTTGGTCGCCTCGATGGCGACGAAGCGCTCCAGCCGCGCCGGATAGTCCATGCCCAGCAAAATCTCGATCACGCCGGCCCGCGACATTTCGCGAATCGTCGCCGCCGCCCGCCGCGCGATCAGAAGTTTGAGCAGTTCCGCGCGAATCCGCTCGCGCGACAGAAGGCTGAGACTTTCGCGCGCGAGAATCGCCGCATGCAGCCCCGGCGGGTCGAGCGGACCTTCGCCAATGGCCGCATGGAAGCGAAAAAAGCGCAGGACGCGCAGATAATCCTCGGCGATGCGCGTCGCGGGATCGCCGATAAAGCGAATTTTGCGTCGTTTCAGGTCGGCCTGGCCGCCGGTGTAATCGTGCAGACGACCGTCCGGCGACAGCGACAGCGCGTTGACGGTGAAGTCTCGGCGCAGCGCGTCTTGTTCGAAATCGCCGCCGAAACGCACCTTCGCGGCGCGCCCATACGTCTCGACATCCTCGCGCAGCGTCGTCACCTCGAAAGGCTTCCCCTCCACGACGATCGTCATTGTGCCATGGGCGACGCCGGTGGGGACGGCCTTCAGCCCGGCGTCTTGCGCGGCCTCGGCGACCGCTTCGGGCAAGGCCGCGGTGGCGATGTCGATCTCATGCGGCTCAAGACCCAGCAGCGCGTCGCGCACGGCGCCGCCGACGATCCGAGATTCGCAACCGGTGGCGGCGAGCGCCACGAGCAGGCGCGCGAGCTTTGGATCGTTCAGAACACGGCTGGCGCCCGTCACTCGAACCGCCCCGGAACAAGGCGACCGTTCTCGATATGAGCGGGCACATAGGTTCCTTGCTGGCGCGGCCCGAGGCCGACCAGCAAGAGGCCGGCGACGGCGACCACCAGCCCCGCGACGGTCAGCGTCGACACGACGCCCTTGGTCCAGAGTTCGGCGACGAAAGGCCAGCGCATCTGCAGCAGATGAAACAAGGCGTAGAGCGCGAACGGAGCGGAGAAGAACAGCGTGGTCTCGATAATGGCGCGCCACATGGGCGAGGGAGCCTTCGTTGGCGCCTGCGAAGCGCGGTGTCGGGTTTTGGTTGTTATACACGCTTTGGCGAAGGCGCGCAGGCGAGGGACGGAACGGTTAACGCGCGCTGTAAATATGGGCGTCCGCCGCCATAATTCCCGCGCCTTTGCATTGAACATTAACCAATTGCCCAAGCCGGCGTCTTTGATATCGACAACGCCGCTTGGCGTTCTAAGCTATCATGCAACGCGGAATCGCGCGCCGTCCCGGTTCCGCCAATTTCCTCCAACGCCAGAGTCCGCGCCCAAATGACCGATCAATCGCCCATCGCTTTCGACGCCGCCGTCATCGCCAGCGCCGACCGCGCGCTCGACGAAATCCGCCGCGCCCGCGAGGCGGTGGCCGGTGTGATCTTCGGTCAGGAGGAGGTGGTCGAACAGGCGCTGGTCACGCTGCTGGCCGGCGGCCATGGCCTGCTGGTCGGCGTGCCCGGCCTCGCCAAAACCAAGCTCGTGGACACGCTGGGCAAGGTTCTCGGGCTCGACACCAAGCGCGTGCAGTTCACGCCCGATCTTTTGCCCGCCGATATTCTGGGCTCCGAAGTGCTGGAGGAGGGGGCCGACAAATCCCGCGCCTTCCGCTTCATCAGGGGGCCGGTGTTCGCGCAATTGCTGATGGCGGATGAAATTAACCGGGCGTCGCCGCGCACGCAATCGGCCTTGCTTCAGGCGATGCAGGAATATCACGTCAGCATCGCCGGCCAGCCGCACGACTTGCCGCGCCCGTTCCATGTGCTGGCGACGCAAAATCCGCTGGAGCAGGAGGGCACCTATCCGCTGCCCGAGGCGCAGCTCGACCGCTTCCTGCTACAGATCGACGTGCTCTATCCCGACCGCGCCAATGAGCGGCGCATCTTGCTGGAGACGACCGGCGAGCATATCGCGCAGCCGACGCAAGCACTGACGGCGGATGAATTAATGGCCGTGCAGCGCCTGGTGCGGCGGCTGCCGGTCGGCGAGAAAATCGTCGACGCCATTCTCGATCTGGTGCGCGCCGCGCGGCCCGGCGACGGCGATCCCGCCATCGCGCCGCATGTCGCCTGGGGTCCGGGGCCGCGCGCGGCGCAGGCCTTGATGTTGGCGACTCGGGCGCGGGCGCTGGTCAATGGTCGCCTCTCGCCCTCGCTCGACGACGTGGCCAAACTCGCCGCGCCCGTGCTGCGCCATCGCATGGCGCTGACCTTCGCGGCGCGTCGGGAATTGACCGTCGAGACGCTGATCGGCAAGCTTGTCGAACGGCTCGGCTGACGTGGGCGCCAAAATGGCTCTTGTCGCGGACACGCATTGGTTCGATCCGCGGGCGCCTCGTCCCGACGAGGGACGGGCGGCGGACGCGGCCGATCTCGCCAGCCGCTTGCCCCATGTCGTCGCCCAGGCGCGCGAGGTCGCGGGCAGCGTCGTGCATGGCGTGCATGGCCGCCGCCGCGCCGGCGCGGGCGAAACCTTCTGGCAGTATCGCCCTTTCGAGAGCGGCGAGTCCGCTCATCGCGTCGACTGGCGCCGCTCGGCGCGGGGCGACCAGCTGTTCGTGCGCGAGCGCGAATGGGAGGCCGCGCAAAATTATTTCGTCTGGGTGGACTGCTCCGCCTCGATGGCGTTCAAATCCTCGCTGGCGAGCGATTATAAAATCGACCGCGCCGCGGTGCTCGGACTCGCCGCCGCCGAGGTTCTGGTCCAGGGCGGAGAGCGCGTCGGCGCTCTCGGGCTGACGCCGGCGCTTTGCGCGAGAAACATCATCGATCGCCTCGCCGCTGTCATAAGCAACCAGCCGCCGGACTCCGGCGTTAACGATATCGCGCCTTCGACCGCCCTGCCGCCTCGCGCGAAGCTCATTTTGGTCTCGGATTTCCTGTGCGATGTCGAAGAGCTCGCGACGCGTCTGCGCGAATATTCGCAAGCCGGCGCGCGCGGAGCCTTGCTGATGATTCTCGATCCGGCCGAGGAGAGCTTTCCCTTCGCCGGAGAGACATTGTTTCGCGACACCGACGGCGGCGCGCCTTTTCACGCCGGAGAGGCGCAGAGTCTGCGCGCCGCCTATGCCGAGCGACTTGCCGAGCATAAGGACAGTCTGCGGATCGCCGCGCGGGACGCGGGCTTTCTGTTTCTCTTGCACCACACCGACCGTCCGGCGGCGGAGGCGGCTCTGGCGCTGCTGATGGGCCTCGGCGAAGGGATGGGGGCGCGGTAATGGGTTTCGCCTTCGTGGCGCCCCTGGCGCTCCTCGGCCTGCTGGCGCTGCCCCTGATCTATTGGCTGCTGCGGGTGACGCCGCCCGCCCCGCGCGAAATCATCTTTCCGCCGGTGAGGCTGCTACGCGACTTGGAGCCGCAAGAACAAACTCCGGTCAAGACGCCCTGGCCGTTGTTGCTGCTGCGTCTCGCGATCTCGGCGCTGGCCTCGCTGGCCATGGCGGGTCCGGTTTGGAATCCCGCGGGCCCGGCCGCCGCGGGCGGTCCTTTGCTGGTGGCGCTCGACGACGGCTGGGCGGCGGCGCCCGGTTGGGACCGGCGAGTCGCCGCGGCCGCCGGCCTCATCGAAGGCGCGGAGCGCGCGGGAACGGCTGTCGGCCTGATGTTGGCGTCCGAAGGCGCGGCGGCGCCGGAATTGACGGATGGCGCCCGGGCCGCGGAACATTTGCGCGCGGCCCGGCCAAAGCCTTGGCTGCCGGATCGCGGCCTCGCCGGCGCTCAGGTCAAAGCCTTCGCGCGCGCTCATAAAACCGCGCGCATCGTATGGATCGCCGACGGGCTGGAGCAGAGCGGGGCGGCGGAATTCGCGGCGGCGCTTCGAGAAGCGGGGGCGTCGGGCGCTGGCGTCGAAGTTCTCAAGGAAGAGGCTGCGCCGCTGGCGCTGGAGGGCGCCGCCAACGACGCGGCCGCCCTGGAGGTCTCGGTGCTGCGCGCCGGGCCGAGAGGCGACGGCGTGGTCGAGGCGCTCGACGACAAGGCGCGGCTGGTCGCCAGGGCGCCTTTCCAATTTGCCGGCTCCGACAAGACAAAGGCGCGTTTCGATCTGCCGATCGAATTGCGCAACGAGGTGAGTTTTTTGCGCGTCGTCGGGGAGAATTCCGCCGGCGCCGTGGCCTTGCTCGACTCGCGCGGGCGGGTGCGGCGCGTCGCGATTGTCGGAGGCGCCGCCGGCGACGTGGCGCAGCCCTTGCTGTCGGCGGCATATTATCTCGAAAAGGCGCTCGCGCCCTTCACGCTGCTGCTGAAATCCAATCCCGGCGACGCCGACCCGGTTCTGGCCGCTCTGGCCGACCGCCCCAATGTTTTGGTGCTGGCCGACGAAAAGGTCGCGCCGGGAGAGGCCTTCGAGGCCTTGTCGAATTTTGTCGAGCAGGGCGGGGTGTTGCTGCGTTTCGCCGGACCGCGCCTCGCCAACGACCCCGACGATCTGACTCCGGTGAGGCTGCGCCGCAACGGGCGCGTGCTCGGCGGCGCGATGTCTTGGGATACGCCCAAGCGGCTCGCCGATTTCGACGGGGCCAGCCCGTTTTTCGGGCTCGCGGTCCCCGCCGACGTGGCCGTGAACAGGCAGATTCTGGCCGAGCCCGACCCGGGCCTCTCCGCCAAGACCTGGGCGCGGCTCGCCGACGGCACGCCGCTCGCGACCTTCGAGCGGCGCGGCAAGGGGGTCGTCGTGCTGTTCCATGTCGGCGCCGACGCGAACTGGTCGAACCTCCCGATTTCGGGGCTGTTCGTCGAGATGCTCAAACGCATTTGCGCGCTGTCGAACGAAGGCGCGGCGGACCATTCGGCGAGCGCTCCGGACGTTGACCGCGCGACGCTGCCGCCCTTGCGCACGCTCGACGGTTTCGGCGTTCTCGGTGCCCCGCCGGCGACGGCGAAGGCGATCGGGGCGGATTTCCCCGGACGTGGCGACGCCGAGCATCCGCCTGGATTCTATGGCGTTCCGGGCGCCGAGACTGCGGTGCAAACCCTCGCGCCGGACGATTCCGTGCGGGCTTTCGATTTCTCCAAGTTCGAGCTTTCACCGCGGCCATTGGAGCGCGAAGCCGCCGTGCGCGATTTGCGGCCGCTGCTGTTGACGCTGATTTTTGTCGGGCTGCTGATTGATTGGCTGGTGCTGTTGTGGCTCTCCGGCCGGTTGCGGCTGGCGGCCGGCGTCACGGGTTTGGCCGTCGTTTGCGTGCTGGGAATGAGCATAAACGCGCATCCGGCGCGCGCCGACGCGCAAAAAACGGCGTCCAGCGCGCATGATCGCGACGCCGCGCTGAAAACACGGCTCGCCTATGTGATAAGCGGCGACGCGCGCATCGACGAGACGAGTCGATCGGGCCTCGAAACGCTGTCGCGCACGCTCGATCAGCGCACCTCATTTTCGCCCGGCGATCCTGTTGGCGTCGATGTCGCCCGCGACGAACTCGCGTTCTATCCGATGCTCTACTGGCCGATCAACGCGCTCGCGCCGCAGCCCTCGGAAAAGACCGTCGCGCGCGTCGCCGCCTACATGAAGCAGGGCGGCACGGTCGTCTTCGACACGCGCGACGCCCTGACCGCCCGGGCCAACGCGACGCCGACGCCCGAAGCCCAATGGCTGCGCGAACTCGCCAAGGGGCTCGACATTCCCGAACTCGAAATCGTCCCGCGCGATCACGTCATCACCAAGACCTTTTATCTGCTCGACGGTTTTGTCGGGCGCTACGCCAATGGCGACACATGGGTCGAGGAGTTGCCGCCGGAGCCCGCCAACGACGCGCCGCGCCCCGTGCGCGCGACGGACAATGTTTCGGCCATCGTCATCACCTCGAACGATCTCGCCAGCGCCTGGGCGCAGGACAAGAGCGGGCGTCCGCTCTATCCGCTGACGCCGGGCGGCGCGCGTCAGCGCGAAATGTCGTTGCGCGGCGGCGTAAATCTGGTGATGTACACGCTGACCGGCAATTACAAATCCGATCAGGTGCATGTGCGCGATCTGCTGCAACGGCTGGGGCAGTGAGGGCGCGCCATGAGTGAACTCACCCTCGCCTTCACGCCGCTGCTGCCTTGGCCAGCCTTCGCGGTGCTGATCGTCGCCGCGCTTGGCGTTCTCGGCTTCGCGCTTTACGCCGGGCAGAAAAGCGCGGGATGGCGCGCGCTGGCCCTGGCGTTGCTGCTCGCCGCGCTCGCCGACCCGTCGCTGGTGCGCGAGCAGCGCGAGGCGCAAAAGAGCGTCGTCGCCGTCGTGCTCGACCGCAGCGAGAGCCAGACCCTCGGGGCCCGCATGACGCAGGTGGACGCGGCGCGCAAGGCGCTGGAAGACGCCTTCGCGAAAGCGCCCGACATCGAGCCGCGTTTCGTTTCGGTCGGGACCGGCGCCGACGGCACGCTGCTGTTTTCGGCGTTGGCGGAGGGGCTGAAGGATGTAGCCCCCGACAGGATCGGCGCCGCGATTCTCGTCACCGACGGTCTTGTCCACGACATTCCCGCCAAGGCCGAGGCGCTGGGTTTCAAGGCGCCGCTGCACGCGCTAATCACTGGCCATGAGGGCGAGCGCGACCGCCGCATCGAGCTTGTCGAGGCGCCGCGGTTTGGGGTCGTCGGCAGGGACCAAATTCTTCGCGTCAGAGTGGTCGACAGCGGCGGCGGTTTCGATCCGGCGATCACGATTGTCGCGCGGCGCGACGGACAGGCGATCGCCACGCTGCGCGCCAGTCCGGGCGAAATCGTCGAGATCCCCGTGCGCATCGAACATGGCGGACCCAATGTCGTCGAATTGGAGACGCCCGTCGTCCCGGGCGAACTCACCGACATCGACAACAAGGCGGTGGTGGTAATCGAGGGCGTGCGCGACCGGCTCAAGGTGCTGCTGGTTTCCGGCGAACCGCATCCCGGCGAACGCGGCTGGCGCAATCTTCTGCGCGCCGACGCCAATGTGGAATTGGTGCATTTCACCATCTTGCGCCCGCCGGAAAAGCAGGACGGCGTTCCCGCCTCCGAACTGTCGCTGATCGCCTTTCCGACCGCCGACCTCTTCGGGCGCAAAATCAACGATTTCGACCTCATCATCTTCGACCGCTATTCGAGCCAGACGCTGCTGCCGAGCGTATATTTCGACAATATCGTCGCCTACGTCGAAAACGGCGGGGCTTTTCTGGCGGCGGTCGGGCCGGATTACGCGACGCTGCGCGGGCTCTATTACTCGCCGCTGGAAAGCATATTGCCGGCGCGTCCAGACGGCGCGCTGTTCGAGCAGGCGTTTCGCGCGCATGTCAGCAAGGACGGCGAGAAGCACCCGGTCACGCGCGGCCTGGAGGGCTCGAAGACGACGCCGCCAAGCTGGGGCGAATGGTTCCGGCAGGTGAACGCCAATGTGCTGAAGGGCGACAGCGTGCTGCTCGGCGCCGAGGACAAGCCGTTGGTCGTGCTCTCGCGCGAGGGCAAGGGGCGCGTCGGCATGTTGCTGACCGATCAGCTGTGGCTGTGGGCGCGCGGTTTCGAGGGCGGCGGCCCGCATGTCGATCTGATGCGCCGCATGGCCCATTGGCTGATGAAGGAGCCCGAACTCGAAGAGGAAGCCTTGCGCGCGACGGCGAGCGGCCATGAGATTTTGGTGGAGCGCCAGAGTCTTAAGGATGAGACGCCGCCCGTGACGGTCACCGCGCCGTCCGGCGCGCGCGAGGAGATCGCGCTGGAGGCGGGCGAGCCCGGACTCTCGCGCGCAAGATTCAAGGCGAAGGAGATGGGGCTCTATCGCTTCGAGAACGGTGGCCTGACGGCGCTGGTCAACGTCGGCCCGGCCAATCCGCGCGAATTTCGCGAGGTGGCGTCGACCCCGGAAAAGCTGCGCCCGCTGGCTTCGGCGACCGGCGGCACGGCGCGGCGGCTTTCCACCGGCGCCTCGGACGAGATTACGATGCCGCGTATCGTTGAACTGCGCGACGCCAATATGTTCGGCGGCGCCGACTGGATCGGCGTCAAGCGCGGCGCCGCCGGCGCGCTGAAGGGCGTCGAGGCGACGCCGCTGGGGATAGGGCTTTCGGCGCTGCTCGCCTTGCTGGGGGCGATTTTGTTTGTTTGGACATGGGAGGGGCGGCGGTGAGCATTGGGCGCTCGCCATCGGTTCGCGTCATAAAAGTCCGGGAGCATACATGCCCTTTGTCTCGATCACGCGTTTGCGGGTGAGGTCGTGGAGATACCTCCCGGCGTTCTTCGTCGCGGCGTTCCGGTCGGCGTCGCAGGCGCGGCGGGCCGATGGCAACCTTGCTTTCAGTACTCTGCGCGACGCGCGTGGCGCCTTTTGGACGCGCTCGGTCTGGACCGACGAGGCCGCGATGAGAGCCTTCATGACCGCGGGCGCGCATCGCGCGGCCATGCCGAAATTGCTCGAATGGTGTGACGAAGCCGCCGTCGCGCACTGGACACAGGATTGCGATCAGGAACCAGCCTGGGAAGAAGCGCATCGGCGGATGCGGCGCGAAGGTCGGGCTTCGAAGGTGAACCATCCATCCGAGGCTCACCGCCTCTTCGATGTGCCCGCTCCGCGAGTTGGAAGGGGAGGAAGCCTCCGGCTTAGGTGAGGCGGCGCCGCGCCGCCCAGGCGTCGAGATAATCCTCCGAGCGCATCTCCCTGAGCCGCGACGCCGTGCGGCGAAACTCCTGCGCCTCCGCGCCGTGATCGGCTTGGTAGAGGACTTCGGCCTCGACTTGCGCGCAAAGGATCAGCTTGGTTTTCGTCTCGTAGAGCACGTCGACCAGTGTGATGAAGCGCTTGGCCTCGTTGCGCCGGTCGAAAGTCATCGCGGGAACGTTGTCGACGATGATCTTGTCGAAGTTCTCGGCCAGCGCCTGATAATCCGCCGCGCCGAGCGGGCGGCCGCAAATCTCCGCGAAATCGAAGCGCGCCAATGCGCCGCGCGCCAGTGGAACCAGAATGTCGCGCCCCTTTATGCGCACGGTCGCCGGCTCGAACGGGCCCTCGCCCATGTGAGCGGCGAGGCGCGCTTCCGCGGCCGCCTTGGCCTCTGGGTCGGCGGCGACAAAAAACACCTCGCGGCCGCAGGTTTTCTCCAGCCGAAAATCGGCGCGCGCGTCGAGTTGGACAACCTCCATGCGCTCTTGCAGCAGAGCGATGAAGGGCAGGAACAGATCGCGGTTGCGGCCGTTCTCGTAGAGCCGCTCGGGCGCCGTGTTGGAGGTCGCGACCACCACGGCGCCGGCGGCGAAGAGCGCGGAAAACAGCCGCGCCAGAATGGTCGCGTCGGCGATGTCGGACACCGCGAATTCGTCAAAACACAACAGCCGCGCCTCGCGCGAGAATTCGGCGGCGACGCGGGAGACGGGATCGCTTCCGCCGTTTGTCTCGCGGCGGGCCCGATGCAACCGTTCGTGAACTTCCGCCATGAAGGCGTGGAAATGCACGCGCCGCTTTTTCTCGACCGCCGCCGCGTCGAAGAAAAGGTCCATGAGCGTCGTCTTGCCGCGCCCGACATGGCCCCAGAGATAGACGCCGCGCGGAGCGCGCCGCGCCATTCGCCGCTTGAAAAGGGCCAGGAAGCCAAGGGCCGCGCGAGCGGGCGCCGGACGCGCCAAATCCCTGGCGAGCCGGTCCAGCGTCTCCAGCGCCACGAGCTGCGCGGGGTCGCGTTCGATGGCGCCGGAAGCGACCAGCGCGTCGTAACGGTGAATCAGTCGCGGGGAGGTTGCGGGCAAAGCGTCCTTTCGGGTCGTTGGGAAGGGGGCAAGCGCCAGCTAAAGCCTGCGCATTTTCCCGCTTGTCGCCGCAAACGCGCCGTCGCGCAACTCGCAATAGAGCAGCCGGTCGGGATCGACCGGTCCCGGCATCGTGATTTTGCCGCGCGGGACGCGCGCGAAGCCGACGCGCGAATAATAATCCACGTCGCCGACCAGCAACACAAGACCGTGGCCGGCGTCGCGCGCGGCGTCGAGCGATTTCGTCATCAACGCCTCCCCGACGCCCTGCGAGCGGAAGGCCGGTTCGACGGTGAGCGGTCCGAGCAACAGCGCCGGATCGAGGTCGATCAGAATCGGCGTCATGCGATTGGCGCCGACCAGCAGCGTGCCAACCCGCGCGACGAAGGACAGAGAGAGATCCGGCGCCACGCCCTCGCGCAACCGATAGGCCGTGCGCGCGAAGCGCCCGGGACCGAAAGCGTGCTCATCGAGTTTCTCGATGGCGGCTTCGTCGTCGGTGGTCAGCGGTAAGAAACGCAGGGCGAGGTCGATCATCCCTGCGGGTTAGCACGGTCGCGGCAAGGCGGGAAGCGGGTGGCGGCGGGGCGCTTGGCGTGGCAAACTATTAATAGAAATTATTAAACGAGGAGTCGGAGGAATTCGCGATGGCCGAGGCCCGGATCCGCCGCGCCAGCATGGACGACGCGGAGATTATCGCTCAGCTTCACGTCGACGCCTGGCGCGAATCCTATGCGTCGCTGATGCCGCCAGAGGCGCTAAGCCTGATGAGCATCGAGGAACAGGCGGAGCGCTGGCGCGATATTTTTCGAAGCTGCCAAGGCGATGACGCCGGCGCTGTGTTTCTGGCATATGGCGAGGTGGGCTCGCCCTGTGGTTTCGCCGCCTGCGGTCGTCAATGCAATCCGCGCCTCGCGGAGGCGGGTTTTCCGGTAGACTTTTCGACGCTCTATCTGTTGCGGCGGTCGCAGCGAAGCGGGCTCGGGCGCGCGATGATGAGCGCCATGGCGAAGCATTCGATCGCCAAGGGTTTTTCCAGCGCCTCGGTCTGGGTGTTCCGCGACTATTCGCCAGCACGCCTTTTTTATGAGGCGCTCGGCGCGAAAAGAACCGGGATCGACGGCGAATGGACCATTTTAGGCGTCACGCTCGCCGATATATCATACGGCTACCGGGATATTTCGAAGCTCGCGGCGGGCGCGCCCGCAATCACGGGCTAGGTTTCATTCCGCCAATTCGCTGGCGACGAACTCGGCGATTTCAGGCGCGGGATTGACGTTCATCGTCGGCATCGTAAGCTCCTATCGCTTTTAGCGGGGAGGATGCAGCTTGGGCGTTCTAATCAAGCGGGATACCGACATAACCGACGCGGTCCTCAATACGATCGCCCATATCCCCACGCGGAGCCTTCCATCCGTCGCCGAAAGAGGTTTCTTCGAAAAACTGAGCGACCGCGATTTTCTGCGCATCGCCGTCTGGCTCGCGCGAAAGAGTTTTGACGAGGGCGGGTGCCCCATCGGCGCGGTGATCGTCGACAACCAGACACGTCAGATCGTGGGAAAGGGGCACAACACTCTCGTGCAGGAAAACGACCCCTATAACCACGGGGAGACATCGGCGATTAGAGACGCCGGGAGGGAGAATTTCAGCCAGACGACCCTCTACACCACGCTTAGCCCGTGCGACATATGCGCGACGCTCCTCTACATGCGCCAATTCAACCGGGTCGTCGTCGGCGACGTGACCAACGCCAGCGGCAACGAAGAGTTTTTGCGCGCGAAAGGGGTCAAGGTCGACATATTGGAGGATCAACTCGGCGTCGCGCTTTACGCCGAATACCGGCGCGAACGTCCCGAGCTGGATATCGAGGACTGGAAGGGAGTGGCGGGGATTGCTCGGTTTTAGCTCCGGGCGGAAGTCGAGATTTTCCCAACGAAATTAGAGCCAAATCAAATCAATGAGTTAGGTCATAAGCGCGCCAACCGTCCGACGCTCCCAACGCGCCCCTCACCAATAAGGCGACGCCGTCGCTCCTTGCAAAACCTCGGCGAGCCGCTCCCGCGTCGCCCGCGTGGCGTTGTTCGGCAGCGCGTCGGGGGAAAAAAACTTCGCTTCGGCGATTTCCCGGTCGGGAACATGAGGGGCGGATTGGCGAAAAGAGCGCACGACATAGAGCGCCACATGGTCTCGGGACGAGGCGGCTCGGTTGAGATAGACGCCGTGAAGCGTGGGCGCCTCCTCGACGACGATATTGCCTTCCTCGGCGAGTTCACGCGTCATCGCCTCGATCAGCGTTTCGCCGCGTTCGACGCCGCCGCCCGGGAGAAAAAAGCCCGGCACATAGGTGTGGCGCACCAGCAGCACCTTGCCGGCGGGGTCGATGACGAGGCCGCGCACGCCGAGCGTCATCGGCCGCTGGAACAGCCCGGCTAAGGTGATCAGACGCGTCGTCAGCGGGGCGCGGGGTCTTGGGTCTTGCTCGGTCATGGGACTCGCCGTGATCAGGAACGACGCAGTCTATGGCAAAAAACTTCGGGACACTCTACAAAGTTCCGAACCGGCGACGACCTCGCCCGTCGCCCTCCGGAGTCACCGTGAAAGCCTTTTCGGAACTGACCGAACGCGAAATTCTGGCGCTCGCCATCACCTCCGAGGAGGAGGACGGCCGTATCTACATGTGTTTCGCCGAGGATCTCGCCGAGCGCTATCCAGCCTCCGCCAAGCTGTTCGAGCAGATGTCCAAGGAGGAGAACCGTCACCGTCACATGCTGCTCGAACAGTATCAAAAGCGCTTCGGCGAGCATTTGCCGCCGATCCGCCGCGAGGACGTGAAGGGCTTTTTGCGCCGGCGTCCCGTGTGGCTTACCAAGAATCTGCCGCTCGACACCATCCGCAAGCAAGCCGAAACGATGGAGTTCGAAAGCCGCCGTTTTTACGAAAAGGCGCGCGATCAGTCCTCGGACGTTGGCGTTCGCAAGCTTTTAGGCGATCTCGCGGCGATGGAAGGCGGTCACGAAAGGATCGCCGAACGTATCGGCGCCGCCACGCTCACCAAGACCGCCGTCGAGGAGGAGAACGAAACCCGCCACCGCATGTTCGTGCTGCAATATGTGCAGCCCGGCCTCGCCGGCCTGATGGATGGTTCGGTCTCGACGCTGGCGCCGCTGTTCGCGGCGGCTTTCGCGACCCAAGCCAATTGGCCGACTTTTCTCGTCGGCCTCGCCGCGTCGATCGGCGCTGGCGTCAGCATGGGTTTCGCCGAGGCGCTTTCCGACGACGGCTCGCTCACAGGGCGCGGTTCGCCCCTGCTGCGCGGCGGCATTTGCGGGGTGATGACGGCGCTCGGCGGCCTCGGCCACTCCTTACCCTATCTTGTTCCCGACACGCTGCCCGATCATTTTCGCATCGCCACGAGCATCGCGGCGGTGGTGGTGTTTTTCGAACTCTGGGCGATCGCCTATGTGCGCGCCCGCTATATGGACACCCCCTTTCTTCAGGCGGTGTTTCAGATCGTGCTGGGCGGCGCCATCGTGCTCGCCGCCGGCGTGTTGATCGGGGGCGCGTGAGCAGCGTGAGTTTCCTTCTCGCCCATCTCTCCGACGCCCATATTGGCCCGATTCCTCGCCCTAATCTCGCTGAGCTTCTGGGCAAGCGAGCCACCGGCTATGTGAACTGGCTGCGCAAGCGCGCCGCCCAGCACGATATGTCGCTGCTCGCCCGGCTTGTCGACGATCTCCTCGCGCAAAAGCCCGATCATGTCGCGATGACCGGCGATATCGTCAATATTGGCCTTAGCGGCGAAATCGCCTTGGCGCGGGAATGGCTCGGTCGGCTCGGCGGGCCGGAGCAGGTGAGTTTTTCGCCCGGCAACCACGACGCCTATGTCCCACAGGCCATGGCGCTGCTGAACGAGACTTTCGCGCCCTGGAGCCGCGGCGACGACGGCGCGGTCGGCTTTCCCTATCTGCGCCGGCGCGGGGGCGTCGCGCTGATTGGCCTGTCGTCGGGCGTGCCGACCGCCCCTTTTGTCGCCTCCGGACGTCTTGGGGCGAAACAATGCGCTGATCTCGCGGAGTTGTTGGAGCGCGCCGAGGCGGAGGGGCTCGCGCGCGTCGTGCTGCTGCATCATCCGCCGCATCGCGGCGGCGCGCGGGCGCTGCGCGGACTGGATGACGCCGGCGCGTTCGAGAATATCATCGCCGCCCGCGGCGCCGAACTGGTGCTGCATGGCCACAACCACAGGCAGAGCCTGCATCATCTGCCGGGTCCGCGGGGAAAAGTTCCCGTCGTGGGGGTCGCTTCCGCCTCGGCGAAGGCCGCGACGCATCAGCCCGGCGCCGCCTATCACTTGTTTTCGATAGAGCGCGCGGGCGAGCGGCTGGCCATCAAGGGCAGGGCGCGCGGCGTTGACAACACGAGCGGCGAATTGGTGGATCTGGGCGCGCTTGACCTGTGAGGCCGTCACTCCGATTCCACGCGACGCGAGGCGAGTTCGCTCAACGCGAGCCGCGCTCAAAGCTCATCGCCACTTGGATCATTCCGGCACAAGCTCCCATGTCGCTGAAACCGTGGCCTCGATCCGCACATTTCCCGGCTCGATTGGCACAACCACGGCGCGCAGTCCTTCGGACGATCTTTGCATGGGCAAGTCCGCTGCTCCAAACTCCGGGTTTGGTTCGATCGCCAGCAGCCGCCCCAACTTCATCGCGGCGCCATGCGAATAAAGGGCGGCCTTCCGCATTGCCTCCTTCACCGCGGCGGCGCGCAAGCCGTCTTCCCGCGCGTCCTTGTCGGATACTCTAAAATATAGGCCGCGATAAAAATTCGCGCCGCTCGCCACGACGCGGGAAGCTATGACGCCGGCTTTGTCGACATCGCGGATCGTCACGGTAAGCCCGTTCTCCGCGCGATATCCGGTCAGGGTGCGTTTGACGACGCCATTGGTTTTTGGATCGCGTTCCTCGACCATCACGGGCGCGAGGACCAGGCTCGAGGTTTTTATATCCTTCGGATCGACGCCGAACTCTTTAAGCCGCGCGATCGCCGAGGTCGCGGCCTTGGCGTTTTCCGATTCCGCTTCCGCCGCAGTGGGTTTTTCGCTGACAACGCCGAGCGTCAATGTTGCGATGTCGGGTTTAACTTCGGCGAACGATGTTCCCGTCACCGTGATATGCGGTAGGGTGAATTTTTGGTCGCGCTCTTGCGCATTGGCCGACGCGAAGGTAAGCGACACGGCCGCCAGCGCCAGCGCGGATCGATTTAGCATGATTGAAACTTTCCCATCTCCTCCCGAAGCGATCCGCCAATCGGTCTCTCAAGCGACGCCGAGAGCAATTGCCGCTGGTATAAGACCGACGCACTATGTCCAATTTATGCGTTCGGCCTCGGTCGCGCGGGTTCGCCGAGCAGCGCCGCGCTAATCCGTCAGCAGCATACGCCGGCGCAGCGGCTGCAGCGGGCGGGCGTTCATCGGGAAAATCCCTTTGAAAGTCTCGATGTCGCTCGCCGCGACCGCGATGGGCGTGGAAAAGACATACCAATTGACCACTTCCGAGCAGGGCGGCGTCGTGAGCGAGCCCTCGTAGCGGAAAAAATGACGGTTCTTCGGCAAAAGCGCCGTCGCGTCGACTGGCTCCTTCAGCGTCGCTTCGCCTTTCGTTCGCGGCGCGGCCCCCATGATGGCGGAGAAGACCTTATTGGAGCCGCCGGCCCGCATCAGCACGCCAAGCACCAGCAAGTCGCCGCCCTCCTTGGCGTGGACGAAATGCGCCTCCATCGCCTCGCGCTTGCCGTCGATCGCATGTTCGCTCGGCGTGTGAAAATGAAATTGCTTAAGCTCGAACTTGCTATTCTCCGACGTGGCGAAGCTTCCCGGCGCGGCGTCGGCCTGGATCGTGTGTCCATTGTTGACGACAGTGAATGCTTGCGGCTTCCAGGACAGGACGGGCGCGCGAATTTTGGCCTTGATCGCGCCGGTCAGGTCGACCGGCGATTGTTCGCCACCGTAGGCGCAGGCCTCATTGGTCGAATGCTCGCCCCAATTGTGAAGATCCTCGTAGTCCCAATGCGCGTCCTCCGCCCCGGCGGCGGCGGCGCAAAGCGGACAAGAAACAAAACCGGCCAAAAACGATCTGCGCGTAAACGCCATCGCATTTTTCCTTTCGCCTTGACGCTATTTGAAATTGCGGTACAGCCACACACCCAGCAGCCCCAGCAGCCCAAAGAAAGTCACCGATCCCACGAGCTCCACGAAAAACAGAAAAATTCGCCACGCCTGAATCGAAAACACGCTTTGCGCGGGTCCGCCTCCGCCCAAGGTCTGCGCGCGCGCGGCGGCCCGCGCCGCGACGGCCGCTCCCGCCCCGCCGCTGGCGTAATCCGCCGCCAGCGCCTTCTCCCGCTCGATCAGACGGTGCGCGATATAGGCGGTGATGGCGTCGACCACCGCGTCGAGCTTGTCGTTTTCGCAGATCTTGATGCGTCCGTGCCGCGTGTCCTGCAAAAAACGATAGGTTCGCTGGTCATGGGCAAGTTCGACGAAGCCGATCTGATCGATGAACAGTCGCGGGCGCTCGCCCGGCGACACCGCCACGTCGAACAGATCGCAGTCTCGCGGCAACTGCGCAAGAACGGGCTCGAGCTGCTCGCGCAGAATTTCCAGCCGCGCGATTTCCGCTCCCCGCAGATCGGCGAGGACGCCCGACTGGGCGGCGCTGTCGATTCGGGCTCGGCGCAGAGCGGCCGACAGACTGGTGACGCGCTGTTCAAGATTCGGCGGAGCGGCGCGCGGCGAGGGCGCCAATTCCAGTCCCGGCGTCTCCGGCCTCCCCTTGGCGGCCCCGGCGCCGATCCGCGTCGGCTCCAGCGGGGAGCCGCCTTCGCGTCCGGTATCGTCCATGTCAGCCACTTTCTTCCGCTCACCAAAAACGCGCGGGTTTACGCTTCTTTCACTATAGACGCTTCCGATGATTCTGCGAAGGGGCGCGCCGGCTTGTCCCCTGCTTCGCCGGTGGGGTCGACTTTTCCGCCGCCATCCGGCAATGACTTCATAAAATGCCCATGATTCCAGATCACAGCATCAATGCGTCCGTCACGAATCGGCCGCGCTAAGGAAACGCCATGGCCGCAATTGACTTGGGAATGGAGTCTTCGGGACGCAAGCTCGAACGAATGCTCCTGGGGTGCGCCCTGTTAGCGGTGGCGGTTGTCGAGGCCGCGAACGGGCGCGGCCAAGCCGTTTTCGCGGGCGCGCTGGCGGCGCTCGCGCTCTATCTGCTCGCATCGCATCACTACGCGGCGCTTGACCGCCGCCAAAAAAGCATTTTAGCGGCGGCGGATTTTTTCGCGGTGGCGGCGCTCGCGGCGCTGTGCGACCCGTCGGGTGTTTTGTGGCGCGCGCCGACGTCGATTGAAAGCCTCTTTCTGCTGACCCCCAGCGGCGTCGGGACGGCGGTCTTTATCTATCTCGCGGGCTCCGTCGGGCTTACCGGGCGCTCTCCTCTCGCGATCCGCGCCGCGCTGTTCGCGTTGCCGTTTCTGTTTTGTCTGCTCATCGCGCTTGGGTCGCCCGTCGCGATCGAATTGGGGCGGGCGGCGCTTTTGGGTTTCGAAGCGCCGGAGTTCGTCAATACCGTCGTCGGGCGCGTGCTTGTGCTGTTTTTGGTCAACGAGGCGGTTGTCGTCGGCGCTCCGCTGGCGCTTGGCCGCTTCTTGCCGCGGGAGTGGCGCCCGCACGGCGTCTTGTTTCTCGCGGCGCTTTATGCCGCCGTCACACCCTATATCGCGACCGCGGTCTCGTCCTATGTCACGCCACGGGCGCCCGCGCCCATCGCGCAAATCGCGGCGGTGCTGGCCGCGGCGCTGGCGCAGGCGGGCCTATGGGGCGAGACTTATCTCGTAACGCAGTCGCTGGCGGGGCTGTTGCGGGGATCGGCCTCGCTGTCGGTCATCGTCTTCGGTGATTGGAAAAGCGGCGCCGAAAAAGGTCTCGTCTACGGTCTCGTGTTCATGGGACTGCTGCTTGGCGCCAATCTGATCCTGGGGTTCACGCCGGCGGTCGCGGTCATTAACGCCACCGGACCGCTCGGCGCGGCGATTCTCGGCGCGCTGCTGTTTCCTTTAGCGCGCGCCATCGTCGAAAGCACGGATTCGACGCCGCCGTTTTTTGGCCGGCTCGAAGCCGCATATGCGCGAAACTCGAATTTCGCGCGCGGCGTCGTGGCTGGAGTAGGGGCCTGGCTGGCCCTTTATCTCGAGCTGCCGGGCTGGAGCGGGTTCGATCGGTTTTTGTTCGGCGCAGCCGTGGGCGCCCTGGCGTTCGCCGGCGTCGACGCCGCGCTCGACGCTCTCGAACTGCGCGAGGAGCGCCGGCAGCACCTTCGCAGTTGGCGCGTCTACGCGCTCGGAACCGTGCTGGGAGGCTTGGTCGCCGGGGCCATCGCCTGGTACCTCGACAGCGGCCAGGTCGCGACCATCGTCGCGAAATTCCATGCCTATGTGTCGCTCGACTATCGCGCCGACGGCCGCCCGGTCAACGCCTATGTCATTCGCCCCTTATTCTCCAAATGGGGCGCGACGGACCTTGGGATGGCCGACGGCGGCGTGCGGGTTTTCTATGACGAGTCGCTTTCTGGCGTCATTCAATGGGTGTTCGCGGCGCCCTTGTTCTCGATCAATCTGTTTTTCCTCACCGCGCTTATCCAACGCAGCCTGAAGCCTCTCCGCCAGCTCGCGAGTTTCGAGGGCCTCGATTTGCTGATCGAAAACGCCGTCCGCGTGTTGCGCTGGGGCCTGTGGATGGCCCCGGTGATTTATTCCTTCCTGAAGGCGTCCCCCGATCCGACATGGTACAATCAAGACGGGTTGGTGCGCACGGGCGTCGCGACATGGCTGAATTCGACCCTGCCGGACAATGAGTTCCGCCAGTGGAGTCTCGATATTTTCACGGCGCTGCTCGCCTTCGACGGCCTGCGCGTCCTGATCTGGTTCGACCACATGGGGCTGCGCGTCGCGACGCTGGTCAATCTGTCCTTCATCGGCGGCGACATCGCCGACGAAAAGGCGGCGCGCTTCCTCGGCAAGGCGCAGATCAGCCGCGCCATTCCCGAGGGCATCCGGCGTTTCGGCACCTGGGCGCCGTTGTTGCTGCCCTTTTACATTCCGCGCGGGGCCGAATGGGATAGGGCCTGGACCGGCGCAGAGCAGATGACCCATATGCGGCCGCCGTCCTACCTCTATCTCGTCAGCGGCTACCTCGTTTACGTCGGCGTGCTGGCGCTGGCGCTGATCGTCTTCCTGTTGATGCAACTCGCCCGCGCCGGCAAATTGCCGCTGGTTGGGGTCACCGGCGCGGGCGGCGCGCCGGGATCGCGTCCCATCTGCCTCGCCAACGGCTTGATGACCAGCGAATCGTTCGAGGACGGGCAGGGCGCGCTCTGCATCGAGGGGGTTGCGCGCGGCGGTCCGCCGATTGATCTCTACCGTCGTCCCACCGATCACGCCCATCCGCGCGGGCGATTTCTGTTCCTGCGCGAGGACGGGGGGCCCCTGTGGTCGCTGGGCCAGGCGCCCACCTGCGGCGTCGGAGTCAAGGCCACGCTGATCGACGAGGGCGACAATCGCCTGTTCTTCCAGTGTCGCCAACAGGGATTCGACGTTGAGGCGCGCGTCGCGCTCTCCTCCAGCGAAGCGGTGGAGACGACGCGGCTGAAGCTGATCAATCTCGAAAAGCGCCCGCGCAAAATCATGCTGGCGTCGCTGCGAGAATGGGTCTTGAACGAAACCGGCGTCGAGCAGCGCGACCCGGCCTATAACGCCATCCACGTCGGCACCTGGTTCGTGCGGTCGCTTGGGGCGGTGTTCGCCCAGAATCGCCTGCTCAAGGGCGGCGCCCGGAAGCGCGCGGACCGGCGGCTTTCGCCAGAGATCGGCTTTCACGCCATCGGCGCGGCCCCCGGGACGACGATCGCGCTCAAGGGCTATGAGGACGTGAAGTCGCGCTTCTACGGGCTCGGACCCACCAACGCGCCCGACAGCCTGCTTGGCCTTGGCGCCCAGCGCGACCCGAGCGACGAAGGACTGCTTTACGGCTTCGAGCCTTGCGCCAGTCTGAACGTCGAGATCGACGTGCCGGAGGGCGGCGTCGCCGAGATCGTGATTCTGGACGGCTGGGCGCGAGACATGGGCGTCGCGACCGAAACCGTCGCCCGCTGTCTTGGAATGGCGCCCATCGCGCCTGACGTTCTCGATCGCGCGCTCTCGCGGCGGCGCAAACTTTTGCCGCCGCCGACGCCCGAACGGCATCGCTTCGCATTTTCGGCCGATGGGCGCAGTCTGGTCACCGCGCATGACACGCCGCGTCCCTTCGCGCATGTTATCGCCAACTCGCTGGGCGTCGGCGCGGTGCTGACCAATGACGGCGACATTTTCTCGTTCACCGGCAATTCGCGGCTCAACAGTTTCACGCCGTTTCGCTTGGGCGAAGGCCGCATGGCGCCGGCGGGGCAAGCGATTTACGTCTTCGATCTCGCGCGCAAGGACACTTTCGCCGCCACTTTCGTTCCGCTGCGTCGTCGCGACGCCGATTACGATGTGACCTTCGAGCCGGGCGTCGCGACTTACCGGTCGCGGCGCGAGGGGCTGGAACTGGAGCTGACGGTCTTCGTCGCCAAATCCTCGCCCGTCGAATTCAAACTGCTGCGCATCCGCAACCTCGGCGATCACGAACGGCTGCTCGAAATCGTGCCCGTCATGGAGATCGTTCTCGCCGAGACGCCGAACGACAGTCTCGGCTCCATTGAGACCGCGACCGCGGACGACCTGAAATCGCTGTATTTCCGCAACCCGCGCAATGATTTCGTGAAAGGCTGGGCCTTTGTCTCGACCTCGCTCGACGCCGAATTCGCGGAGACGTCGCGCCGCCGATTCCTCGGCCACGAGAGCCGAGACCCCGCCTTGCCCTATATGGTCGAGCATGGTCATCCCGACGCTGGCGCTCCCGCCCATGAGCGCAAGGTCGCGGCTTTCTGCGGCTCGATCGATATAGCGGCCGGCGGCGAGGCGCTGGTCGTGCTGGCGCATGGCCAGACCGGCTCGCTGGAGGACGCCAAGCTGCTCGCGTCGCGGGTTCGCGATCCAGCGTTCGCCCTCGCCGCGCTGGCCGAGAGCCGCGCTAGCTGGGTCGCCGAGACCTCGGTGCTGCGCGTCAAGACAAACCAGCCCGATTTCGACCGCCTGGTCAACGACTGGCTGCCCTATCAACTGCTGGCGTCGCGTCTTTGGGGCCGCACGGGCCCCTCGCAGCGCTCGGGCGCGACCGGCTACCGCGATCAGTTGCAGGACGTGATCCCGCTTATGTTCCTGGACCCTCCGCGCGCCCGGGCGCAAATTCTGCTGCATGCGGCGCATCAGTTTATTGAGGGCGACGCGGTCAAATGGTGGCACCGGGCGCCGAATGGGGGCACCGGTCTTGGCGATCGCACCCACGCCTCGGACCCGCATCTCTGGCTACCCTATGTCGCCTTACGCTACGTGAACGGGACCGGCGACGCGGCCATCCTCGATTGCGTCGAGCCGTTCCTCGAAGCGCCGCCCGTTCCCAATGACCGGGAGGGCGAGGCGACGGTGCCGCTCACCTCGCGCGACAAGGATACGCTGCTCGGCCATTGCGCGCGGGCGATCGACTATACGCTGTCGCGCTTCGGCGCCCATGGACTACCCTTGATGGGCACGGGCGACTGGGACGACGGCATGGATCATGTCGGCGCGGGCGGTCGCGGCGAGAGCGTGTGGATGGGCTTCTTCCTGCATGGAATTCTGGTCGATATGGCGCCTTTGTTCGAATTGAAGGGCGACGCCAAGCGCGCCGCGCGCTATCGCGACGAGGCGGTAAAGCTTCGCGCGGCGCTGGCTCTGTGCTGGCGCGGCGATCGCTTCCTGCGCGCCTTCGCGGACGACGGGCGCGAACTGACGCCGATGAGCGCGATGACGGCATCCTGGCCGGTGCTGTCTGGCGCCGTCGACGCCGGGCGCGGACGCGAAACGATCGAAAACGCGTTGAATATTCTGGCGCGTCCGGATCGCATCTTGCTCGTCACGCCTCCATACAACGAACATTCGAGCCCCTACCCCGGGCGCAGCGCGGAATATCCGCCAGGCGTGCGCGAGAACGGCGGGCAATACTCGCACGGCGTCTCCTGGTTCGTGGACGCTTTGTCGAAACTCGCCGTCGAGGCGAGAGCCCGAGGCGACGAAGTGACGGCCGCGGCGCTGTTCGCGAAGGCCTATCAAAGCTGGGTGGCGATATCGCCGCTCTCCAAGCTGACGACGCCGGAGCAGGCGGATATTTACGGCCTTCCGCCGCATCAGCAACCCGCCGACGTCTATGAGGGCGAGGGCTATGAGGGGCACGGCGGTTGGGCCTGGTATACGGGCTCGGCGGCGCGGATGATATCGGCGGCCTATGCGATGCTCGGCTTCGAACTGGAGAACGGCGAGTTGAAACTGCGCGCTGACGCCTTCGAACCCAAGGGAGAACTGAGGCTCGAAAGCGTGAGCTATCGCGGCAAGACTTTTCGCGCGGATCGAATGGCGACGCCGAGTTAGACCGCCTTCTGTTCGAACGGAATCGTTTGAATGATATGAAGTTGTTCAAAATCAAAATGTTGAAGCAAGCTCTCGTCAACTGGCTTTTCCGGAGCTTGCTCTCGCGGCTTTTTGAAAATGGTTGCCAGAACGTTAATTTTAAATAGACTTGCCGCATTGTAAGCGCGTCGTCGCGCCATGCGTCGAGTGGTTCCGTGTCCAAGGGCGTCAAAGTTGTTTTAGTTATTGTCGCCGCTCTAGCCGGATCGCCGACGCGCGCCGGCGCCCTGCTTTTTCCGGAAGGCGAGGGCCAGGCTATCCTTACCACCACCTTCTCCAATGCGAGCAACGCCTATGACTCGCAGGGAAGGCTGGTCAAGACCCCCTCCTATCGCAAATTCGCGGTATTAGGTAGCAAGCTCACCTGACGGAATGTCGCATATTGCGGCAATTTCCGCCACAATGCCGGCACGAAAAACAGACCCGCCCGGCAAGATTTGGCACTAGAGGCCGATAGCTACTCCCACGCCACGTCAGGCTTAATCAAAAAGCGTGGCGAATTGGTCAACGAGCTTGACCGCTGTTTCGCTCGGATAGCCGAGCTTCGAAACGACATAGCCGCGACGAATCGCGTTCTCCGCGCCTTCGGCTATGACGGCGAGCTAGACGACAAAGCTGGCCCGCAACGCAGTGTCATGTTTGAGAAAGGCCAGCTAGGCCGCGCGATCATGGATGAACTGCGCACGGCGAAGGAGCCGAGATCGACAAGCCAACTGGCGACCGCTCTCCTTCGCCACTTCAAGCAAGATCCCAAGGACAAGGTGCTGCTGAGGGAATACGTCGAGAGAGCCTCCAATGCCATGCAGAAGCTGCGGACTAAGGGGCTGGTGATGGGGGGGAAGAATGGGGCTGGCGTAGCGGTTTGGCGCATCGCGGACTAGGCGTTGGCTAGCGGTTCGATCAGATACGCTCAAGACGCCCGTGGGAATATGATGGTTGCGGGCACCGCTGTTCGGCTGGACATTGGGGGTGGCATCCTTATATAGCCGGCCGAACATAGGAAAAGGCTACGCGATGCCGCCACGCACGATTGAGCCAAAGTCAGAGTCGTCAGTTGCGCCGGGCGCGATAGCCAGTCGAGCAGCTAGGCCAAAACTCCTCGATAGAATGAAGTCCAATCCCAGAGGAGATTGGACGATCGATGATATCGGGTCGATTTGCGACAAAGTTGGAATGTCTTTGCTTCGCCGAGTCGCGGATCTCATTACAAGGTATCGAGCCAACTAATAAAGGGCGGAATCCAAACGATTCCAGCAAACAAGCCAGTTAAAGCCCCATATATAAGGGCTTTCTTAGGACTTGTTGAGGCTCACTTGCTGGCTAAGGCGCAGGAGAAACAAAATGGCTGACCAGAAAAACCCGGTGGATGCCGGCAAGTATCCGGTCGCGATCAGTGCGATTGGAGATGCGGACGGCGGCGGCTACATGGCGTTGGCTGTCGACCTCAAGGGATGCATGGCGGGCGGGGAAACTCGCGCAGAAGCACTCGAAAATCTCCAAAGCGCAATTCTGGAATGGACTGACGAGGCTGTGCGACTGGGACGCCGAGTCCCCGCGCCGGGAGAAGCTATTGCTAGAGCGCATAAAGAGCACAAGAGCTTGATGGACCTTCTGCAAAAGCAGGATTCGCTGCTGGCGGAACAGACGGAAGCATTTGAAAAACAGCGCGATGAGTTAGCAAGACTGCGCGAGCAGCTTCTATCTCTATCGTCGCAATCACAGTCTGACGATGCGGAACCTGATGGGGCCCTTGCGGACCCATGCCTTGTTACTATTGCCGGTTCTCGTGGAGGCAGGAACAACATTCCTCACTGAGGCTATCGCTGCCAATACCCCTTCCACTGGCGCGACACGGGATGCGCCAGAGAAGCGGCGGCAATCATAAGATATTGCTCGCCGTTCGACACGCGGCGATGATCTTCGCGCCAAGCGATCTCGCGGGAATAGGCCGTGAGATACGCGCCAGCGATATGATGATGCTGGCCAACTTCGGCGCGGCGAAGACGAGAGAAGAAGCTTTCGGCTTGGTTCATGCAAGCGCCTTCGTCTGAGTAAGCCCATTCGTGATTGATGCGCTTCGTAAGGAACTTGGCGTGCAAGCGATCCCAATGCGCGGCTTCGTCGGCATGAACGGTGGCGCTGGCGTCGATCCGGCTTTCGAGCGTCGGCAGGGACTCGGCTTCGCTCTTGAACACGAAGGGAAGCGTGCGGCCGTTGCGCTCGCGCATGATGACCACGACGCGGCGCTTGCCGTTCTGGTTGACCGCAAGGCGACGGTCGCGGCGGTTTTCCTTGTAGTTGGAAGGCTTCACGTAACCGCCGAAATAGGCGCCGTCGACCTCGACTTCGCCGCCGGCTTTCATCGTCTCGACTTCCGCCGCAAGGGCTTCGCGGATTTTGTGGGAGAGAACGAAAGCCGTCTTGTATTGCACGTACAGTTCGCGGGAAAGCTGAAGGGCGCTGTGACCCTTCACGCTGTTGACGAAGATCGCGATAGCCAGAAGATAGTCCCGAACCGGGAGCTTGCGGCCGGCGAAAATCGTCCCGCTCGTCACGCTGTATTGATGGTCGCAGCCTTGGCACTTGAACAGCGGGCGGGTTTTATAGGCGTAGGAGGCGCAGCAACCGCATTGCGGGCAAACTGGCTGGCCTTCGGTCGCGGCCCAACGGATTTGCTTGAAGGCGTCGCGGGCTTCGTCGTCCGACATGCGCGCGACCTTCGCGAGGGAAAGGGTGCGGGCGCCGGCGGAGAGGAGGAAGTGCTGAGCCATCTGTTGCTGTCCAACGTTTTGCGTTAGACATAACGAT